>LXNJ01000660.1_pt1 | contig 23198 bp, 22 predicted proteins | sample 809081 | NCBI WGS metagenome assembly LXNJ01 (sample SAMN04870510, study PRJNA318959) | sponge metagenome | biome: sponge; feature: marine sponge reef; material: water | host: Petrosia ficiformis | place: Greece: Milos, Mediterranean Sea | collected 2013-05-29 | depth 5-7 m | reverse complement strand
GGCGGCAGCGCCGCCACAACTGCGCGCTCCAGACCGGCGATGGACCGAAGGCGCGAATGCTCGCCGGCCCGGGCCTGAAGGTCGAGGCCGGCCCGCCACGCCTTGCGCAACGTGTCGGCGGCGGCGCCCACCATGCCGGGCAGCGTCTTGATGCCCTCGAGCCCGCCGAGATCCGTCTCCGGCAGGATGGCCACGATGGCTTCGCTGAGGGTATCGTCGTCGACGGGCTGTGTTAGCCCCCCCGCGAGCCGCGCCGCGAGCTGCTCAAAAGTCAAAATCTGCAGCCCATGCTGCCGCTCCCGCGCCGCTGCAAGCCGCAGTTCCTTCATCCTCAGCCGGCTATGCGCCACGGTGGTCCGACGCCACAAGTCACTTACCTCCACGTCAATACTTGGCCTAGCAGCAGGCCTCGAAAGGCCAGCCTCCCGGCATCGCTAATCCCACAGCAATCACTGCGGTCAACACGCGACCTCGCGGTTGGTTGTGCTGGGCAACGAACCGATGTCGGGTAAGACAGCACCCAGCGAAGCGGCTCACCGCTGCCGACCTCGGTTGGACACCCAATTCCAGACAAGCCCCCACCAGCTTATCCCGAGCGCGCTATCTCGCGCGTCAGCTGACTCTTCCTCGCCTAGCTCGGGAATCGCTGCCTTCCCGTAATACCGCGCCTTCGCCGCTCGATCACGCCTCCGCTCCGCTGCAATTTCTTCGTCTTTCCAAGGCCTGGCCTGAATGACCGTACCCTCCCTCACAACGTAATGGGACCGGCACGGCAGCGTCCAGTTGCCGACCGACGGCCAAAGCGAGATCGCCCGTCCGTCAAAAGTCATCTTCCAATCCGTGGGCGTAAACGGTGTCACGATCTCCTCACCACACCCGCAGCAGCAGCTATGCACCGCGGTGGCATACTCCATTGAGACATAGAGAACGCCGGGCTCCAGGGACTCGGGAATGTGCTTGCAGAAACGGTGCTCAAGGCTCCTGAACCGCATCAGCCCAGCTCCGAATTATCTAATACGTTGCCGTCGGTCGTGTACGTACAGTGATGCTCCTGTTCCAGATCGCGGTAGAAACCGCGAATCTTTTTCCACTTCACGACTGCAAGCACGGCGTTGAGCGCATTCAGATCCGCCACCTGGATGTTGGAGGCATAAATGTCGTCCTTGCCACCTCCCGCGAACGGTATGCGCCCCTGATGCACGTGATCTCGCCTGTCCCGCGTGCTCGCCGTCACCCGCAGGATGCCGCCCAGCGATCCCTCATCGAGCTCTAGGCCCATGCCGACGTCGACGAAACCTGCACCGATCTCCTCAAGCTTGTGCACGATCCGCCGCTTTGCTTCTCCGGCATCCATGCACAGAAAAGCGAATGTCACGCCATCCAGCAGATGGATGTTGCTCTCATCCAGCTTCACAGGGTGAGCAACGATTCCTCTATGCATCTTCGAATAGATGGCCTTCAGGTACTCGACCTTTTTCGGCGCTTCCCGCAGTTCGTCGAGCGTAGGCGCACCCGGTGAACGAAACGCGTTGTGCTGAAGAAACTCGTCGCCATCGAATAGCCGGATTTCCCGGACCGGCGTCTTTGCGACCATGTCGAGCACGTAAGAGCCCGTACCACCAAGCCCAATAATGGCTATGCGTTCCCGAGCCAGCTTCTCCGTGAGAGCCCCGATGCCGACCCGATCGGATGCGGTTTCGGTGTAGTTGAAGACGCTGTCTTCCTCATCCTCTGGCTCCCGGAAAACCCGCGGAGACACGCCCGGCTTGAGCACTTCCGCCGGGCCCGACAGGATATTGGCGTAGCTGGTCATCTTGTGGTGGTAGTCGGCATACCCGCCATCGGGTTTGCTTGAGAACCGGTGTCTCGCCACGAGGCCGTGCCCGAGGTCTTTGTTGCGGCTGCGACGGCCGATGCCCTCGATTGCACTGCCGTCCGCGTCGCAGGGGCAATCCCCGTCGAAATGGACGACATGGGTATCCGGGGTTTGGGTCTGATCGCCGGCCATGTTGAGGCTGGAGATCAGGCTTCCCGTCAGTACCTCTCTACGGTCGTTGACGTAGGGCACTTCGCGCATGACCAGGAGGCCGCCCCTGATCTGCACGAAGTAACCCTCGTCGCGGAGCCGTTTCAGGTCGGGACTACGACTGAACGGTCTTGGTGACATTAAACACCGTCCCCTCCGGTTTGACCTCGACGGTCCCGCCCTTGCCGAGCTCGCCCGCATGGGGCTTGGAGGCTGCGTGCCGATACGTCATCGAAAAGACGACATTGGCAGCGTGCTGCCCCGGAAAGCCGAGCTGAACGACCTGCTCGAACGTCACCTTCCGATCCGGCACCGTCTTGGGGCGCGAATTGACGATGATCGTGAACGTCGCCTCCGCCTTCGGCGCCGTGATGAACCGCTCGATGCCCGGCTCGGCCAGGTCGATCGATTCTCCCGGGTCGATCAGCCGGTCTTTCCCGCCGCGTACTTCGAGAAAGACCGCCTCCTCTGGGCTGAGTTTCGCAAGCTCGTAGAGCACTGCACCCTTCATGACCGGCTCGCCCCATTCGATTTGGGCCTCGTCCAGCGTCAGCTTGAAGGTACGGTCGGTGAGGAAGGCGACGAAGCGTTCCGCACCCTTCTCGCGCAGGTCGAAGGCTTCATCGAGGCGCACATCCTCGAAATCGCCCGACGCCAAGATGCCGAACAGGCTGTAGCCGGCCTTCGGCTTGAGGCCTGCGGCTTCCAGGATCTGACGCCCCAGCGGCACCGGGTCGGGCACCGCCAGCGGTTGAAATTCGAGGTTGCCCTGCGCGAAGAGAATTCCGTAGCTGCGAGCACGGCGCAGCGGCCGACCCTCGCGCAGGGCTTCTCCGAGATCGTCGCAGTCGAGAACGTTTTCCTTTTCCATGGTGTCTTACTCCTTGGGGTTCACGGGCCTTTCAGGCCCTCAAGGAGACAATCGCCATGGCGACAGGAAACAGGTAACTCAGCCCAAACTTTTTTTGGTGAGCTCGCCCGCCGGCGGCTCGGAGCAGATAAAGAAGTACGGACACCTCGGGCAGGTCCGCGATGGCTGCTTCGGGTTCGCAGGAAATTCTCCGGCTGCGATCTTCGTGCCGACGGCTTGTATCCGATTTTTCCGGCTGTCGAATTTCCGTCCCTTCATGTCAATGGTGCTGCGGTTTTCGTCGCTCAGGAACACGAACTCGATCTCACCGTGGGAGCCACCAGCCAGCTGATAGGCGGCCGCGTCCAGTGTGTCAGTCGCGTTCGACGTCTTGCGACCTGTACGAATTCTGCGAAGCACGAGCCTTCCATCGCCGGTGCGCGTGCGCTCATCCGGCCGGACGACGATCCGTGCATCGCCGACATCGAGCTCGAAGCTCTCTCTCGGCTCCGGCGTCTCCCCGACGCGCAGCTCCACCAGGAATTTGATCAATCGTCTCGCGGCGCGCTCATAAGAGTCGGCATAGCCGTGATCGGTCGGACCGTGTACCGCCCAATGACGCCCGAACAGCGCATCCAATTCTGACTCGCTCGGCAGCCCGTAGTCCGGCGTCAGCAACTCGTCCACCATCGCCTGGACGGCCGAATGCATTTTCATGAACGCTGTCTCGGTGCGCCGCCCGCCGAGCTTCAACACATGGGCGTAAAGAAATCTCCTCGCGCATCGGTCGTAGAGCGCGAGTTGAGACGGTGAGATCCGAATCGGCATCTCGAACGACACCTGAACGATGTCGGCCCCAGCGGATCTTTGTGTGGGTTCCGCGACCGGCTTCTGCGAGTCGAGCCACGCTTCAATACGGTCAACGAATGGGGATCTGGCCTGCCTCTTGTCATCGGCTTGCCGTGACGGTGCGTATAGGGTCACCTGGTCCTCGGCCCGGGACAAAGCAACAAAAAACAGGCATTCCTGTTCCTCGTCGTAGCCCTCCTTGTGCACGTCCAGACCCCGGACCGCCGCCCCCTCTATCATGCCGTCGGGTGGAGGCAATGGAGGGTTCACGTTAGCTGAACCTGGCAAAGACGCCTTTGTCAGGCTCGGCAGGTGCAGCTCCTTGAATTCAAGGCCCTTGCTTCCGTGAATCGTCATCAGGCGCACCGCGTCATGCGCCTGAGCCGCCGAGGGTAGGTCGCGCAACTCTCGTTCGTCGGACAAAATGGCCAGACGGCGGACATGATTCAGTAAATCGGTTACCGGATAACCCTCTCGTTCGATTCTGACAGACCGCAAGAAGTTCTGAAGCTGCCAGAGGGCGATCGCTGGTAGAGGTTGACCCCCCTGCACCTCTTCTGCCTTCTCCGCCGCAATACGCGTATTATTCAAGAACACCGTGGCGAATGCTCTCCATATTGTCGACTCTGCCGACAGTCCTTGAAGCGCGTCTACGATAGCCGCGAGGCCTGACCGGCCTCGGTCGGAAAGCCCGGTCAAACCGTCGAGCGCTCTCGTCCATTCAAGCGGCTGCAACGTTGAGACTTCCGCCAAGCGCGCCGCACATTTTGCGACGTCGTCCACGGTCATCTCGAAATTACGCATGGTCGAAATGCAAGCCAGTCCCATGGCTCTCGGATCTGTCAGCAACGAGAGAATTGCGAGCGCCTCTTTGACTTCAGGCCGATCGAAAAGAGGCCCAAGATAGAGTACCGGTATTCCACGATCTTCAAGCCCTCGTGCTATCAGGGAGACGCGGTCATTCCCTTTGCAAAGAACGGCTTGATCCTTGTAAGCACATCCCTTTGCATGGGCTCGTCGGATACGCGCAGAAATCTCGTCTACCTCATCCTCCTTGGTTCCAACGGACACGAAAATCGGCTTCTTTCCGGACGTTCCTCGGAAGGCATTGGCATCGACGTCGGGTTCCGCTGCGACCATGCCGTCCCGCGCAAAACCGACGAATTGATCGCAAACTTCCTGGTACGAGCGATAGTTCGTCTTCAGCCTCTTTATCTGGCCTTCCGAAAAGTCGTCCGATCCGAATCTCGAAATATTGAAGGACGATGCCCCTCGAAAGCGATAAATCGACTGCTTGGCATCGCCCACGACCCACAATCCGTCTCCATCCGGTTTGAGAGCCTTGAGCAAACGCACGCTCGCTCTATTGACATCCTGGTACTCGTCGACCAGCACGTGCACGTACCGGTCGCGCAACTGGTCACGAACGCTCGCGTCACGTTCCAGCAACATCGTTGGCAAAGCTACCAAGTCTCCGAAGTCTACGGCGCCCCGCGATGCCTTCAGTCCCTCATAAGCCTCATAGACGCGTGCGATTTCTAGGCAACGTTCGGCAGCCCCGACTTCCTCATCAGTCTTGGCAGACTCGCGCATGGTCTTACTGAGCGCCAGATACCTGTCAGCATTGACGACTTCGTCTTTGGCCCGAGAGATTGCCGCCAGAATACTCCGAAGCTTGTCCGTTGGGTCCCAAAGGTCCTTGAAGTGCTGAAGGTCAAGCCGAGCAAACTCATCCTCAAGAAGTGCTATTGCGTCCGTAGAGTCGATCAGCCTGGGCTCAGCCGACAGATCCAGGCGGTCATGGAAACGCCGTACAATATCGAGCCCAAAGGAATGAAAAGTCCCGATCCAAGCCGCACCGGCCGCCTCGGGCCAGATCGCTAGTGCACGGTCGGACATCTCCTCGGCAGCCTTGTTCGAGAAGGTCAGCACCAGCACTGACTCCGGATCGATCTCCTGTTTCTTCAGGAATTCCAGCCGTCCCACCAAGGTTTGCGTCTTGCCCGTCCCGGGCCCGGCCCTCACGAGGAGCGGACCACCCATATACTCGGCGGCATCCAATTGCTCTGGGTTCAGTTCCTTCGACTTCGTTTGCTTCGTCTCGGCCGAAGGAACGGGCGGCAAGAGCAGTGCGTCGAACAACTGCACCGCGACCATATCGAATGGCGCCTGCAGCCGATCCGCAATCTGCGACGCAGACAAGCCATCCTCCATGTGCCACCGTCGCGCCAAGGGCCTCGGGAACAGGAATTCGCGGGCAAACAGGTCCATCTGAACTTCCTGCCGCGCCTTTCTACTGTAATCTACGACTCGATCAGCACCCGTCGCTGCGGGATCGGCCGAGCGGGCCCAATCCACATCGCGAGTCGGGGCAAACTCCAGCATCCCACCAAATTCGGCGTGGCCGAGCTCATGGGCCACGAGGAAGGCATTGAGAAACACCCGACCGGTCTCTTCATGCCTAATGGCGCCTGCGTCTACATCGTATAGGGCCCGCCCACCGCGGAGCGCCGGGTCCCCAGGCTGATAAGCACGGACCTCGATGTCCCGCCGACTGGCTTCGCACCGGACGAAATCATATGGCTCTGTCGGGTCTGACCCCAGACCAACGAGCGCATCATGGAGTTCCGCCGCACACTGCCTAGCCAACTCAATGGCGTCCATTTGAGCCTGCTAAGCGTTCAAGGGCCACGGCCTCATTGTCGTCGAGACCGAGACTCTCGACAAAATCGTCATACTCCACCACCGACGGCTCCTGTGGCTTGGTATCCGCTTTGAACGCCACTGCTCCAGCGGCCCCGGTTCGCCGTTGGAGGTAAACGACAAAGTAATGGGTCTTCACGTCCATGGCCCGCGCCAGATTGAGCAGCACATTCGAAGGCACGGACCCGACACGGACCCTCGCATCCCGAAATCCCGCAACGAAATCTCTGGGCAGTTCCAATCGGCGCGCCAACGCCCGCAGCCTCAACCCGGAAAGGGCAGCCCCTACCATGGCAATCCCTTCTTCAAGCTGTTCAGTCTCAATATCTTCCTCCCTCAGGGTCGATCCCGCCGCATTTGCGAGATCGACCATGGTCAGCTCGTGAAACAAGTCCGTGAGTTCCAGCGCGAGCTCCGGATATCGCTGAATGTATGCCCCGAGCACCTCCGACGAGAGGTCGGCCTCCATTGCAAAATCGGACAGGATGTCCTCTCTGTCCGTGTCAGTCGACATCGCAAGCCTCCACGCCGAGTGTCTCACGAATTTTCTGGATTGCGCGGGCACGCCGGTTCCGAACCGTCTTGGGCGTGCATTTGAGCAGTCCTGCGATGCTGGGCTCATCAGGATTCTTGCTCTCTATAGGCAATTCGGCTTCCAGCATGTCTATGACCCTCCTTTCCATTTCTGGTAGAGAATCAATCGCTCGCCTGATCCGAAACCGGTAAGTGATTTCTTCTTCCCGAGTCATCGAGGGGGTATTTAGTAGGGACGAATACTCCTCCACATCATCCGGAAGATCCCCACTCTCATCGTACTCGAGCGGCGTCAAGGGCTCCTCGTGCCGCAAGACCTTGCGAAACGCATCATTCCTCATCAGCCTTACCGCTCGATCAAATATGGCTTCAAAAATATCCAAGTTCTCTTCGTATCTATCCCTGTCCTTCACGATTAATGTAACGAATCTATCCACTACATAATCCCGCACGTCCACTAGACGTCCGACTTCTCCTGCTCCTCCATCTGCTCGAATAACTGCGCGGGGACAGCTCCGACTGACCCGCTCAATCAGCTCCAAATATAGCGCGTTGAACTGTTCATCCGAGTTGTTGTGGCGCGTGGCGCGAATTCGATGAACGAGGACTTCCGAAGGCACATACTCTGGATGCCGGCGGTTCTTGTGTTTTGCCTGTTCCATGAATTCTTCAAATGGCAGTGCGAAAGTGTCAAGGATTACCTCCTCGACTTCCGGAGGTCTGTTGTAGAGTATCCCTTGCTTTGTTCGTTTCTTGAGAGGCGGAATAACAGAGGTCATACAATGTGTCCACTAATGTAAGTACTCGACGCAGACAAAACTTCGGGCAACCCGGTCAACATAATCCCACTATTACTCAAGAGTCACATGTCCACATATTTGACAAAAATTGCTGTCCAAGATCATACTGAGAATATCCAAATAGACCGGTTTTGGAATTTCTGATCAGCCATGAGTGGCAAGGCACATCTTCCGATCCTTTACTTGCTTGCCGCATACACGATTCTTCGCCTCGACAGGGCGCGCGCAGAGGTGCAAACAAGGGACCGAGGCGGTTTTTCGGCTCGGCACTGCCCGAGCAACCGGAACGTTGGTCATCGTATAGAATCCCGTCGGGTTCCAAATCTGAAGCATCCTTGGCGTCTGCCGTCGCGATATAGGGCCAGTAAAGCGTCGCATGTGTCTGGCCGGGAATGCGCCGTCATATGTCTTCAATCACATTTCTGCTTATTTCGTAAGCTCGGTGGTAGCGGGGACTGCTGCCCTGCATCAAGCCCTTGCCCCTGCTGGATTTTTCGCAGCACGGCGCTGGAGCGGGCGCTGTCTTCGAATGGCAAGCGGCCGAATTCAACATGCGGCCCCTCCTGCCCCCGCTTGTCCTCGATCGCCGGTCACGCCGATCACGACCCGCCTGCGTTCACGGCATCCCGCAACAGCTTGCCGGCCTTGAAGGTGGGCGTGGTCGAGGCGGCGATGTTCAGGCTCTCGCCGGTCCTCGGATTGCGTCCCGTGCGGGCAGGGCGGCTCCTGGTGCCGAAGGTCCCGAACCCGACGATCCGCACATCCTCTCCCCTGGCCAGGGTTTCCGCGATCGCCCCGAACACGGCATCCACCGCGTCCCCGGCCGCCGACCTTCCGATTCCGGTCCGGCCGGCCACAAGGCCCGCAATCTCCGACTTGTTCACCCGCTTTCTCCCTGTGTTCCCGCGTTCTCCGAACGCCCGGTTCACCCGACAGACCATAGCCGAGGCCGGTGCTCACGGTTAGCACGAAACCTCCGCCGCTTCGATCCCGGCGGCAAATCCGTCACCTCCCTGCCTGAGCGCCGCGACCGACGTGTCGTGCGGCATGGACCCGCGGTGCGGCTTCAGGCGGTCGAGGCCTGCATCTTTCGAGCGATTCGTGGGTTCCCGTGGAGCGGTCCCCACGCCACCGCCGGGGAGACCGTCGCCATGACCGAAGAATTTGCCGATTTGCCCGTCGTTCGGACCGGAGGTCCCGGACCCATTCGCAACGCGCTTCGCCCACCTGCCGAGACGCCGGGGAGAGGGGAGTCGGCCCGAGGCGGGACGCGTTCGAACGAGGTCCGGAGGGTGTCTGGACCGCCTCCCCGCCAAGCCGGAGCATGCCCATGACCCTTCCCGAGACCATCTCCGCCGACTACACGCTGCGCCCGAGCGAGCTTGCCGAGGTGCTCGCCCTCCTGGTCGAGGCCCGCCAGCCCACGATGGTCTGGGGCCCGCCCGGGGCGGCGAAATCGATGATCGCACGGCAGGTCGCCGCCGCCGCCAACCGTAACTATGTTGACGTCCGCGCGCTCCTGCTGGACCCCGTCGATCTGAGAGGCATCCCGTGGCGCGACAGCGCCGATCGCACGCGCTGGGCGCCGCCGGTGTTTCTGCCGCCCTCGGACGATCCCGGCCTGTGGCTCATCAACCTCGAAGAGCTGCCGTCCGCGGTGCCGATGGTGCAGGCGGCGCTCTACCAGCTTTTCCTCGAACGCAAGTGCGGGGAATACGCGCTGCCCGAAGGCGCGTCGCTGATCGCCTGCGGCAACCGCGATGCCGACCGCGCCGTCGTCCACCGCATGCCGACGCCGCTCAGCAACCGCCTGGTCCATCTGGAGATCCGGGTCGACGCGAGGGACTGGTGCGCCTGGGGCGCGGCGAACGGGATCGCTCCCGAGGTGCTGTTCTTCATCGAGCTGGAGCCGGAGCTGCTTCACGAGTTCGATCCGCAGTCGAAGGACCCCGCCTTCCCGAGCCCCCGGAGCTGGGAGTTCGCCAGCGACATCGTCAAGCACCGCAACGGCCTCGATGCCGAGGTCGAGCGGGCGCTGTTCCGGGGCACGGTTGGCGAGGCCGCGGCGGTGCAGTTCACCGCCTTCCTGAAGGTGTGGCGCGAGCTGCCCCACCCGAGGGCGGTCATCAACGACCCCGGGAACGCCGACATCCCCGAGAACGCCAGCACGCTGATGGCCCTCTGCGGCTCGCTCTACCGCATGGCCTCCGACGTCACATTGGACGCCATCGTCACCTACGCCACCCGCCTCCGCCGCGAGGTCGGGGAATCACTGGTCGGCGCCTGCGTGCGCCGGGAACCGGCGCTTCAACGCTCGCCCGCCTTCATCCGCTGGGCGGCGGCCAAGACCCAGTGATGGAGGACGCCGCCTCCGACGTCCCCGTGTGGACGCTCCGCTAACCCGAGAGGAGGATTTCATGGACCTCAACCGCGACGCCATGCTGGTCGGGCTGCACATCGCCGCCTGGTCCGGCCGGCTCTACGACCGCCAGGCGAGCGACCACGTCGCCGTCGCCCACGAAGCCTCGACCGGAGCCGGGCGCTACAACAAGCGCCTGCTGCCCAAGGCCGCCTTCTCCGCCCTCACCGCCACCATGAGCGAGGCGAGGACGAAGCACTATGCCAACAGCTTGCCCTGGGACGACAAGGGCGCGCGGCTGCTCACCGTCGCCAACTACGAGCCCTACACCGAGTTGATGGACGCACTCCGCGAGCGCGTGGTGCGCCAGCGCGCCCGCTTCATCGAGGACTACGACGACTACATCGACCAAGCCCGGCTCGACCTCGGCAAGCTCTTCCGCCTCGAGGACTATCCGTCCAAGGAAGCGCTCCAGGGCAAGTTCTCCATCCGCTACCGCATTACGCCGGTGCCGGACGCCGACCACTTCATCGCGCAGCTCGCCTCCGACGACACCGAACAGGTGAAACGCGACATCGAGTGCCATGTCGAGGAGCAGCTCCACGGCGCGGTGGGCGACCTCTACCGGCGCATGGCCGAAGCCGTCGAACGCGTCTCCGAGCGGCTGCGGGAGGACGACGACGGCAAGCCGCTGGTGTTCCGCGACACCATGATCTCGAACATCCGCGACCTGGTCGACGTGGTGCCGCGTCTCAACATCTTCGGCGACGAGACCCTGGCGCAGCTCTGCGAGCAGGTGAAGGAGAAGATCGCCAGCGTCGAGCCGGACGCGCTCAGGCCGTCCAGGACCTTCGACCCGGCGGCCCGGGCCCAGGTGAAGCGCGACGCCGACGAGCTCGCGGAGAAGTTCGCGGGCTATTTCGGGACGCGCGCCGAAGAGCCTGCCGCCGAGCCGGTGCGGGAGGCCGCCTGATGGCCGCCCGCGTGCTCAGCGAGTCCGCGCTCCGGGTCAGCGACTGCGTGACGGAGCTGCTGCGCAAGCAGCCCTTCTTCGGGAGCCTCGTGCTGCGGCTCCCGCTCCGGCCCGATCCCACTCGCGAGACCTTGGCCACCGACGGGCACGAGATCCGCTACTCGCCTCGCTGGATTGCGGAGACCGAGGCGCACCTGATCGAGACCGCGATGGCGCGGGTGGTGATGGCCTGCGCCTTGAAGCACCACACCCGCCGGGGCGAGCGCGATCCCGAGCGCTGGCAGATGGCCTCGCAGCTCGTCACCCATGCGCTCATCCGCGACGCCGGGTTCACGCTGCCGCCGGACGCCGAAGCCTGGGACGACCTGAGCGTCGAGCAGGCCTACGACCGCCTGCCGACGCCCGAGGACAGCGATTCCGGGGACGAGGGTGACGCTTCCTCCGGTGCCGGCGCGTCGGCCGCCGCTCAATCCTCGCCCGACGGTGGTAACGATGACTCGGACGACCCGTCCCATTCCGCCGGTGACGGGGACCCCCAGCATCAGGACGGCGACGGTGGCGATCCGGACGATGGGGACGGGGACAGCCAGGACCGGGAAAGCAACGGCGGAGGCGAGGACGGCGCGTCCGATGCGCCGCCGAGCCACGATCCCTCCGGCACCGGCGAGGTCATGGACGCCGGCGCACGGACAGACGACGGCGATTCCCCTGACACCCCGGTGGACGTCGCCGCCGAGGAGCAGGCCTGGGACGAGGCGATGCACCAGGCGCTCAACATCGCCCGCGCCGAGGGCAAGGTTCCGGGCCAGGTCGAGGAGACGGTGAAGGGCGCCCATGCCGGCACGCTCGACTGGCGCACGCTGCTGCGGCGCTACATGACCGACGCGGCGAAGAGCGACTACAGCTGGAGCCTCCCCAACCGCCGGTTTATCGACTCCGGGCTCTATCTCCCCTCGATCCGTTCCGAGGGCATCGAGACGATCGCCGTCATCGTCGACACCTCGGGCTCGCTGCCGGCGGCGATGCTGGCGGAGTTCTGGGCGGAGCTGCGCGAAGTCGCAACGGAGATCCGGCCCGACACTGTCGTCGTGCTCCAGGTCGACGCCGCCCTTCAGGACGCGGCAGAGTACGCGCCCGACGAGCTTCCCGACAAGATCGCGCTCAAGGGGCGCGGCGGCACCGATTTCCGGCCCGGATTCGAATGGCTCGACGAGCAGGGAATCCAGCCGGCGGTCTGCCTCTACTTCACGGACATGGAGTGCTCGGACTACCCCGAGGCCGAGCCGCCGTTTCCCGTCGTCTTCTGCAACTGGAGTCGCCCTCCGGAGGACTGGAACCGCGAGCCCTGGGGCGAGCGCATCGATATGGCAATGTAATCGCTACAGAACTCGCGGACCTTGAGATTCTATACTTGGCTGGGTGGAGACGAAGCCCGCGGTCGACCGCGGGCAGGCACGTTGACAGCGAGGCTGCCACCTTTCATATCGGTCCACTGTCAAAGTCCGGGCAATACCAGCCCGGCGAACGAGGGCCTCGCACGGATAGAGGCACATTCGGCAAACAGGAGACCGAATCGTGGCCATAAAACGAGCGTTCATCAGCTTCGATTTCGACCATGACGAGGAACTGCGCGACGCTCTGGTCGGCCAGGCGAAGCTCCCCGATTCGCCTTTCCAGATCGCCGACCGGTCCGTGCGGGAGCGCTTCGAGAGCAATTGGAAGGATCAGGTCCGAACCCGTATCCGCAAGACCGACCTCACCATCGTCATCTGCGGTGAGCACACCCACACGGCAAAGGGCGTCGCGGCCGAACTGACGATCACTCAGGAAGAGAGAAAGCCTTACTTTCTGCTACGGGGACGCCCCAACAAGACCTGCCACAAACCGACCATGGCGCGGAGATCCGACAAGATCTACACGTGGAGCTGGGACAATTTGAAGAAGCTGATCGCCGGTCAGAGGTAAAGGCGGAGCATGACCGACCGGCCGAAGAGCACGTTGTTCCGCCACACGACGGAGACCTACGACGGTCCCTTCGACGAGGCAGTGCTCGAACAGTACAAGCTTTACGTTCAGTCAGCGGAGAACGTAAGTGCGCGACGGGTCGCGTCGAGCCGCTATCTCCTGACGCTGAACGTCGCGCTCGTCGCCCTATACGGATATCAATCGTCGAATCTAGATCCGGGCTGGTGGGCGATGCTCGTTCCTGTTCTGGGCGCCCTTGTTTCGGTGCTGTGGCACCGGATCATCAAATCGCACAAGGACTTGAACGTGGTGAAGTTCGAGATCATTCACGAACTCGAACAGCATCTGCCGGCGTCGCTCTACACGCATGAGTGGCACCTGGCAGAAGAGGGACGAGGCCGGTCCTATCGTTCAGTGACCGACATCGAGCAATGGATTCCGCTAGCATTCCTCGCCCTTCACTTCGTCCTCCTCGCCGTTCTTGCAGCGCACAGGCTGCAGGATTGCGCCGCGTAGCGGCTGGCTTCGCCCGCTTCGACGTCCAGCACACGGCAATCGGCGTCCGGCCGATGCGGCGCACGTCCGCGATGCCTCTGCACTTCAGGTAACGAACGACAACTTGCCCGAGTCGGACTTCCCCGGCCTCGCCAGCAGCGACCGCCCGGCTGTCTCACTCGGCTCGTCCCCGATAGGAGGCTGGCGCAATCCGGCCGGAATCACCTTCCTTCCGGCGCAACCGAGGTGCGACCGCTCCCGCAGCCCTTTCACTTCTTCCGCAAGCCATGCCCCTGCCGACAACGCCGTCAGGAGGCGGAGCGGGGCGCAGGTCCGGGCGGCGCGGACGGGGCCGGCGGGAGCCGTTTCCGACCCCGCTTCCGTCCATTTCCACACACCATCGAGGGAGGTTCGCATGAACTTCATCACCCCACGGGCCGAGCCGCTCATCCGGGAGATCCCGCTCTCCCGGCTCGCGCTCGCCCCCGAGAACGTCCGCAAGACCCCGCCCGATCTTCGGGCCGACGCCGAGCTCAAGGCTTCCATCGCCGCCCTCGGGCTGCTGGAGAATCTCGTCGTCCGCGCCGATGAGCCGGGAGAGAATGGAACGGACCGCTACGCCGTGGTCGCCGGCGGGCGCCGCCTCAAGGCCATGCAGGCGCTGGTCGAGGACAAGGTGTTCGACGCCGACCATCCGGTGCCCTGTCTGGTTCGGGCCGACGGTGACGACGCCGGCGAAGTCTCGCTCGCAGAGAACGTCATCCGCGTGCCGATGCACCCGGCGGACCAGGTGGTCGCGTTCACCAGGCTGGCGGACGCCGGCCAGTCGGTTTCCGCCATCGCGGCGCGTTTCGGCGCGTCCGAACGCATCGTCGAGCAGCGCCTCCGCCTCGGCAACGCCGCGCCGGAACTGCTGGACGCCTACCGGACCGACGAGATCGACCTCGAAGTGCTGAAGGCCTTCGCCGTCACCACCGACCGCGAACGCCAGATGGCGGTCTGGGAACAGATCTCGGGACAGGGCTACCGCCCGTCGGCATGGCAGGTGAAGCGCCTGCTCACCGAGGAGCGCGTGCCCGGCGCCACGGCGATCGCCCGCTTCGTCGGGGTCGAGGCCTACGAGGCCGCCGGCGGCGCCGTGCTGCGCGACCTGTTCGCCCGGGACGACGAGACCGGCGTCTGGTTCGAGGACCCGGTGCTGCTGGAGAAGCTGGCGACCGGAAAGCTCCAGGCGGCCGCCGACGAGCTGGCGACCCGCTGGAAGTGGGCCGTGGCCATGATCGAGGTGGAGTGGGGCGACACCGCCCGCTACGGCCGCATCGAACCCCAGCCCGGCGTTCCCACCGACGAGGAGCGCGCTGAGATCGAGAAGCTGGAGGCCCGGCAGACCGAACTCGCCGAGCTCGACGACGACGAGTGGACCCAGGAGACGGTGACCGAAGCCGAGTCCATCGAGACCCGCCTCGACGAGATCGAGGGCGCCGTCGAGGCGCGTGCTGTCTTCCGTCGCGAAGATCTCGCCATGGCGGGTTGCATCGTCACCGTCGGCCAGGACGGGTCGATGCAGCTCATACAGGGGCTGGTGAAGCCCGAGGACATGCCGAAGCAGACCGAATCGGAGGATGCCGGTGCGGTCGCCGGCAACGGCCACGATCCCGAGACCGTCACCCATCGCGTCACTGTCCCCGGAACCTCCGTTTCCACGCCCATGGCGCCACCGAAGGACCGCGAGGCCGAGGCGCGCAAGGAGGCCGGCGTCGGCATCGGCCTTGCCGACGATTTGCGTTCGATCCGCACCGCGCTGGTCAAGGCGAAGCTCGCCGGCGACTTCGAGGCCGCCTTCGACCTCGCGCTGTTCCAGATGGGCCGCGCCGTGTTCGCGCCGGGCTACCACGACCACGCCCTGGATATCGCGGTCAAGGAGACCCCCGACCGGCCCAACACCCGCATGAACGACGCCGACTTCGCCGACTGGTCGCCGGGCGAGGCCATGCTGGAGGACCGTTCCGGCCTGTCCATGGACTGGCTGGCGATCGAGGACGACGGCGAATCCTTCGCGGCGCTCAGGGCCTTGCCGCAGCCCGACAAGAAGGCGCTGTTCGCGGCCTGCGTCGCGCGCACGGTGAAGGGCCAGCTCGCCTTCGAGCCCCAGGCGCGGCCCGAGCTCGAAGCCACGGTGGCCCGGCTCGACATCGACTTCGCCAGGCATGTCCGCCCGACCGCCGACATGCTGTGGTCGCGGATCGCCAAGGCGCGCGTCCTCGACATCGCCCGCACGGTGTTCGGCCTGAACTGGGCGTCGGCGCGGTCTAAGTACAAGAAGCCCGCGCTCGCCGAAGCGATGGAGGCCGCCTTCGCCGCCGGCGATCCGCCGGTCGGGGTGAGCGCCGCGATGCACGCCGCCGCGCTCGCCTGGGTCCCGCCGGGGTTCGCGGCATTCGATACCGGGCGGACGGTCGGCGACGCCGGGGAGGCGGCGACGGACGCCATCGGGACCGCACCGGCCGGCGAGCCGGAGTCCGCGGAACCCGCCGCCGACGTCGGCACCGCATCGGCTGAGGCGGAACCGCCCGCTTCCAACGGCAACGGCCACGCGCCGGTGCCCGACGCCGGACCGTCGGACAGCGATGCAGCGCACTCTGATCGCGGCGACACCGGGAAGGCCGATCCCGACCCGGCCGTTTCTGGCGGGCCGGACGGCATCGCCGCGACCGGTCAGGTTAACGGCCACGACGCCCACCCGGACCCGATGGAGATCCCCGAGTTCCTCCGCCGCGTCCAGTAGGCGGCCGCAGCCACCACCGGAACGCCCCGCCAGCGCCCCGCCGCCGGCGGGGCGTTTCCGTTTCCGCATCCGTCATGGAGGTCCACCCATGAACCGCACGATCCGCGCCCGCATTCACGAGAGCGCCGTGAAGCGCGTCACCCGCATCTATGCCGCCACGCTGGCCGACATCCTCGCCGAGACCTTGCAGAACAGCCGCCGCGCCGGCGCCGCGCGCGTCCGTATCGCGGTTGCCGCCCCCGCCGCCCGGCCGGGCGGAATCGCCGCCGCAACGGGCGAGACGCCGCTCACCGTCACGATCGCCGACGACGGCGTCGGCATCGCCGATCCGGCCGTCCTGCTGAGCTTCGGCGAGAACGGCTGGGACGACGCGACGGTCCGGCGCGAGGACGCCGCCGGATTCGGCTTCGCCAGCCTCGCGCGCCGCAACTGCGCCGTATCGTCCAGGTCGCGCTCGCCGGACGGCAGCACCATGTCGGGCTGGCGCGTCGACCTCGCCCCGGAACATTTCCTGGCCGAGGCCGAGGCCGAAGTCCATCCCGACGACGGCGCGCCGTTCCCGCACGGGACGGCGATATCGTTCGAGGCCACCGAATCCGCCACCGCGATCCGCAACGCCGCCGGGAATGCCGCCCGGCATTACCCGCTGCCGGTCGTGTTCGAGAATCGCACCGAAGACGACACCGCCGGCCCCGAAGAACTGCCGCGCCGCGCCTTCCTCGACGGCGCGGTCCGTGCCGAGCCGTGGCAGGGGCTCGTGTTCGGAGTCTTCCGCGACCGCCATCGCGGCTACAACGACCCCGACCTCAACTTTCACGGCCTGACGCTGCCGGTGCGCCTCCCGGCGGTCGAGACCGTCCATGGCAGCACCTGGTCGGTGCGCGCCGACATCGGCGACTGCCCCAAACTGGAACTCGTGCTGCCGGCAAGGAAGGAAGCCGTCGAGAACGAATTCCTGAAGGCGATGCGCAACGCCGCGCGCCTGGCCATCTACCGCGCCATGGCCGCAAGCCCGGACCCGCGTCCCGCCTTCGAGGACTGGAAACGGGCCCGGGAGGCCGGCATCGACATCGCGCCGCCGCCGGCCGTGCTGCGTCCCTGGCGTCCCGCCACCGCGCATGTCGACGACTGGCGCGAACCGTCGAAGCTCGCCGTGCCCGGCCATGGCGCCCTGGTCATAGACGCCGACCCGGAGCCGCCCGAGGCCCAGGCCTTCTTTCGCGCCGCGGAGCGGGCCGGCATGGCGACCAGCCTCTTCGAGACCGACCGCCGGCTTGCGGGCTACGACTGGTATGACGGTCTCGACAGGGTCGCCGGCATTGCCGCCCACGTCGCCATCGGCGGCAAGGGGTATCCGCTCGAGGAGTTCCCGCTGCCGGAGAGGACGGGACACGCCGCCGTCGCCTTGCCGCCCCGGCCCGAGACGATCCGGATGGACCTCGCCGTCCGGCCGCTGCGCGGTCCGGTCCGCAGGTTCGAGCTGCCGGCCGATCTCGTCTTCGCGGGCGAGCCATGGGGCTGGCTCGGCGACGCTATCCCGCTGGTCACCGCCGAGAGCGCGCTGCAGCCGCACCAACTCGCGGATCTGCTTCGGGCCGGGTTCTTTTCGCCCAGCGACGATGCCGACGCCGACAGTTACGAGACCCAGCGCAACCGCTTCGAGGAGGAGGCGCTCCACCTGTCGACCCGCCTGATTCTGTCGGACGAGGAGGCCTGCAAGACCTCGATCGCCGAAGCCGTCCGGCGCGAGTTGATCTGGCTCGCTCCCCGCGGCCGCACGGTCGATATCCGGATCCGCAGGCCCGACGTCACGGTGACTCTGGCCGAGGCCGCGGAGGCCGCGTCATGACCAGGCCCTGGACAGTCCAGTGTGCGTACATGAGCCATGTCGCAAACACCGTTGCCATCGAGGCGGACAGCCTGGAAGAAGCGCTGGAGAAGGCCATCGAGGCCGCCAACGACGATCCGGCCGGCTGGAAGTCCACCGGCCATGTCAGCGACTCATACGTCGATGCAGTCTGCGAGGGCGCCGACGCGGACCCGTGGGGCGAAGGCTCGCTGCCCGTGCCGGACCGCTTCTCCGAGCATGGCGAGCCGCCCATCGTGACCCTGTCCGGCCCCGTTCCGCCGGGCGCCGTCCGGGTCTCCGACGGCAAGGTGACGGTCCGCTTCGAGACGGAAGTCGGAATGATCGCAGCGGAAATGCGCGACCCCCCGCATCCGCCCCGAAACAAGCCCCTGGTGACGGTGTCCGTCGGACCCGACGGCAAGCCCAGGGTGGAGGTCGAGGGCGGCAGCGCTCGCGTCCGCATCCTCGACGGCTGACCCGCCCGCCGGCCGGCCGCCGACGCCAATCCCTTCACACAGACGGCGCCTTCCGCTCCGCCCGGAGCGGGGGGCCGCCATGCGTCCGGACGAGGCGGAGCTGGGGCGCGGGAACGTCCCGGTTCCGCATGTCCGGCGTTCAGCAACAGGAGGCCCAGCCCATGCAGCAATCCGCCGCCCATGTCCCCGATTCCGCCGCGCCGGATCCGCCCAGCGACGAGGCGCAGAAACGCGCCATCGCCGACGCCGTCTGGACGGACCTGCTCTGGCTGATGCCGACCGGCCGCACGGTCACGGTCACCGTCCGCGACGGCAGGGTCGCGGTCGAGCTCGGCCCGCCCGAGCCGGCGCCGGAGGTCCCGGCCCACTGACCCGGCCGGGTTCGGCGCCCGCCGGTCCCGTCTCAATTCTGCCACCGCGCCCCGGACATCGATCCGGGGGCGGGGCGCTTCCGTCCGACCCCATGGAGGACGCCGCCATGCCGGAATCCGGACCGGGTTTCGACGAGATGCCGCTCTACGACATGCCCGCGGCGCCCTCCCCGGATCGTGGTCCGGGGCAGGCGTCGGTCCGGCAGGCCGCGAGCAGCCGCCGGCTCCGCACCCGCTTCCTGCGCGCCGGGCGCGAGGCGGTCGACGACCGCGATCTGCTGGAGCTGCTGCTCTCCGGACGCCACGCCGCGGACGATGCGGCCGCGCTCGCCGGGAGTCTACTCGACACGTTCGGCACGGCGCCGCGCGCGCTCGCCGCCCGGCCGGATCGGCTGCGCAGAGTGCCAGGCCTGTCGGAAGACTCCATCGCCGCCATCAAAACCGCCGAGGCACTCGGCATCCGCATGGCTCGGGCGGACGTGCCGGACACCGTGCGGCCGTCCCTCGGCAACTACGACAAGGTCATCGAGTACTGCCGCACCCTCGCGGGCCACCGCGAGGTCGAGGAATTCCATCTCCTTTACCTCGATCGCAAGAATCGGCTCATCGCCGACGAATGCCACCAGAAAGGCTCCGTCTGCCACGCGCCGGTCTATCCCCGCGAGATCTGCGTGCGTGCGCTGGAGCTTCAGGCCAGCGCGCTCGTCGCGGTCCACGACCACCCGAGCGGTTCGCCCGAACCGTCCCGCGCCGACATCGACATGACGAACCGCATTCGCGACGCGCTGAAGACCATCGAGGTGACGCTGCTCGACCATTTGATTATCACGCCGACCGCCTCCTTCAGCTTCCAGGCGCGCGGTCTGCTCTGACAGCCGGTTCGGTCGGCCGCACTTCTCCCGGCAAGAACTCCCCGGGCGGAGCGACCGCCCCCGTCCCTTCCACCAAGAGGAATCCGATCATGCCCGAACCCGGCAACGCCACCGCACTCGGTCCCGTGATTTTCGCCTATACTCGCGCCCAGGCGATCGAGGACGGCATCCTCGTCGACGTCTCCGACACCGCGCGGGAAGCGGGTTTCAGGATTCCCGTCGCGGTCACCCGCACCGTCTGGACCCGCCTGGTCGCCCTTCCCGAGGGTTACCGCGGCTTCCAGGACGAGCGCGGACGCCTGTGGGACGTGCTCTGGATGGCGCGCCACTACGCGCTCCGCGCCTCGAACAGCGACCGCGTGAGAATGTGCGTGCTGGTGCGCGACATCCGCAAGGACCTCCGCGACAGCCACCGGCCACCCCGCAAGCACTTCCCCATCGTGGCGATCGGCGCCGGGGACGAAGGTGAGCCCGTCATCACCGTAATGTTCGCCGAGGACGACTGAGCCGCCTGCTCCGAACGCCGCGGCCGGGATTCAGCTGTCCGTGCCCTCCGACTTCCCGCCCTGCGCCCCACCCCATGGGTTGGGCGTGCTGTGGCCCGGCCTGGGCGATCTCTGGAATACACGCATGCCGCAGAGCTCCAGATGTTCGATGACCCTCAGCGCCACAGGCCCGAGCCGGTCGTGGTCGCCGGGCACGCGCTTCTTCGGCCAGAAGCGCTCCGCCTTGCGAAGCGCCATCTCCACGGTGAACAGCAGGTCGCCCCGGGAGACCGGGCGGTCGTGATTCTCGTCCATGGGCCGGACATTGCCACAGGAACATTACAAGAACAACATGACAGTATGCTTCACATACGGGTAGGTTCGTTCCCATGTACGGTCGCTTCACCAACCGTTTCTCATGGAAAGAGCTGCACGAGCGGCTCGATCTCATCGGCACGCCGCTCAACCTGCGGCCCCGCTACAACGTGGCGCCCAGCCAGGACGTGGCGGTCGCGCGCGCCACCGAGGGGGGCCGCATCCTTTCCATGCTGCGCTGGGGGCTGATCCCCTCATGGGCCAAGGACTCCGCGATCGGCCACAATCTCATCAACGCGCGGTCCGAGACCGCCGCGGAGAAGCCGTCCTTCCGGTCGGCCTTCCGCCATCGCCGCTGCCTGATCCCGGCCGACGGCTTCTACGAATGGCAGCGCCGGGGCGGAACCCGCCAGCCCTGGCTGTTCGGCCTCCGGGACGGCGCGCCCCTGGTCTTCGCAGGCTTGTGGGAGCGCTGGACGGTGCCGGAGGGTGCCGCGCTCACCGGGTCGCTCGCCGAACGCAGTCCCGGCGACACGGTCGAGACCTGCACGATCCTCACCGCCGCGGCCAACGACACCGTGGCGCCGGTGCATGGACGCATGCCGGTCATCCTGCCGCCGGACGCCCGGGATGCCTGGCTCGCGGGCGAGGACGTGCCGCACGCGCCGTACCCCGCAGACGCCATGACCGCCTGGCCGGTTTCGACGCACGTCAACCGGCCGGCCAACGACGACCCGCGCTGCGTCGAGCCGATCACGCTGACCTGAGTCCCGGCCGCCCGTCGGCCTGAGCGCCCCGATGCCGACCGCGGCGGCAGGGACCGGCGTCGGCGCTCCGTCTCCCTTCCTCACGCATTTCTCCACCCGGAGTCCGGCCAGTCGGAGCCGGGCAGGCCGGTGGGCCGGCGCGGGAGGACCCGCCGCGCGCCGGATTCCCGCCGCCCGCCCCGGACCGCGATCCGGGGCTTTCCCCTACAGCCCGGAGACCGACATGCTTCACCGGATCACCGGCCGCGCCACGAAGTGCGGTCCCTCCGCGATTTCCGCGATCGCCGGCGTGCCGACCCACGAGGCCGCCGCCGGCATCCGCCGCCTCTTCGACCGGCCCTCGGTCAACGGCGTCCACACGGACGAACTCGCCGCCGCCCTCGAAGAGTTCGGCTTCGTTCCCGACTACGCGCTGCGCCATCCGAACTACCGCGAGCGCCGCCATGCGCGCCGCGAAGAAGTCTGGGACCGCATCTTCGCGGACGTCCCGTTCGAGGTGCGCGCCGTCACGCTCGGGACGTTCCTCGACCCCGCGCCCGCCGGCACGTGGGCGATCTCTGCGAGCAATCACTTCATCGCCTACGCGGACGGCTTTGTCGCGGATTCCGGCGCCATGTTCTCGCGAGTGCCGGCCTTCTGGTTCCGCGCCATTCCCGACCACGACCGCGTCGCCCTGCGGCGCGTCCGCGAGGCCGTCCGATTCGTGCGCGTCGCCCAGCCGAATCCCGCACAGGAAGGGAGCTGAGCCATGCCGAGGATCATCGAGACCACGGTCTACACGATCGACGAGCTCTCCGGCGCCGCGAAGGAGAACGCCCGCGTCTGGTATCGCCACCAGGGGCTGCACGACGAGTGGTACGACTTCGTCTACGAGGATTTCGAGACGACCTGCCGGATCCTCGGCGTGACGCTCGCCACCAGCCCCGTGCGTCTCTATGGCGGCGGAACCCGCGACAAGCCCCAGATTTATTGGAGCGGTTTCAGCTTCCAGGGAGACGGCGCGAGCTTCTCTGGCCGGTACTGCTACGTCCGAGGCGCGAGCAAGGCCATCCGCGCTCACGCGCCAAACGACGCGGAGCTGCACCGGATCGCGGACGAGTTGCAGGCTGTCCAGAAGCGCAACTTCTGGCAAGTCCACGCCTCGATCCGCCAGCAGGGCCGGTATTGCCACGAATACAGCATGGCGATCGAGGTCGAGCGCGACAGCCCGACCTGGCAGCCGATGACGGACGGAGTCGAAGACACCGTGATCGAGGCGCTGCGCGATCTCGCGCGCTGGCTCTACCGCCAGCTCCGCTTCGAGTACGAGCACCAGACGTCGGATGCCGTGGTCGACGAGACCATCGTCGTCAATCAGTTCACGTTCACAGCGGAGGGTCGGCGTTTCGGCTGACCTTTCCCGCCGTTTGGACCCGCCCCGCCCGTCATTGACAGGGCCACGCGCCCTCGGGCAATCCACCCTCCGCATCGCGAATGAAACAGAGCGATTCATGCCCGATCTCTACGCCATCAATTTTCATCTGCAGGAAAGACTTGAACAGGACTGGCGCGAGGAAGTCCGCGCGCCCGAGGCCGCGCGCTGGCTCGACAAGGCCGGTCTGTTGCCCGACTGGAAGGGCGGTCTACCGCTCCGCAACCTCCTGCGTGCCGGACGCATTGCGGGTCAGCAACAGCGCCCGGACAAGAAAAACGGCATGTGGTTCATCCGGCGCCTCGCGGCGTCC
>LXNJ01000659.1_pt1 | contig 23216 bp, 20 predicted proteins | sample 809081 | NCBI WGS metagenome assembly LXNJ01 (sample SAMN04870510, study PRJNA318959) | sponge metagenome | biome: sponge; feature: marine sponge reef; material: water | host: Petrosia ficiformis | place: Greece: Milos, Mediterranean Sea | collected 2013-05-29 | depth 5-7 m | reverse complement strand
TCCGCCTGGATTGGGGCGCAGCCCCGCTAGGTGCTTAGGTCTACCAGGCCGCGTCCGACCATCTGGCCGGCAAGGATGCGGTCGATTGCGTCCGAGAGCGTGTCCAGGCCCAGGGGTTCGACGAGGTCGTCCAAGCCGTCGAGACGCCACTCGCCACCGAGTTTGCGCCAGATCGCGTCTTTCTGGTCCAAGGGCAGTTCGACCGAGTCGATGCCTAGAAGGTTGACGTGGCGCAGGATGAACGGGAGCACGGTGGCCGGGATCTCGGGCGAAGCCACGAGACCGCAGGCCGCCAGGCTCATGCCGTAACGCAGCGACTTCACGGCGTTGACGAGGATCTGTCCACCCACCGTGTCGACTACGCCGCCCCACGTCTCGCGGCCAAGCGGGCGCTCGGCCCCCGCCAAGGCGTCCTCCCGGCTCATGACGGCGCTGGCGCCCAAGTCGTGGAGAAATCCGTGCTGGGCCGCCTTGCCGGTTACCGCGTGGACCTCGTAGCCGAGTTTCGCGAGGAGCTTGACGGCGACGGAACCCACGCCACCCGTTGACCCTGTGACCAGAACGGGGCCGCCGTCCGGCGACATCCCCGCAGCCTCCAGCTTGTCCACGCAAAGGGCCGCGGTAAAACCGGCGGTACCGAGAATCATGCTCGTGCGCAGGTCCAAGCCTCTCGGCATGGGTACGGCCCAGCCTGCCGGGATGCGGATCTTCTGGCCGAAACCACCAGCCGTGTTCATGCCGAGATCGAAGCCGATGGCGATCACCTCGTCACCCGGCGAGAAGGCTGCGACCGACGATTCCGCGACCACGCCGGCCGCGTCGATGCCGGGCGTGTGGGGGAAGTTGCGGGTGACGCCGGGGTTCCCGGTCGCGGACAACGCGTCCTTGTAGTTCAGCGACGAATACGCCACGTCGATGAGCAGGTCGCCATCGGGCAAGTCCGCCGTTTCGCGCTCGACGATGCTGCGCGGATACTTGCGGTCTTCGGTCTTGTCGACCCGGAACGCGCGAAATGCGTCACTCATCGAAATCCTCCCATGGTCCTGTCCAAAAGTCGGTGCAGCGAGGTCTCGATGACGCTTGAGAACTGTCCGACGAGCTTCTCGATCGGCCGCTTGGGTTCCACCCATGCCACCTCCAACACCTCGGCGTCAGCGCAGGCGCCTGCCAGGTACTCGTCGCTCGTCACGAGTTCGTCGACGAGTGCGCGGTCCAAGGCGCGTTGGCCGTACCAGGCCTCGCCGGTGGCGACCGCTTCGAGATCCAAGCTCGGTCGCCAATCGGCAACGTATTCCTTGAACAGCGCGTGGATGTCTTCGAGTTCCTCTCGCAGCTTTTCACGGCCCTGCTCGGTGTTCTCGCCAAGGACATCGAGCGTGCGCTTGTAGCGACCGGCGGTGAGCACTTCGACGTCGACATCGTGCTTCTTCAGCAACCGGTGAATGTTCGGGATTTGGGCAAGGACGCCGATCGAACCGACGACGGCGAACGGTGCCGCCAGAACGCGATCGGCGACGGCGGCCACGAGGTAGCCGCCGCTCGCCGCAACCTTGTCTACGGCCGCCGTCAGCTTGAGCCCGTGACTCCGCACCCGGGCGAGCTGCGAGGCGGCGAGCCCGTAGGCATGCACCATGCCCCCCGCGCTGTCGACACGTACCACGACCTCGTCCGCCTCGGTGGCGGACGCGAGCACAGCGGAGATCTCCAACCTCAGGTTCTCGACCGCGCTCGCCTGGATGTCGCCGTCGAAGTTCAAGACGAAGACGCGCCGGCGCCCCTCGTCTGCCTTGTCGCGCCGCTTGCGCTCATGCTTGCGCGCCTTGGCTTCCCGCTTGCGCTGCTTCTTGGCGGCAGCGTGCGAAATGGACGCCTCTTCGATCGCCCGGCCCATGTCGCGCAGGCGATCGTTGAGCAGCGTGATCTCGATGTGTCCGGCCGCGCGTTTGCGCATCGCCCGGTGGGCGCTCGTCGCTGCAACCGCGGACAACACGATCAGTGCGGCGACGACAATCGTGGCCGTCTTGGCGAGAAAGCCAAGGTACTCGAGCAGGAATTCCATTGCGGGTAAGAACCCTTACCGCTTGCTTGCTGGGCGGATTCTAGCGGTTAATGTCGTGCCCGCAACGAAAAGATCGCTCCCATGGATCTGCCCACCGAACTCGCGCGAAGACTCAAGCCCGAGGCCGCCGCCCACGTCGATACGGTGTTCAGGTTGGCCACCGACCACCGTACGCTGGTCGTGTTCTCGGTGCAGGCTGGCGAAATCCAGTTCCACCAGGACGCGAGCGCGGACGTCACGTTCACATTCGACCGTCCGGAGACGGCGCACGCGATCCTCCTCGGTGAGGAAGATCCCATAGCCGCATTCATGGCCGGCCGATTCCGGTCAGACGGCCACCTCCCGCTTGCTTTCGTCCTGCTCGGCCTCTTCCGTCACGATTTCGGTGCCGCGCCACCGTCTTGACGCGCGCCCATCTCGCCGATGAACGCGTCGATCAGCCATCGCGAGATCGCCGTGCCCCCGGGAACGTTGGGCATGTCCCGGAAATGGAACCAGCGTGCGTCGGCAATCTCGCCGTCGTGGTATTCGATCTCGCCGCCCGCATAGTCGGCGTGGAAGCCGAGCATGAGCGAGTTCGGGAACGGCCACGACTGGCTGCCCAGATAGCGCAGGTTGGAAACGCGCAGTCCGACCTCCTCGGCGACCTCCCGATGCACCGTCTGCTCGATCGACTCGCCCGGCTCGACGAAACCCGCAAGCGTCGAGTACATGCCCGTAGGCCAGGCCACATTTCGCGCGAGCAGCATGTCCTCGCCATTGCGGACCAGGACGATGATGCTTGGCGACAACCGCGGGTAGGTGGTCAGTCCGCACTCCGAACAGTGCTTCGCCCGATCCGTCGGATGGTCCTCGTTCAGGCTGCCGCACCGGCCGCAGTAGCGGTGGTCGCGGTGCCATTCCACGATCTGCTTGGCGCGCCCGGCGAGGTAGAAGAAGTCCGGCTCCACGCGACCAAGCCAGGCGCGCAGTCCCGTCACGGCGAATCCCTCGAGGGCCGCACTCCCAGCCGTACGCTCGGCCGCGAGAGCGAAACAACCCTGGTTTCCCCAGCGCCCGAGGTAGTGCCTATACGTCACGTCGAGATCCACCCAGCGGAACTCGTCGGCCGTGACCGGACGTGGAACGCCCTGCTCGCTGATCGACAGCATCTCATCGCCCAAGCAGACGAAATAGAGCGCATCGCCTTGGTCGAGGCCGTCCGGCGGCCTCGTTTCGGAGATGAACTTCGAAGGGCTCGTGACGAACAATGGACTCACCTGCTGTTGCTATACTCGCGCGCTTTGCGCGGAATCGCCTCAAGACGTCGTGCCGGCCTACCGACGCGACTTGTCGCGTCGGCCAAGCGCACGATTCTAGCGAAAATCGACTGCCCGCTGCCGCCGGCCAACCCCGGCGCCGCACCGCGCAGGCTGACATTAAAGGAGTTCAAATGGCTGAAGTGCATGGCGGCCGCGACCGCGTTTGGTGGGTCGCGTACTGGACCAACTTTCTCGGCGAAGCCCCACCTTGGTACAAGCTGACGATACTCGTCTTCCTGATCGTCAATCCGTTCCTGTACGTGGGACTCGGCGGTTTCGTCGCCGGCTGGATCCTCGTGCTGCAGTTCATCTTCACGCTGGCCATGGCGCTGCGCTGCTACCCGCTGCAACCCGGGGGTTTATTGGCTATCGAAGCCCTGCTGATCGGCATGACGACACCCGGTCACGTCTACCACGAAGTCGAGGACAACCTGAAGGTGATCCTCCTGCTGGTGTTCATGGTGGCAGGCATCTACTTCATGAAGGAACTGCTGCTGTTCACCTTCACGAAGATCCTCGTGCGCATCCGCAACAAGATGCTGCTGTCGGTCCTGTTCTGTTTCGTCGCCGCCGTCCTGTCCGCCTTCCTCGATGCGCTGACCGTCACCGCCGTGGTCATCAGCGTCGCTGTCGGCTTCTACAGCGTCTATCACCGGGTCGCGTCGGGAGGCGGCAGCGTCGACGACGACGTGCACGAACCGCATCGCGAGGATCTCGACCAGTTCCGTTCATTCCTGCGCAGCCTCGTCATGCACGCTGCCGTCGGCACCGCCCTTGGCGGCGTCATGACCATCGTCGGCGAACCGCAGAACGTCCTGATCGCCGACAAGATGGGCTGGGAGTTCATGGAGTTCTTCAACCGCATGCGGCCCGTGACCTTCCCGGTTCTGGTCGTCGGTCTCTTGACCTGCCTACTCCTTGAGAAGGTGAAGCGTTTCGGCTACGGGGCCGCCATACCCGCACCGGTACTGACGATCCTGGCCGAGTTCGACGAGGAGCAGTCGGCCCAGCGCACGCGCAAGGAGTCCGCGCGCCTGGTCGTACAGGCGGTCACCGCCCTCCTCCTCGCCTTCGCACTCGCCTTCCACGTCGCGGAGATCGGCTTGATCGGGCTTGCCGTGATCGTCCTCCAGACGGCGTTCAACGGCATCGTGGAGGAGCATCGGCTCGGCCACGCCTTCGAGGAAGCGCTGCCGTTCACGGCACTCCTGTGCGTTTTCTTCGGGATCGTCGCCGTCATTTCCGAGCAGCAGTTGTTCCAGCCCGTCATCGAGTGGGTGCTCTCTCTACCAGAGAGCCAGCAGCCCGGGACGTTCTACATCGCCAACGGCGTGCTATCGATGATCAGCGACAACGTGTTCGTGGCGACCGTCTACATCGGCGAGGTCCAGAAGGCCTTCACGGAGGGCATCATCGGTCGAGAGCAGTTCGAACTCCTGGCGGTGGCAATCAACACCGGGACGAACATACCGAGCGTCGCCACGCCGAACGGCCAAGCGGCGTTCCTGTTCCTGTTGACGTCGTCCCTGGCACCCCTGATCCGGCTTTCGTACGGGCGCATGGTCATCATGGCATTGCCGTACACCATCACGATGGGCATCGTGGGTTGGATCGGCGTGACCTACCTGTTGTAGTCGATCGATCACGCCGCCAGGGCGTCTTGGGGCGCCGTCGATCCTTGCGTTACGACAGCCCCGACGCTGCCGCCCGTTCCACGGTTTCGTGCCGTGCGGCTCGTCTCCAAACGGCACCGGCCTGCGCGACCCGGTCCAAGTCGTCCAAGTAGGCCTCGTGGGCGGCCAACTCGTCAGGCGTTGCCAGGAGGACGGGCACGGCGGGGCGATCTGTCGGCAACCGCAACGGCTCGTGCTCCACGGCCGCGTCCAGATCGACCTCGTCGCTGGTGCCGAACAAGGTCATCTGACCGCCCGTCATCGCCAGATAGACGTCGGCCAGGATCTCAGCATCGAGCAGGGCGCCGTGCAACTCCCGCTTCGTGTTGTCCACGTGGTAGCGTCGGCACAGGGCGTCCAGGCTGTTTTTCTGGCCCGGGTGCTTGCGGCGGGCCAAGGCCAGCGAATCCGTCACCGTGCACCGCTCGGCCAGACGATGGCCGACGTCAAGGAGCGACAGTTCATAGTCGATGAATGACACGTCGAACGGTGCGTTGTGCATGATCACCTCGGCGTGGGCGACGAAGTCGAGGAACTCTTCGGCCACGTCGCCGAACTTCGGCTTTCCCGCCAGGAAGACTCGGTCGAGGCCGTGCACATCGTAGGCGGCGTCGTCGATTTCCCGTTCCGGATCGATGTAGAACTGAACACGCTTGCCCGTGACCTGTCGGTCGACGATTTCCACCGCTCCCAACTCCACCACGCGGTGACCCTTCTCCGGCTCCAAGCCGGTGGTCTCGGTATCGAGTACGACTTGCCTCATCGGGTATGGCGTTCGAGCATGGCGTCGATCGCCGCGTTCGCAGCACGGTCCACCGCCTCGTTCTCGGCGTGGCCACTATGGCCCTTGACCCATTCCCAGCGCACTTCATGCTCCGTGTTCAGGCTGTCCAGGCGCTGCCAGAGGTCCTGGTTGAGGACCGGCTGGCGATCGGCCCGCCGCCACCCGCGCTTCTTCCATGCGGCAATCCACCGGGTGATGCCCTGCCTCACGTATTGGGAGTCCGTCGTCAACACGACGCGACTGGCACGCTTGAGCGACGCCAGACCTTCGATCGCCGCGGTGAGTTCCATGCGGTTGTTCGTGGTGTGCGGCTCCGCGCCACTGATGGCGCGCTCGGCCTTGCCGTAGCGCAGAAGCGCCGCCCAGCCGCCCGGGCCCGGGTTACCCCGGCATGCGCCATCGGTGAAGATTTCTACGACCTGAGCCATGCACATTCCGTTGCGCCCGCTACGTCCGTGTGGAGCCGTCCCTAGCGGGGCTACGCCGCGTCGAGAACCCACCAAGTCCCGACGGCCAGAGAATGCAACCTGACTGCAAACATAAACCGCGGCCACGCAAACTAGCGTCGCGATGACCGGCAGTCTAACCTCGGATGGAACAAACGCCAAAGGGGTACAGGGACCGCGCGAAACCTGTGCCACCAGGGCACGCCGATCCTGCCCATTAGGCCACCTCGCGGCGAGCTGGATTCGGCAGCGCTCCCGCCAAGCGACGGAGCTCGCGCCGCCGTTGGGCTCGCTCAAGGATGACGCCATGGCCTACCTTGGTGGCGACCAGCAGGTACACGCCGCCGAAGGGCAACTGGAGCTTGCCGAGGGCGTTGCTTGCCCGCCGCAAATGCTTGTTGGCCAGCGTGAACGGTAAGGCGCCCCGGTAGTACAGGTGGATCGTCCGGCCGCTGCGTTCGAAGCCCAACACGGCCAACCAGTCGACCAGTCGCAGCGTGCTCACGGGCTTGACGCCGCGCAACGACGGTCGCAGGCGGGCCAAAGACCACAGGCTGAACGGATTGAAGCCCGCGATGAGCAACCGGCCGCCGGGCCGCAGGGCACGGGTCACCTCGCGGACCACGGCTCGCGGGTCGGGCGCGGCTTCGAGCACATGGTGCAGGATGACACCGTCCAGGCTACCTGACGCAAGAGGCAGGTCCATGGGATCCGCGACGATCCCGGAGGCCATGGCCGCACCGGTCCCATCGCACCCGGGTAGATTGTGAACCGTCAGCCTCACCATGCAACGCGACGTCACGTCGATGAGTCCGGGTGGCAGCCCCAGCCAGAGCATCGCGTCGCCATGGAATAGGCGCACGGTCTTCGCAAGCGGCGAGCGCTCGGCATCCAAGAGGCGAGCGCCGCCCGGCGTCTGGAACCACGCCGCCAACCGGCGTTGCGGTCCGGCCAGGAAACCTGTCGCCGATCCGCGTTGGCCCTCGCGCTGGCGGCGGTCCTCGATCACCACGCGTAGGGGATGCGGACGCGAACCGCAAGCGGTTCGGTGACGTCGGCGCAGCGTGCAGCCCGCGACCTCGGGCCAGGTCGTTGGGTGGCTGTGCTCGGCAACACCGTCGTCGGGCGCAGCCCGCTGGCTTTTCCACGGGCCAAACGGCAAAGTCCACCAACGGAATGTGCGAATAGTTTGACGAGCAGTGGCACACGCCGCAAGCCGGTTCGCGGAGCGACTCACAGGCAGACATCCAGGATGGTCCACAGGTCGAGCGCCATGGCGCGTCGGCACGGGGGCAGTCCGGGCTGCCGCGCTTGCGTCTCTGGCAGCGGTTGCAGCGGGGTGCGTCCTGCAGCCATCGGCACCGGTCGAGCTGCCCTCGGAAACCCGTGTCCCGACGCCGGCGACGCCAGTCAGCGACGCGGGGAAGCCCGAGTCGACCATGCAACACGACGTACCGCCGGGCGAAGCCGAACCCGCCGGATTCCTAGCGGAGCTCACAGGCAGTTTCCAACTCGACCACCACGTCGAGGAGCCTTCGGTCGCGCGACAGATCACGGCGTTGACTACCCAAGAGGCCATTGCGGACCGGTTGGGATTCCTGGACGCGCGCAGTCGTAACGGCCAAGCCAGGTCGCCTGGCCCAAAGGACGCGGGCGTAGGTCGCCTCGACACGATGCGCTATGCGTGCGCCGAGGTTCGGGCGAGGGGGCTGCCCGGCGAGCTCTGCCTCGTGCCGATCGTGGAAAGCGGGTTGGATCCGTACGCATTCTCGCCGCAAGGTGCCATGGGCCTGTGGCAGTTCGTACCGGGCACGGCTCGGCAATACGGCCTCAAGGTGGATTGGTGGGCGGACGAACGGCGCGACCCGGTGGCAGCGACGGCCGCGGCGCTCGACTACCTCACGCAGTTGCACGCCCGGTTCGGCGACTGGCTGTTGGCGCTAGCCGCCTACAACTGCGGCGAAGGTCGCCTGGCGCGCTCGTTGCGCGGCGCCACCGTCGCGACGCCCGGCATTTTCGACCTCAAGGTCCCGCTGGAGACGCGCGAGCACGTCGCCAAGGTCCTCGCCTACGCTGCGGTACTCGCCACGCCGGGCCACTTCGGCCTTGAGCTACCGGTGGACCAAGGTATCTCGACCGACGTCGGATTCGCCATCATCGAAACGGGTAGCCAGATCGACATCTCGCTGGCCGCCGCGGCGATGGGCAAACCACCCGAATACCTCTACCGGCGCAACCCGGCCCTCAAGCGGTGGGCGACCCACCCGGGTGGGCCGCACCGCTTGATCGTTGACGCGGCCGACAAGCAGACCGCCATCGATGCCATCGAAGGGCTTCGCAGTGACGAGCGTCTGCAATGGCAGCGTGTCCGGATCGGGGCCAACGACACCTTGGGCCATCTGGCTCTCCGTTTCGGTACCGACGTGGCCACGTTGCGGCAGATGAACGGACTGCCGAGCACGTTGATACGGATCGGGGACGAGTTGCTCGTCCCCGTGGGCGGGGACATGCGCCGACGCGCCGACATGCGCCGACGCGGCAGCGGCATCTTCGGGCCACAACGATCGGCCGCCGACAACCGTTCCGCGTTCGTCTATGTCGTCCGATCCGGGGATTCGATCTGGCGTATCGCTCGTCGCCTTGGTGTGACGCGCAAGGCCTTGATGCAGGCCAACGGGATCGGTGCCGGCGATATCCTGAGAATCGGACAGCGGCTGGTCGTCGACGCGGCGCCGTGAGAGCCGGGCATCGCGCTGTGCGGGCCCGGCGGAGGGCCGCTCGCTAGGGCAACTCCGTCGCCGCGAGGTCGATCGCGTCGATCGCCGCTTCGAGCCGCAGGGACTGCAGCAATGCCGCGTAGTCCCGCTCCGCGTTGAGCTGGCCCAACGACGTGGCGAGCGTAGCGCGATCCGCTTCCGTTACCGCGGCGAAGTCTCCCAACGAGACCCTGGAAAGAAGGACCAACGCCCGGGAGCCATCGGCGGTGGTCGCCACTTCCGCTTCCCGATCACCCGGGGCGGGCGCAGCCATCTCGAACGCCGTCCGCAGAATCTCGGGCGCAACGTCGCTCGATGCCAACTGTACGCCGTCGGCCGTCTGCCACTCGACAGCCAGCCGCGCGGCCACGTCGGCCGGGGTTTCGCCCCCGGCGAGGCTCGTCAAGGCGTCGAAGGCGGCGGCATCGGCCAATTCAACGGCGCTGAGATGCGCCAAAGTACCGCGGATCTGTTCACGTACATCCTCAAGCGGTCGTTCGGTGGCTGGATGGCGGGCGCTTAGCCGTGCGACCAAGACGCCGTCGTCACCCTCGGGGATCGCGCGGCTGTTGAACCCTTCGAGTATGACCTCATCGCTGAACCACTCGTCGCGCACCGTGCGATCAGCGAGCGGACCTTCAGCGCTGTTTCGCGTCGCACCGGGGACGGTTTCGATGGCCAGACCGAAGGCCTCCACCAAGGCGTCGAGCGAGTCCCCTTGTTCGAAGGCGATCGTGTCCATCTCCCGTCGCGCCTCGTCGAAGCGACGCTGGACCTCGTCGCGCCGCAAGTCGGCGAGGATCTCGTCGCGACGGTCGGCCAGCGACGGAACCTCCAAGGTTTCGATCGCGAGCAACTTGATGAGATGCACGCCGAACTCCGTCTCCACGGGTTCCGAGAGTTGCCCAGGTTCGAGAGCCCACAGCGCCGCCTCGAAGGCTGGCGGGAATACCCCCTTGCCGGACGCACCGAGGTCGCCGCCTTCGGGCGCCGTCGCCGGGTCTTCGGATAGCTCCCGCGCCAGGTCCTCGAAATCTGCGCCGTTGAGGATCTCCTGGCGCGCCGCGTCGAGTCGCGCACGCGCCTCCTCCACGTCCCTCTCGTTCGTCTCCAGGAGGATGTGCGCGGCCTGCCGCCGGGGTTCCTCGAGGCCGGCCACCTCGTCCCGGTAGGCCAATTCGACGTCCTCCTCGGCGATTTCGATGTCCTCTTCGAAAGGCGCCCGGGACAGACGCACGTAGTCGAAATCGAAACGTTCCTCTGTCATGTACTCGTCAAGATGCGTGCCGTAGCGCTCTTCGATCGCCGCGTCTTCGATCTCGACGCCCTCGGCGAGTTTCTCGACGTCGAACAGCAGCCAGGCAATGTCGCGACGCTGCAACTGGACGGCCGCCGTGCGGCGCAGTTCACGGGCCGTGACGAAGGCCGTGTCGCGGTATGCGGCGTTCACCTGGGTGCGCAGTTCCTCGGCGGTCCGCGTGGCCTGGAATGTGGCCGGCGTATAGCCAAGCTCCGCGAGGCGTCGGCGGTAGAGGGCGTCGTCGTAGCCACCGGCGGCGGCGAACGAGGCGCGAATCCTCGCCAGTACGGCATCCGCGTCCATCGACAGCCCCATGTCGGTCGCAGTCTGGCCGAGGAGCGTCTGGTTGACGAGTTGGTCGAGGACGACGCGCCTGTTGACGACAGTCTCGAGCAATTCGTCCGGTATGTCGCCGTATTGGCTGCGGTAGAGGGACTGCTGACGCGACGTCTCGAGATCCAACGCCCGCTGCGTGATGTCGTCGCCGTTGACCGTTGCCACCACCGGCTCGGACCCCGAGAACAGGCCAATCGAGCCAAAGCCGAATACCGCCAGAACGAAGACGATCAAGCCGACGAGGATCTTGGCGGCGATCCCTTGCGCGCCGGCGCGCATTTTCTGCAGCACGTGAGCGGTCCGGTGACTCTCTAACTTGCCGACATTATCGCGCACATTGGCGATGCGAGTCGCATGTCGATGACGTCCATCGACGCGAACCGGGAACGTAATGTCAACGCATTTGAAAGGCGGCACACCAGCGGGTCTAAGCCCCGACCCAGGGCGGCCGGCAAGCGTTCCGCGCCGCCAAGTCCTGCGGCCAGTGAACTCTGCCCACCTGTTGAGTGCGCCAGCAGGTCGAAAAACCAGCGGGGCTCCGCGTCAGCAAGCAGCAGGAAAGCCCCGCAACCCGACCGCGACTTATACCGCAGTCACGCGGCCTACAGGGCTACGCCCCTGTCAAGGCGACCCGCAAGCGGTCCGACCCGCTAAGTTCCGAAAGCCAGATATTTTGCTCACCCGCGCAGATGAGCCGCAGTCGAGAACGCTAGTTCAGCGCGTCCTTGAGAGCCTTGCCCGGCTTGAACGCAGCCACTTTCGAGGCCGCGATCTCCATGCTTTCGCCGGTCTGCGGGTTGCGGCCGGTTCGTGAACTGCGTTCACGCACGAGGAAGGTGCCAAAGCCGATCAATGAGACCGGTTCACCCTGGCATAGGGAACGCGTTACCGCATCCAGGGCCGCATCGACCGCCCGTGCAGCGGCGGACTTCGATATGTCCGCCTCCTCGGCGACGTTGGCGACAAGCTCCGATTTGTTCATTTTACCATCCTGCAGTCAGCGCAAGGTCAAGTCCCATGCCACCCCACGACTATATTGGACCAGACCTTGCAGAGTACGGGGTTCGCGGGCGGGTTCAGACGTTCGCGGCCCATTAAAGGCACGGGCAACGAGACTGTCAATGCCTATGCACGAGCGCTTTGTCGTCAATGGGCGCTGATGGACACCGGCCGATCCGGAGTCGGCACCTCCTGCACGCTCGCCGGGTCATCCGCGATCGGTTCATCCGACGGCTCGCGCGGCTCTGGGCGTTCCTTGAGCGCCTTGTCGATGACTTCGTCCATCCACCCGGCTGTCATAATGTCGAGGTCGGCCTTCACGTTGTCCGGCACCTCTTTCAAGTCACGCTCGTTTTCCTTGGGGATCACCACGCGCTTGATTCCGCCCCGGTGCGCGGCCAGGAGTTTCTCCTTGAGACCTCCGATGGGCAGGATCTGTCCGCGTAGCGTGATCTCGCCGGTCATGGCGATATCGGCCGCCACGGGAATCCGGGTCAGCACGCTCACCAGCGCCGTACACATCCCGATTCCGGCGCTCGGCCCGTCCTTCGGGGTCGCGCCCTCCGGCACGTGAATGTGCAGGTCGTAACGCTCGTGGAAGTCGTCGGCAACGCCCAACGTCGCCGCCCGGCTACGCACGAAGGTCAATGCGGCCTGGATCGACTCCTGCATCACGTCCCCGAGGGACCCCGTCTTGATCTGGCGTCCCTTGCCGGGCACCGCCAGGGCTTCGATGTTGAGTAGCTCGCCGCCCGTCTGCGTCCAAGCAAGCCCCGTCACGACGCCCACCTGGTCCTCGGTTTCGGCACGGCCAAAGTTGAACTTGCGGACACCGTTGAATGTCTCCAAATCGTCCGGCCCGATCACCCTCGCCTCGGACTGGTCGCCCTCCTGCGCCGCCAAGGCCTGCTCCGTGATCACCTTGCGGCACAATTTCGCGATCTCGCGCTCCAACCCGCGCACACCCGCCTCCTTGGTGTAGTAGCGGATCAGGTCGGTCAGCGCCTCGTCGGTAAGGCGGAACTCGTCGGCCGCCAAGCCATTCAGCCGCTGCTGCTTCGGGGTCAGGAAGCGGGATGCTATGTTGCGTTTCTCATCCTCGGTGTAGCCTGCAAGCCGGATCACCTCCATGCGGTCGAGAAGCGCGGGCGGGATGTTCATGGAGTTGGAGGTACACACGAAGAACACGTCCGAGAGATCGTAGTCCACCTCGAGGTAGTGGTCGTTGAAGGTGTTGTTCTGCTCCGGGTCGAGCACTTCGAGCAATGCGGACGCCGGATCACCCCGTACGTCCATGCCCATCTTGTCCACCTCGTCCAGCAGGAAAAGCGGATTGCGGACCCCGGCCTTGGCCATCTTCTGCAGGATCTTGCCAGGCAAGGAGCCGATGTAGGTCCGCCGATGTCCGCGAATCTCGGCCTCGTCGCGGACTCCCCCCAGGGCCATTCGGACGAACTTGCGGTTCGTGGCGCGGGCGATGGACTCACCGAGCGAGGTCTTGCCCACCCCGGGCGCACCGACCAAGCACAACACCGGACCCTTCACCTTGTTGACCCGGCTCTGTACGGCCAGGTACTCGAGCACGCGCTCTTTGACGTCCTCGAGGCCGAAATGGTCCTCGTCCAGGATCTCCTGGGCGCGTTTGAGGTCGCGCCGTACGCGGCGCTTCTTCTTCCAAGGTACGGACAACATCCAGTCCAGGTAGCTGCGCACCACGGTGGCCTCCGCCGACATCGGCGCCATCAGCTTCAGCTTGGCCAACTCGGCGTTGGCCTTCTTCTTGGCCTCCTTCGACATGCCCGAAGAGTCGATCCGCGCTTGCAGGTTGTCGAACTCGCTCGGTGCATCCGACAGGTTTCCGAGTTCCTTGTGGATCGCCTTGATCTGCTCGTTGAGGTAGAACTCCCGCTGGCTCTTCTCCATCTGCTTCTTGACCCGCCCGCGGATGCGCTTGTCCATCGCACGGGCTTCGATCTCCGCCTCGAGATCCGCGAGCAGTCGTTGCACGCGCTGCTCCACATCGAATGTCTCAAGGATCGCCTGCTTGGCCTGTAGTTTGAGCGGCGCTTGGGCTGCCACCGTATCCACCAGACGGGCCGGGTCATCGATGCTCGAGATGGACGCAACCACATCGTCGCCGATTTGCTTGGCGCTCTTGGCGAAACGCTTGAACTGCGCGAGCAAGGCCCGGGTGATCGCCTCCGCCGTCCCGGTTGGCAACTGGCCGTCCTCGAACACGGTCACGTCGGCGACAATGTAGTCCCCGCTCGGATCGAGGCGGTCGATCCGCGCTCTTTCGCCGCCTTCGACCAGGACCTTGACCTTGCCGTCGGGAAGGGGCAGGAACTGGAGCACGGTCGCGACCGTGCCGACGGCGAACAGGTCGCGCGCGCCCGGCTCCTCGACGTCCGCGTCCCGCTTGGCGACGACGAGGATCTGCTTGTCGTTGGCCGTTGCGGCCTGGACGGCCTTGATCGAGCGTTGCGTGCCGACAAAGAGGGGGTGGATGCCGTGCGGGTACACGACCATGTTGCGCAGCGGCAGTACGGCGATTCCGGCTAGCGAGCGGGACACGGCGCCAACCTCGACCTGCTCGGCATCCGCTTTAGGAACACTCCGATCAATGCTCGGCTGTGACGGGACGAGTACCCATAATCAATATCTTGCGAGTATTCGGCGGAGTTGATCAGAGCTTTCCTAGTTTGCGTGACCGCGGTTTAGGCTCGCAGTCAGGTTGCATTTCTCTGGCCGTCGGCCTCTCGTGCTTCTTGCTGGGGCGGAGCCCCGCTAGGGATTGGTAGCCGATTTCGGGGCCGCTTCCTCGCCACCTTCGTAAAGCAGCATGGGTTCCTTGTCGCCGTTGATGACGCTCTCGTCGAGCACCACCTCGGACACGGAACCCGACGAGGGCAGGTCGTACATCGTATCGAGCAGGACGGCTTCCAGAATCGAACGCAACCCGCGTGCGCCGGTCTTGCGCTCCATCGCCTTCTTGGCGACTGCGCGCAAGGCGTCTTCCCGGAAATCCACGGCCACGCCTTCCATCTCGAACAGCTTGGCGTATTGACGCGTCAGCGAGTTCTTCGGCTCCGTGAGGATACGCACCAGGGCGTCCGTATCGAGTTCCTCGAGCGTGGCGACGACCGGCAAGCGACCGACGAATTCCGGGATCAACCCGTACTTGATGAGATCCTCCGGCTCCACGAGGCGCAAGGTCTCACCGATCGACTCGGGGTCGCGCGTCGACGCCGGATCGGCACCGAAGCCGATATCGGTCTTGTTGGTGCGATCCATGATGACCTTTTGCAGGCCCGAAAACGCCCCGCCCGCAATGAACAGGATGTTGGACGTATCGACCTGCAGGAACTCCTGTTGGGGGTGCTTGCGACCGCCCTGCGGCGGCACCGACGCGATCGTCCCCTCGATGAGCTTGAGCAGGGCCTGCTGAACGCCCTCGCCGGACACGTCACGGGTGATGGACGGGTTGTCGGACTTGCGGGAGATCTTGTCGATTTCGTCGATGTAGACGATGCCAACTTGGGCGCGCTCGACGTCGTAGTCGCACTTCTGCAACAGCTTCTGGATGATGTTCTCGACATCCTCGCCGACGTATCCCGCCTCCGTCAGCGTCGTCGCGTCGGCAATCGTGAAAGGCACGTCGAGCAGACGCGCGAGCGTCTCGGCGAGCAGGGTCTTGCCGCACCCGGTGGGGCCGATGAGCAGGATGTTGGACTTGGACAGCTCGACGTCGTCCTTCTTGCCGGAGTAGTTGAGCCGCTTGTAGTGGTTGTAGACCGCCACGGACAGCACCTTCTTGGCGTGCTCCTGGTCGATCACGTACTCATCGAGGATGCCCTTGATCTCCTGCGGCACCGGCAGCTTCTGGCCTTCCTTGCCGTCGGAGCCCGGCTGCACTTCCTCGCGGATGATGTCGTTGCAGAGTTCCACGCACTCATCGCAGATGTGTACGTTGGAACCGGCGATCAGCTTGCGCACCTCATGCTGGCTCTTATGACAGAACGAGCAATAGAGGTAACTCCCGGAGTCGTCTCCTTTGCCGTGGTCGCTGGCCATGAAACCTCTTGAGCGTTATTCGCTACCCGCGAAAGATGAGGGGTTGATGGGGATTTTGCAACCCCGCCAAGTGCGCCCGCCGTATGACCGATGTGTACGACTGCCAGATGCCGCCTTGACGCCACCCGGCAGACGTTGCGGCGTCAAGACCCCCGTATTGGTGCTACCCGTTGCCGGTCTGGGGCGCGTCATCCGGGTACTTCACGACGTCGATCAACCCGTACCCCGCGGCATCCTCCGGACTCATCCAGTAGTCCCGGTCGGTGTCTTCGGCAATACGTTCGATGGACTGGCCCGTATGCGCGGCCAGGATCTCGTTCAACTGCAGACGCATGGAGAGAATCTCGCGCGCCTGGATCTCGATATCGGCCGCCACGCCGCGGGATCCTCCGGACGGCTGGTGCAGCATCATGCGGGAATTCGGCAGCGCGAAGCGCTTCCCCTTCGTGCCCGCGGCCAGCAGGAATGCGCCCATGCTGGCGGCTTGCCCGATGCAATAGGTCGCCACGTCGCAGCTCACGAACTGCATCGTGTCGTAAATCGACAGGCCCGAGGTCACGGGACCGCCCGGCGAGTTGATGTAGAGATTGATGTCCGCGTCGCCGTTTTCAGAGGCGAGGTACAGGAGCTGGGCCATGACCAGGCTCGCGACGTTGTCCTCGACGGGGCCGACGAGGAACACGATCCGGTTCTTCAGCAGTCTCGAGTAGATGTCGTAGGCGCGTTCGCCCCGGGCGCTCTGTTCGACCACCATCGGCACCAAGCCGAGCCCTCGGGGGGGCACGTCGAAGCCGGCGTGAGCCGGTTGGTCATAGGGACTGCCTGCCATCTTAGGACTCCTTGTGTCTGTGGTTTGCATGACCGCGGTTCATCGTTGCAGTCGGACCGGGGTTCCCACCGGACCGCGTTGCCGTCATTCACTTGCGCTTGCCGAACATGCGGCGAAAGCGGCCACCGATCCCCGCTGGCAAGGCCTGTTCGTCATCGGTGCCGAGCGTGTCGTCGCCGGTCGACTCTTCGTAGTCGCCCACCCGGCCTTGGGTCTCCTGCGAATCCTCGTCCTCGGTGTCCGACGCCGGCTCCTCGGGCTCCTCCGGCAGCGCACGCCCGTTCATGACGTCCGCGTAGCTCGTCGGCACCTCGTCGACCTGGGCCCGAGCCAGGATGTGCTCGACCACCTGCTCTTCGAGTACCGCGGCCTCGATGGTCGCGAGTTGCTCCTCGTCGGCATAGATGGCGTTGCGCACGCGCGCGCTCTCCTCGTAGGCGCTCGAAATTTCCTCGATGCGATCGCGCACGCGCTGATCGTCCGCCGTCATGCGTTCGCTGGTGACAATCTTGTTGACCGCCAATTGCACACGGACGCGCTGCTCGGCCATGGCCACGAATACCGGCGGCAATTCGTCGGGCACGTCGTTCAGCATCCGCGCCAGGCGGGACCTTTCCTGGGCGACCTCGGCATCGACCATGGCCTGCGGCAGATCGAAACGGTGACTACGACCCAAAACCGCCAACGCCTCGCGCCGCTGGGCTTCGCGTAGCGCGTTGCCGAGCTCGACGGCCATGCGGTCGCGAACGTCGGCGCGGAAGCGCTTGTCTCGGCCCTCGCCTTCCTCTTCGTCCGGGATTTCGAATTGATCGAAGAATTCGTCATCGAGATCCGGGAGGCTGGGTTCTTCAACGGCTTGGACGGTCACCGTGCCGACAGCTTGCCGAGTGGTCGCCTGGGTGCTTGCCGAGTCTCCGGTTGCGGCCGGTGTGTCCGTCTCGGGATCGGCCTTCGCGGGCGCGAGGTCCTGGTCGTCATGGTCGTGGTCGCCGTGGTCGTGATCCCCGTGGTCGTGATCCCCGTGGTCGTGATCCCCGTGGTCGTGATCCCCGTGGTCGTGGTCGCCATGGTCGTGGTCGCCATGGTCGTGGTCGCCGGCGGTCGGACCGGCCGGCAAGGTCGCCGGGAACGCCCGCATCTCGCCCGCCGTCATTCCCCGGACCGCCTGGTCGAGTTCTGGCAGCAGGCCCGAACTACCCACCACCAGCGGCCTGCCTTCGCCCTCGGTGACCACCTCGCCGTCGACGTTGAGCGAGTAGTCGACCGTCAGACGATCCCCTTCGCGCGCTTCGCGATCGACCGCATTCCAGTGGACGCGCTGCTCGCGCAGCGTCTGCACCATCGCATCGACATCCGCCTCGGACACCTCGGCAACCGGCTGGCGAATCCTCAACTCGTGCAAGTCCGTAATCTCGAACTCCGGCAGCACCTCGAAGGTCGCGGTGAATTCGAAGTCGGCGCCGTCCTCGAGCTTGACGATCTCTATGTCGGCACGACTGGCAAGCGCAAGATCCTGTTCCTGCACCGCCTCCTGCAGGCTGGTCTGAAGCAGCTCGGAGGCGACCTCCTGGCGCAACGTCGGGCCGAAACGGCGTCGCACTTCGGTGATCGGCACCTTGCCCGGCCGGAAGCCGGGCAGCTTGACCTGGCTGGCCGTCTTTCTGACGCGCTCCGCGAATTGACCCTCGAAGGTGGCCGATGGGACGGCAATGGTCATCTTGCGCGTCAGGCCTTGTGCCGTCTCTATCGATACCCGCATGGTGACTTCACAGGACGTTCAACGAGTTTGCGTGACCGCGGTTGGCTTTACAGGCAGGTTGCATTTCTCTTACCCGTTAGGTTTTCGTGCTTCTTGCTTACGGCGTGGCCCCGCCAGCCGTATTGGATTGGGGTGGATGATGGGACTTGAACCCACGACGACCGGATCCACAATCCGGGGCTCTACCAACTGAGCTACACCCACCATTGCACGCGGCGGCGGCGTGCCACGCATCGCCCAATCACGCGGGCGCGCATTCTACACGGTTTCGGAACTGCGCGACCCGATCGGCACTCTCGCAGTAATCTCGCAGTAATCTCGCGGCGCATCGCACCCAACGGCCTGGTACGCCCGGAAGGACTCGAACCTTCAACCGCCGGCTTAGAAGGCCGATGCTCTATCCGATTGAGCTACGGGCGCCTGGAAGAAACTGGTCGGGGTAGAGAGATTTGAACTCCCGACACCCTGCTCCCAAAGCAGGTGCGCTACCAGACTGCGCCATACCCCGAGACAAGCATGGGTCGAGTGCGGGCACTATACTGACGGGCTCCGGCGCGGTCAATGTGAACGGCTTGCGGCGGCTGCGAATGTAGGCCTTTCGATGCGCACATTCGGTGAACCGGGTCAGTAAACTGGGCCAATGTACCGGGATTTCCCCGGCGTCAAGAACACGAGGCCGATGTCCGCCAAGATTCTCAACGGCAACGCGATCGCGCGGTCGATTCGAAGGGACCTTGCCCGAGGCGTGGAGCGACGCCTGGCCAAGGGATTACGCGCTCCGGGGCTCGCCGTGCTGCTTGTCGGGGACGACCCAGGGTCGCTCATCTACGTCAAGCTGAAACAGAAGGACTGCCAGGAAGTCGGATTCAAGACCGAGGTGAGGCACCTCGCCAACGACACGGGCGAAGCGGCCGTTTTCGCCTTGATCGACGAACTGAACGCCGACCCGACCTTCGACGGGATACTGGTGCAACTGCCGCTGCCGGCCCATATCGATGCGCTCGCCGTGACCGAGCATGTCGCCGCCGCCAAGGATGTGGACGGCGTGCACCCGCACAACATGGGACGCCTGGTACTTCGCGAACCGAGCATCCACTGCTGCACCGCGCAAGCGGTGATGACGCTGCTGGCCCAGACCGGTGTCGAACCGCGCGGCCTCCACGCAACGGTGGTGGGCGCATCCAATCACGTGGGTCGGCCTGTCGGCCTCGAACTCCTACTCGTCGGATGCACGGTCACCACCGTGCATCGCTTCTCGCGTGATACGCGCGAGCATGTCGCCCAGGCCGACATCGTCGTGTCGGCGACCGGCAAGGCCGGTCTGATCGGTGCCGAATGGGTCAAGCCGGGAGCCATCGTCATCGACGTCGGCATCGTCGCCCAGGCCGACGGTCGTCTGCGCGGCGACGTCCGCTTCGAGGAGGTCAAGGAGAAAGCCGGCTGGATCACACCGGTTCCCGGCGGCGTGGGACCCATGACGCGCGCCGCCTTGCTGCAGAACACGTTCGCCGCGGCGGAACTGACCGACAGCGCGCTCGACTAGGAACGCGCCACACGGCCATGCCAGCGCTTTTCATCTCGGATCTGCACATCGACGGCACCCGCCCGCACGTGCTGGCCGGATTGCAGAGGCTCCTGGCGACCTTGAGCGACGACATCGACGCACTCTACGTCCTGGGGGACCTCGTCGAGGTTTGGGTGGGCGACGACGACGACGACGACGCGGCGGTGGCGGTTCGCGAGACGCTCCGCCGGGCCGCGGAACGCCGCGCCGTACACGTCATGCACGGCAACCGCGACTTCCTGTTCGGCGCCAGGTTCGCCGCCGAAACAGGAGTGACCCTGCTCGAAGACCCCGCGGTGATCGACGTCGACGGCGAGCGTGTGCTCATCGCCCACGGCGACGCGTATTGCACGCGCGACGTGGCCTACCAGGAAGCACGCGAGCAGTTGCGTTCCGAGACATGGCAGGCCGCCGTCTTGGCGATGGGCTTGACCGAGCGACGCGCTCTCGCGGCCGGGCTGCGCGCCCGCAGCATCGCCGCCAACGAGAACAAGGCGGCCAACATCATGGATGTCACGCCAAGCGCCGTGGTCGCGGCCATGGATGCGTCCCATGTCAAGTTGATGGTCCACGGCCACACCCACCGCCCAGGGATCCACGCGCTGGGCGACGGACGCCGTCGGATCGTGCTCGGCGACTGGCACCGCTGCGGGTGGGCACTCACCTTGGCTTCAGGCGACGCGGACTTGAGCTGCTTCGCGTTGCCCCAAAGCGCGGGTTGACCGCCGGTTCATCGGCGTCACGTCAGAGTCTTAAAGCTCGCCTCGTAGTACGCGCGCGACCGTGTATAGAACTCCTGGTCGATCCAGCGCACGGTTTCGCGGGTCGCACCGGCCGATCCGTCCCCCGGTCCCCTGGCGGCCAAACCGAGCGTGGCCATGGGCAAGGGGCGCGCGCACATCGTGCGAAACGCCACGACTTCGATGGGCAGGGCGTCCACGTCCGGGACGCGCTCCGGGGCGGCGGATCGCAGGCGCTCTTCGTCCACGACCGAGACGTAGGCGCGCACGCTCTCGGCAAGTAGCCGATTGAGGCGCATCCACACGACGTGCCGCTGCGCGTCGGCAAAGCCGTTCCAGCCCACGACCTCGTGCGCGAAACGCTTGCACCCGCGACACACGAGGTCGCCATAGGTGGTTGAGCAAACTCCGATACACGGCGTCCGGCGCAAGCGACGGCGAGCCGCGTCAGGCATGGTTGTACAGTTCGATGACCGTGGAATCCCCGGTCTGCTCGAGTTCCCTGCGCCGCTTGCTGCGGTCGTTGCGGACCGCCGACAGCGCATCCAGGTAGCCCTCGTCGATGTCTCCGGTGACGTATTCGCCGTCAAACACGGAGCACTCGAACCGTCTGAGTTTGCGGTTGCCTTCCGCGGCCGCCGCGACCAGGTCGTCGATGGACTGGTAGACCAGCCAATCCACCCCGATGGCCTCGGCGACCTCCGCCTCGGTCCGGTTGTAGGCGATGAACTCGTTCGCCGCCGGCATGTCGATCCCGTAGACGTTCGGGAAGCGGACGGGCGGCGCCGCGACGGCCATGAACACTTTGCGCGCGCCCGCCTTGCGGGCTTGCCTCACGATCTGTTCCGTGGTCGTGCCGCGCACGATGGAGTCCTCGACAAGCAGAACGTTCTTGCCGCGGAACTCCAGGTCGATGGCATTGAGCTTCTGCTGCACGGATTTGGTGCGCTGATCCTGCCCCGGCATGATGAACGTACGCCCGATGTAACGGTTCTTGACGAAGCCCTCGCGGTACTTGACGTTCAAGGCATAGGCCAGCGGGATTGCCGAGGCACGACTCGACTCGGGGATCGGGATCACGACGTCGATGTCGTGCTGGCGCTGCGAATAGCGATCAAGTATCGGCCTTACCAGCTTTTCGCCCATGCGCAGGCGCGCCTTGTAGATGGAGATGTCGTCCATGATCGAATCTTCACGGGCGAGGTAGACGTGCTCGAAAATGCACGGCGTGTGCCGGGCCTTCGGCGCGCACTGCCGCGTCTCGTAGTGGCCGGTCAAGTCGACGAAGATGGCCTCGCCCGGGCCGACATCCCGGACAAAATCGAACCCGAGGATGTCAACGGCACTGCTCTCGGAGGCCACCATGACCTCCTGCGCGCCGTCATCGTTGGTACGCACGCCGAAGGCCAACGGGCGGATGCCGTGCGCATCCCGGAACGCCACGATCCCGTGGCCGTTGATCATCGCCACGGCCGCGTAGCCGCCCCGACAGCGCTCGTAGACCCCGCGCAACGCCTTGAAGACGTCCTCTGCGTCCGGTTTCAGCGCACCGACTTCGTGCAACTCGTGGGCGAACACGTTCAGCAGGATCTCGGAGTCCGAGTCCGTGTTGACGTGGCGCAGGTCGCTCTTGAACACGTCCGCTTCGAGTTGCCGGGCGTTGGTGAGGTTGCCGTTGTGCGCCAGGCTGATGCCGTACGGTGCGTTGACGTACATCGGCTGGGCCTCGGCTGCGCTCGACGAGCCGGCCGTCGGATAGCGGACGTGGCCAATGCCCATGTTTCCGCGCAGCCGCTGCATGTGGCGCTCCTCGAAGATCTCGCGCACTAGGCCGTTGCCCTTGCGTAGCCGGAGGCGGCCCTCGGCCTCGGTATCCCAAGTCACCATCCCCGCCGAGTCCTGGCCTCGATGCTGCAAGGCAAGCAGCGCGTCGTAGATCTGGTGGAAGACCGGGCTCTGGCTGACGATTCCAACGACACCACACATGACTAGATGGCCTCCTGTGCCGGTTCGGATTCAACCCCGACGACCGTGCCGCCGAGCGCGTCCGCGATGGCGGCAACAACGTTCAAGACGTCACCCTCCAACGCCAACAGCGCGGGTATGAGCTGCGACTCCGGCCACCAGGGCCGCTCTTCCGCGAAGGGCCGCAGGACGATCAGCGCAACGATGACGACGATGCCGCCGCGAGCCGCGCCGAAGAGGAGTCCAAGCGTCCGGTCCGTCCCGGTCAAGCCGGTCGAATCGACCAGCCGGCCCAAGATCCGTTGCAGCAGCGCACCCGCGACGAGGACAACGATGAAGACCGCTGCGAATCCGATCCCCACCTGCAACCGCGGCCCAAGGCTGTCGGCGATCACCGCCCCGAGCGGAGCGGCGAACACCATGCCAAGCAGCAGCGCGGCCACCCAGATCCCCAAAGCCACGATCTCCTTGACGAGACCTCTGAGGACTCCCCACACCGCCGAGGCCACGATCACGACGACGATCACGACGTCGGCAACGGCGAAGTCGCCAATCGCCATCAGGGACCAAATCTCACGACTACGGCCCCGTCGGCATACCGGCTGTCGATTTCGGCCTTCAGACGCAGGGC
>LXNJ01000658.1_pt1 | contig 23231 bp, 17 predicted proteins | sample 809081 | NCBI WGS metagenome assembly LXNJ01 (sample SAMN04870510, study PRJNA318959) | sponge metagenome | biome: sponge; feature: marine sponge reef; material: water | host: Petrosia ficiformis | place: Greece: Milos, Mediterranean Sea | collected 2013-05-29 | depth 5-7 m | reverse complement strand
TTTAGAAAAGAAAGCATAAGAATTAGCTGGAAATCCTTGTTTTTCAGTAAAAAGCAATGTCTACAAGCTTGAAATCTTGTCCGTAGCAACTTAGGTTATGTAATAAATGTTTAGCGAGTGAACCACTTAGGTTAACTGTAGAAAGAGATTTAGATTCTCAGATATTGGAATTTCAATTTTGTAATACCATTTCTTTAAAATTAACATTATTGGAGAATTTGCTGACGGTATGTCGCATTCAACCGAAACAGATGAAAAGAGACATCGGGAATATTTGTTTGCACTTGCTTCGATTGAAGGAATTGGAGCAGTTCGGCTCAAACGCTTGTTAACGCGTTTCGGTAGTGTAGAACGTATTTTTGATGCGGAACTGGTTGAGATAGCACAGTTGCCAAACTTCAACCCGATCTTAGCATCACGGATCCTTACGGTACGTAATAAGTTTACCGAATTACGCCAAAAATTGGATGAATTAGGTAACCAAGGTATAAAGGTGCTTTTTCCGGAAGATGTTGAATATCCAACACTTCTAAATTCAGTGCCAGACGCACCAACGGTACTTTGCAAAGTCGGCAAATTATCTGAAGTGGACGAACAGTGCGTTGCAATTGTAGGGAGCAAACGTCCCACGGCGGAAGGTATTAATGTAACACTTGAACTCTCGATCCGCTTAGTTGAAGCTGGTTTTACCATAGTAAGTGGACTTGCCAACGGTATAGACACGAATGCACATTACGGAGCGTTAGGCGTAAACGGAACAACTATTGGGGTTATATCTACGGATCTATCATCTATCTACCCGCCTGAAAACCGCGATCTTGCTATGAAAATTTATGAAACCGGATGTATTTTTTCAGAACACCCGTTTCCAACCTCGCCAACGCCTGCCAATCTGGTTTTACGCAATCGAATTATCAGCGGACTTTCTAAAGCTACGGTGGTAGTTGAAACCTCTAAAGAAGGAGGGGCAATGCACACTGCAAGATACGCTCAACTACAAGACCGTCCTCTTTTTGCATGTCAGTGGGATTCACATAATCAACATAGCGAGGGAACACGTCAACTTATTAGAACCGGCGCTTTGTCTTTCTTACCAGATCAACTTGATAACGTTATTGATATATTAATGCATCCTGAACGGCTTCAGAACCATATTATCGGAACTTCAATTGAACAGATGGGACTGTTTGAACATCAAGAAAGTTAAATATTTTCAAATTTCAGAAAATTTAACGAATATGTGTTATTTTACTTGAAAAATGTATTAATTTATGATAATCTATAGAAAATTTATTAAAAATTTTAATTTTCGCTTTACAAAATAAGCAGAATTTTGTATAATAGTTGGCGAAAATCGATTTTTACCTTTACAGATTTTGCAAATTTTGCTAAACTTAAAGGTATAGAGTTTGGGCGTTGGCTTTCGGAACTGAAAATTACCTATCCAATGGTGTTAATAAGGTTACAGTTCCGCAGAAAGTCCTATTCTCAAAGCATCGTCTATCCTCTGAACTTCACGGAGGAAGGCAAACGAAATAGTCTGAAAATTACTTGACTAAATATGGACATGATGGTAAGTTTCCGGTATTTCCGTCGGAACTAACAAATAACGACACGGGAACCCCATCTATATATGAAGTTTTTAATTTGTGCCCGATTTTCGGGTACCTTACATTCTGATAAACCTTAATTAAGGAGTTACCTACTCATGAAACTTTTTTTTAGAACCTTGGCAATAGTCATCGCAGCATTGCTCGCCGTTTACATGGTTGGTTGCGGTGGAGACGATGAAGAACCTGAACCTGAAGCTGCAGCGTTTCAAAGTGCTACGCCCGCAGACGGCAGTGAGCTCGCTGCAAACGGTAGTATCTCGGTCACATTTGACAACAACCCGGGTGACGTAACAGTCAGTGCTGGTACAGTCGCAGGGTCTGGTAAGTCGCGTAACATCACAGGTCCTTTCACTCCCGGTGCACTTGCCCTAACAATTGAATGGACAAACGGTGACGGCAGCCATACACTTAACTATACCATAGTTGCAGCAGACGAAACTGCACCCGAAGTCACAAGCAGCAGCCCTGAGAACGGTGCTGAAGGTGTTGACCCTGTGAATGTGTTTGAAGATGGTATAGAGGTTACCTTCAGCGAACCTGTCACAGGCGACCTCATGTTAATGGACGGCGATGACGATGTCGGTTGGACATCATCAGCTGATGGTAATAAAATCATGCTACAAGGAAATGCCGGCCAAGAACTCAGCAACGAGACCGAGTATGAGATCGCTGGTACAGTCAAAGACGGTGCCGGTAACGAAGCTGAAGTCAGCCTCACTTTTGTTACGAAAGCTAAAGAGTAAATTTCCGACTATTTCACTTACCGGACAGCGTGTCTTTGATACGCTGTCCTTTTTTATGGATTTAAAGCTGTAGGTTTTATATATGAGAGACTTTTTTAAAACATAATTTTATAATTTATGCTATAATGTCTGAAAAAATGAACGGTTTTTAAAATAGCGTTGTCTAAATATAATAGAAGCCGATAGGAGAATTTTTCGTGGAAAGGACTGAAGCCTTACTCATTGACCATCTCCGTGAAGGAGATGAAACAGCGTTAGCACCGTTGGTTGAAAAATATAAACGGATGGTGCACCGCCTCGCAATGCAGATTACCAGAAACTACGAGGACGCTAACGATGTTATGCAGGAGACCTTTATTAAGGTGTATCAGTCAATTCACACTTTTCGGCAGGAAGCAGCTTTTGAAACATGGGTGTATCGAATAGCTGTCAATGAGGCACTTAACTTCGTCAAACGGCGCAAACGGCGTCGTGAATCTCCGCTTGAGACTACGGAAGAATCCGAATTTCATCCACGCGTCCGGCAAAAAGTGGAGATGGCGAATGATCCACAAATTCAAGCTGAGCAGGCAGAATTACGGCACTGGGTAACAAAGGCGGTCAACAGTCTTTCACTTAAACATCGGATTGTAGTTGTTCTCCATGAATTGGAAGGGTTAACACATCCAGAGATAGCGTCAATCCTAAATTGTTCCGAAGGGACAGTTCGTTCACGTTTACACTACGCCCGAAAACAACTTAGAACGTTGTTAAAGCCGTATGTTGATGCGAACGCTGATTTTTAGCGAGTTTTTTTTCCACTGTTGTCGTTAAGATTAAAAAGTGTTAGATAATTCTTGTGGGAGCAGTTTCCAAATATACAGCGAAAAAACGCGGAAACCGGAAAAGTTATGAAATTGAAGTGTAACGCGATACAACGTTTTATATCAGACTACATAGATGATACGCTTTCAGCACACGACAAAGCGAAGGTTGAAACACATCTCCAGTTTTGTATAGTGTGTCAACAAGAAGCCAGGGCCCTCAAAAAGACACGTGATCTTGTTGTTGATTTCTATGTTGAACCTGAGGCTCCTGATAGTTATTATCACCAATTTGAGGTGGAATTGCACCGTTGCATAGAAAATAAAGGTCCTACCTCGCTAAACCAACGTTTAAAAACTTCGTTAGGACAGTTTACTTGGTCTTTACTGACGCAACTTCGTCAAAGTTTTGGTCGATATAGTTTCGCCAGGATGAATGCGTTACCGTTAGGAGCGCTTTTAATATTAATAGTAACAGGATTTGTGGCAACACACCTGCTAAAACAGGAAGTTTCGTCACCGCCTAAGGTATATCCACAACAAGTAACTGAACCGGTAATATCTGGAGAGTTTGCTAATGTCAACGAAAAATCAGTGTTAAGGCCTGATATCTACAATGATCGTAATACAAAGCGGAAGACTCCCGGTGAAATTGGTTCACCAACCCTCGTAGCAGATGCAGAAAAAGTAGCCTATTGGAAATTGACCGAACCTTTAACGACTGAAACCGAAGGGCATATTATTGTTATGCATGTTGACAATGATCGTTCTGTTCCGAGTGATGCTGCTGATACCGAACTGCTTGTTTATGCACAACCTGACATCTTAAGCAGGAAATCACCGCTGCAAATTGATGAATTTGCGACGCTTCCATTGGATATCCAAGTTGCCCCCTTCTTAGAGAAATATCAACGAAAGCAGCGTAGCTCATCTCGGTTTGCTGACAAATTGATGGATGTGTCTTCAGAAATACTTACGACACCAGAACTCTACGATCTAAGTAAATTGTAACCGAATTTCAAATAGACGAGGCATTTTGATACCTCATAGTATTGCCTTGATGTGCTTATCAAGGCGGATCCATAAAAAGACAGGGCGGTTGCCATATTCCGCCCATATTTTGACAAATCAACGGGGCGGAAGATTTTTGAGTTCCCCCTTGTTTTCTTTTATTCATATCCAAAGGAGAATGTAATGAATCCAAGAATTTTGGGCATTATTGGCGGTCTCGCCCTTATAGTCGCACTCCTCTCACCTTTTATGATGGGGAGTTCCAAAAAGGTAGAGCAACTTTATTATTCCGCTAAAGGATTATCTGATCAAGGGGATTATGAAGGTGCGATTGCCAAGTATGAAGAGGCGCTGGAAGAGGCAACGAAACGCGGTGTGAAAACCGAAGTGATTGACAAAGATTTCACTACGCTCGCCAACCTTCAGATTGCTATAGCTTATTCTCGAATCGCGGAAAAGACTGGTGATGATACTAATTATGATAAAGCACTTCAACATATTGAAGAAGTTTCACCTAACGCTACTATAGCCAAACACCAAGAAGGCTTAACATTTCTCTGGGGACATATTCTGTATAGAACTGATCAGTATGAACTCGCTGAAGCAAAATTCATGCAGTTGATTGAAAACTTCCCCAACAGCCTACAAGTGGAGAATGCGTGGTATGCAATTGGTCAATTGAACTATAAGTTAGGAAATTATGAGGACTCACGAACAGCCTTCAGTAATATTCTTGTTGGTTTTCCTAACTCCGAATTCAAGGACGATGCCCAGCTTCACATTGCTCAATCATTCCTTAATGAAAGCAACTATGAACAAGCTTATCCGGAATTTGATAAATTTGCGACTGAAGAGTTTAAAAACCATCCCGAACTACATGCCGAGGCGATGTATAAAGCTGGTCTCTGTTTGAAGCTGCTTAACAGACATGATGAAGCGATTAGCCGATATACCAACTTTATCACACAATTTCCGGAAGATCAGCTTGTCACCGCAGCATACTTCGACCAGGGCTCTATTTATGCTGCACAGAAAGACTATGACAATGCACGCGTTAACTACGAGTTGGCACTCCAAAATACAGCGGACCGAGGCGTCCAATCCGAAATACAGTCTGCCATTGGACAAACATATTTCGATCAAGCTGACTATGAAAACGCTATCCTTTCTTATACGAAATTGCTTGAAGAATATCCAGAGAGCACATACGTTGATGAGGCAAAACTTGGCATAGCCGACAGCCAGTTCCAATTGGAAAGTTGGAATGAGGCAGCCAGTTCCTATCAGTTGGTTATTGAACACGAAAAAAACGCTATGCAAGCCGATGCTGCTGAACTCAATTATACACCTTATTGTTCTTTCCAAGTCGGGGAAGCATATTATAAACTGGGTACTAATCAGCGCGATGCCGGCCAAATGCAAGAAGGAACAGCAACTCTTGAACTCGCGTTAGAATGGTACCAGAAAACTGTTGACGACTTTCCTGAGAACCCTGTTGTGCCGCATGCAATATATGGCGCAATCTGGACATTGAATGACTTAGATCGTAAGGAAGATTTAGAAAAGGTTGCCCAAGAGTTTATTGAAAAAAATCGTAACGATAACGAGTACGATATTCTTGCTGCAGAGGTCCAACTCAGTTTCGCTAACATGAAACGCACTGAATTTAAACAATACGTTGAAGCCGCAGAAGAATACGCAAAGTTATGGGATTATCGACCACTTCCTAAATTCCATCTTATCAAGTTGATGGGAAAATTCTTTGAAGGTCGTTCCTACTATGAAGCTGCTAAACCTGAAGGTTATCAAGAAGGTGATGCTTCAGCAGATTTCAATATGGAATATCTCCAAAAATCTGTTAAGGCATACGAAGCTGCTGTCAACGAGTTTTCTGATGCAGCCTTCAAACCGGGTATTGAAGAAGGGCGCTATCAAGATTTTCCAGACCGTATTTCACAGGTTGAGGCATGTCTCATGAATGAGGCACTTTCACACGAAATGCTTGGTGCATGGGATGTAGCACGACAACGCTACGCGATGATACCTGAAACCAGTGACTTCTATGAACGTTCACTTCTGCTTACTGCAGATAGCTATGTGAAGCAGGGCGAAAAAAGCCAAGCTATCACCTATTATGATTCAATATTGCCGAAACTCACAGATAAGAATAATCTTTCATTAGCGGAGATTAAGCTCGCGGACCTACTGCGTGCAGAGGAACGTTTTGAAGAAGCTGCTGTTCAATACCAAGCTGTTGTTGAAAGCAATCCCACAGGTGAGTATGCCGATGATGCACTCTACCTTATCGGTCTCTGTTATTATAATGCTTCATCAGAGAAACCCGAATTAGCAGAAAAATCTGAAGCAGCGTTCAATCGGGTTATTGCTGAATATGGGGACACTCCTAATGCCATTGACGCATATTTCGGATTAGTTCTTCTCTATCAAGATGCCGCGCAAAAACGGGGTGATACAGCCAAGTGGTCACTTATCGTTCAGACAGCGGATGCAGCCAGCGAAAAATTTGCTAACAGCAGCGAAGAGGTGGTTCTCCAGACCCTCGGACGTATTGATCTGATCAAAGCTGTTGCTCTTGAAAATACGAACGCTGATGATGTTGACAGTCTTGTTGCAAGCCTACAACGAGTTATTGATAATCCTGGAGCACTTGAAGATGCCCGCATGCGATCACAACTCAAAATTGGGCATGCTTACTATGGTAAAGAACGCTATCAGGAAGCGCTTGCTGCATACAATTCGTTCGTAGAAAAGTTCCCAAATAGCGAAATTGCGCCAAGTGCACAATATCAAGCTGCTGTCTGTTACTACCAGATAGCCCAGCAAGCAGACGATGCCGAAGCAGCACAACTTGCCTATACTAATGCTGCCAGCGCGGCGGAGAAGGTCGCTGAAATGACGGATAACGTTGACAACCGTATCAGCGCAGGCTATACGCTCGGGTTGGCAAAGTTAGGTTTGAAAGACACCAAAGCTGCAATTGAAGCATTCATGCAGGTTACTGCCTTGGAAGGTCAAACTGAAGACGAGGCGCGCAAGAATCTCATCTCGCAGGCACACTCAAGGCTCGCTGAATTACACAGTAGCGTTGGGAACTATGCCGCGGCTGTCAAAGAGTATCAGTATATTATCGCGAATACAGAAGAAGATGATCTACGTGGGCGTTCCTATTTCGCAATGGCATACGCACAAGACGAACACCTTAAGGTGTATGATGATGCATTAGCAAGCTATCAGAACGCCATCGGGTTAGCCGATGATGTGGTAAAGGCACAATCCTATTATAGGATGGGTTTGATTTATCAAGATAAACTTAACGAGTTTGATAAAGCATTGGAAGTTTTCCAAAACTTGATTGCGAACCATAGTAACGAACAGAATACTGGCGTTGCTTCTATGGTTGCTGACGCAAACCTCCGCCGTTCTGAACTCTATGTGAAATTGGGACGTTTAGACGAGGCTATTGCAGAAGCCGTTACTTCGGTTGATGACCTCAAGGCAAGTTCGACCGCAACTGTTTCGCAGAAAGTCGCTGCGCAATATAACCTCGGATTTCTCTATTCTGATAAAGCGCGCACCCTCTATCCTGAGGAGCTCCCTCCAGGGTTTGATCTTAAGCCATACTTTGATACAAGTGGATTAGCTGCCGCTGCTTTCTTTGAAGTCAGCAAACTTGCTTCTCCCGTAGAAAAGGCGAATAAACAGACGGTCATTCCGTATGTGCAAAATTCACTTTTCCAATCTGGTCAGATTTACTATTCTCTCGGTGTTGGTAACAGGCGACGCGCGGAATTGTTACTTACCATTGATCCGCTTACAGAGTTTATAAAATATGCGGATGCAGGCGTATTTCCTGCTTCGGATGACCTATCAGCAAACGTGGAAACGGCATTGACATACTTAGCCTCTGCAAACTTTGATCTGGGACGTATGCAGGTAGGACTTGATGAAGAGATGTCTCCTCAAGCTGTAGCTTACTTTGAAAGCTCTGTGAAGGTTTTCAATGATTTGGTTAAACGTTACCCGAATGCTGCTGATGCTGCGCTTTGGCAGTATCAAGCTGGCGAGGCTTACTATACAACTGAACAGTTTAAAAAGGCAATTGCTGAATATGATAAGGTCAGACGGGTTAACAAATCGCATGAAAAAGCCCCTGAATCTTTATATGCTATTGCTACTTGCTATCAATATCTGTCTGAAGCAGCGAAAGACGCAGGCAATGCAGATGCTGAAAAAGCGTTTCTTGACAAACTGTTTGAAACAAACGAAACACTTGTCAAAGAATATAAGGATAGTAAGTTCGCGGGTGAAGCTTTTATCAACATCGGTAATAAGCACTATAATGCCGCGTTGGATACAGATCTTGAAGCAACCGAGCAAATTCGACTGTTCCGATTAGCGATTGAAAACTATGAACGTGCATTAGCTGCGCCCGGTCTCAGCGCAGAGTCCAAAAACACTGCGCAGGGTTTTCTAAATGAGACCGCAAGTTTTCTTGCACATAATGAATATAAGTATGCTATCTCATCGCTTGGTAGAGCCCAAAGAGCATCCAAAAAGTCTGACATTGAAGCAGCAATTGAGCTCTTTAGGGCAATCACGAAAGCATATTCAACTACCAAGTATGGTGATCTTTCTTACGGTAAGTTAGGTGAAGCGTATACGATCCTCGCGAATAAAGAGGAAAACTATTATGCACAGGCATTGTATTACTTCCAAGTCTTGCCTAAGAAATACGCAGTTATAAACCCACCTGACCCTCAGGTTCAGGATGCAATTAACTATTGTATTCTTAAGGCTAATGAGATTAAAGCTTATATGCAAGCTAACAACATTCAGCCACTACAACAAGCGCCTGAGGAAGGGAACTAATAACTTAGATGGGTGAAACCCTTATTCGTAGGGACAGGTTCTATGCCTGTCCCTATCCTATTTTATACGCAGGGAGATTATCCGCTCACAAACAATTTCTCCTTACGTAGAATTCCTAACGTGAGTTCGATATAAGAAATTGGTTCATCACGTAGATTCAAATGAACCAAAGACAGACCCAATGCAATACCCAAAACGTCCGCATTTGCTCCAGCGGAGCAATATGTCTATAGCAGCCATCAAAACCGACGTTTCCGCTCCAGCGGAGCGGTCCGTAATTTTATTACATATAGCACTCCGCTGGAGTGCAGGAACTTGGATATTGGTTTTCTATAGACATAGCACTCCGCTGGAGTGCGGAACATATCCGTCATCAAATATGCGATAGCGCGATATTATTGTGTCGGATTTCTCTGACCTATATGTCAAACTCACGTTAGAATTCCTACTTTACTTTTATAGACCGTATTAATTGTATATCTTTGCGGTAGAGTTATCAAGATCATAAAGGACAATTAGAGGAGTTACTAAAAAGTGCATGATGAATTGAGAGTGCCCCCGCGCATCCTACTTGGCCCAGGACCCAGTATCGCAAACCCCCGTGTACTCAAAGCAATGACGACCCCCATGCTTGGGTATTTAGACGCAGATTTTGTTGATGTTATGGATGATACCGTCGCCTTGACACGTCAGGTCTATGGCACCCAAAATGATCTTACTTTTCCTGTCTCAGGCACCGGTACTGCAGGAATGGAAATGGCACTCGCAAACATTATTGAACCTGGGGATCCTGTAATCGTTGGTATTAATGGCTATTTCGGAGGCAGGATAGCAGATATTGCAGAACGGTGCGGTGCGCAAGTTACACCTGTCCACGCTGAATGGGGCAATATTATTGAACCGCAACAGATTGCTGAAGCATGCGACAAAGTTATACCAAAACTCGTGGCAGTAGTTCATGGCGAAACGTCTACCGGTATTCTACAACCTTTAGAAGAAATAATTGACATTTCCCATCAAAAAGGTGCACTGTTTCTTGCTGATTGCGTTACATCGCTCGGAGGACAACCTGTAGAATTAGATGCACGCGGTATTGACATCGCCTACAGTTGTACACAGAAATGTCTCGCTGGTCCTCCCGGACTTTCACCAATCAGTTTTAGTGAGCGTGCAGTAGAAGTGATTCGGAGCCGTAAAACGAAGATTCAAAGTTTCTATTTGGATGTGACACTGCTTGCCGAATATTGGATGGGAGATACACGAAAATATCACCACACCGTATCTATGTCCATGATTTATGCATTACGCGAGGCAATTCGAGTTGTTATAGAGGAAGGCGTATCAGCACGCTACCAACGACATGAACGCAATGCTAAAGCTTTGATTGCTGGCGCTGAAGCTATCGGTTTACAACCTGCCGCAACGGAAAATCATCGCGCGCCGATGCTAACCACACTACTTATTCCTGATGGAATTGATGATGCTGCTATACGAAAACGTCTTATTCAAGACTACGGTATTGAAATTGGTGGTGGCTTGGGAATCTTTGCCGGTAAAGCGTGGCGAATTGGACTTATGGGTGATGCTGCTAACGAGCAGAATGTCTTGCTTGTTCTAAACGCAATTGAAACGCTCCTTATTGAATTCGGGTACGAAGTTGATACTGGGACGGCCGTTAGCGCAGCCGCTGCGGTTTATCAGAACAGTTGAAATAAGTAAACACTCGCCTGTAAGTGCCATTGAGAGAGCAGTGTTTGTAGTCGCGCAATTCATTGCGCCTCGGACATTCAACATAAGAGGCGTTTTAAAATCTCATAAAACCTCCGTAATGGCATTTTATTTATCAATATTGGTATTATAATGGTTTCAAAGCATGTTTGATAGCCGTTTGGACAGCTATCATGTGTGCGGCGATTCGTGTTTCCCAGTCTAACTGTGTCGGTGTTTCAAGAATTAGACACCGCGTATTTACTTGTTCGGCTAAATACCTTCCGCGTGTCCATCCCTTAGTCGTAACTTTATTGAGTAATGTGATTACACCATTTTCGTTGCGATGATTTTCTATCAAAGGTTCTCGATTGATCGCGCATAGCCCATCTACGTTTTTCACAACTGCATTGCCGATTGGAAAACATTGTGAGGTGCGGCGTTCCCACAGGTAAAACCCATCGCTGTCACTATCTTCGTGCAAATCCAGCGCGAGTTCAATCGCCTGCCTTCTTCCCATAGTATTTTGACTGAGAGGTTTTTGCGTGTCCGCGCATCGTTTACGCTGCAGTGATTCTGCGATGAACGTTGTTTCTGGACATCGATTTGGGATTTCAAACATCCGATTAAGGTCAAGCCCCGCAGCATTTTCACGGATGTTTCGTTCATACCCGTAAGGGTTGTCACAAGGGGAGATGAGCCAGTTGTATGCGTCTAATGGGAATGTGCCAAAGTTGTGCTGTTCACCATCGGCGAGTAGCTCAATAAGACGTATCGCGCACTCAACACCGGCAGGTTCATCGCCGTGGATACCTGCAGATACATAAATCAAAGAAGAACTGTTCTGTTTAGCAGTGTAATGCAAACAGTATAATGGATATGGTAAACCTTTTATTCTTGTAGAAGTGGAAGGAATATGCGTTTGATGCCAGATTGTAAGATGCTCAGACTTCCTAAGAGTCTCAAGGATGCGATTTACGACGTCGGCATAGTTTCGGACTCTCATCCGAATTATTCCCATTCAATCGTGCTGGGTGGTTTTGAACTAATGTCGTAGACAACACGATTGATACCCTGTACTTCATTGATAATTCGGGTAGAAATTCTTGCTAAAACATCGTCTGGAATTCTTGCCCAATCGGCTGTCATTGCATCACTGCTGGTGACAGCACGTAGAGCAACCGCGTTTTCGTACGTCCGCTCATCCCCCATCACACCGACACTCTTAACAGGTAAAAGTACTGCTAACGCCTGCCAGATTTCATCGTACAATCCCGCTGCTTTGATTTCGTTGATAAAAATTGCATCGGCCAACCGTAACACTGCTAACCTTTCTGGTGTTACCTCGCCAAGAATCCGGACAGCAAGTCCTGGTCCAGGAAACGGATGTCTACCGAGTACGTGGGATGGGACGTTTAGTTCTGCCCCGACCGCTCGCACCTCGTCTTTGAAAAGTTCACGGAAAGGTTCAATGAGTTCAAACGGCATGTCGGGTGGGAGTCCACCGACATTGTGATGTGTTTTTATCGTGGCAGAAGGACCTTTGGTAGAAACACTCTCTATAACATCTGGATAGAGTGTGCCTTGTGCGAGAAAGCGACAAGGCCCGAGTTGCGTCACTTTTGCTCTGAAGGTTTCAATGAACTGCGCCCCGATAACTTTTCGTTTCTGTTCTGGGTTAATGATGCCTACCAACGCATCCAAAAATGATTCTGCGGCATCCACGAACTCAATTTTTATTCCCAGTGCTTTGCAAGTAGCTAAAACTTGTTCTACCTCATTTTGGCGTAGCAGCCCGTTATCTACAAAAACAGGGACTAACGCATCGCCTATCGCCTCATGGAGGAGAGTTGCAAGCACCATTGAATCTATGCCGCCGCTAACTGCACACAGTACCCTTTCGTCCTTCACTGTTGATCGGATGTGTGCGATGGCTTCTGCAATAAAAGTGTCCATCGTCCAAGTTGCTTCACATCCACAGACTTGTCTGACGAAGTTGTGGAGGATTTTGTCAGCATCTCGTGTATGCTCAACTTCAGGGTGAAATTGTAACCCGTACAAGGTGCCATCCGAGTTGACCATGGCGGCGATAGGTGAATTTGGGGTTTGGGCAATTGTGTGGAAACCCTCAGGGAGTTCGTCAATTCTATCCCCATGACTCATCCACGCAGACAGTTCCGATGGCAAATCCGCAAATAAGGGTTCTGATGTGGATTTGACTTGGAGTTGTGCGTTACCATATTCCCGTTCTGTTGCGGGGTGGACTTTGCCGCCTTCTAAGAGAAAAGCGATAAGTTGCATGCCGTAGCAGATACCTAAGACAGGGATTCCAAGTGTGAAAAGCGCTGCATCTATCTTCGGGGCATCTGTCTCGTAGACGCTTGCGGGGCCACCAGAAAGGATAATTCCTTTTGGTGCCATCTTCTCAATGTCGCTAAGCGGTAACGTATAAGGTTGAATTTCGCAGTAGACTCGCTGCTCCCGAATGCGCCGAGCAATTAACTGCGTATATTGCGAGCCAAAGTCTAAAACGACAATAGCATCTCGCTTCATGTCTTTTCTCCGTTTTTAGATATTGGATTTCGGCAGAATTGCCAATATAAAGTTTAAGGGTTTAGTTCGGTAATTTCCTATTATAAGGACGCTTTAAATTAAAATTATGGTTGTGTTTGACAATTTCAAAAAGGTATTCTACATATCACAGTTACGGTTCGCAATCAATAATCTCGCCTGTTTCACGTTCAAAAATTGCTCCGTAGTACCCCGGTGGCGCGAATGCTACATCGTCCCACATCGCTAAGTCCGTATTCGCGTCCTGCAAATAGTAGCACCCTTTGTACGGATGTTCCTCAGATTCAATAGTACGAACGTGGTAACAATGATTGTGGAACTGAATCGTATTCTCATAAATGATAATGTAGCGATCACCAAACAGACTGTGTGCTATCTGGTTGACAACATAAGGATCAATTTTTAAACTGGACAATACTTTGATAACCTACACAATTATCAGGATAGCGTATATTTTGTGCTTAAAGGTCAGGGTGTTTTAGTGATAATAATGTCAATTCTGCGATTTTTTTCTTCTGAATTTTTATCAATTGGCTGGGATTCACCTAAACCAACAGCGGTTAACTGTTTTGCTGGTACTTTACCGCTATTAATCAGGAATGTTTTAATTGAATTTGCTCTTTTATCGCTTAGTGCCTGATTCGTTCTTGCATCTCCAAGTGAATCGCTATGCCCCTCAATCTTGACAGCATAGTCTTTGAATTCATCTTGTAGCAATATAGATGCGAGTTTCATAAAGGTTGGAGAAAATGCCTCATTTAAACGCGTGCTTGTGGTGGCAAATAGGTTGCCACTGATTCTAATGAGTACTCCTTCTTCAAGTTCTATAACGGTTGCCTTTGAAATTTGCTGGACTGCTTTAACCAGAGCCGTTTGAGCCGAATTCTGCTGTTTTGTCTTTTCAATAGCGCGTTGCAGGTAATCATGACTTTGCTGTGCAGCGTCAATCGCAGATGCGTATTCCTTTTTAGCGAGTGCTGACTCGGCGGTTGCGAGTGCTGAAGTAGCCAGTTCATACAGTTCTGGTGCAAACTGCGGCACTTTAGTTTGGGCTTGTTCTGCTATCGCTGCTTTCGCTGATGCTACAGCCCCTTCTGCTTTTTTTATCTTTGCTGTAACTTCTTCTTGTGCCCGGCGTCGATATTCAGCGACTTCAGAGATAGTAATCGCCTTGTCAACAATCTGTTCAACCCCTTCAGCAGTTTGCCGTGCTTCTCCATAACGATTTTCTTGGAACTCTTTTTTTGCCTTATCTAATTGGTTACGTGATTGCTGGAATTGTTGTGTGGCGTGCGTGGCTGCATTTAGAGATTCAGCGCGCGCAACCTTAAGTTGCGCCCGTTCGATAGCAATTAGGGCAGTATTTTCTCCCTCCGCACGGTTTTTCTGTTTCTGAATTGCCAGTTCATATAATTTAGTGGCTTGTGTTTGGGCATCCGTTGAAACTTTTTCTGCGTTAGCGAAATCCTTTCGCTCCAGATGAGATGTCGCTAACGCAATTACCGATTGAACACGTTCGTACTCAGCAGTGTCTACGATTTCTGGATACGTCTGTTTAGCAATGGTGACAAAGATTTCTGCTCCGGAAATCGGCAGACGAATTTCTGCGTGGCGAAGGGCATCTTTTGTCTCGGTAAGATCCGTTATAAGTGAACCCGCATGTTGTTTCCCTGCTTCAACCTCTTTTAACGCTTGCGCAATTTCCATCGTTTTCATCTCATTGCGAATTTTTATCATTTCTATTTCATAGTCTTTTTCCGTTATCACCTCTTGATACATCTGTTCCCGAATTGCAATGAGTTGTGCACGCGCTTGCTGTTGCTTTGCTTTAAACAAAGCGATTTGTGCTACAAGTTCTGCCTGATATGCGAATTCCATGCTTTGAGCAATATCTTCGCGTTCCTGTGCCTGTTTGGCAAATTTTAGGAGTTTAACGGCACGGCTGTATTCATCGGTTGCTAACTGCTCAGCATCTAATTCGGCTGCACTGGCAATTGCCTTCTGCCCATTTTGAAGTTGTGTCTCAAGGAGAACACCATCAATTTCAAGAGACGCGCATCCGTAACTGATGAGACATCCTATGAGTAGTAGCCATCCATAAATCCGCATCGGAACTTCCTTTATTTTTTCTGAGCAGCGAGTTCTGCTTTGAGTTTCTCAAGATTATTGAGAACTTCTTCCGTAGCCTGTTGCCGTAATTCTAATTCAGCCTGTGCTTCTTTAACTTGTGCTTCCTGCCGAACCGCTAATGACTTCTCTGTTGCAATTCGTGCGTGAAGATATGCTCGCAATCCCAGTCGATACGAGCGTTCCACATCACCTGATTGCAGAGAGGATTCGGCACTGGTTAGCATCTTCTCCGCTGAGGTTATTTCACTCACAGCCACATCGCGCGCACCAACGCTTTCCGCAGCAGCAATACTTACCCGCGCATTATCTACAGTTTCAATTCCCAATTGTTCTATTTGCTTGCTACCGCATCCCAATGCAACAACTAACATCAGAAGCGAGGTTATCCATTTCACGCTATTTTCCTCTTATAGTAAAATCTAAAAATACCTGGACATTTTCTTAAGATTAGCGGCGTTTAATGTGAATGCCGGACGCGCATTCACCAAGCGCAATTCATTGCGCCTCGGACATTTATGGTGTGTTTGAAATCCGCATAAGAACAGAATATAAAATAATTATGGATTTCACTATAATTGTAAGATCAAGATATAAGTGTGTCGGCAATCTAACAGAACTCAACACATAGGTCAATAAGCAAAAAAGCCCCACACTAAGGTGAGGCTTTCTGAAATGCGCTCTAATACGCAGGACGTTCTGTGTAAACACTCACCTTACGGCGGTATTTGTCTTTTCGCTCAAACCAGACATAACCATCAATCTTCGAGAAGAGTGTATAGTCCCTGCCAACGCCGACATTATTACCAGCATGTAAATGAGTTCCACGCTGCCGGACAAGGATACTTCCTGCTGTAACATAGTTTCCTGAAAACCTTTTAGTACCAAGCCGTTTCCCGATGCTGTCACGACCATTGCGGGTACTTCCGCCACCTTTTTTATGTGCCATCAGATTCAATCTCCTCTCCGCCAATCGCGGTAATTTCCTCCCCGCCAATCGCGGTAATTTTTATTCGGGTAAATGATTGACGGTGACCTAACTTACGTTTGTAACCTTTTCTACGTTTAGACTTAAAAACGACAATTTTTTTTGCACGGCCTTGCTGAACCACCTCACCCGTAACTGACATGTTTTCAAGATAAGGGGCGCCGGTTTGCAGCTGACCATCTTCACCGGCAATCGCTAAGACAGAAGGAAATGTCACCGTTTCACCAACAGCATTGTCTAACTTTTCTACATCTATAAGGCTTCCTACCTCAACACGGTGCTGTCTCCCGCCGCTTGCAAATACTGCATACATTTACTTTCACTCCTTTTAGGTGTAGAAATCCATTAGAATCAAAGGAATTTTCTATCTTTTAATTTTATGCTCTATTCAGACATGTTAATAGGGAACGTGTAACGAGAGCCTTGGACGCACCTATCCGCCCATGTTTGTAATTCGGATAATTACATGATGCCACATTTCACATCAAAAGTCAAGTCTTTTTGAAGGATTAGGTGTGTAAGCATTTTATCACACAAGTTTACCTTTCGAAAAATCCTTGCCCTAATAGGTATAATCCCGAATCACAAAATGTTTGGATGTCCATTGGTGCAAGCGTCTGGAGAGATTTTGGAGGGATGCGTTTTTATTGTCACGCGACTCCAAAATCTACCTTGTGAAAAACCCCAGATAATTCCGAGAGCTGGACATACCCATAAGAAAACTATCTTTCCAATCCGAGCAACAATAACAACTCTTTCCGCCAAAACTTCGTTGTCGGCACCATATACTTCAAGTTCCTGTGCGACGTTGTAAAACTCCAATAAATCGTCATCCATACGTTCAACGATATAGTAACCTTCAAGATCATCTAGATTGTCTGTAGTCGTGTAAAAGATATATGGGACCACGAAAAGCAATAAGCACCCCACTACGACACAAAATAAAGACCTAATAAAAAAAATTACCAAAAATACAAAAATGGATTTGAACTTATGCGCAAACATGGTTTTAGATTTCATACCTGAAGCAAATAAAGGGCCACCAAACTTCAGAAAGTTTTTTGTTATTGTCTCATGATTTTAAATTCAAGCGCCCCAAATTAATTGACCGTGGAGGAGGATGCATATCCAGGGTCACTTTCAGAATTTGTTGAACCGGAACCTGATCTAAGGGTTTGGTCAATACTCCCTCTTGCGCGCCCGCGCGAGAACTGGGATCTTACGTTATCAGCATCCCAGTTTTTGAGGTCCTCGGCATCTTGGCCAGTGTATCGGTCAAAGTATTTATCTGTTAAAGATTTACTTGCCCGCCGGGACCATTTCACCGTATTTGTCCGGCGAGGAGTCTCCACTGCTTGTACGTCTATGGAGTATTCCTCTTCATGATGGAAACCCCAATCGGCATGTACTTTAGCATATGATTTTATGTCAATGCCATAGCGTTGACGAATACTACTGGTCCATTCTCCAGGGTAATCCACGTCGATCTCTACATAGGCGTTGGTTTCTGTGCTCCGCCATGTATCGGGAGCATGCTGATCAATGGGTGCACGGAAACTCTACCTTACAATAAAAGGATGAACAGTTTTTTCAAATACATTACAACCCGTCTTTTCGAAGAGTTATAGCACCCTTCATGAATGCAAGATGCAATCCTAAACTTTATAATTCAATACCGAATTTACGTGATTCAAAGATCAATCTAAAAACAGTTCCTCACCGTTTGCAGCAAAGATTCGATAGTCTTCAAGATGCAGGTCTGCATCAGGTTCAAGGGTCAATTCAAGTTTCAGGTTTCGTTTGAGTTCACGGAATTTGGCGGACATCTGCGCGTTGAGATGCGAAACAATGTGATCATTCGCGATAATCCGTAATTTGGATTGCCGAGTTTTGCGATATGCAGCCTTAATTGCTCGGAGCAATCCAATCACAACAGTTTCAATTGACAAAATGGTCCCGTGTCCTTCACAGTAAGGACATTGTTCTGTGAGCAAAGTAGATAAACTCGGCCGTGTACGTTGGCGCGTCATTTCCACCAACCCTAAATCTGAAAAATGAAGGATATTCGTGCGTGCTTTATCTTTGCGCAGTGCCTCCCGGAGTATTTTGAAAACCTGTTTCCGATGTGCAGGTTCGTCCATGTCAATAAAGTCAACAACGATAATACCACCTAAATCGCGCAACTGAATTTGTCGGACCACTTCATCAACAGCATCAAGGTTTGCACTTAAAATTGTGTTATCCGGATCGGATTTACCGACAAACTGTCCCGTGTTGACATCAATTGAGACCATCGCTTCAGTTTGCTGGATGATAATGTGCCCACCACACTTGAGCCAGATTTTTTCGCTCAGTGCTCGATGTAGTTCTTCCTCTACACCATAAGCCTTAAAAAGGGCGGTGTCTTTATTGTAAAGGGTTATTCGATCCAGCATGTTCGGCATAACAGATGTGACATAATCAACTGTTTCCTGATAACCGGATTGTGAATCAATTAGAAGCTGTTTAACATCTTTAGTAAGCATATCGCGAACAATCCGATTCGTGAAACTCACGTCTCTACTAACTAAACTTGGTGCGGTTTTTCGTTTGGCACGTTCGCGTACTTGTTTCCACTGATTGATCAAGTTTCGGATTTCTGCGGCAAATTCATCTTCGCTCAAACCTTCAGCAGCTGTCCGAATAATAAAACCGCCCTCGACGTCAGCTTTCAAGTTTTGTGCTAAGTCACGCAATCGGTCACGCTCAGTTTCAGATTCAATCCGTCTCGAAACCCCAATCGTGGACGAATTCGGCAAATAGACAACATAACGTCCTGGAAGGGTAATGTTGCTTGTAACACGTGCACCTTTACTGCCAATCGGCTCCTTGCCGACTTGCACAAGAAGTTCCTGATTCTTAGAAATGAGGTCAGTTATAAGATATGGGAATCCCCTGCCGCCACGTGGTTTTTTTGATGGTGTTGCTTGTAAATCTAAAATTGGTAACCCGTCATCTGGTGTACCGTTCTCAGTACTATTGTTATATTTCAGGTCCGAAATGTGTAGGAAAGCATGTCGTTCTAATCCGATATCAACAAAAGCCACTTGCATACCCGGTAACACATTCTCAACACGTCCTTTATATAGATTATTTAAGACAGGTTTTACCGCTTTTCGCTCAATTTGGATTTCATTTAATATTCCTTTTTCAAGAACTGCACAACGTGTTTCAAACTCATCATCAGAAATAAGTATCTCCTTCTCCATTATTAGCGTTTCCTCCTATCATGCCTTTTCGTAAAAAGACATCTCGGTAGTTAATTCAATCATCTCAAAAAGCGGCAGTTCTGCAGAAGAATGGTACGACGACTCAATTTCAGTGAAAAAACGGGTTTAATAAAACATATTGAACCCTCAAGGCACGAGTGTCGTTGTGTGTTATGAAAAAAGGTAAAATAATTTACCATAATCTCTATACTACCAAAAAAAATCAGTTCAGGTCGGGTTTAATGTGGACGAATGACTATCCGTTCCGCGGGGTCAAAGTCACCACTGGTGTTATGAGTTCTCCCATTGAAATACCACCATGCTGGAACCCTCCCTGAAACTGCCGCTTGTATTTGTAAAATTCGTTTGGATAGACGAAATAATAGTCGTCTTTAGCGATAATATAATCCTTGCTCGTGCTCTCGGCGGGTAACCGATATACCTGCGGGTTTGGAATGTACACGGCTTGGTTATCATCGCAAACTAAATTGTTCCCAATTTTAAAACGGAGGCTTGTGCTGGTGTCACGATTGCCATAAGCACGAGTCGCTCGGTTACAAAACTCTGAACCGTGGTCAGTAGTAAGCACAACGTGGACACCTTGTTCAGCTATAAGGCGCAGAATATCAAACAGAGCCGAATGTGCAAACCAAGAGCGAGCTACGGCTCGAAAAGCAGCTTCATCTGGCGCGAGTTGTTGTAAAACTTCCGATTGTGAACGTTGATGCGTCAATATGTCAATGAAGTTGACAACTAATGCAGATAAGCCGACGCGTGTTGCGGCGGCAACCCGTTTTTTATATTCACTTCCTCCGCGCAAATCAAAAATCTTGAAGTATTGGACTCCAGGTTTGATCCTGATTCCGTTTCTTTTTAAGTATTCTTCAAGCAATTGCCGTTCGAATTGGTTTGTGCTGCTACCATCATCTGATTTCTCTTGCCAATATTGTGGATAGTCTTTTGCCAATTCTGCCGGAAATAACCCGCTAAATAGTGCGTTCCGAGAGTACATTGTCGCACTTGGCAAAATCGAAAAATTATACTTGCGATCAATCGAGAAATAAGGGTAGAGCAGTGGCTCTATCGCCATCCAATGGTCGAGCCGAAAACAGTCTACAACAATAAAGTAAACAGGCGTTTTTGCTTGAAGTAATGGCATAACATATTGGTCTAATACGTCAACTGACAATGTGGGTCTGTCTTGGCTCGCGTTCACCCATTCGGGATAATTTGCTTCCACAAAATCAGAGAATTCGGCATTGCACTCCTTTTTTTGCTCTAAGTGCGTCTCTTCTAAGCCTTGTTCTGACAACCGATCGGAAAGCAGATCCCATTCCAGTAATTTGACGTAAATATCAATCCAATCTTGCCAATTGGGTTGTGATGCCTTCAGTGTATTAATCGTATTAAAGTCATTGGTGTAGCGCCCTGGTATTTGGGTTTCCACTATCTGCTGTTGTTCAAGTACCCGTTTGAGGGTAGACGCAATCTGTGCGACACCAATCGGCTTTACTAAAAAGTCCGTCACCTGTTTTCCAAGGGCGACGTCAACAAATTTTTCATCACTGGACTGTGTTACAAGAATGACAGGTACTTGCGCATTAATAGTCCGAATTGCGTCTAAGGTTGCCATTCCATCTTTTCCAGGCATTACTTGGTCAAGTAGGATAGCATTATATTGCGTATTGTTCTGCTTTAAGAGTTCAATCCCATCTTCACCATTTGTCGCAGGGACAACATCATATCCGCGAGTTTCAAGGAAACGTCTGTGAGGCAACAATGCCTCAATTTCATCATCTATCCACAGGATTTTGTGCGATTTATTTGGCATATCTGTTCCTTTGAAACCTACTAACTAAGAGGTATTACACGGCAAGCGAATTTCAAAAGTTGTCCCATCTGGACTACTTTCGACTAAACGGATACTTCCGTGATGATATTCCCTAACAATTCGTTGAACAATTGTCAATCCAAGTCCCCATCCATGTGTTTTCGTTGTCATACCCGGTTCAAAAATTGCACGTTGATTTTCGCTGGAAATACCGCTGCCGTTGTCTGAATATCGGATTACAACATGTTTTTGGCGGTCATCATAAAGAGGTTCAATTTCAATATGCCCAATCTCTTTATGCATGGCATCCAACGAATTCCGTATCAGGTTTTCAAAAACCCACTGTAACAAATGTGCATTCGCAGAAATTCCGGGTACATCATGAGGCGTAACACTTATATCAATGTTGCGACTGATCTGAGGTAATCGCTTCTCAAAATATGTGAGTACCTCATCAAGTACTTCTTCAAGGTTGACCTCAGTTTTCGTTGGCTCCGTGCCAATCATTCCGAATCGGGTAGTTGTTTTCTGCAGCCGTTCTAAGTCACTCTGCATGTTTGTTGAAAGCTCAGCAAGTACTTCATCTTCAGTTTGTTGACTCCGTTCATCTAACAACTCAGTCCATGCTAACAAAGCAGAGATAGGGGTGCCAAGTTGATGTGCTGTTTCTTTGGCTAATCCACCCCAAATCGCCGCATGTTCATAATATTTTATCCGCCGATAGATGAGAATAGAGCCAAAAGCGAAGAACGGTAAAATAATAGACAGCACAATAGGCGTTATCAATAACCCGTAAAATGATTTTATTTCATAATAAAAGTAACCTTCTTGCCAATTGGGTTCTGTTTGAAGTGTAACGAATGCTGGTGTATTTTGAACGAAGATTTTTGCGCGTTCTTTCTCCTCCGGTGTCGCAATCTCGGCGGTGATGACATCCTTCCACATTTGCCATTTTTGTGGTGTCTTTTCGGTATCAGTAATTGCATAGGGAAGTTGTGCCATTTCACTTGCATCCCCGTAGTAAAAATATCCCATAATCTGCCTATCTTCTTTAAGGAATGGAATTTTTCGCCGCTGATTCTTGCTTTTCATCCGTTCCAATGTTGAAGTTAGCAATTCTTGCTCATCTTGTGTTAACGAAACAGTGTCACTTTCGTTGACTTTCTCATCTAATTTAGTGTCAATTCCCTGCGAAATTTCTACATTTCCATCGGCATCAGTGATAATAAAAGAGAACCTTCGAGATCGACCCTCTGCATAAAGTTCTTGCCGCATTACTCTCAGCAGCCGTGCTTGCAGTGCACGGTCTTCAATACTCGGCAATTCGGCGGCAAGGTTCACAAAGATTTCTATCTGTGCCTCTATATCAGCATTCAAATGAGATATTTGGCGCGTATAATACGCAAACACTAATATCAATATGCAGACACCCACACCGAAATAGATGAGCATCAACCCGCCAGTCGGATAAGTTGATGTAAGGCTACGATTCCACCTCGCCATAACGCCCCCTGGGCAATTTATTACATCTCAAACATATCGGCATATTAATATTATATCCTATTTGAGATGATTTTTCAAGTAAGTTTAACGCGTTGTGCCAGTTAACATTTAGTATATTTATATTTCACATGTTCCTCTTGTTTGGGTTTGCATTCCGCAACTTTTCCGATAGCTGCTGTCCTCAAGGTAGGAGGGA
>LXNJ01000657.1_pt1 | contig 23232 bp, 18 predicted proteins | sample 809081 | NCBI WGS metagenome assembly LXNJ01 (sample SAMN04870510, study PRJNA318959) | sponge metagenome | biome: sponge; feature: marine sponge reef; material: water | host: Petrosia ficiformis | place: Greece: Milos, Mediterranean Sea | collected 2013-05-29 | depth 5-7 m | reverse complement strand
CAGTTCGTGACCCGGATCGCGACGTTCAAGCCGATCCTCGCGCTCGGCAATCCGGATCTCGAACCGGAAGCCGCGGCGACCTTCAACGTGGGGGCGGTGGTCGACCGCGAGCGGCTGTTTCTCAGCGTCGACTACTGGCGCTACGCGTTCGAGAGGCCGCTTGTGCTCGAACCCTATGTCCGCGTGCTCGACGCGGCTTGCCCGCCGGCATTGCCGCTCTGCGACGCCGGCTCCGCCTACTTCGACCGCATCGACTTCGGCGGCCGGACGGCGGTCTCCGACATCTCCGCGATCTCGGTCAGCGTGGTCAACGGCCCGGACGTGGACACCGACGGCGTCGACTTCAAGGTGGAGTACGCAGCACCGACCGGCTGGGGCGAGTGGAACGCTGGCGTCGCCGGTACCAGGACCTTGTCCTGGGACATCTCGGGCTGGCGTTTCGGGCCGGCATACGACGCGATCGGTCGGCTCAACTACGACACCTCGCTGGCGCGCACGGTGGTGGATTGGAAGGCCAAGGCCTGGCTCGGTGCCCGCATCGATGACGTGGCCCTGCGCTGGACACTCCGGCACGTCGGGGCCTATCGGCACGATGGTGACGCGGAGCCCCGAATCGGTGCCCAGACCACCCACGATGCGACCGCCGTGTGGACGTGGGCAGATGGGCGTATCGCCGTTGATGCGACGGTGGTGAACGTCACCGGCGAGCCGCCGCCGCGCGTCTACCGGCAGATCAACTACGATCCGTTGACCCACGACCCGCTGGGCCGGATCGTTCAGCTTGGTGCGCGTTGGCAGCTGTGACCGGTCTCGATGCGCGGACGACCACGTCCGCATTCTTGGCCTGATCGGGCGCCCGTAGCGCGGTCAGTGCCCAGTGCCCCCAGGGGCATGGGCCCAGTCGGGAAGCACGCCGGGTTCGATGTCGAAGACGACGAGGCCGAGGGTGTAGACAACGCTCGCGATCACCAGCGCGCCGATCAGGTTCAGGATGATGCCGGCGCGGGCCATCTCGGCGATGGTCAGGCGGTTGCTGCCGAACACGATCGCGTTGGGCGGCGTCGCGACCGGCATCATGAAGGCGCACGATGCCGACATGGTGGCCGGGATCATGAGCATCAGCGGATGCGTGCCGGTGACCACCGCGACCGACGCGAGGATCGGCAGGATCATCTCCGTGGTCGCCGTGTTGCTCGTGAGCTCGGTCAGGAACGTGAGCGCCAGGCACACGAGCAGGATCAGCACGAACACCGGCAGCGCCCCGGCCGCGGCGAACTGGCCGCCGATGAACTGTGCGAGCCCCGTTTGCTGGAAGGCGGCGGCGAGGGCGAAGCCGCCGCCGATGAGGAGAACCACGTTCCACGGTAGGCGAGGAATGACCTCGGTGCCCATCAGGCGCGTGGGCTCGCCATCAGGGTTGCGCCCCGTGAGGAAGAACAGCACGGACGCCGTTGCGATGGCCACCGTGCCGTCGTCCACCAGGCCGGGCCAGGGCAACAGGCGCGACCAGCCGGGCAGCGTGAAGGTGCCGAGGTTCAAGTCCACGCGAAACACCCAAAGGAACGCGGTCGCCGCGAATACCGCGAGCACGGCCCGTTCCTCGAACGTGATCGGTCCGAGCCTCGCGAGTTCGGCCTCGACGACCTCCCTGTCGACTTTGACCTCTGGAGGCGCCCGGTAGAGCACGCGCGTGATGACGAGCCAGGCCGTGACCAGCATCACCGCACCGACCGGGAACGCGACGATCAGCCATTGCCCGAACGCGATCGCCGGTGCCTCCGGGAAAAGGATCTCGAAGATCCGCACGAGCGAGAGGTTGGGCGGCGTGCCGACCAGCGTCGTCATGCCGCCGACCGAGCAGCCGTAGGCTATCCCAAGCATGAGGCCCACGGCGAAGCGATGCGCGCCCGCGTCGCCGGCGCTCATGCGTTCCTCCACCTGCAGCACGATGGCGAGCCCCATCGGCACCATGGTCACCGCGGTCGCCGTGTTCGAGATCCACATGGAGAGAAAGGCCGCGGCGATCATGAAGCCGAGCACGATGCGCGCGGGGCCGCCGCCGACCAGGCGGATGATGTTGAGCGCGATGCGCCGGTGCAGGTTCCACCGCTGCATCGTGAGCGCAATCATGAAGCCGCCGATGAACAACACGATCGTGCTGTTGATGTAGGACGGCGCCGCCTCCTTGCCGGACATGATCCCGAGGAGCGGGAACAGCGCCAGCGGGAGCAGCGCGGTTGCGAACAGCGGGATGGCCTCGGTCATCCACCAGATGGCCATGAGCGCGGCGACCGCGGCCAGGCGGCTCGCCGGGTCGTTGTCCGGCACGAGCGGGAAAACCGTCAGCAGCGCGAACGCGACGACACCCAGGACGAGCCCGACGGTGCGCGTTCTATTCGACGTGTTCGGCCCTGGTGGCGCCGTTGCTTGCGACTCCGCCACGGCGGTGTCCCCGATCCAGCCCGCCGCGAATCATACAGTCGACGTAATCCGTCAGCGCGAGGCGGCCTCGGTCTTGATCGAGTACGATTGCGCGTCCACCCGCGCAAGACCCGAGGCCCGCCCATGAAATCACCCATCTGCGACATGCTCGGCATCGAATTCCCGCTCGTCGCGTTCACGCACTGTCGGGACGTCGTGGTGGAGGTGTCCAAGGCCGGCGGATTCGGGGTATTGGGCGCTGCCGGATACGGACCGGAGACCCTGGAGGTCGAGCTCAACTGGATCGACGAGCACATCGACGGCAAGCCCTACGGCGTCGACCTGATCGCGCCCACCAGCATGGCGACGACCGACGAGACCACGGCGGGCGAGACGCTCGACATGGTCCCGGACGAGCACCGTGACTTCGCCCGCGGCATCCTCGCGCGCCACAACATCGACACCGGCGACCTCTACCGGAACCAGGTGGGCGGCGGGGGTGGCTTCCTGACCGAGAACCGCGCCACGAACATCATCGACGTGGCGTTCTCGCACCCCATCAAGTTGATTGCCAACGCACTGGGCGTGCCGCCGCGCTACATGCTCGACATGGCGAAGGCGCGCGGTGTCGTGGCGGCGGCCTTGGTCGGTGCGCGCGAACACGCGATCAAGCAGGTCGAGGCCGGCGTCGACGTGCTGGTCGTGGCGGGCACGGAAGCGGGCGGCCACTGCGGCGAAGTGTCGACGATGGTGCTGGTTCCCGAGGTGCTCCAAGCGATCGAAGAACACGGCCGCAGCACGCCCGTGCTGGCTGCGGGCGGCATCGTCACCGGCCGGCAGATGGCGGCGTGCATGGCGATGGGCGCGGCTGGTGCGTGGACGGGTTCCATGTGGCTGACCACCGCCGAGGCGGAGACCTCGCCGGTGATCAAGGAGAAGTACGTGCAGGCGAGTTCCCGCCAGACGGTCCGCTCGCAGGCCCGCACCGGCAAATACTCGCGGCAGTTGCGCTCGCCGTGGACGGACGCCTGGGAGTCCGAGGACGCCCCGACGCCGCTCCCCATGCCGCTGCAATCCCTGGTCAGCGAGCCGGCGCTCGGCAAGGTGACCAAGCTGGCGGAAGGCGGCCATGAGGGTGCGCGGATGCTGGCCACGTCGTTCGTGGGCCAGGGGGTCGGACTCATGAATTCGATCCAGACCACGCGCCAAGTGGTCTACGAGTTCATGGAGGATTTCATCAGGGCGTCCGAGCGGCTGGCCACGGCGCTGGGCGAATGATCTGCGGATGTCGTCACTAACCGGCGTACGGAAGATAGGGAGCTATGGCTGAAACCTCGCAGGTGGACGCACGGCTGAACGCCCTGTTCGAACCCGGTTTCGTGGCCGAAGAACGCGTCTTGATCGACGCGATGGGGGGAGCGCCCACGCCGGGCGTAGGCGCTGATCCTTCCGCCGTGAAGATCCACGACGCCCGTGAACTTCAGTCGGCATCCGAAGCCGGAGGCACGTTCAGCGAAGCGGCTTTTTTCCAGGAGCACAGCTTCGTCGTCCTCGACCATCGCTCGGGTTTCCAGGACTGGGACGCCGACCCGTCGGACGCGGTCGACGCTGGTTTGACGCGGACGTATTTCCCCGAGATCGAGTCGATCATCCGCGACAGATTGCTGCCGGGCCGTCGCCTGGAGATCCCGCCGGTCGCGTCCCTGCTGCGCCGGGGACCGGATTCGCCGAATCCGTTCTACGGCACCGTCGTGCACCAGGACTACGGGCTCAGTGCCGACGACTACGAGGAGAACGTCGCGGCGTACGGGACCGATGCCGCTGCCCAGGCCTGGCGCAGCCAATACGACCGTGACGAGGTGGCGGGCTTCCTGGTGATCAACTTCTGGCGCACGCTCCACATGGACGGACCTCTGCGCCACCTGCCGCTCGCGGTGTGCGACCCCTACAGCGTAGCGCCGGACGACGTCGTCTCGACGGGCTTGTTGAACTTCACGCCGACCGGTCGCCCGTCGAACCAACTGGGGTTGCGCCACAACCCGGAGCAGCGCTGGTACTACTACCCGGGCATGACCACTGACGAGGTGCTGGCCTTCAAGAACTTCCAGTGCTTTAAGGACGACGCACGGCCAACACTTCGAACCTGCTTTCATTCGGCCTTCGACGAGCCGGATGCGCCTGCGCATGCCGTTCCTCGGCAGAGCTGCGAATACCGGGTCGGTGTCTTCCTGCTGAAGTAAGTGAGCGCCGCCTTGGCGTTCACTCGTCGATCGAGGCTGCCTCGCCGCGCCCCTTGCGCAGCTGTTCGAGTTCGGACTGTTCCGTCTGGACCTTCTCCCAGATCTTGCGGCTGTACTCGTGGTAGCCGAATGCGCTCGGCGGCATCAACAGGGCGCGCTGCCGTTCGCTCAAGTCGCCGTAGTGGTCGGCGTTGTAGTAGCAAGGGCTCCAAGCCACCGCGTGCGGGCAGTACTTGTAGAAGATGGTTCGTCGCTCGCCGTCCCCCTCCCACGGCACCGTGCCGTGCGCGCACGCCTCGGTGAAGATGATCGCATCGCCGGCTTCGGCTTCGACGCGAGCGACGCATTCGGGCAACTCGTCCTGTGTTTCGCTGACCTTCCAGTCCGACGGCAGTTCGAAGTTCACCTTGTGGCTACCGGGCACGCACGCGAACCCGCCGGCTCCCGGTGGCACGGTGTCTAGCTCGAAGCCCACCGCGACCAAGCCGTTGTAGAACTTGCCGTTGTTGTAGCGGTAGTAGCACTGGCCGCCGTCGGTGGGGCCGACGAGGTCGGTTGCCCCGCCCGCGCCCTGGCCGCCGCCATGCAGGTAGAGCTTGTTGGCATGGGCGGCGTTGTCGATCTTGATGTAGTCGTGGTCCAGCCGGTAGTTCGAACCGAGCAGCGCCTGGAGGTAGGGTGCGATGCTCGGCAGGTCGATCAAGTCGATGTAGCCGCCGCCCCACTCGATCAGCGACTTGGCCGAGAACGCGGCGCTTTCGCCCTCCGGATACCGCGTGCGGTCCGACCCGAAGAGCCGCTGCCCGTCGGTACGGCGCTTCTCCAATCGGTCGGACAGGTCGGCGATCTGCTCCTGTGTCAGCGCGTTCTTGACCACGAGGTAGCCGCGCAGGTCGAAAAGGTATTTCTCGGTCTCGGTCAAGCCGTCTTCGGCGACGGAGTGTTCGTTGATGCCCGATCTATCCACGATGCTGTGTCCTCAGGTGTCGCCCGCCCATCCCGATCTCCACTATGAGTCGGTCCTCAGCACATAATCTAACCCGAGGAATGGTCGATCCTGGAAAGCGGGAGAATCCGATGACCATACCAATCGGCGCGTCCTCTTCGCCAGCAAGGGGGCACTCACGACGTAGCGTTCGTCGTAACGCTGGTAAAGCGTTCGGAAGAAGTGATCGAAATGGATAGGACTGTCAGCGGCTGGGAAAGCCGATGAGATTTCGCCAACCCTGGGTGGCGCCATTTCGATGAGTGCCATGGCGATCGCCTCGTAACGGCTGGCATCGTTCCGGAGCCCAAGCCGCCCCGTCATGGCGCTCAAAGCTTGATGGAAGCGGATCAACCCCTCAACGGGCGTGCCATTGCGGTCGACGACGACATCGGTTCGACCGACACCACCCTCTTGATTTGCGCGGATCAAGAAGAGGTAGCCGAAGACAAGCGTGGGGTAGGAGATGTGAATGTTCGTGCACTCGCCGATGGTCTCCTCCAAGCGGTTGGTCAGGTTTCGGACGGCGCCCGTCATGCCCTTGCACGACACGGCCAACACCGGCCCGATCCCCTCCTTGTTGGCGACGATGTCAACATCCTTGGTCTTCAGACCGCCTAGGATCGTTGCTTCCGTGGTTGACGATGCGTGCGGATCGTAATGGAGCGTGTAGCGATGACCGGCTAGCGCGACGCGCAAGGGTGGCCGCGGACTGAGTTCGTCAGGGTGGAAGCCGCCCTCCAGCACCAGACGGCACGTGACGTAGTCGTGCAGCGGTCTGATGTGTTGCTGGCTTTGTGTCCGACCTTCGAACTGTGCGAAATGTGTGAACGCTCCCTTTCTGGTGAGCTTGGGTGTATGGACGTTGTCGGGATCAGACATAGTGTCTCCAGCGCCGAAGCGTGCCCACCGCGTCGCGCAAGTCCGTGTCATTCAGTTCATCTAGCGCGCTTGCCGACGGGATGACAACTCGGGAGGCTTCGCGCGGCTCCAGCTTCAGCATGCCGCCCCCTAAGGCATGCCCCTCGAGCTCACAACTCAGCTCTACAAAGGCCGAGTGCCAGGCGTCCATGAGCCGTTCACCATCGATGCCATTACGCAGATGTACGGCGTGCAGTGCATTCGTGCACGTCGCTGCCGCCGCGTTCCTAACCAGAGATGGCGACACGCCTGACATGTACGTCAGAAAGAACGCCGGCACGCGCACGTCGGGGATCGAATACCAAGGACGCCGGTTGCGGCACTTATAGGACTGGCGTGCGAGTTGTCCTTTTTCCGAACTGAGGTACGCGGCTACAGAGGCGGGGAGCTGCTTGACGGATTTCGGCAGTCTGAGGAGGAGCATCGGTTCGTCGGCTTGGCGCCACTCCTCGACAGTCTGATGGGACAACGTCCGGCTCGGCAGGATGCGGGCGTTGCGAACGGTTGGGTGAAGGAACTGATCGGGGATCGCCCAGCGAGCCGCTTCCGATGGTCGCAGGTGAAAGAAGTCGTTGTCCCCGCTGACGTAGCCGATGCCAACGGACGCGGCAAAGCCGAGGCGAGACGAATCGGACCTGCGAACAGTGTTTTGATAGGTTGAACGCTGAGCATCGTTCAGCAGATAGGGGCGCAATCGCCGATTCCACATGCGACGCCACTCGTGGACCGGGACGGCTTCGGCCGGCATGTTTTCCCGGTATTCCCCGAAGTTCTCGATGGGTGCGAATTCGATTGAGCTGGTCGAACCGCCAAAGCCGGTGGCGAACAACAGCCAGCAGTCTTCGGACAGGTGCGGGAAGAGCTTTTGGCGAATGGCGACGATCCGCAGTCTGTCGAACCGGGCGACAAGGTACTCGAGTAGCGGTACCGCGTAGGGTGCATGACCGATCGAAGCAGGGACCACGAAAGCCATTCGACCTCCGGGGCGAAGGAGGCTTGCTGTGACCACCAAAAAGGGCGCCCATGAGGCGGTTAGCCCTGAGAAGGGCGCGCCCATTTTGGCGCAAAGGTCCATTGCTTGACGCCGTACGGTACCGGTGAACGACTGGTAGCGGATGAATGGCGGGTTTCCGGCGGCGCATTCGAACCGCTGCGCTGTACGCCCTGCCCAAGTGAAGAAATCTTCGTTGTGCAGTTCGGCAGCGGGTGCACGCTCGCATGCGATTGCCGCGGCGGAGGGGTCGCGCTCCACTCCTACGCTGCGTGCGTGGTTTGCGACGAAACGTCCATCACCACAAGCCGGGTCGAGCAGGGTGTCCGCATCGTCACGAACGGCCCAACGCACCAATGCTGATGCTATAGCGCCCGGCGTGTAGAACGCGCCGTTCTCCTTCGCGGTTTTTTTGGCGTTGCTGGGCACACGGGGCATGGCTGCGACCCAAGTGGATAGGCGCGTTAAGCGCTGCCTTCGATTATACGGAATTGGCTCGGTTGATCGGGATTGACATGCATACCCTCGCTGCTCGTAACCGAGTGTGCGAACGACTCAGCACCGCTGGTAAACGAGTGCGTTCCCCTGCTTGTCGCAGATTTCAGCCACGCCCGCTTCGCGCAGGCAGAACGCGGCCTGCTGCCCCAGTCGCCGGGACGAACCCATCGCGTCGGCCAAGTCGCGGGTCGTGAACTGCGCCGGCAGCTCCGCGTCGAGCAACGCGAAGAGATCGGCCATCCGGTTGACGTGCAAGGTCTCGACCACGTCAACCAGGCGCCGGTCCACGGTCACCCACCCGCCGCGTCGGCGCCGCGCACGGTCGTCCCAAATGCGCACCGCGTCTTCCACCACCAGCGCGACGTGCAGGGTCAGGTTGGGATGGTCGAGCAGCGTGGGGATGCTGGCGAGTGGTTCGAACACCTGGTAGACGGAACCGTGCTTCGGCGACTTCCGTCGCGTCGTCTTGCCGCCGGGATTGTCCGGGACCTTCACGATGTAGCGGTCCTTCGCGATGGGGTGGACCAGGGTCAAGGAGTGCTGCTCGAGCAGCCGCGGCAGCTTGCGTTTCAAGGGCGAGAAGTTGCCGGTGTGGATTTCGACGAGGCGGTCGCCGACGACCACGTCGGCGACGAAGCCGTCGACGGCCTGCTCCATGGCGCTCCCTGGCGTCGCATAGCGGGCCTTCAAGGCCCGGTGCAGCGACCGTTCGTTGAGTTCGCCGATCCCTGGCGACACGGATCCTCCGGGGGCCGTCAGTGCACGTCGTAGACGCGGGCCGCGTTGTCGTGGAGCACCTTCGCCACGGTGGCTTCGGGTAGCGCGCCAAGGGTAAGCGCTGCGAATTCCCGTGGCGGCAAGGCGGGCGTCGCCGGGCCCGGGGACATCGATGTCGGATGCGGGAAGTCCGTCTCGTAGAGGATGTTGTCGGGATAGAGCTCCAGCGCCCTACCCATCATGCCTTGCTCGAACCAGAAGCAGGCGTAGACCTGGCGGCGGAAGTACTCGCTCGGCAGCAGGTCGTACTCGGGATGCTCCTTGCTGACGCCGCCGTTGCGCCATTGCCAGTCGAAGGCTTCGAGCAGCGATGGAATCCAGCCAGCGCCGCTTTCCACGGACACGAAGTCGAGCTCCGGGAAGCGGTGGCAGATGCCCCCGAAGAGCAATTCGGCGAGTCCCTTGCAGTTCTCGATGAACGACAGGGACGACATGCGTGCGAAGTTCGCCTTGGTGCCGATGTCGCCGCGGTCCTTGGCGAGCCCGGACAGGTCCTGGCCGCCTATGTGGAAGCTGATCGGAAGCCCGGCCTCCTGGGCGGCGGCCCAGAGCGGATCCCAGTGCTTGTGGCACAAGGCCGGCTGGTCGGCGAAATCATGCGGCTGGCTGGGGAAAAGCACCGCCTTGTGGCCGTTCGCGGCGCTCCGCTGCAACTCGGCGATGCTCGCGTCGAGGTCCCAGAACGGTAGCGCCATCACCGGGACGAACCGGTTGGCGTCGGTACTCGCCCAGTCGATGAGGAAGTCGTTGTACGCGGTGACGCATTCCAGCATCAAGGCCGGCTCGTCGAGGCGCAGGAATGTCTGGGAACCGAAGCCGCCGACGTTCGGGTAGAGCACCTGCGCGTAGATTCCCAGATCGTCCATGTGCTGTAGCCGCGCATTGGCCTCGAAGCAGGCCGCGGGGATGTCGTCGTAGGTCGCCGGGTGTTCGGGAACGGTACCGTCGAAACCCGCCATGGAGACGAAGCCGGGTTTGAAGATCACCTTGTCGCCGACGACCCAGGCGTCTTCGCCGTCGCGGCGCTCGATGTGCGGGACGAGGTCGCCCCACTTGCTCGCCACCCGCGTCGTCCAAACGTCGGGCGGCTCGGTCAGATGGGTGTCCACGTCGATGACGCGGTAGCGGTCGAACAGGTCATTCGCGGTGCTGGCAGCAGTCATGGCAAATCCCCTCCGTCGCGGCCATCATACGACTTCGATCGAACAGATTTGGAAAAACGGAGCGCGCATGCTGACCGCGGAGGAGAACGCGACCTTGACGCAAACGGGCCCGGCTACGCCGATGGGGGACACCTTCCGGCGCTATTGGCAGCCAGCGCTTCTGTCGCGCGAACTGCCATCGCCGGATTGTCCGCCCGTCCGGTTGAAGCTGCTCGGCGAGGACTTCATCGCGTTCCGAGACTCGCGCGGAGAGGTCGGCATTGTCGAACCGCGCTGTCCGCACCGCGGCGCCAACCTGTTCTTCGGTCGCAACGAGGAATGCGGTCTGCGCTGCGCCTACCACGGGTGGAAGTTCGATGTCGCCGGCCGGTGCGTGGACGTACCGACGGCCACGCCCGAGGTTGCCTCGCGATTGAAGCCGCGCGCCGCCATTCGGGCACTGCGAACGGTCGAGGCGGGCGACATCGTCTGGGCGTGGTTCGGTGACGGCGAACCTCCCGCGCTGCCGGACTTCGAGTTCATGGCGGTGCCGGAGAGCCATCGCTTCGTCGGCAAGAAGTACCAGGAATGCAACTGGGCTCAAGCCTGCGAGGGTGGGCTGGATACCGCGCACTTCTCCTACTTGCACGCGGCGATGAGCGAGGGCGAGAAGGTGGGCCTGCATCTTGCGGGCGTACCCAAGGCCGAGCGGCAAGGCGACAACGAACCGGTCCGGCTCAAGCGATTGTCCTGGATGATCGACGATGGGGCGCCGCGCTTTACCGCCCTGCCGCACGGGGCCGGAATGCTGCTGTGCGCGGCGCGCACCGCGGACGACGATCAGCTCTACTGGCGCATGACCCAGTTCCTGATGCCCAACCACTCGCTGACGCCCGGCAACCTGCCGGAGGACACGGCGCTCGCGAACACGTGGATGCCCATCGACGACACCTCGTGCTGGATCTTCTGCTACGCCTGGCACCCGGACCGGCCGATCCGAGATCAGGAACGCGCGCGACTCGCCGCGGGGGCCGGCATTTTCGCGGAGGTGGATGAACACTACGTGCCGATCCGGCGGCGCGAGAACGACTACCTGCTCGATCGCGATGCGCAGCGCACGCGAAGCTTTACGGGAATCGACGGCATCTCCGAGCAGGATCAGGCCATCGCTGACAGCCAAGGTCTGATCGCGGATCGCACGCGGGAGCTTCTCGGCCAGACCGACCTCGGTGTCGTGCGTTTCCGCCAAGCTGTGCTGCGGGCCGCGGCGGCAGTAGCGCAGGGCGAGACGCCGCTCGGTGCCGACGATCCGGGTGCCTACCGCGTGCGCTCCGGCGATGCAGTCGCCGCGAGGGACGCGGCCCTCGAGGATGTCGTTCGCGAGCGTTTTGGTGAACTCTGGGGCAAGGCCGTGCAGGACGTTTCCATGCGAGGGGCAGGTCCCTCGCGCTCCCCGGCCGCGGCGGGGTAGACCAACCCCAATGACTGCTTGGCGTGGCGTAGTATTGGCACTACGCGAAGTCATTTCGTATTAGCAGAGGACGCCATGCAGTTGAGCATTACCGGACGTCATCTCGACGTCACCGATGCCTTAAAGGAATACGTTACTAGCAAGATCACCCGTCTCGAACGCCACTACGATCACATCACCAATGTCCAAGTCGTGCTCGCCGTGAACAAGGTGGTGCAGACCGCCGAGGCCATAGTGCGTGCGGGCCATCACCACGAGATCTTCGCCGATGCCGAGTCCGATGATCTCTACGCGGCCATCGACGCGTTGTCCGACAAGCTGGACCGTCAACTCATCCGCCACAAGGAAAAGCTCGCCGACCACCGGGTCTGATGATCGACTTCCATGCGATCCTGTCCCCGTCCTGCACGCGGGTCGGCGTTGTCGCCCAATCCAAGAAGGCTGCTCTCGAGGAAGCGAGCGAGCGGATCGCGGCTGTCGAGCCGGCGATCGAGCCTCGCGGGTTGCTCGAAGGCCTCCTGGAACGCGAGCGGCTCGGATCCACGGGGCTCGGCGAAGGTGTCGCCATTCCGCATTGCCGCTCTGCCCAGTGCCGAGCGCCCGTGGCGGCGTTCTTTGCAACCGACTCGGCCATCGACTTCGATGCACCGGACGACGCGCCGGTCGATCTGCTGTTTACGCTCGCAGTGCCGGTCGACGAGCAGCGGCAGCATCTTGAAATCCTCGGCACGCTGGCCCGCGTATTCGACGACCCCGGCAACCTGGCCGCGCTGCGTCGGGCCCGCAGTCACGAGGCGCTCTTCGACACGTTTCAACGCCAGCTTGCCTCGGCACAGCGGGAGTGACTAATCTTCGAGGAGCGCTGGCCATGGTGGCAGTCGGACCCGGCCTTGCTACCGCGCGGTGCGCGTGATCGCGTCAGTGCGAAGGCCGGGTGGGGATGAACCTTGCGATTGATCGTCATTAGCGGGCGCTCCGGATCGGGCAAGAGCACGGCCCTCAACGCGCTGGAGGACGAGGGATTCAACTGCATCGACAACTTCCCGGTGCGGCTGCTCGGCTCGCTCGTCGCCGATGCCGACCCGAGCGAGCGGCTCGCGATCTGTATCGATGCCCGGAACAGGCGTGCCGACCTCGAACGTCTGCCCAGCGTGCTCGATGACATGGGCGTGGCCGAGCCTGGCGTCGACTGTCGGATCGTCTACCTGGACGCGCGTTCGCCGACGCTGGTCAAGCGGTTCAGCGAGACGCGTCGGCGGCATCCGTTGACCGATGCCACCACGGACTTGCGAGAAGCGATCAACTTGGAGCGCGAATGGCTGGCCGAGCTCGCGGGGCTCGCGGATCTGTCGATCGACACCACCACGCTGACGGCGCCGGAGTTGGCGGCCGAAATCAGGGAACGCCTGGCGATGGACGGCGCCGTGGAACTCATCCTCCTGTTCCGGTCTTTCGCCTATCGCTCGGGTGTGCCGGTCGACGCCGACTTCGTGTTCGATGTGCGTTGTTTGCCCAATCCCCATTGGCGCGAGGATCTGCGCGACTTGAGTGGTCTCGACACCGCGGTGCGGGAGTACCTGGACAACGAACCGGAAGTCGCGGCGCTGTGCGGAGACATCCGCGGCTTCCTGGCCGTTTGGATTCCGAAGTTCGCGGCGGGGCGTCGCCGCCACCTGGCCGTCGCCATTGGCTGCACGGGAGGGCGCCACCGCTCGGTGTACGTGGCCGAACGGCTCGCGGCGCACTTCCGCGACCACGCGGCCAAGGTGCTGCTACGCCACCGGGACCTGCCGACGCCGGCGAGCCGCGAGGCCACAGGCGCGGTCGGGCGGGAAGCTTCGCCGTGAAGTCGGGCAGCGTCGAGATCGTCAACAAGCTGGGACTGCACGCGCGTGCGGCGTCGAAGCTGGTCAACGTCACGAAGTCCTATGCGGCGCGCATTGAACTCGGCAGGTCCGGGGCGACGCCGGTCGATGCCAAGAGCATCATGGCGGTCATGATGCTGGAGGCCATCGAGGGCACCACGCTTCTGCTTCGCTGCGAAGGCGATGACGAAGACGACGCTTTCCGGGCTGTCTGCGACATTGTTGCCGACGGTTTTGGCGAGAACGACTAGCGGGGCTCCACCCCAGCAAGGAGCACGAGCGGCCGACGGCCGGAGAAATGCAACCTGACTGCAAGCATTAACCGCGGTCACGCAAACTAGCGGGGCTGCGCCCCGGCGGCGGTCCGCGGCCCTTCCAGCGGTCGAACCACAGACCCGAACTCGCGCCGTCCAGAACCACCGGCGGAACCCGGCGGCGACGCTGCCGGTAGTGCTTGCGCGCGTTCAAGAGCACTACGCCAGCGCGCGAAACGCGCCGCCAGGCTCTTCATGCCGTTCGCCAGACGTCGCGCGCCCGACGCCTCCACCAGGAAGTGCGCGTGGTCGTCCCGAATCGAGTAGTGCACCACCCGGAACCCGGGACTGCGCGCCCCTGTGGCGCAGCGTCTCCCGGAAGGCGCGCACGAAGCCCGCCCGGCGCAGTGCGGCACTTCGTCGAGCACGCGCAGCGTGACCCGCACCGGGCAGAGCGCCGGGATGGCGTCGCGGCCACAGCCTCGGATCCCCGTGACCGAACATCGCCCATTTCAATGCCGGTGCGGGCTCGCCTGGATCTGCGCCGCCCAGCAGCAGAACATCGCCCTTTTCCATCTCTTCCTGTGGGCGCGCCGCGCCGCTGCCCTCAGGACCATCGTGGACCATGTGCCGGGCCGACCGCCGCCGCATGAAAAGGGCGATGTTCGGCGCGGGGCCGCGCGGGGCCGGCTCGCTTTTGAATCGGGCGATGTTCCGTCTTCGTGGGCGCGCGGCACGCGGCACCGGCATCGGCGCGGCGCACGCCGCTGGCGCGGTCGTCCACGCCTTGTCCACGGTACCGCTCCCCGTTGACCCGAGGTGCTGCGGGCAAGCGACGGAGAACCCCGCCGACAACCGCCGTCACCGGCGACCAGCCGCCCAAACAAACATCGCCCCGTTCAAAATCCATGCAACGAGGCGCATCATCCGGCACGACTAGGAGGTGCCCAATGAAAAGGGCGATGTTCCGTCTGTGTCGAGTGCCATCAGAGACTGCCCCCTTTGCGACACGAAGACCCGCGTGCGACATTGAAACTGATCCCCGCGGATCGATGGCACTGCGGCTGGACAACCCCCTTGACGACCTTGGCCATGGCGACGGCTGTGCCAGGGCCTGGCCGAGGCGTTGAGCTCAACGGCGCGCCACGCGATCGCACATGATGAGCGGCAACGTTGGCCTCGGCCCCGGGGCCGGGGCTACCCGCCTAGGTCCGACGGCCAGAGAATGCAACCTGACTGTGAAGCTAAACCGCAGTCACGCAAACTAGGCGCGCGCGGCGCCGATCAAACGGGTCGAATCCGGATCCTGTCGACCTTGGCGAAGTCCTCGAGGGCGTTGAGCGCGGGCTTCACGCCGGGGAGTTCGAGGCGCAACCGGGTGGCCCACGACGCGCTGTCTACGTGAATGGTCATCCGATCGTGTTCGATGCTGGCAACCCGGCAGTGCGGCGCGACATTCGGGCTCAGCAACGCACGGAGCTGCTGGGTCCAGGACTCGCGCGCGGCCGCGCGCCTGACCAGCCGTTCAAGCGTATTCCGCGGTCGCCGCTTCTCCGCGAGAATCTCGCCGACCTTGCGGTGGGGCTGGGTGGGGCTGGCAGCCATGGATCAGACGAACCGTGTACGAACCTGCCATCGTAGCGCAAGGAGCCTGGCCGGTGCGCGGACGTCCGCGAACGCCTTGTCGTTCGCGAACGCCTTGCCGTTCGCGTCCGCCATTCCGGCCAATTCCGCTGAGCGCCGTGTAAGCGTTACAATTCGCCGCCATCCCACCAGCACGTCCTGAACAAGGGCTAGTCCCCCCGACATGATCGCCAGCGTGGTCCGCAAAGCCTTTGGCACCAAGAACGCCCGCGAGCTGAAACGCATGGGGCGCACGGTGACCCGCGTCAATGCGCTCGAAGACGCCATGCAGGCGCGGTCGGATGCCGAATTGAAGGCATTGACCGGCGAATTCCGGCAACGGTTCGAAGCCGGCGAGTCGCTCGACGATCTTTTGCCCGAGGCGTTTGCCGCCGTGCGCGAGGCATCGCGCCGCAACCGCGGCGAGCGCCACTACGACGTGCAGCTCGTCGGCGGCATCGCATTGCACGAAGGCAAGATCGCCGAGATGCGCACCGGCGAGGGCAAGACGCTGGTGGCGACGTTGCCGGCCTACCTCAATGCGCTCGCGGGTGCCGTCCACATCGTGACCGTCAACGACTACCTGGCGCGTCGGGACGCGGCGTGGATGGGGCCGATCTACGAGGCACTCGGCATGACGGTCGGTGCGCTGCAGTCGCACCAGGAACGGGAACCGAAACTCGCCGCCTACCGGGCCGATGTCACCTACGGGACAAACAGCGAGTTCGGCTTCGACTACCTTCGCGACAACATGGCCTTCACGCCCGGCGACCGGGTCCAGCGCACGCTCGACTTCGCCATCGTCGACGAGGTGGACTCCATCCTGATCGACGAGGCGCGCACCCCGCTGATCATCTCCGGCCCCGCGGAGGAAAGTACGGACCTCTACGTCAAGATCGACGGCCTCGCGCCGCGGCTCAAGCGCCAGGAGAAGGTCGAGTCCGGCCTGCCGGCGATCCTTGCCGGCAACGAGCCGCAACCGGAGGAGACCGGGGACTTCTTCGTCGACGAGAAGAACCGCCAGGTTGAACTGACTGAGCGCGGCCATGAGCTGGTCGAGAACGAACTGAAACGCCTCGGGCTGCTCGACGAGAACGACAGCCTCTACGCCGCCGTCAATCTAGGCCTGTTGCATCATGTGCACGCGGCGCTGAAGGCGCATTTCCTATATCAACGCGACGTTCACTACATGGTGCGCGACGGCGAGATCGTCATCGTCGACGAGCACACGGGTCGTGCCATGGCGGGGCGGCGCTGGTCGGACGGCATCCACCAGGCGGTCGAAGCGAAGGAACGCGTGCCCATCCGCAACGAGAGCCAGACACTCGCATCGACCACGCTGCAGAACTACTTCCGCCTCTACGGCAAGCTCGCCGGCATGACCGGCACCGCCGACACCGAGGCTGCCGAGTTCAAGCAGATCTACGGTCTCGAAGTCGTCGTCGTGCCGACGCACATGCCGATGATCCGCGACGACCGCAACGACCTCATCTACATGACCGAGGACGAGAAATACGACGCCGTCGTCGAGGACATCCTCGAGGCGACGGAACGCGGGCAGCCGGTCCTCGTGGGCACGGCGTCGATCGAGTCCTCCGAACGGCTTTCGCGGGAACTCAAGAGCCGCAAGCTCAAGCACAGCGTGCTCAATGCCAAGCAGCACGAGCGCGAGGCCGAGATCGTCGCCCAGGCGGGTCGCGCCGGTGTGATCACCATCGCGACGAACATGGCCGGCCGCGGCACGGACATCGTGCTCGGGGGCAATTGGCAGGCGGAAGTCGCGGAGTTGGGCGAGGACGCCGACCCCGGCAAGGTGGAGGCGATCAAGGCGGCGTGGGAGGAACGACACCAAGCCGTCCTCGACGCCGGCGGGCTGCACATCATCGGCACCGAACGGCACGAGTCGCGGCGGATCGACAATCAGCTCCGGGGCCGTGCCGGACGCCAGGGGGACCCCGGTTCGTCACGCTTCTTCCTCTCGATGGAAGACAACCTGATGCGCATCTTCACGCCGGAACGGGTGCGCAACTTCATGCAATCGCTGGGGCTCGAGAAGGGCGAAGCCATCGAGCACCGGATGGTCAACAGTTCCATCGAGAAGGCCCAGCGCCGCGTCGAGGGACAGAACTTCGACGCCCGCAAGAACCTCCTCGAGTACGACGATGTGGCCAACGACCAACGGCACTACGTCTATCAGCAGCGCAACGAGTTGATGGAGGTGGACGACATCTCCGACGCCGTGGCCGAGATGCGCGAAGACGTCGTCAGCGACTTGGCGGACGAATACGTCCCGCCGGAGAGCATCGACGAGCAGTGGGACATCGCCGGCCTAGAGCAGGCCCTGGTCGCGGAGTTCGGGGTCAAGGCGCCTGTCGCGCAATGGCTCGACGAAGACGACTCGCTGACGGACGACACCCTGCGCGAGCGGGTGGTCGAGGCCGTCGTCGCCGACTACGCCTCCAAGGAAGAGCAGTGGCGGGCAGCAGGCATCGACATGCGCCAAGTCGAGAAGCAGCTGATGCTGCAGGTTCTCGACCAGAAGTGGAAGGAACACCTCGGCGTGATGGACCACCTCCGCCAAGGCATCCACTTGCGCGCCTACGCGCAGAAGCAGCCGAAGCAGGAGTACAAGCGCGAGTCGTTCGCGCTGTTCCAGTCTCTGCAGGACAACATCAACCGCGATGTCATCCGGCTTTTGTCGCGGGTCCAGTTGGCCGCCGACAACGAGATCGAGGAAGCCGAACGACGTCGTCGCGAAGCGGCAGCTCGCCGCATGGCATTCAATCGGGCGGAACCGCCGGCCGAGCGGCGCAACGGGCAGCCGCGCCCCCGTGCCGTGGAGACCTTCGTGCGGAGCGATCGCAAGGTCGGCCGCAACGAGCCTTGCCCCTGCGGGTCAGGCAAGAAGTACAAGCACTGCTGCGGCCGGGCCGCCTAGACGTGGCGGTCAACCTGCCACCGATGGGTGACCTTCTGCCCATCGACGGAATCGCAATCGGTGCCGCCAAGGCCGGCGTGAAGTATGCCGACCGGCTCGATCTCGCCGTGATGATCCTCGACCCCGGAAGCGTGACGGGGGGCGTATTCACCAGGAGCACATTTGCCGCGGCACCGGTCGTGCTGGCCCGGCAACACGTGGGCAGGGCGCGCGCCCTGGTGGTCAACAGCGGCAACGCCAACGCCGCCACGGGCGAGCGCGGTTTGGCCGACGCGCGGGCGACGTGTGCGCATGTGGCGTCGGCGATCGGTGTGGCGGAGTCGGACGTGCTTCCGTTCTCCACGGGCGTGATCGGCGAGTTCCTCGACATGGACGCCCTTCGGCGGGGCATCGATGCCGCCACGGCGGCGGCGCGGCCTGGCGGCTGGGCGGATGCCGCGCACGCGATCATGACCACGGACACGGCGCCGAAGGCGGTGTCGCGCGAGATGACCGTGGGCGGCGTCCCGATTCGCGCGACCGGCATGGTCAAGGGCTCGGGGATGATCCGGCCCGACATGGCCACATTGCTCGCGTTTCTCGGGACGGATGCCGCGGTTACCGTGGATGTGGCGGAGGCCTTGGCGCGCGACCTGGCGGAACGCAGCTTCAACCGGGTCACGATCGACGGCGACACGTCCACGAACGACTCGTTCGTGGTCATGGCCACGGGCAAGGCGGGGGGACGCGTCGTCGACGACGTGTCGGGTCCAAGCTATCGCGAGTTGCGCGATGCACTTGCCCCGCTCGTGGTGGACCTCGCCGAGCGAACGGCTCGCGACGGCGAGGGCGCGACCAAGTTCATGACGGTTCGTGTCGAACAGGGCGCGAGCGCTGCCGAATGCCTCGAAGTGGCGTTCACCATCGCGCATTCGCCGTTGATCAAGACCGCCGTGTTCGCGGGCGATCCGAACTGGGGACGATTCTGCATGGCCATCGGTCGGGCACAGGTGCCGGGGCTGGATCCGGGCGCCGTGGACCTCTACCTCGACGACATCTGCGTCGCACGGGGCGGTCTGATGGCCGACGAATACACGGAGGACGCCGGTGCCGCCGTGATGGCCCGGGACGAATTCACCGTACGGGTGCTCCTCGGCCGCGGCCGGGCAAGCGAGACGGTCTGGACATCCGACTTGTCCTACGACTACGTGCGCATCAACGCCGAGTATCGGACCTGAGCGTTCCGAAGCCGGTTCGACACCCGGGGTCCGCTCGGTACCAGCTTCGCCGGCGGGTGTGGATCAGGCTGCTTGCCGTGGTCGCATCTGCGGCGTGGGCCGACGAGCCGGCCAACGTCTACTTCGGCGACCTGCACGTCCACACCAGCTACTCGTTCGACGCCTACATCTTCGGCACGCGGGCCGGTCCCGACGATGCCTACAGGTTCGCGAAGGGCGAGCCGATCCGGCATCCGGGCGGCTTCGAGATGAGGATCGACAGGCCGCTCGACTTCTACGCCGTATCGGACCATGCGTTCTTCCTGGGCATTCTCAATGCGGCGGAGGATCCTGCCCACCCGCTGCACGACCATCGCTTGGCGAGGCGGATGCGCGACCCGGGGTCCAACCGGAAGAGACAGACGTCCGCGTTTGCGCCCTACTTCATCTACCTGAGACTGCACAACCGGCCACAGGACTCTCGGCAAGCGTGGGCGCGAACCATCGAGGCGGCGAACCGTCACTACGTGCCCGGCGAGTTCACGACCTTCATCGCCTACGAGTACTCGGCGAACTATTCGATCAACGGCGGCAACCTGCACCGCAACGTCATATTTCGCGGCGACGCCGCCCCGGCGGTCCCGTTCTCGAGGATCGACTCCATGGACCCGGAGGCGCTGTGGGCGTGGATGGATGAGCAGCGCGCGAACGGCTTCGACTCGCTGGCGATCCCCCACAACGCGAACGCGTCGAACGGGAAGATGTTCGCTCTCAGGACGCGACGGGGCAGGGAGTTCGACGCGGCCTACGTTGCGGCGCGGACACGGAACGAGCCGCTCGCGGAGATCGCCCAGGTGAAGGGCACGTCGGAAACGCACCCGCTCCTCGATCCGGAAGACGAATGGGCGGACTTCGAGGTCTACCCGTTCCAGGTGGGCAACCGCCGGCATAGCCGCCTCGCTGGCAGCTACATCCGCGAGGCTTGGCTGAACGGCCTTGGTGTCGGGGAGAGGATCGGGGCGAACCCCTTCGCCTTCGGCGTGATCGCGAGCAGCGACACGCATAACGCGGCGGAGACTTTCGACGAGAGCAACTACGTCGGCGGCCGGGCCTACCTCAATGACTCGCCGGTGGAGCGCGGCTCGGTGACGGCGGCGTCGGCCGACCGGCGCGCCAGGAAGCAGTCGGCGAGGGAACTGCTCACCAGTTCGGCCGGGATCGCTGCGGTGTGGGCGGCGGAGAATACGCGCGATGCCCTGTTCGACGCCCTGCGGCGCAAGGAGGCCTACGGGACGTCGGGTTCGCGGATCCGGCTCCGGTTCCTTGCCGGATACGACCTGGCCGAGCGCGATCTCGAACCGGCAAGCTTGCCGGGTGCCCGGACGGGCACCGTCCCCATGGGCGGTGAGCTGCCGGCACGCGCCCGATCCCCGGGGTTCTTCGTGTGGGCCGTCCAGGATCCGATGCGGGGCAGACTTGAACGCATACAGATCGTGAAGGGGTGGCTCGACGAAGACGGCAGCGCGCACTCCAGCATCCACGACGTCGCATGCGCCCCGCGGTTGACGCTCGATCCGCGCACGTCGCGGTGTCGAGGCGAGCCGGCCCGCGTCGATCCCGCCACCTGCACGGTGGACGGCTCCGGCGGGGCCGCGGAGCTATCGGTTGTGTGGCGCGATCCGACCTACGACAGCGCACGGTCGTCGTTCTACTACGTGCGCGTGCTCGAGGACCACTCGTGCCGGTGGTCGACGTGGGACGCCCTTCGTCAAGGGTCCGAGCCGCCCGCGAGCGTGCCGAGACTCATCCAGGAACGGGCGTGGTCGTCTCCGATCTGGGTGCTGCCTTCGGCGTGAACCGAAAGCGCGGCGGTTGTTGCGGCCATCAGGACGCCGGTCCAAGTGGTAGTGGCTGCGTCGGCAGGACATACTTGTCGCTTCGCCGCCAAGTGAGGGTTTCCAGCATGTTGCGTGCGGTTCTCGTGCTTGCAGCGCTCGGCGCATTGCCCGCCGGGGCGGCGGAGTCCGCGCCGGCGCACTTGGCCGGCCTCGGCTCCATCACGTTCCCCACGTCCGCGACCGGGACGGCGCAGGAGAGATTCCTACGGGGTGTCACGATCCTGCACAGCTTCGGCTGGAAGCAGGCCCGCGTCGAGTTCCAGGCGGCCCAGGAAGCCGCCGCCGATTTCGCCATGGCGTATTGGGGCGAATCGCTGTGCTACAACCATCCGTTGATCGCCGAGCAGGATCGCGAGACACCCCAGGCGGTTCTGCGTCGCCTGGGCGAGACCGCCGAGGCCCGGCTCCTGAAGGCGCCGACGGACCGTGAGAAGGGTTTCCTGGCGGCGGTCGAGGCGCTGTTCTTCGGCGACGGCGACACGCTCGCCCGCCGCCAAGCACACATGGAAGCGATGCGTCGCCTCCACGCGGCCTACCCGGACGACGAGGAGGCCGCCGCCTTCTACGCCCTGTCGCTCTTGATGGCAGCGGGTGCTGACGCCGAGCCGCAGCGCAGCAACGTCCTCGCCGGTTCGATCGCCCTGCAGTTGCTCGAGGAGAACCCCAATCACCCCGGCGCGGCCCACTACGCCATCCACGCCTTCGACGACCCCGTGCACGCGCCCCTCGCGTTGCCGGCCGCGCGTGTCTTCGCCGGGATCGCGGAGAAGGTCTCCCACGCGCGGCACATGCCGTCGCACATCTTCATCCAACGCGGCATGTGGGATCTCGTCTCGTCCTCCAACCAGTCGGCGTACGAGGCGGCCGTGGATCTGTTTGAGCCGGGCGACCGCATGGGCGACATGGTGCACTCGCTCGACTGGGGTCAATACGGCGATCTGCAGCGCGGCGACTACGACCGGGCCGGACTCTGGGTGGAGCGGATGGAGGGCATCCGTGAACGCGCGCAAGGCCAGCGGATGGCGACGGGCATGCTGGCCCAGGTGCGCTCGCGCATGGTGATCGAGCGCGAAGCGTGGCGGACCGGGCCCGTCACCGAGGAGTCGCCGGCGACCGAGTTGCTCGCCACGGGCCTCGGTGCCGTGCACGGCGGCGACTTGGCCCTCGCTGAGACGGTTGCGCAGATGCTCGCCGAGTCGGCGGAGGAGGCGAGCGCAGGCGACGCGGACCGCTCCTACTACGCGCGCAACAGCAAGCCCCTTCAGATCATGGCCAAGGAGGTCGCGGGGATGTTGGCCATCGCCCGCGGGCAGACCGAAGCCGGGCTCTCCTTGCTGGCCGAAGGCGTCGCTGTGGCCGAATCCATGCGCCCCCCGAACGGTGCGCCGAACCCCTTGAAACCCGTCCACGAGCTCTACGGCGAGGCACTGCTTGCCGCGGGGCGACCAGCCGACGCCCGCGCCGCTTTCGAGACCTCGTTGCGGCGCACGCCCAACCGTCCGCTGTCGCTGCGCGGCCTCGCACGGTCACATGTGGCGCTCGACGACCACGCGGCGGCGCAGGCGGTCTACGCCAGCCTGGTGGCGGGTTGGCAGGACCGGGACGTGCCTTGGCGGCAGGAAGCCGAAGGCTACCTGGCGGAGCGTCCGCAGTAACGCGTGTCGGCGAACTCCAGGTAGCGTGGATGCAGGGCGTCCACGGCGGCATGCAGATGGTCGATGCTGCGGTCGTTGACGATCACATCGTCGGCGAACGCGAGGCGGGCCTCGCGCGCCAACTGGTTGGCCATGATCGCCTGGGCCTGGGTGCGATCGACGTTGTCACGGGCCATGGTGCGCTCGATCTGCACGGCTTCCGGCACGTCGACGACGAGGATTCGGTCGGCGCGTGGATCACGGCTGCGCATCAGCGGGTTGACCAGGATCGCGTAGGGTGAGGGGGCGCCGTCGAGCTGGTCGCGCATCAGGGCGTTGATGCGCGGGTGCAGGGCGCGCTCGAGCCAGCGGCGCTCG
>LXNJ01000656.1_pt1 | contig 23234 bp, 21 predicted proteins | sample 809081 | NCBI WGS metagenome assembly LXNJ01 (sample SAMN04870510, study PRJNA318959) | sponge metagenome | biome: sponge; feature: marine sponge reef; material: water | host: Petrosia ficiformis | place: Greece: Milos, Mediterranean Sea | collected 2013-05-29 | depth 5-7 m | reverse complement strand
GGCCGAACTCACCGGCGTGCCCACGCTCCTGTGGGGCGGGCTGTGGATCGCCGTCGCGCTGCTGTTCTGCTTCGTCCTGTTCCGCTGGGCTTGGCGGCGGGCGTAGCGGCGCGCCTGGCGGTGCGCCGCGTCTGGCGGCTCCCGGCCGCGGCCCGCTGGCCCGCTACCTGCCCGGGTCGCGCCGAAGCCACTCCAGCGGCTCGTAGGCGCCGATGGGCCACGGGAAGACGACGGGACTCTCGTAGCCGTCCTCGGACACGCTGGCCACGCCGAAGAGGTAGTTGTCGATGACGATGTTCTCGAGCGTATGCTCCGTCACGTCGCCCGCGAAGACGCTCCACTGCCACTGCGGCGCGTCGGTGAGCCGCCAGTAGACGCGGTATCCCGCGAGGTTCGGGGCGTGCTCGGCGGGGACGGGGTCCCACCTCAGCGTCGTGGACGGCCGGACGGCGCCCTCGACCGCGACGTTCCGCGGCGGCGCCGGAGCCCACGCCATGGCGGCGAGCGAGATCGCGTTGACCGCCGTCAGCTTCGCGGCGAAATCGAACTCGACCTCGTCGATGACGTCGCCGTACTCGACCCCGTCTTCCACCCGGATGTCCTGGTGCTGGCGCCGGTAGTCCTCGTTCGCCTCCATGATCCGGACGGCGGGGAAGCCGGCGTCGTTGAACGGCCGGTGGTGCCCGCCGCGCCCGAACCGGTCCAGCCGGTACACCATCATCATGTCGAGATTCGGGACGTAGCCGTCGGCGAGGCGGTCGATGAGGCGGGCCAGGTTGCGCGACGGGGAGTCCACCTCGCCCCCGGTGACGCGCCGCCGCGCGGCGACCTGCTCGGTCTCGTCCGCCCGCGTGCCCTCGGCGAAGACGCGCGCGACCGTGTTGTCCGAAACGCCGTTCTGGCCTTCGATGTTGCCGATCATGTCGTTGTTCAGCACCGCTTCGATGCGCCAGCCCTCGTCGAGCGCGACCCGGGCCATGTGCCGCCCGCCGAACAGCCCCTGCTCCTCGCCGGAGAGTCCCGCGTAGATGATGGATCCGTTGAACTCGTACTGTGTGAGGACGCGCGCGGCCTCCAGGACGCCGGCCATCCCGGAGGCGTTGTCGTTCGCGCCGGGGGCGTCGGAGATGCCGTCCAGCGCGTCCGACGCGCGCGAGTCGATGTCGCCCGACATCACGACGTAGCGGCCCGGGTCCGTCGTCCCCCGCTGGATCGCGAGCACGTTGACGACGGCCGTCGTGTCGGGGATGCGCGTCGTGCCTCCGACGAAGGAGGTCTGGTAGGAGACCTCGAGGCACCCGCCGCACGCGGCGGAGATCTCATCGAACTGGGCCTTGATCCAGCGCCGCGCGGCCCCGATGCCGCGGGTGTCGGACAGCGTGTCGGACAGCGTGTGACGCGTGCCGAAGCCCGCGAGCCGCCGGATGTCCGCTTCCACGCGCGCGGCCGAGACGGAGGCCACGATGTCGTGCAGCGCCGTGAGTTCCGCCTTCGGCTCCCGGGGTTCCTGGCCGCGCAACGAGCGTGCCGAGACGGGCGCCGCCAGTGCGGTGGCGAGGACGATGATCGTGAGAGGCTTCACGGGTCACTCCGGAGATGAGGTCGTTTGGCTGTCGGGCCGATATCTTATCGAGATGCTGGCCCGCGGACAGCGGGCCGGTTAGCGTCGCGTGTCTCTCGGCGCCGTCCGGCGGCAATTCCTCACCACCCAACCACCCTGAGCGGTCGACCCGTGAATCGAACCGAACGTACAGGACAGCGTGTCTCGAATCTCTTCGGCATGACCCTGCGCCAGGCGCCGGGGGAAACCGAGATCGAGTCCCACAGCCTCCTCGTGAGGGCCGGCTACGTCCGCCAGCTCGCGGCGGGCATCTTCTCCTATCTGCCTCTCGCCTGGCGGTCGCTGAGGAAGATCGAGCAGATCCTGCGCGAGGAGATGGACCGGATCGACGGGCAGGAGCTGTCGATGCCCGTCGTGCATCCGGCGGAGCTGTGGCAGGCGACCGGCCGCTGGTACGACATCGATGCGACGATGGCCCGGTTCGTCGACCGCCGCGACCGCGATCTGCTCCTGGCGATGACGCACGAGGAGGTGGTGGCCTTCCACGCGGCGTCCGAGATCCAGTCCTACCGGCAGCTCCCGGCCATGGTCTATCACATGCAGACCAAGTTCCGGGACGAACTCCGCTCCCGCGGCGGACTCATCCGCGTGCGCGAGTTCATCATGAAGGACTCCTACTCGCTGGACCGGGATCCGGAGGGGCTCGCGGTGCAGTACGACCGGCACTACGAGGCGTACGAGCGCATCGGGCGCCGCTGCGCCCTGCCGCTCACGGCCGTGCGGAGCGATACGGGCATGATGGGCGGCAAGATCGCCCACGAGTTCATGTACGTGACCCCGATCGGCGAAGACAGCCTCGCGCTCTGCGACGCCTGCGGCTACGCGGCGAACCGGGAGGTCGCCGAGTTCACGCTCGAGCCCCGCGAGGAGGAGATGTCGCCGCTGGAGCGGGTCCACACGCCCGGAACGGCCACGATCGAGGACGTGACGGGGCTGCTCGGGATCTCGGCGCGGGAGACCGGGAAGATGGTCTTCTACACGGGCAGCTTCGCGGGGGAGGCGGGGGCTCGCGAAGAGAAGCTGATCGCGGCGATCGTGCGCGGCGACCTCGAGGCGAACCCGATCCAGGTCCAGAACCTCGCGGGAGCGCTCGAGCTTCGCCCGGCGCACGAGGAGGAGATCGCGGCGGCCGGGATGGTGCCGGGGTTCGCCTCGCCGGTGGGCGTGGAGCCCGGCGCCGCGATCTTCGTCGTCGACCGCTGGGTGTCGGAATCCGCGAACCTGGTGCTCGGAGCGAACGAGGCGGACTACCACCTCCGCAACGTCTGCTGCGGACGCGACTACGAGCCCACCGTCGTCGGGCCCGTCGCCCTTGCCTTCGAGGGCGCCGCGTGCGGACGCTGCGGCGAAGGGTTGCGCATGGCCCGCGGCGTGGAGGTGGGGAACATCTTTCAGCTCGGCACCCGCTACTCGGAGGGGCTGGAGGCGATGTACACGGATGAAGAGGGGGTCGAGCGCCCGATCTGGATGGGCTCGTACGGGATCGGGACGGGGCGCCTGCTGGCCTGCGTGGCCGAGGAGCACCGGGATGACTACGGCCTCAAGCTGCCGATCTCCGTCGCCCCGTATCACGTCTCGCTCGTCGTGCTCGCCCGGGAGGAGGAGACGTGGGCGACCGCCGACCGGGTGTTCGAGGAGTTGTGCGCCGCCGGGATCGAAGTGATCTACGACGACCGGCGGGAACTCCGCGCCGGCGTGAAGTTCAACGACGCCGACCTGCGCGGCCTCCCGCTGCGCCTCGTCATCGGCGAGCGCTCGCTGGCGGCGGGCGGCGCGGAACTCAGCCACCGGGGCGTCCGGGAGAGCCGGATCATCCCGCTGGACGACCTCGTGGCCGAACTCCGGCAGGAAATCGACGCGCTCCTGTCACAGCTCGCGCTCGACGCCTGACGCGCGCCGGGTCGCCCGGTCGCCCGGTGGCTCAGGCGGCGCGGCGCACCGGGGCGATCAGCCTCCGAGCCGCACCCGCAGGCCGCCGACGAGCGTGCGGGGCGCCCCCACGCGAATGAACCCGTTCGCGTCGTGGGACATCTCGGCGACCGCATCGAAGAGGTTCTGCACGCTCGCGAACGCGCTCAGCCGGCTCGTCAGTTGCCGCCGCAGCCGGACATCCAGGAGGAACGAGGCCGCGATCTCCCCCGTGTTGAGGTCGTTGTCGAACCGGGCGCCCAGATAGCGGGCCGTCGCGACCACCTCCAGCGTGGACGGGTCGATGTGCCCGACCCGCAGCATGGCGCGGTGCGTCGGGCTCCCCTGCACCTCGTTGCCGATCAGGTCCGGGCGGCCCGGCGCGTCGGTGACCTCGGTCGGGTTGTACTGGTGGTTCACCGCCAGAAGCCAGGCCCCCGCCGGCCGCACCTCGACCTCGGTCTCGAGCCCGATGCTCCGCAGCGTTCCCACATTGTCGCGACGACGGCACACGCCCCCGGCCGCCACGAAGCCGCACGGCTGAATCACGCCGGAGGTCTCGGCCTCCTGGATCGTGACGTCGGTGATCGCGTCGCTCACGCGGGCCCAGAAGCCCGTGAGCCGGATGAGGACGCCGGGGTCGGGCCGCAGGTCGAGCCCCACCTCCGCGCCCAGGACCCGCTCCGGATCCAGCGCCTCGTTCGATTCGTTGGCGACGTTCCCGGCCGCGCGGAACGGCTTGTAGAGTTCGTTCAGCGTCGGGACGCGGAGGCCGCTGTAGAAGCTCCCGCGGAGCGTCGCCCGGTCGGACGCGGCGAGCAGGACGCCGAGGTTGTGGCTCAGTTTGCTGCCGCTCCGGTCGTCGAACGCGTTGTCCGTCAGCACGTTCCCGTCGGCGATCTCGAAGATGCGGCGCATGCCCGAGGCGTTGCGCCACAGGTCGAGGCGCAGGCCGCCGTACACCTGCCACCGGTCGTTCAGGAGGATCCGGTCCTGGGCGAAGAAGCCGTACAGCGTCTGATCGCCGCCGGTCTCCCGCTGCCGCGCGAACGCGCCGTCGCTGAACAGGTATTGCTCCGAGGCCTCCCCCGTCGCGCTGAGGATGTCGGTCCCGAGCGTGAGGTTATGGCTACCGAGTCCCGGCTTCTGCCACACGAGATTCGCGCCGATCCCGGACGAGGGGACGTCCTGGCTGATGGACGGCTCCTCGCTGTTTCGGCCCGCGGCGACCCCCGAAAACGAGTTCACGTACGCTTGTGACTGCATGTATGCGTTGAACGCGAGCGAGGACCCCTCCCCGGTGGTGAGCGTGGCCCCGACCTGTCCGAATCCCGCTTCGGTGGTGTTGTTGCGGAGGGGGGTCGCGTTGTCCTTGTCCTGGTCGAAATAGTTGCCCTGGGCGTGGATGCGCAGCCCGTCGCCGGCCTGGAACTCGACCTTCGCGCGCAACGCCCCGTGGCTCGACGCGGAGGGGATGTCCACCGCGCCGCGCAGACTCGGCTCGGTCAGGACGTAGCCGTCGCTGTCGAAGAACTCGCCCGCCACGTAGCCGCCGGCGCGGTTGTCGCCGAAGGAGGCCATCGCATCGCCGCGGAAGGTGGACTGGCTTCCTCCCTGGATGCCCGCGGAGAACCCGCCGGCGCCGCCCGAGCGCGTGATCACGTGGACGACGCCCGCGAGGCTCTGGCTCCCCCAACTCACGGTTGCGCCGCCGCGCACGATCTCGATGCGTTCGATGACTTCGACCGGAACCTGGCTCCAGCGCACCCAGCCGAAGTAGGGGTCGTTCAGGGGGACGCCGTCGACGAGCACGAGCGTGCGGCTGGCGGCGGTGCCTCCCAGTCCGCGCAGCGTGACGGCCTGCCATGAGGGATGCGCGACGCCCGCCTGGAAGGGGAAGCGGAAGTTGAGGCCGGGCACCTCCTGAAGGACGTCCTGGAGCGTCTGCGCGGCGGAGAGGCGCAGTTCCTCGCGCGTCACGGTCGTCACGTTGACGGGGACCTCTCCCACGGAGGTCGGGGCGCGGAGCGCCGAGACGATCAACTCGCCCAGCGGAATCACGCTGTCCGCAGGTACCGGATCCTGCGCCTCGAGCGCCGCCGCCGGCCACAGCCCGCACGGAGCCAGCCCGCACAGAGCCGGCAAGAGAAACCCGCAGCGAGTACGTCCGGGCGATCGAAGCCCCGCTTCACGTCGCGTCATTGAGACTCTCCTCGAGGAGTTCCCTCACGATGGCCGGGTCCGCGCGTCCGTGCGTCGCGCGCATGACCTGGCCGACGAAAAAGCCGGCGAGACCGGTGTGCCCGGCGGCGTAGCGCGCCACCTCGGCCGGGTGAGCGGCCACGACACCGTCCACGACCTCGCGAATCTGCTCCGCGTCGCCGATCCGGCCCAGCCCCTCGCGCCGAACGATCTCGCGGGGGCGTCCGCCGTCTTCCACGAGTCGCGCCAGGAGCGACTTCGCCACCGCCCGCGAGATCGAGCGCTCGCGAACGAGTTCGACAAGTTCGGCCAGCGCCTCCGGTTCGAGGGCGCCGGCGTCACCTTCGCTGCCCCCGGCGCCGCGGACCTCGTGCACGAGCCAGGTCGCGACGGCGGCCGCATCCGTTCCCCCACGGATCGCGCGCTCATAATAGCGCACCGATTCGGCGGAACCACTGAGCAGGTCGGCGAGTTCATCCGGCAGACCCAGCGCATCCCCAAAGCGGTCGAAGGCCGCCTGGAGCGCCGGGTCGGCGCGCCTCGCCACGTCGCGGGCTTCCCGCGCCGAGTCGACCCCGGGAACGGCCGGCCCGGTCGAGGTGTCTTCCGCCGGGGTCCGCGCCTCGGGGGGGGCGGCGTCGCGGGCGTCGCCCGACTTCGCGCGCCGGCTCCAGGCGTCCCGGAGCGTCACCGTCCGGTTGAAGACGAGCGGGCCGGCGGCTCTCGTGGCCGCGGCTCCCGTGGCCCGGTCCCGGACAAAGTAGCCGAGGCGCTCGAACTGACAGGCCGTCTCGGGCGGATCGTCGGCGAGGCTCGGCTCGCCGCGCGCATGGGTCAGCACCTGCAGCGACTCCGGGTTGAGGCCCTCCCGGAGGCCCTCGGCGCCTCCGGCCGGGTCGGAGACGCGGAACAGGCGATCGTAAAGGCGGACCTCCATCGGCACCGACGCCGTGGCGGAGACCCAGTGGATGGTCCCCGCCGGCCGACGCCCGTCGGGCGCCGCTCCGCTCCGCGTCGCCGGGTCGTACGTACAGTGCAGGCGCACGATCCGGCCGGCGTCGTCCTTCTCCACGCCCCGGCACGTGACGAAATAGCCGTGCCGCAGGCGCACCTCGCGTCCGGGGGCGAGCCGGCGGAAGCCCGGGGCCGGCTCCTCCGCGAAGTCATCCCGCTCGATGTACAGGACCCGGGTGAACGGGACCTTCCGCGTTTCCGGCCACCCTTCGGGCGGGGCATCGGCGCCGCGCGGAAAGTAGGGGGCCTCGATCCAGTCCACCTCGCCCTCCGGGCAGTTCTCGATGACGACCTCGAGGGGGCGCAGCACGGCGAGCACGCGCGGCGCCCGCCGGTTCAGCGCCTCGCGCACCGCCCATTCGAGCGTGGCGATCTCCACGCGGTTGTCGGCTTTGCCGATTCCGACCTGCCGGCAGAAGGCGCGAATCGCATCCGGGGGGATGCCGCGGCGCCGGAAGCCGGCCAGCGTGGGCATGCGCGGGTCGTCCCAGCCCGAGACGTGTCCCTCCTCGACGAGGAGGAGGAGTTTCCGCTTGCTGACGATCGTGTAGTCCAGATTGCGGCGCGCGAACTCGTACTGGCGGGGCCGCGGATCCCAGGAGCCGAGCGCCTCTCCGCCGCCGCCCTCGGCCCCCGGGATGCGGTCGATGCGGGCGGACGCGGGACGAGTGTGCTCGATGAACCAGTCGTAGAGCGCGCGGTTGTCCTGAAACTCGAGCGTGCAGAAGGAGTGCGTGATGCCCTCGATGGCGTCGGACTGGCCGTGCGCCCAGTCGTAGAAGGGGTAGATCGGCCACTCATCGCCCGTCCGGTAGTGGTGCGCGTGCCGGATTCGATACATGAGCGGGTCGCGCAGCTTCATGTTCGACGAGGCGAGGTCGATCCGCGCGCGCAGCACGTGCGCTCCATCGTCGAACTCGCCGGCGCGCATGCGCCGGAAGAGATCCAGGTTCTCCTCCGTCGAGCGATCCCGATACGGGCTGGGCCGGCTGGGTTCGCGCACCGACCCGCGGTGCGCACGGATCTCCTCCTCGGACAGGCTGTCCACGTAGGCGAAGCCATCCTCGATCATCCGCAGCGCCATCCGGTACAGCGCGCCGAAGTAGTCCGACGCGTAGCGGATCCCGCCGTCCCATTCGAACCCGAGCCAGCGGATGTCCCGCGCGATCGCCTCGACGTAGGACGGGTCCTCCGTCGTCGGGTTCGTGTCGTCCATGCGCAGCGTCGTACGGCCGCCGTACTCGCGCGCCACCTCGAAGTTGAGGCAGATGGCGGAGGCGTGGCCCACATGGAGGAAGCCGTTGGGTTCGGGCGGAAAGCGCGTGAGCACGCGCCCTCCGTGCCGCCCGCTCTCGACATCCTCGGCGACGATCTGACGGATGAAATCCGGACGCTCTCGTTGCGGCATGGGGGGAAACTATGCGCTTGGCGGGGGATTCCGAACAGGCGCGCGACCGGATGCCGCGTCCCATGGATCGTCTGTCGACAAAAAAAGGCCGGGTCCCGTTACGGACCCGGCCCGACCGGCGGCGTCGCGAGCGATGCGGCTTCGCTCAGGACCTCGCGTGGGTGTCGAAATCCACAGCCACGGGGGCCGCCGCGACGGGCGTCTCCGGACAGGTTACGGTTTCGGGGGCGTCCGGGGCTTCCGGCGTCCCGGCCGCCTGCGCGCCCTGCACGGACCCGCTGTGCGTGCCCAGGATCAGCCCCACCGCCATCACCAGCCAGGCCAGCGAGCCTGTGGTCGCCCACTTCGAGAATCTGTCCATGTGATCCATCCCTCCTCGGCCTCCTCGGAAAATCGGCGGTTGCGACCTGTACTCTCGATACGGCAAAAAAGAGAGAAAGTTTCCATCGGTTCCTGAACTTTCGACTCCGGAATCGATGAAATGGTTGGCAGGCGGCCTGTCCCGGGCGGCGTCGCGGAGGGTCACGAAGGCCTCGTGAGGCGGGCGAGCCAGGCCCCGTTTCCATCCTCGAACGCCACCTCCAGCCGCCAGCCCGCCCGCACGGCGTGGCGCGCGAGCGTGTCGGGATCGACGTACAATTCGCGAAAGGGCCGGCCCACGCGGCCCGCGTGGGAGAGTTCGATCCAGGCCTGGCCGGGATACCCGCCGGCAGGGGGCCAGCCCGCCGCCGCCGAGGGGCCGCGAACGACGGCCTCGGCGCCATCGACCAGGACCTGGCCACCCGGCGACAGGAAGCGGGGGGCGTGCGAGAGGAAGCGGTCGAGGCCCGCGAGGGTGCCCACCGGCCCCAGCCCGTTCATGAGCATCAGGACCGTGTCGAAGCCCGGTCGCCACCAGTGGCGGAAGTCGGCGTGCACGACCGACGCGGCCCCGCGCGCCCGCAGCAGACGAGCGACGGCGGCGGAGCCTTCCACCGCGACGACGGGGCGTCCCCGCGCCTCGAGCGCGAGGGTGTGCGGTCCCGCGCCGGCCCCGAGATCGAGCACGCGGCCGCGGCACAACTCGACGGCATAGCGCTCGAAGTCCATCCATTGATCCGGGGTCCGAAAGAAGAACCCGGCCGGCAGCGATGCGTCTTCCCCGAGACTGCTGCGCAGCCGAAGTCCGGGATCCGACTCCCCCGCCGCGTACGCGGCCAGCGCGCTCGCAAAGGGGGCGAGCGGCGGCACTCGCCCGCGATAGAGGCCGGGCTCCCGGGCGGGAGCGGGCCGGGGCGTCACGGGTCGGGCAGCAGCGCCTGCGCCGTCAGCGCCACCTCAGGGCCTCGAACACCGTTCGGCACGCGTTGCAGTAATACTGGGCGGTCGACGCCTGTCCCCCGAAGGTGGCGAACGGGTCGGAATCGTCCGAGCCGCAGAAGGGGCAGGGGATCGAGGCCGGCATGGCGGACGATTCGACGGGATCGTCGAGCGTCGACCGCCCCGCCGGCGGGTCGGGTTTCGCGTCGCCGGACACGGGTCAGTCCAGGAGGAGCGTGCGGTTGCGGTCGCCGCGCACTCGCGCGAGAGAATCTTCGTCGGGCCCGCCCCCCGCCGTGCGCCGCCGCCGGGCGCGGTAGCCCTCCCAGGCCGGTTCGCGGGCGCTGACCCAGCCGGCGTCGGACGCGCCGGCATCGGACGCGCCGGCATCGGCGGCCCGGGCGAGTCCCGTCTCCGCGGCGAGCGGCCCCACCCGCTCGAGCCAGCGCGCCCGCGCCCCGCGCGCATCCCCCTTCACGATCCCGTGGTGGGCGAGCGCCGAAACGAGCGGGTCGTCCCCGGCCCCGAACCAGCACAGACACGCGTTCCAGGCCGCTCCGAAGGCTTCGGCCAGCGCCGTGCGTCCGCCCTCGGCGCTCAGCAGCCGGGAGGTCCACCCCTGTCCGTGGTCGAAATGGAAGCGCTCTTCCTCGAGCAGCTTGCGCACCTTGTAGTGGATCGGTTCGTAGCGGCTCTCCACGAGCATTTCGAACTGGACCGAGAGCGCGGTGTCCCACAGGAAGTTGAGGGCGAGGAACTCCTCCCAGGACGCGACGTCCCGGTCGAGCAGTTCCGAACTGTGGTACTCGTCGGCCCCGCGTTCGTGCTCGAGCGCGGACGGATCGTGGCCGAAGTCGCGCAGCAGCGCATAGAGGATGCGGGCGTGCCCCCACTCATCCTGCGCCATGGCGGAGCAGGCGATGCCGGCCTCGACCGAGGGCGCCCCGAGAATCCAGTCCGAGTAGCGGAGGCCGAGCAGCCGCTTGTTGTCGGCGAGGGCGAGAAGGAGGTTGCCGAGGTGTCCCGACACCTCCTCCGGCAGGTCCTCCGCGGACCGGAAGCCGCCCTCCGTCATCGTGAATCGGCCGGCGCGCGCCCGGCCGAACCGCCGAGCGTGAACGGGGCCTGCGGCCGATTCACCGCCGCGAACGCATCGCGCGGCGCGACCGTCATCTCGAACCACTTCGCCTCGTCGTACGTCTGCCACGCGTAGACGCGCGCCAACTGCTCGTTGGGGGCGGACACCGCGCCCACGTGCTCGAAGCGGTCCGCCCGCTTCTTGCGCGCGAACACCTCGTAGACGCGTCCGTTGCCGCTCACGTGGCCCCTCCCGTCACCGCTCACGTCACGACTCCGACGGAGCGCAGAAGCGCGCGGCCGCGCGAGGAGATGGCGGCGGTCGTCCACGGAGGGTCCCACCCCGTCACGATCTCGACCTCCCGGACGCCGTCCAGCTCCAGCAGGCGCTGCCGCACGTCCCACTCGATGAAGTCCATGCAGGGGCAGGCCGTGGCCGTGAAGGTGAGATGAACCGTGAGGACCCCGGCTTCCTCGTCTCCCTCGATCCCGCGGACGAGCCCGAGGTCGACGATCGAAATCGGGAACTCGGGATCCGCGACTTCGTAGAGCGCCCGGCGCGCCCGTTCCGCGAGATCCGCGGCCGGTCGGGCGAACGCGGGAGGGGGCGGCAGTTCCCGACCGCCCTGCGTCTCCCGGAGCACGGCGCCGAAGTTCATGCCCGCTTCGTACCGCGGGACATACCGCGGGAGGGACCGCGGCAGGCGCCGAGGCCGCGCCGCGCCGTGAGCCGTGCCGCCGGCGTTCATGCCGCGAGCAGCCGCTCGACCGCGAATCGGCTTCTCCGCAGCGAATCGACGTACTGCTCGTTCATCGGGCCGCGCGCCTTCCAGCGCTCGAACACCTGCTTCCAGGTGATCGTCTCGTCGAAGAGCCAGTGCCGCGCCTTCGGGTCGTACTGGCAGGGAAGCTCGTAGGTCAGCTCCACTTCGTCCGTTTCGGGGTCGCAGCGCGCCGGAAGGTTGTAACCCAGCTCCTCGCACAGCGGCACGACCGCCCTGAGCCAGGTCTGGCGGAGCTGGTCGTTCGTCATCCCCTTGAGGCGGAAGTCGAGTTGCGCGTTGTGGTGCTTCCGGTCGTCCGGCATGCCGAACCACTCCACGCCCATCGGAAACATCCAGTCGAGCGTCCGCTGAACCGCCTCCTTCGCGGCGCCCCCCGCCTCGGCGAAGCGGCGGATCCAGACCTCCCCGTGCCGCAGGTGGAAGTTCTCCTCCATGCTCACCTTGACGAGGCCGCGCTTGAGGGGCCCGTAGCTCGTGTTGCGGTGTACGTCGCCCAGCAGCGTGATCCCGGCCCGGTCGTAGAGCGCGTTCGCCGAGACGAGTGCGGCCCAGTCCACGAGCGGCTGGTCGAAGCCGTAGGGGTGCTTGAAATGGGCGGGTTCCCGCTCGTAGAGCAGCCAGTGGCGGTCCACGCCGAGATCCTCGAGCAGGCGGTACGCGATGTTTGCGTGCCCGAGTTCGTCCTGAATGATCGCCGTGGCGGAGACCATCGTGTTCGTGGACGGAGCGTCGCGCGCGGCCATGAAGTAGGCCGGCGCGCTGATCAGTTCCGTGTCGCCCTGGACCGTGAGCTGCGTGATCAGCGCCCGCTTGTAGGTTTCCGTCATGTCCTCTTCGGACTCGACGATGAACCCTTCCTGTACCTTCCGCTGCAGTTCCTCGTCTGTGAAACGTCCCATACCGTGGCGCCTCTCCCGCCCGCACCGGATCCTCCGCCCGGCGGGCGAACCGTGAATCTACATTGAACTCGCGTCGGGTGTGTCCGGGGTCGCGTCGGGCGTGTCCGGGGTCGCGTCGGCCGTGTGCGAAGCCAGCCGCCGTCCGGCCCGGAAACGAATCGCGCCCCCTCGGAGCGCGAGCGTCATCCGGTCGCCGTCGACCTGGAACGCTCTCACGGAACGAAGCGCTTCGAGCAAGCGCTGCTCGAAGTCCGCCTGCCGCTCCCGGCACTGCCTGCGCATGGCCGCGACGCCGTAGAACCGCAGGGCCTCCGCCTCGTGCACCCGGAAACTCCCGAACATCCGATTGCAGCCCGCGAATCCCGCCAACTGCCCGGTGACGTCCCCGGCGTCGCGCAGGTCCGCCTGGAATCTGAGCGTCACCGGTTCACGCGGCGCGCGGAGGTTCGCGCTCCAGTCCCCGCTGTCGAACGATTCAAGCTCCCATTCGTGCGTGTACAGCGCAGGCGTGGCGGCTTGCGCGTCCTCCCCGTCCTCCCCGTCGACGACGTCGATGAGGGTGATGGAGGCGAGTCCCCGATCCGTCAGCGCGAAGTAAGGGGTCCGGTCGACCGAGGGGCGGACCGTGACCGGGTCGCCCGGCCTGCGCACCCGGACGCCCATCCGGATCACGCCGTCGAGAATCTCCGCCCGGAGGACGTCGATCCGGTCTCCGATGAGGCGCGCGGACACGTCCCGCAGCCGATCGCCGTCCCTCAGAACGGCATGCAGGGTCAGGAACCGCTCCCGCCCGTGATCCGCCGCGAGCACCGCGATAGCGTCGACGTCCGAATCGAAATCGAGATCGCCGTCGGCCGTGAGGAGAAGTTCGTGTCGCACGTTGTCCTCACTGACCCCCGTTCCCGCCGTGAGCGTGACCTCGCCACCGTCCAGCGTGAGGAACGTCGCGTCCGCCAACACCTCCCGGCTCGGGGTTACGGGCTCGTCGCCGCACCCCATGGCCCCGAACGCCGCGACGAGCAGCCCCGCACGCAGCAGGTTCCGTCCGCTCCTCACTCTTCCTCCATGTAGGGATACCGGTAGTCGACCGGCGGGTCGAAGGTCTCCTTGATCGTCCGGGGGGAGACCCAGCGCACGAGGTTCAGAACGGACCCGGCCTTGTCGTTCGTGCCGCTCGCGCGACCGCCGCCGAAGGGCTGCTGGCCGACCACCGCGCCGGACGGCTTGTCGTTGATGTAGTAGTTCCCCGCCGCATTCCGAAGCGCCGCGCCCGCGCTTCGAACGGCCGCCGGGTCGCGCGCGAACACGGCGCCCGTGAGCGCGTACGGAGACGTCCCGTCGACCAGGGCGAGCGTGGATTCCCAGTCCGAGGCGCGGTACGGGTGCAGGGTGACGACCGGCCCGAAGATCTCCTCGCACATCAGCTTGTGCCCGGGATCGTCCGCCTCGACCAGCGTGGGTTCAATGAAATAGCCCCGGCTGTCGTCGCAGCCGCCGCCGGCGAGGATGCGCGTATCGCCGGATTCGCGAGCGTAGTCGATGTACGACTTGATGCGGTCGAACGCCGGCCGGTCGATCACCGCGCCGAGGAAGTTCCGGAAGTCCGCCGGGTCGCCCATGCGAAGTTCTCCGGTCATCGCGACGGCCCGGTCCCGCACATCCTCCCACATCGTATCGGGCACGTATACGCGCGATGTCGCCGAGCACTTCTGTCCCTGGTACTCGAAGCCGCCCTGCACGATCGCGACCGCGAGCGCCTGCGGGTCCGCGCTCTCGTGGGCGAGGATGAAGTCCTTCCCTCCCGTCTCGCCGACGAGTCGCGGATAGGCGCGATAGTGCTCCACGTTCTGCGCGACGGACTTCCAGAGATGCTGGAACGTGCCGGTCGAACCGGTGAAGTGGATGCCGCCGAGTTCCGGGCTCGACAGCAGCACATCGCTGATCTCCGAAGCCACGCCGGGGATGAAGTTGATCACGCCCGGCGGGAGCCCCGCGGCTTCGAGGAGCTTCATCACGTAGTAGGACCCGAGCACGCCGGTGGTCGAGGGCTTCCAGATCGCGACGTTTCCCATGAGCGCGGGAGACGTGGTCAGGTTGGCTCCGATGGCCGTGAAGTTGAACGGGCTGATGGCGTAGACGAACCCCTCGAGCGGGCGGTGGTCCATGCGGTTCCGCACGCCCGGCCCGGAGATGGGCTGCTCCGCGTGCACGCGCCCCGCGAAGAAGGAGTTGAAGCGCCAGAAATCGACGACCTCGCAGGCGGCGTCGATTTCGGCCTGGATCGGCGTCTTGCTCTGCCCGAGCATGGTCGCCGCGTTGAGCTTCATCCTCCACGGGCCGGCGAGCAGTTCCGCGGCGCGGAGGAGAATCGCGGCCCGGTCCTCCCAGGCCCAGTTCGACCACTCCGCCCAGGCCGCGCGCGAGGCGTCGATGGCGGCCCGGGCCTCGGCGGTCCCGGCGATGTGGCAGCGGGCCAGCACGTGGCCGTGGTCGTGCGGCATCGTGACGTCGAACGTCTTCGATGTCCGCACCTCGCGGCCGCCGATGATCAGCGGGATTTCGACGACCTCGCCCCGCTGGCGGAGCAACTCTTCCTTGAGAGCGGCCCGTGCCGGAGTGCCCGGGGCGTAGTCGTGGACAGGTTCGTTGGCGGGAGCCGGAATTGCGCCCTGCTGAACCTCGCCGGCAAGTGGTTTCATGAAGGGATCCCCCTGGGTGATTCGTTCGCGAAGGGAGCGCAATCTGGCGCTCCGCGAGTGAGATTGAAAGGTGCCCGGCGCGCGCCCGCGGGCCCGTCCGCCGCCGTCGGTATTCCCTCGGGGAGACATCCGCCGTCCGCCCTTGTATCGTGGCCTGTATCGTGCCGTGTATCGTGCTGTGTATCGTGCAGTGGACGCGCGCCGGATTCGTTTGGTTGCCGACGAGGAAGAGCACGGAAAACATGGCGTTTGTCAGGCACAGATTCCCCGCCGGATCGCGCCCGCGGCGGGAGGCCCTATTGGCCCCGCTATTGGCCCCGCTATTGGCCCCGCTGGCCGTACTCGTCGCGTCCTGCTTCCTGTGTCCGGGTCCGGCCGCCGCCCAGGAAGGCGCGGGTTCGCTGCAAACGCTCGCGGCTCGCCTCGGCCAGGCGCGCGAGAACGCGATCCACCTCCTCGCGCCGTCTTCGTTCGGCGAAGCCGCGGACCGGCTGGAGGACGCGTCGCGTCGTCTGAGGGATGGCCGAGAGGACGACCGGTTCGAGGAACTGCTGGGCGAGGCCGGACGCTGGCTCGAAGCGGCGGAGCGGATCGCGGCCGCGGGCCGGCCGCACTTCGCGGCGGCGCTCGCCGCCCGGGACCAGGCCCGCGCCTCCGAAGCCGGGACGCGGGCGGTCGAAGGGTGGGCGCGAGCCGAACGCGAACTGGAAACGGCGGGCCGTCGTCTGGAACGCGAAGATCTCGAGGACGTGGCGGTGCGAGCGGACCGCGCGGCGGTGCTCTACCGGCGGGCGACCCGCTCCGCGCGGCGCGACGAATTTCTGGGACCGGCGATGCAGGCGCGAGCCGCTGCGATGAACGCGGGCGCGAGCGAGTTGGCCCCGAATGCGTTCTCGGTGGGCGAGGCGCACATCGCCAGCGCGGAAACGGAGATCGAGAACCTCGCTCCCGTGGAGGGGCCGGCGCGGGCCGGGGAAGCCGCGTTCGCCGCTTTCTCCCGCGCCCACCGCATGGCCGCCCTGTTCGACAGCGTGCGCCGGCGCGAAGTGACGGTCGAACGGCTGCTCGACGGGCACGAAGCGGACCTGGCTCGCCTCGCCGAAGCCGCGGGCGTCGAAGCCCTCCGGAGCGACGCCGGCGAAACGACCGCGCGCATCGAGGGGGAAATCGCCCGCCTCCTGGCGGACAACACGCGGCTGGGCGCCGAGGTGGCGAGCGAACGAGCGAGGAGCGCGGAACTCGACCGCCGGGTGGCCTCGCTGGAAGACCGCGTGGCCGAGTTCGAGAGGCGCTTCACGGGCGCCCGCGACGAACTGCTCGCGATACGCGAGCGGGAGGCGCGGCTGCGCGAAGTCCAGGGTCTGTTCACCCCTGCGGAAGGGGAAGTCCTGCTCGTCGGAGACCGGCTCGTCCTCCGCCTGTTCGGCCTCACCTTCGAGCCCGCGCGGGCCGAGATCGACGAGGCGCTGTATCCCCTGCTCACCAAGGTCCAGCGCGTCATCACGACCTTTCCGGGGGCTACCGTGCGGATCGAGGGGCACACCGACGCGCAGGGCGGGACGCGCGGGAATCAGGCGCTGAGTCAGCGGCGGGCCATCGCCGTGCGCGAGCACCTGCTCGCCCGGGTGCCCATTCCGTCCTCGCGGGTCGAGGCGGCCGGCCTGGGCGAGGAACGCCCGATCGCGAGCAACGAGACGGAGGAAGGACGCGCGCGGAACCGCCGGATCGAAATCGTCCTCGACCTGGCCGGGAACTGAACCTGGCCGGGACTCTGGCCGGGAACTGACGCGAGCCCCGGCGCCTCAGTCCCGGGGGCGCTCCGCCTGAACCGCGGCGATCACGCCCCACACCGCGGCTCCCACGGCGAGGCCCGTCCCGATCCAGCGGCCCACCTCCGCCCATCGTCCGCGCCGTCCCGTGCGCCAGGGCCGGGTGATCTCGCTCCGCCAGTACTCCACCTCGTCGGAGACGATCTCGCGGGTCAGGTCCGCCGCCGGTCCGGCCAGTCGCCGGGGGTCCACGTCCTCGGTCCCCTCAGTCCCCGGGCGGCCTGGAGCCGACGAAGTCCTCGCCTCCGTCGACGCGGATCGTGTTCCCCGTCATCCACCCCGTTTCCGGCGCGGCGAGCGCGACCATGCAGCGCGCCACCTCTTCCGGGGTTCCCAGTCGTCCGTGGGGGTTCTGGGCGGCGGCCTCGGCGATCATGTGTTCCGCGCCGGGAATCTTGCGAAGCGCGGGCGTGTCCGTGACGCCGGCCCGGATCGAGTTGACCGTGATGCCCTTCACCGCGAGTTCGAGCGCGAGTTGGCGGCAATGCGATTCGAGCGCGGCCTTGGCCGCGGAGACGGCTCCGTAGGAAGGGATCACGCGGTCCCCGCCGGACGAGGTCATGGCGAAGATCCGGCCGCCTTCGCCCATCAGGTCGCGCTCGAGCAGCCCCTGGGTCCAGTAGACCAGCGTATGGGCCATCACGTCCAGCGTCATGTTCATCTGCTCGGGACTCATTCCGGCGTCGTCGTCGGGCACGAAGGGGAGGAGCGTTCCGAAGGCCAGAGAGTGCATCAGCACGCGCACGGAACCCGGCCCCGCGCTTGCCGCGATTTCGTCCAGCACCCGGTCGCGCTTCTTCGCGGACGCCGCGTTCCCGTTGAAGAACGTCGCGCGCCGTCCGCGCGATTCGATCAGATCCCGAATCTCTCCGACGTGCGCGAGTCCCGCTCGCCGGTCCAGGTGTACGCCGTAGATGTCGTAACCGGCCTCGGCGAACGCCAGCGCGGCCGCTTCGCCGAAGCCGCTCGAGGCGCCGAGAATCAACGCGCCGGGCGCGGAATCCGTCACTCGTGTCCCTCCGTTTTCGTCCGGTTGCCGTCCGGTTGCCGTCCGTTTGCGGTCCGGTTGCCGTCCGTCGCAGGGCCATCCCGCCGCCTCCGCCGCCCCGCGGGAGTTGGAGCGCACAGCATAGCCGTCCGTTCCCCGGGTCGCACGGTCGAGCGCTTCTCCGGACCGCCAACGGCGAAGCATCCGGCAACCCGGCCGCCCATCGGCGGCAATCGATATTTTTTGAAAAAAATAAACCGCGCGCCCGTCCTCGGGGGCAGCCGTCACAGCCCGTTCATCGCCGCATGTAACGGGCACGAACGCCGCTCGCGCGCGCCACGGACGCGACGCGGATTAGCGGCACAATCCACACATGATCGGGAGTTTTGGACGATCATTCAACAGTCACGTAACGCGCTATGATACAGCCCGTTACGATCCCCTTACGCAATCCTCCCATCCCTGCGCCAAAGGGTCGTCCGCTTGCAGGAGCCGGAACGTCGATCCTATCCTCAGAGCGCGACGGGAAATGCACGGCCCCCGACTGCCGCGGACCCCCGGGGTCCGTTCCGATACAGAGCGCGAAACCCTCGAATTTCTTGCGAGAGCATCCTTGAACATGATGGCATCATCCGACTGTAGCCTCGTCAACGTCGTCGTGGATCTCCCGAAGGAGCTTGCTGCGGATGTGGAGGCCGTACGCCAGCGGGATCCGGAGTTCCTCGAACGAGCCATACAGTACGTCCTGGCCCGCCGCATCATCTTCGAAGAACTCAGGACGCCCGCCTCGAGACACCGCTGAGAGAGGCGGCCGGCGTGCCCGCGGGGGCGCGGATCCGGTCGCCGAGCGCCGTCCCCGCCACAGCCGGAGCCGTTGACGCCCGTCCCGCCCGGAGCTAAATCGCGCGGGGTGCAGGTGAGCGGGGAGGTGAGGGGTTGGCCAGCGATTGCGAGCCGAGTATAGCCGTGTCTTCCGATACGGAGCGTCCAGCGCCCTGTCGGGATGCCGAGAGGGGATCGGAGTCCGACGAAGGCGTCCTGCGGGCCAAATATGCCGACTACTGCTCGGCTCAACTCACCGAAGTATTCCTCTCCCTGTCTGAAGAACGCATCTACGAGATCGTGGAAGAGGAAGCCCGGGCGCAGGCTTTCGGCCAGGAGCGCCTGGCGTTTCAGACGATGGTCCGACTTGCGACCAAGCGACTGCGGGAGAGCGTGCCGCTACCCGATTTCGAGACGTGGCGCCGCGACTACGAAGCTGCCCCGGAAGAGTACGACAAGTACCTGATGGGCCTGTGGCGGCAGCGTTCGGAGGAGGAGGCCCCGGACACCGATTGAATCCCGTTTGAGTCCCGACTGAATCCCGGTGGAATCGGAGGGGGGATGGCTGGAGATCAGTACGACGCAACCGACGGTGCCGAAGAAGGACGCCCCCAACTGCGGATGTGGGACGAAGCGGGCCAGGAGGCCCCGATCGGCAACCTTGACGACGGGGAACGCCGGTGGAAGATCCTCGTCATCGCCGAACCCGTCGCCGACGACCTCGTGCGGGGTTGGCTTTCCTTTCGCCTCGACGATGAGAAGCACGACACGGCTCCGGTGATCCTGGAGGAATCGGTGGCGCACGTCATCGAGCGGGCCGTCGCACTCCCGGAGCCCACGCTGCGACAGCTCTTCCGTTCGGCTCGGCGGTGACCCCGGCGGGTTCGCCCGCTGACGCCGGCGCAGGTCGGTGACGTCCGGCGCCGGAAAATGATCTGGCTCCTCGTGGCCGTCGAGGCGGCGGCGCTCTGGGGAATGGTCTGGGGTGGATCCGGCACCCCGTGGCCGGCGATGCCGCTGTGGGCCGTGGCGTTCGCGGCCTATCTTGCGGCGGCCGGCTGCGCCGCCGGACCGGGCCGGGCGGCATCGACCCGCCGGCGCATCTGGACCGCCGGGATCGTCCTTCGAGCGGGGGCCTTCCCCGCGGCGCCCGCCCTTTCCGAGGACATCTATCGGTACATCTGGGACGGCTGGGTTCAGTCCAACGGAGTGAATCCCTACGCGCATCCCCCCTCGGCGTCGGCGCTCGAAGAACTGCGTACCGCGTGGTGGCCGCTCATCAACCACGCGGACGTGTCCACGATCTATCCGCCGGGGGCCCAGGTCGTGTTTGCGCTGCTGGCGTCGGCCGGGCCTGCGTGGTGGATTTTCAAGCTGGGGTGGCTCGCGGCGGACCTGCTGGTGGCGCGGCTCATCGACCGGCTTTCGTCCGGCCGGAGCGTGCTCCCGCTGCTGCTGTATCTCTGGTCCCCGCTCGTCGTCGTCGAGGTGGCCTGGAGCGGGCACCTGGATCCGCTCGGGGTCGCGCCCATGCTGGGCGCCGTGGCGCTGGCCGGCAGCACGGCGGTTCCGGCGTGGCGGTCCGGAGCCCTTCTGGGACTCGCCGGCGCGCTGAAGTTCGCCCCCCTCGCCGCACTCCCGGCGCTCTGGCGGCTACGCGGTCCCGGGGCGCTCGCCGCAGCCGTCCTCGTACCCCTGCTTCTCTATGTGCCTTACGTCGGCGCGGGGCCGGCCCTCTTCGACGGTCTGCGGACCTACGCGGACGTCTGGGCGTTCAACGGCGGCCTCTACCGGATACTCGAGCGGCTGCCGGGGCATCCGGATCTCGCGAAGTGGATCGGCGCGTCGATCGTCGGGGCCATCGCGTGCCGCGCCGCGCTCCGCCGCTGGCCGTTGGAGCGCGCCCTCCTGTGGACGATCGGGTCCGCCCTCCTCCTCTCGCCGACCCTCCACCCCTGGTATCTGCTCTGGGTCCTCCCCTTCGCCTGTCTCTCGGCGAATCGGGGTTGGCTCCTGTTCAGCGGCACCGTGTTCTTCGCGTACGCGGGTCGGGATGCCTACCTCGCCACGGGGGCGTGGCCGGAGCCCGCGTGGCTGGCCGGGCTGATCCATGGGCCGCCCCTGGCCCTCCTAGCCTGGGATGGCTGGCGGGGACGGCGTCCTCAGGGACTCGCGCGTCGTGAGAGCGTAGCCGGCGGCGAAGAGCGCTGTGAAGGGCAGGACGGCGGGTGACCCGACGAGCGCCGTGTTCACGACGGCGCCGGCGAGCGCGGCGGCGAGCGCCAGGCGCAGGAACGCCGGCCCGCCCGAGAGCCGGGCTCGATACGCCACGACCGGTTGGAAGCCGCGTTTCGGCGTGCGGGCGAAGGGGGTCGGGGTCCCGCGGCAGGCCCGCGCGACGGCGAAGGTGAGCGGCACGCCGAGCCCCAGCCCCAGGAGCAGGGCCTCGACGATGCGGCGTCCGAGCCGCCGCCGCCCGCGGATCCACCCGGCGGACCCGTAGAAGAGCACGAACGGAACGGTGGCGAGAAGCACGGCGGCTACATGAACGGCCGTGGGCAGACCGAAGCCGGTCGCCGACGCCCACCCGGCCCCCGCCAGCGCCGCCGCCATCGTGAGCGTCAGCGGATGGACGACGTGTCCCGCGAGATGGGCCGTCGCCTCGACCTTGATCGCCGCCGGCACGGGGGCGCGCCAGATCCGCGGCAACAGCTTCCTGGCGCTCTGGATTCCGCCCTGCGTCCAACGGCTCTGCTGGATCTCCACCGCGCGGAGACTGGCCGGCAATTCGGCGGGAACCCGGACGTCGTCCCGGTACACGAAGCGCCAGCCCGCGAGTTGGGCGCGGTAGCTGAGATCGACGTCCTCGGTGAGGGTGTCGCTCTGCCACCCCCCCGCCGCCCGCACGCACGCCTTGCGCCACATTCCGCCCGAACCGTTGAAGTTGAAGAAGAGGCCGGCCCGGTATCGCGCCTCGTGCTCGATCGCGAAATGCGCGTCGAGGAAGAGCGCCTGTGCGCGCGTCAGCCAACTCGCGTCGGGGGACAGGTGGTCCCAGGCCGCCTGCACCGCCCCCACGCCGGGATCCGCGAAGGGGGGGAGCAACTCCCGAATCAACTCCGGGGGCGGAACGAAATCCGCGTCGAGCACGAGCAGAAAATCTCCGCGGGCGAGGGCCGTGCCGTGGGCGAGCGCGCCGGCCTTGTACCCTTCGCGGGATGCCCGCCGCACGTGCCGGATGTCGATCCCGCGGGCCCGCCACTCGCGCACGCGTCGCGCCGCCGTCGCCACCGTCTCGTCGTCGGAGTCGTCGAGCAACTGGATCTCGAGGCGGTCCGCCGGATAGCGCAGGCGGCACGCCGCGTCGATGAGCCGTTCGACGACGTTGGCTTCGTTGAAGATGGGCAGTTGCACCGTGACGACCGGAAGCGCGTCCTCCCAGGAGCGCGATTCCACCCTGGCGGGTCGGCGCATTCGCAGCCACAGCAGGCGCAGCCGATGCGCCCCGAAGGGGGCGAGGAGGGCGAGGAGCGCCAGGTACGCCAGGGGTCCGATCTCGCTCATCGTCAGTTCGGCGTCTCCGGCCGGAAATCGAGTCGGTCGAGCGCGATGACGCCGTCGCTCATCACGAACAGCACGTCCTGGTACTGGCCGATGTCATCGAGCGGGTTGCGGTCGACGACGAGAAGGTCCGCCTCGAACCCTGCCGCGACCCGTCCCGTGCGGTCCGCGATGCCGAGCAACTCCGCCGCCACGGTGGTCGCGGCCCGGATCACATCGAGTTCGCTCATTCCGATTCCCACGAGTTCGATCAGTTCATGGCTCAGGCGGAGGACGCTCTCCGACCCGTAGCCCGTGTCGGTCGCCGCGACGACGGGCACCCCGAGCGCGTGGGCGGCCGCGGCCGTTTCCCGGACCCGGGGGAGCATGTGCCGTCCGCGCACCTGTAGCACCGGATCGTCGTAGTCGCCACCGGGGAGCGTGAGATCCGACACGACGGCGATCGTCGGCACCAGGTACGTGCCCCGCTCCCGCATGAGGCGCAGCGTTTCCTCGCCGAGGTACGTCCCGTGCTCGATGCTTCGCACGCCCGCCGCGACCGCGGCCCGGCCGCCGCGGTCCCCGTGCGCGTGCGCGGCCACCGGCACGCCGCCGCCCTCCGCCTCCGCCACCAGCGCCGATAGTTCGGCCTCCGTGAAGAACGGCTTGCGGGGGTCGGTTTCCGGCAGGCCCGCGCGCTCGGTCGCGTTGACCTTGATGAAGTCCACGCCGCGACGGAGCATCGCGCGCGCCACCCGCCCCAGCGCCTCGGGCCCGCGCACATCGCGTCCGAGAAGGTCGCTGAGCCCCGGCTCATCGAGGAAGAGACTCTCCGCCGGGCGGGGCCGCACATGGTAGCCCGCGGCGAGGATCTCCGGACCCGCGAAGCTCCCGCGCCGGAAGAGTTCCCGCAGGCCGACATCGGCGAAGAATCCCGCCCCCATGCTGCGCGCCGTCGTGACTCCGGAGAGGAGTGCCCGGCGGGCCGCCTCGAGCGTCCCGATGTGGACGTGGGCGTCGATGAGGCCGGGGACGAGGAAGCGACCGCCGAGGTCGACCGCCTGCGCGGCGGCGGGCGCCTCGCCCCCCTCCGCCACGGAAACGATGACCCCCTCCCGCACCACGACCGTCGCGTTCGAGAGG
>LXNJ01000655.1_pt1 | contig 23236 bp, 22 predicted proteins | sample 809081 | NCBI WGS metagenome assembly LXNJ01 (sample SAMN04870510, study PRJNA318959) | sponge metagenome | biome: sponge; feature: marine sponge reef; material: water | host: Petrosia ficiformis | place: Greece: Milos, Mediterranean Sea | collected 2013-05-29 | depth 5-7 m | reverse complement strand
CCGTGGGACGGGTGGGCGTCGCGATCTGCTACGACCGCCACTATCCGGAGTACATGCGGCGGCTGGGAGAACAGGGGGCGCAACTCGTCGTCATCCCGCAGGCCGGGGCGGTCGGAGAGTGGCCCGAAGGGTTGTTCGAAGCCGAGTTGCGCGTGGCGGCCTTCCAGAACGGCTACTTCGCCGCGCTGGCCAACCGGGTCGGCGCGGAGCCCCGGCTCACGTTTGCCGGCGAGTCGTTCGTCGTCGATCCCGAGGGCGTCGTCCTCGCGCGGGCGCCGGAAGGGGAAGAGACGATTCTCTACGCCGACGTGGACCTCTCGCGGTGCGCGGCCTCCACGGCACGGCGGCTGTTCTGGCGCGACCGGCGCCCCGACGTGTATGCACGGTGGCCCGAGCGCCTCGCCACGGCGTCGGCCGTGCCCGGCCGCTGACTCCGGCCGTCCGCCGCCGGCTCCCGCTCGTGGAACTCCTCATCGTCGTGGTCGTCCTCGTCGGCCTCCTGGCCGTCGTGCGGCTCTTGATGCCCCGGATCGTCCCCTTCTTCGTCTTCTATCCGGAAACGCTCGAACCGCACGAGACCCACCCGCGGTACTGGGGATTCCCGCAGGCCACCGAGGTTCGCATCCCGACGGAGGACGGCGTCGAACTGCACGCGTGGTGGTTTCCCGCGAACCCGCCGGAATCCAGGCGCGGGACGGCGATCTACTTCCACGGAAACGCCGGGCACCTGGGAGATCGCGGGGCGGTGGCCGCGGCGCTCTCGAACCTCGGGCTCGACATTCTCCTGCCCGACTATCGGGGCTACGGAGCGAGCGAAGGGAAGCCCTCCGAGGAGGGACTCTACGGGGACGCGAGAGCCGTATACCGCTGGCTGGTGGACGGGCGGGGTGTCGGTCCGGAGCGGCTCCTTCCCCTGGGGAACTCTCTCGGAAGCTCCGTGGCGGCGGAACTGGCGGTCACCCGCCCGGTGGCCGGCGTCGTTCTGCTCGGTCCGTTCACGGATACCCCGGCGATCGCCCGGCACCGTCTGTCCTGGCTCCCGGATTGGTATCTGGACTGGCTGCACAACCGCTTCGACACGCTGGACCGGGCGCCCCGAATCGAGGTGCCGACGTTCGTCGCCGCCGGCGAGAAAGATCAGGTCATTCCGCCCGGCCAGAGCCGGGAGGTCTTCGAGGCGCTACGGGGACCGCGCCGCTGGCTCGAGATCCCGGGGGCGGGGCACAACGACATCTTCTCGCACGAGTTGCTGTGGCGAGAACTGCACCGCTTCACCCGGGAAATACTGGACGAACTCGTCGCCGACTCTCGTCAAGGGAACTGAGGAGCACCGGCGGTTCAAACGGCGTACTAGCAACCGATGCATCGATCACAAGCGACATCAATATCTGTGCCCCTCGTGGATCGTTTCGATGAGTTCGGCGATCGGTACGCGGTGCGGTAAGCGCTTCCGGCGCTAGCGAATGCGGCGGGCCGCCGCGTGGGCGCGAGCACGATCGTCCTCGTCAACGGGGACCAAGCGGGCGACCGGGCGACCGTGCCGGGTGATCGTGAGACTCTCGCCTGCCACGACGCGGTCCAGTAGCCGCGGCAGGTGGGTCTTCGCTTCGTACGCCCCGATGCGGTCCATCTCGCTCTCCCTCGAGTTCAGACCAGACGATACGACCAGTCTAATCCCAAATTGGGGACCACCTGGTGGAAAGCGCGCAATGCCGTCTCGACCTCAGGCCGGGGGCAGGAGCCACGCTGCTGCTGCGGCGAGGTCGGGCGCGACGTGCACCGGGTCGGCATCGTCCGGCCGGAGCTCGCCCTTGCGGTTGACCCACAGCACGGGAACTCCGAGTGACGTCGCGGGCACCACGTCGTGGAAGAGGCTCTGCGCCACGTGCAGCCAGCGGTCGAAGCCGGCGGCCCACTCCCGCCCGCGCTCGAAGTGGGGCCCGGCCGGCTTGTAGCTGCGAAGCCTCTGCGCCGTGCCGAGAAGGCGGAAATCGACCTCGAAGTGCTTCAGCGTCGCCGCGAGCAGGTCATCGTCGATGTTCGAGAGGATCCCGAGCGTGACCCCCGCCGCGGCGAGGCGTGAGAGCGCCGGATTCGTGTCGGGGAAAGGCTGCCAGGAGGGGATGCTCGCGGGGACGCCGGCCGCCGACGCGTCCGACGGATCCCACCCGGCCGCGCGCGCGACCTCGGCCGAGGTCTCCGTGAGCAACTGCCGGTAGGGGCGGTATTCGCTCGTCTTGAGCCGGTTCTGGGCGGTGTGGAATTCGCCCAGGAGCGCCTCGTCCTCGACTGCGGCCGCCTCCGTGTACGCGGCCCGGAGCGCCGCGAGAATCCCGGCCTCCCAGTCGATCAGCGTGCCGTAACAGTCGAACGTCAGGAGGGTCCCCCGTCCCGCCGTCCCCTCGAAACTGTGCATGTTCTCCCTCGAAACTGCTACGTTCCTCCCATGTCGGCCGGCGAGATCTTATCGGACGTGGCGCGGGACAGCCACCACACACCGAACCCCTTCGAGCATCTTCGGTCCCGGACGCTCGTTCCGCTGGTGGCCCTCGCGACCGTGGTCCTCGTCGTGATCTTCTACGTCGTCGCGTTCCTGACGCCCCTGAATGAGCGCGACCCGCAGATCTTCGAAGTTTCGGTCCAGTTCGCCCTCTATGGCGCCCTCCTGTCGTGGATCGTCTGGGCCTGCCGTCGCTCGAACATCGGTCTCCGCCGCCTCGCGGGAACGTTGCCCGCCGGGTACGACCGACAGGCCTGGCTTCGTGTGGCAGGCCTCCTGGCGGTCACGATGGCGTTCTCGTATGGGTCGGCGCTCGTCTCGCTGTATGCGCTTGCCATCCTGAGTCCGGGCCTGCTCGAATTTCTGTTCGAGGCGCTCAGCACGGCGCCCGACCCCACGCTTGGCTACCACGTGGCCATGACCGCGATCATCGTCGTCCTCGCGCCTGTGCTGGAGGAAACGCTGTTCCGGGGCATTCTCATCAACCGCTGGGGTGTTCGATGGGGGGTGCCGACGGCCGTCCTCGCATCCTCGGTCGCATTCGGCATCCTGCACGTGAACCCGGTGGGGATCGGGATCGTGGGTCTCGTCACGGCGCTGCTCTACCTGAAGACGGGGACGCTGATCGTGCCCATCCTCTTCCACGCGACCAACAATCTCCTCGCGATCCTCGCGATGTTCCTGCTCGAAGAGGGCGGGCCGCTCGATGTGGCCGCGGAGATCCAGGCCGTGCGGGACGATGTCGCCATCGGCGTGACGCTCGCCGCGGTCTCCCTGCCCATCCTGGTCTGGTACATTCGGAAAAACTGGCCGCGCCACGGCGCCGCGCTCCCATACATGGGTGCGCGTCAGGTCGATCAATGAACGCCAACCCCTTCGCGGGTGGCGGGCTGGACCGGGCGACCCACCTCCGCGCGGAGACGGAATGGGTGTCACGCCGGAGGTCCGACCCTTCCTCGCGCGTCGTCCCCGTGTGGTGCTCCCGCAACCTCGTGCGCGGCGCGGCGCGGGAGCCCGCCTCGGAAGCGGAGGGCGCGGCCTACGAACCCGTACTTCTCCCGCCCGAGGCGGCCGCCTCCTGCTCGGTGCCCGCGCGGGAGTGGATCTTCCTCGGCCTCGAGGAGGGTTCCGATGGACAGCGGGCGCTGTTTGCGGCCGAGGTGCCGGAGACGCGGGAGCCGGCAATCGACGGGGCAGGGGAGTTTCTCGATCTCCGTCGCGTGGGGGCCATGCTGGGGCAGAGGGACGGCTCGCTGCTTGCGTACTCTCGCGCCCTCATCACATGGAGCCGCCGGCACCGCTTCTGCGGCACGTGCGGGACTCCGACGGAGTCCGCGCAGGGTGGCCACGTGCGCCGATGCGGGAACGAAACGTGCGGCGCGGAACATTTTCCGCGGATGGACCCCGCCATCATCGTCCTCGTGACCGACGGCGACCGCTGCCTGCTGGGGCGAAAGGACATCTGGCCGGAGGGCGTCTACTCCACGCTGGCGGGCTTCGTGGAGCCGGGCGAGAGCCTGTCCGAGGCCGTCGTCCGAGAGGTTCGCGAAGAGTCGGGGATCGAGGTGGGTTCGGTCCGTTACCGTTCATCGCAGCCGTGGCCGTTCCCGGCGTCGCTCATGCTCGGCTTTCGGGCCGAGCGGGTGGGCGGCGAACTCAGCGTGGCGCGTCAGGAACTCGTCGACGCACGTTGGTTCGAGCGCGCCGACTTCGCCCGCCGCCGCGAGATCGGCCTGCGGCTCCCGGGACGCGTGTCGATCTCCCGCCGTCTGATCCAGGATTGGCTGGCCGAGTAGCCGGGATAGCGCGGGCGGCGACTGGCTGCCTTCGAATCATCCGAATCAGGAGTGTCACGCCGCATGACGAACGACTCGACTCTGCCCGCCCCGATCGACCGGACGCTGGAACTCGACGCCTCGCCCGCCCGCGTGTGGGTGGCACTTGCCGACCCCGACGGGCTGGCCTCGTGGTTCCCGGACCGGGTGGAGGGCCTCGCGCCCCGGGAGGGGGCGACGGGCTGGCTCGTGTGGGACAAGCACGGGCGGTACGCGATCGCGATCGAGTGGATGGAGGCCGGCCGGCGGCTCGTATGGCGCTGGGCCCGGAAGCCCGAGACCCCGCTCGAGGGCGGCTACAACACGACGGTGCAGTGGACGCTCACCGAACGGGAGGGCGGCGGGACGATCCTGCGCCTGGTCGAGAGCGGGTTCCGGACCGAGAGCGACCGCCAGGACAACGTCGGCGGCTGGGAGCACGAACTCGGCGAACTCGTCAATCACCTTGCGGTCACTTGATCCCGGAGTTCAACGCTGCGGCTCTAGCTAGCATTTCCCTCCCCCAGTCTTTTTCTTACATCTGCACCGGCAACGGTGAACATCGCTTCGAACGATACGGACGTGGGATTCCGGCGTCGGTGTATACCAAGTCCCGCCGTAGGGAGGATACCGACAGATGATACGCCGATGCATCGCCCTCGTTCTCGCAGTCGCCGCCGTGCTCGTCGTGAGCGGAACTGGCTTCGCTCAGGAGGCGCCCCACCGCTCGGTCAGCGCCGTTGCCCTGCAGTCGTCTGGAGAAAAGAGCGAAGCCGCTGCAATCGGCCTCGAACTGATCCTGCCAGTTCTCGGCCACGCGTACGCAGGAGACGCCAAGCGCGGCATACTGCCGGCCGTAGTGCATGTTGCAGGCTTCGCCACTCTCATCCTCGTCGCCGTCGAGAATATCGGTGACTTCCCTCTCGGTGACCTCTTCTCAGAATCAGAAGAGGAGAACAGCGGCGGTAACGGTCTCGATGCACGGGTGTACGTTGGCCTTGCGGCCTTCCTGGGCGGCAAGGTCTGGGGAGTCGTATCGGCAGCCCGGACGGCGCGGGACTACAACCGCTCACTATCATCGCCTCCTCGCGCGAGCGTCGTCGTCGGTCCCGCCCCGGATGGGGGGATTGCCGCCGGCCTCGTCCTCCGCTTTTGATGGCTCGGCGGCGAACGGCCTGTCGGGATCGTGTGAGCTACGACTTCGGGATGTCCTTGCCGGGATCCACGAATGGGCGGGGGACGACCGTCGCGTCGCGTTCTCCGTCCGGCGTGCCCACGCTCAACCGCGTGCCCATCTCTCCGGAGGCGGCGGGCACGAGCGCGTAGCCGATGTTCCGCCCGAGGCGCGGCGAGTAGACGGCGGAGGTTACGAAGCCGATCTGCTCTCCATCCCGGCTCACCGGCCAGCGGTCCATGTTCAGGTCGAGCGGGGCGCCCGCGATCTCGATGCCGGCGAGGAGTCGCCGCGGCCCTTCCTCGGCGATCCGGGCCAGCGCGTCGCGGCCGATGAAGTCGCCCGCCTGGTCGAAGTCGACCTGCCAGCCGAGCCCGACCTCGTACGGGTTCGTGTCCAGCGTCATGTCGATGCCGTAGTTGAGGATGCCGGCTTCGATGCGACGGATGTCCGACGGGCCGGTGGGTGATATGCCCAGGTCGCGTCCCGCCTCCATCACGCGGTCCCAGAGTTCGACCCCCCGGCTTCCGTCCCTGAGGTAGATCTCGTAGCCGACTTCGCCGCTCCAGCCCGTGCGGGTCACGACCACGGGGATGCCGTCCAGGTCGGTCTCGAGGAACCAGTAGTAGCGCAGCCCGAGGACGTCCTCCCCGAACAGCCGGCGCACGACTTCCTTCGATTTCGGGCCCTGCACCTGCATCGGCGACACATCCGGCTCGCAGATCTCGACATCGAGGCCGGAGTTCAGCGCGACGCCCTTCGCGTACAGCAGCACATCGCTGTCCGCCAAGGCGAGCCAGAAGTGGTTCTCGGCCAGGCGCAGCAGCACGGGGTCGTTCACGATCCCGCCGTCCTCGGCGCCGATGAGGACGTATTTGCCCTGCCCCACGGCGCACTTCGACAGGTCCCTGGGCGTGAGCAGGTTTGTGAACTCGAACGCGTCCGGGCCGGTGATCTCGACCTGCCGCTCGACGCTCACGTCCCAAACCGTGACGCCGGTCAGGAGCTTCTCGTACTCCGCGTGCAGATCGTCGTAGCGGGTGGGGAGAAACATGTGGTTGTAGACCGTGTAGCTCCGGCATCCGTCGCGGAGGGTGGCCTCGAAGTAGGGCGAGCGGCGGAGCCGGGCCCCGCGCTGGATCAAGGCCATGTCGAAGGTCTCGGTCATGAGGTTTCCCCTCCGGTCTACAGGTTGGGTCGGTGTCACGGGACGGAATCGGTTCCGGCGAATGCCGCAGCGTAGGGTGCGCGGATCATATGCGCCGACCCGAACGGACGGCCAGTCCATGGGCTCTCGTCGCACAGGCCATGTCGGAGGCCATCACGCTGCTGAGCAAAGACCAGGTGCCGGACGAGTACGCGGTGGACGTTCTCTGGTAAGACCTGCGGCCCTGATCCCCGATCAACGATGGCCGTCAGCGCGGCATGCGCAGCCGTTTACCCGCGCCTTCCGCTTCGTCCGGTTTCAGGAAGGCGTTGCACGCGTCGAGTTGCCGCTGCGTATCGGGAATCGAACTCCAGTCGACCGCCATCGTCCAACGCTGCGCGTAGTCAAGCGCCTGGACGAGCGGCTCAGGACGCCGCGTTCGCGACAACGCTCTGAGCGCGGCGAGGTAGTCGTCGCGGAAGGCGGTCGGGATAACGATCCGCTCTTCTCCTCCGGCGACGAGTTCCGCGTTCATCATTACGCGCGCCACACGCCCGTTACCGTCGGCGAAGGGGTGTACTTCGCTGACCAGAAACATGATGTAGACGGCTCGCTGGAACGGTGATTCCAGGCTCCGGCAAAGGGCAAAGCCCTGTTCCAGCGTGCCGCGTACGAGGTCGGGAGCGACAAAGATGGTTTGTCCGGCGCGGTTGCCGGCCACCTTGAACTCGCCGGGCCGCGTCTCGGGTCGCCCGCTCATGATCCGCCGGTGGCGTCGCCGGAGAAGACTCATGAGGTTTGCGGAATCCCGCGGTGTCCGACCCATCCCTTCCGTGTCGGACACGATCCGCCAGGTTCCGATCACGTCGTGGGCATCCGCTGGCCGTTGTTGCGGAATCCTGCCCTCGAAGACGATGTCGACGGCTTCTTCCACGAAGAACTCGGTACCCTCGACGAAGTTCGAAAAATACGCCTCGAAGAACGCCAGCGTCGTCGGTCCCGGTGCGTCGCGTCGCACCGCTGCGCGGTCGCGGGGAGGGTGGTCGCGAAGCGCCTGGTGCAGAGTGTGAAACAACTCCATCCGGTCCGGGTCGCAGGCACGCCAGCGGCCGCGGCCACGTCCCACCTGCGAATCGAGTCGACTGTCGCGAGTGCCGAGCAGCGTGCCGATAAGAGTGTCGAGATGTACTGCCTCCCGCTCCATATCGAGTTCGGCGGCGACCGCCCGGGCTTCGTCGCGCAGCCGGTTGGCGGCCGTTTCGCCCGAGATGCGAATGAGGCGATCGAGACGTGCTTCGATCTGGGCTCGGGTGAGCGTGCGCGGCACCCGGCCGCTCCGGGCCCGGGACGGGCGCATGTTCTCCAGAAACGCCCTGGCCTGCGAACTGAGACGAAGGCCGTCGAGGAAAGGCATGTCCGATGAGATCGGCCCCGGTCCACGGCGCGGCCGCAGCACGATGCCGGGCAGTTCGGTCGTTCTCCCGCGCGCGCTGACCAGACAAACCGTTCCATCGGGAGCGGGGACGGTCTCCAGGGCGGTACGATCCGCGACCAGGGCCCCTGGGAAGTACCCGGCGACGATCGCCCAGAGATTGCGCCGAACGATCTCCTCGGGAGAGTCGCCGAGGTTCTTCGTGTAGAGACGAGAGGCCAGCTTCCGGAGTCTTCCGGCCTTCACGGCACGGGAAACTTCCCGGCTGATCGCCGTATGGGACACGAAAGCTTCGGGCAGTTCGTGCAACACCCGATTCATGGAACTATCCGCAGATTAGGGGCTCGACAATCACGAAACGAGAATTATTGTAACTTAAGGGCCCCCAAAAGCGAAAAAACCGCCTTTATCACGAATCGGAACGTTCCCGCGGGAACGTCAGGCGGGAATGCCGTGCTTCACCGCGTGGGTCATCGCGTCCACGAAGCGGTCGAGTTCCTCGATCGTCGTGTAGGTGGATGGGGAGATGCGAAGCCCCGTGAACTCGGCGTGGTTGATGCCGACCGTGAAGATCCGGTGCTTGTTCCACAGCCAGTTGCGGAGTGCGCTCGTATCGATGCCCTCGACCTGGACGTTCGCGATCCCGCACGCGAAGCCCGGCTTGAGGCTCGTGTTGAGCCGCACCCGGTCGTGCTTCAGGAGTTGGTCCGCCCAGTAGTTCCGCAGGTGGACAAGGCGGGCTTCCTTGCGCTCTCCGCCGACCAGTTGGTGGAAGGTGAGCGCCTCGCCGATGGCGAGGAAGTTGGCCTCGGGGTGCGTGCCGATCGCCTCGAACTTCCGGATGTCGTCGTTGCTGCTCTCGGGCGCGGCCTGCAACGGCCAGATCTCCGGGATCTTCTCCTTCCTCACATAGAGGAGGCCGGTGCCGACCGGGGCGTGCAGCCACTTGTGCAGGCTCACCGCGTAGTTGTCGCAGTTGAGATCGGAGAGGGTAAAGTCATGGTGCGCCATGGAATGCGCGCCGTCGACGAGGACGGAGATGTCGTAGCCGCGTGCCATCTCCACGACCTCGCGCACGGGGAGGATCTGCCCGGTGATGTTGATCATGTGACACATGAGGATGAGCCGCGTGCGGTCGGTGATCTGCTCCTCGAACAGCCGCACGATCTCGGCCGGATCCTCGGCGGGAATCGGGATCTTGAACTGCTTGAGGACGATCCCCTCGCGCCGCTCGCGCTGCTTGAAGGTCGTGATCATGCGCCCGTAATCCTGCGTCGTCGTCACGACTTCGTCGCCGCGCTCGAGGTCGTATCCGTTCTGGAGGATCTGGAGCCCCTCCGACGCGTTGCGCGTGATCGCGACCTCCTCGGGGTCCACATCCCACTGGCGGGCGAGCCGGGCGCGGACGCCCTCCCGCTGCGGCTCCAGGATCTGCCACCCGTTGTAGACCGGGATCTGGTTCGCGAAGTCGAGATCCCGCTTCATTGCCTCGAGCACGTGGGCGGGCGTCGGGCTCACGCCCCCGTTGTTGAGGTTGACGAGGGAACGGTCGGTGGTGAACGCCTTCTGGATCTCGAGCCAGAATTCCTCGTCGCGCGCGATCTCCCCGGGGGAGCCGGGGGTGTCGGACAACTCACGGGCCGCCGCCATGGCGGTGTTCCACTTCGTGGGCACGGCGGTCATGACTCCGGCTGCTGCGGCGGAGCCCCCGAGGCGGGCGAGGAATCGTCGTCGGGTGGGCATGCGGCCTCCTGGCTGGTTCGATACCGGTCCGGCTACTGCCAAATAGACCGTTTTCGAAGCCGCGAGCAAGTCTGACGCCCGCTGCCTCCTGGGTGCGACAGGTCAGTCCGTCGCCGTGATCATGGCCAGGATCGGTTCGATCGCGGCCTCCACCAGTTCCTCGAGTTCGCGGGCCGTGCGGTTCTGGATGGGGTGCGGGACCCAGACGATGGCGGGCTCGAAGCCGAGCGAGCGCGACTGGCTGCGCGCGGCCTGCTCGAACTCGGTCGTGACGACGAAGCAGCCGGGGATCCCACGTTCATCGAGGTCTCTGAGGTCGTGCAGACCGCACGACGTGCAGGACCCTCAATCGGCTAATGCCTGCACCACCACGTCGGCCTCCGTGGCGATCCTCTGCAGCAACTCGGTCGGCGCCCGCCGCGCGTTGGTGGGCTTGTCCGTGCGGATCGTTTCAATGCCGCGCGCATCGAGGCGTGTCTTCACGTGGTCGAGGAACTCGTCGCTCCGCAGCTTGCCGATCCCCTGGAGCGCCACGACTCGCCCCTCCAGCGACGGGGGCGGCGTGCGCCGCGGACGCATCTCCGGGGCGAGTTCGGAGGTGGGATCGTGAAGGATCGTCGTTGGGGTCGCTTGGGCCGCCGGAGTCGCCGGGGTCGGAGCCGTCATGTCTCGATCTCTCGTGTGATGGGGTGTGAGTGCTGCCAGGCGCGGCCGCCGGGCCAGCCGGCCAGGATCGCGGAGTACAACCCGGCCGCGCCGCCGGCCCGGGCGAGAAGCAGTCCGCCGGGCGGGAATTTGGGCACGTGGCGGCGCGTTTCCGAGTCCGGCACGCCCTCGGCCAGGCCTCCCGCGCCGCGTGCGACCTCGCCCAACGGCCGCGTCGTGGCTTCGAGCAGCGCTTCGGTGATCCGCGCCCGGCCCCAGCCGGCCTCCCGGTAGATGGCGTAGTGCTCGGGCGAGAGGAGCAGCACGGCATGCGCCCACTCGCAGATCTTCGGGTGGCAGACGGCCAGCAGGCACGCGGCCAGGGACGCGGTCAGTTCCGCCGGCGTGCGGGAGCGCTGGTCCATGACCCCCTGCACGCCTTCCCCCTGGAAGAGGGTGACCGCGCTCGCCCCGCGCGGGATGCCGCGTGAAACCGAAAGGGGCTCCCACTCCTCGTCCGACTCGTCTTCCGCGAAACAGAACGTGTACTTGCTGGGCGCCCCGAAGGTCGAGCGATCGATCTCGCCCGGGCGTCCGCCGCCCACGTTGCGCACGATGAGGTTGAGCGCCCGTCCGATGGTCGCGTTGGCGCGGTTCCCCTGCCCGAGGACGTTGAGCCCCGAGTTCATCCCGATGCGGCGCGCGATGGGACCGTTCACGATGACGAGGGGCGCGGTGAAGCAGGTGCTGCACAGGATCCCGTGCAGCGTGAAGTCGGGGTCGAGCGCCGCCTCGAGCGCCGCGAGCACGACCGGCATGTACTCCGGCTTGCACCCCGCGAGCACGGCGTTGATCGCGACCTTCTCGACCGTGCACTCGGCATAATCCGGCGGCACCGCACCCACGACATCGTCGGGAGCCCGGGACGTGCCCCCGAGCATGCGCAGAATCCTCTCCGGCGTCGGCGGGACGACGGGCAGCCCATCCGTCCACCCGCGCTCGAAGCAGGCTTCGACGTCGTCCGCATGCGGTTCCAGCGCCACCTGCCTCGCCTCGAGGCCCGTTTCGCCGAAACGCGCGCGCAGTCGCTCCGCGGCGCCGGGTTCGACGGACCGGGAGCCGCAGCCCGGCTGGAACTCGGGCAGTTCCGCGCCCAGGTCCGGAGTCGACGTCAGGTCGCGCCACTCCGCCCGGTTCCAGCCCACCGCGCGGCCCATCTCTTTTCCGTCCTCGAAGCGCACGAGCGTGGGGACCGTCTCGATCCCGAGGCGGAACGAGTGCTCGAGTTGCGTGTCGTCGACCACGCCGGAAAGCGCGGCGGGGAAGTCCGGGTCGTCCTGGCTGAAGACGGCGAGACCGTCGCCGCCATCGGCGAGCCGCCCCAGCACGGGTTCGACGAGTTGGCAGGTGGGGCAGTCCCGCTTGACGACGACCACGAGACCGTCCGCCGGGAGCGGAGCGTGTTCCATATCCCAACCGTAACGTGCCCGTCCCGTCCGTCCAAGCCGGTACCCGCACTCCGGTGGCCGGCGGGGGCGCGCGTTCATGCGAATCGTGACGCTAATAGCTCCTGGAAGTCGCGACGCTGTGCGGTCTCGGCCGGATAGGGCTGTCGATACCGCTGCGCGACTGGCTGGAGAAGGCCGTGGCCCCTCCGCTGGTGCGACGACAGGGGATCTCTCCGGCCATCGCTTCGGAGATCGCGCCCCTGCCGGATTCGTTCCGCCGGGATCCCGCGGACCGGACGATCGTCGCGGTAGCCAGGGCCCTGGGCGCCACCCTTCTGACTCAGGACCGCCGCATCATCGAGTCCGGCTTGGTCCAGGCCATCGGATAGCGTCCCCCGGTCCGGCGCAGCCGTTGACCGCGCGCGGGACTGAACGGACATTCACGGCCATGTGTTGTGAAGGGGTGCGCGGGGGCATGTTTCCCTGCGATGGACCCAATGATGGACCCATGATGGACCCACTCGGAAGGATGTACCTCTCATGAACCGAACCGCACTCGCGCGCCGGCTGGCGGGTGGGGTGGTCCCGGGCCTGCTCCTCGCGTCGCTGTCCGGCCTCGCCGCTCCCGCGGCCGCCGACGCGCAGTACATGCCGAGCCAGACCCCGGTGCCTCCCCCGTTCTTCGCGCTCCAGAACGCGCGCATCGTGACTGGCACGGGAGCCGTGATCGAGAACGGCACCGTCGTCATCGCCAACGGCCTCATCGAAGCCGTCGGGGCCGACGTCGACATCCCCGGCGAGGCCTGGGTTATCGACGTTACGGATCTCACCGTTTACCCCGGCCTCTTCGACGGCCTGTCGCAGGTGGGACTGGAAACGGAGGGCGGGGATGGGCCCGGCGCCGGTGGAGGCGCGGGCGGGAATCCCTTCGCCTTCCTCGTGGCGCAGGGGAACCAGCCTCGCACGGTGAGTCCCGAGGATCGCCCAGCGACGAACTCCTGGTTTAACGCCGCGGACATGTTGAACTCCGATGCGGACGCGATCGAGACCTGGCGCAGCGGCGGGTTCACGAACGCGCTCGTGGCGCCCGACGACGGGATCGTCACGGGACAGGGCGTCGTGGTGAACCTCGCGGGAGACGAGCAGGAGATGGTCGTGAAGGCGCCCGCCGCTCTTCGGGTAACGATGAGTGGCGCCGGCGGATTCAGGAGCTTCCCGGGTTCGCTCATGGGCGTCATCTCCTACATCCGGCAGCTCTATCTCGACGCGGAGCATGCCCGGCAGTACGAGGCGAGCTACATGGCGAACCCGAGCGGGCAGCCGCGTCCGACCTACGACCGCGCGCTCGGCCCGGTGCAGGATGCGATCGCGGGCGGCTGGCCCACGATCATGCCGGCGAACGAGGTGCGGCAGATCCGGCGGGCGATCAAGCTCGGGCGCGACACCGGCGCGCGGCCGGTCCTGCAGGGCGCGCACGAGGCGTATGAGCTGGCCGACGAGATCGCGGCCGCGGGCGTCCCGGCGCTCGTCAACGTGGACTGGCCCGAGCGAAACCGCGATGCGGACCCGGAAGCCGAGGAGTCGCTTTCGTCGCTGAAGCGCCGCGCCTACGCGCCGACGACGCCGGCCCGGCTCGAGGAGGCCGGGGCGGAGTGGGCCTTCTACAGCGGCTCGGCGAACAGCCCCCGCGCCATGATGGACAACGTGCGGACGGCGATCGAGAACGGGCTCTCGGAGGAGGCGGCGCTGGAAGCGCTCACCGCCGCCCCGGCGCGGATCTACGGCGTGGACGCGATGCTGGGCTCCGTCGAGGCGGGCAAGATCGCGAACCTCGTCGTCGCGGACGGCCCGCTGTTCGACGAGGACACCGACATTCGGATGGTGTTCGTCGATGGTCACAAGTTCGAGGAGGAGGCGCCCGAGCCGAGGCCGACCGAACCGCCGGCCGTCGACATGAACGGCACCTGGCTCCTCTCCCTGAACAACGATTCGCAGGAGGCGACGGCCGAACTCGAGGTGTCGGAGGACGGTACGATCTCCGGCACGATCCAGGGCGAGCGCGGCGAGCAGCAGATCACGGACGGCTGGGTGAGCGGCAACGAGTTCAGCATCACGGCCTCCGCCACGATGGGACCGGGCATGGAAGTGGAGATCGTCTATACCGGCACGGTCGAGGGTGATTCGATCGAGGGGAACGCTTCCTTCGGGGGCATGCGCAACATGGACTTCACGGGCGCGAGGCCCGGAGGAGGTGTCCGATGAGACAGGCCATGAGACAGGCCATGCGGCACGGTACGAGGCGGGTGGGGGCTGGCTGGCTGGCGCTCGCGGTCGCGTTCGGGATTCCGGGCGGGGTCGCCGCGCAGGACCAGCCGATCCTGATCCGCGGCGCCACGATCCTCACCGCGGCGGAAGCCGGCCGGATCGAAGACGGCGCCGTCCTGTTCCAGAACGGGCGCATCGTCGCGGTCGGCCCGACTTCCGAAGTGGAAGCGCCCTCCGATGCGATGGTGATCGACGGCACGGGCAAGTTCGTCACGCCCGGAATCGTCGACGCGCACTCCCACATCGCGGCGGACGCGATCAACGAGGGGGCGGTCTCCGTCTCCTCCATGGTCTCGATCCACGACGTGATCGACCCGACGGACATCGCGATCTACCGCGAGGTGGCGGGCGGCACGACGACGTCGCACGTGATGCACGGGAGCGCGAACCCGATCGGCGGCAACAACGCCGTCATCAAGCACCGCTGGGGCGCGGACGCGCAGGGGCTCCTGTTCCAGGGAGCGCCGCCGACCATCAAATTCGCGCTCGGTGAGAACCCGAAGCGGGCCGGCAGTCCCACCCTCCCGGGCCAGGAGGCGCGCTATCCCGCCTCCCGCATGGGCGTGATGGACGTGATCCGGCAGGCCTTCATCGAGGCCACCGAGTACAAGGCCGAGTGGGACGCCTATCGTGCCCGGGTGGCGGACGGCGACAGGAACGCGATTCCGCCGCGCCGCAACCTGACCATGGATCCGTTGGTCGAGGTCCTCGAAGGCACGCGCTACGTGCACGCGCACAGCTACCGCGCGGACGAGATCCTGCAACTCATGCGGGCGGCCGAGGAGTTCGACTTCCGCATCCACGTGTTCCAGCATGTGCTGGAGGGCTACCGCGTCGCCGACGAGATGGCGGAGCACGGGGCCCACGCCTCCACTTTCTCGGACTGGTGGGCCTACAAGATGGAGGCCTACGAGGCGATTCCCTACAACGCGGCGATCATGACCCGGCGCGGCGTCAACGTCTCCATCAACTCCGACAGCGGAGAAGAGGGCCGGCACCTCAATCAGGAAGCCGCCAAGACGATGAAGTGGGGCGGCCTGAGCGAGGCCGAGGCACTTGCCACCGTCACGATCAACCCGGCGATCCAGCTCATGATCGACGACCGGGTGGGGTCGCTGGAGGCAGGGAAGGACGCGGACATCGTCCTGTGGGAAAACTATCCGCTCTCCTCCTACGCCAAGGTTCGCACGACGTATATCGAAGGCGAGGTCATGTTCGATATCGACGCCGACATGGCGATGCGAGCCGAAATCGAGGCGGAGAAGGCGGAGCTGAGAGAGATGCTCGGCGAGGCGGATGACCCGGAGGACTCCGGGAACGAGCGGGATCCGGGCCGGCGGTCGGGAGGCGGACGATGATGCGCAGATCCGGGAACATCCTCGGGAACACTCTTCGCAACACTACGAACGACAGGATCGACACCATGGTGAAGTCGATAGTCGCGACAGCGGCAGTCCTCGGGACCGTCGCACTTGCCCTGCCGGCCCAGGCCGCCGCGCAGGAGGGCGGGACGTTCGCGGTGCAGGGGGCCACGATCCACACGGTGGCCGACGGCGTCATCGAGAACGGGACGATCGTGCTCAGGGACGGCCGCATCATCGCGGTCGGCCGCGACGTCGAGATCCCGGCGGACGCCGAGATCATCGACGGGGAAGGGAAGCACGTCTTTCCCGGCATGATCGACGCCTTCAGCTCGCTGGGGCTCACGGAGATCGGCGCCGTCGCGGTGACGAACGACGCGAGCGAACTGGGCCGCTGGAACCCGCACCTCAACGCGCACACGGCGATCCACCCCGCCAGCGAACACATCCCCGTCGCACGCGCGAACGGGATCACGCATACGATGGCCGCGCCCGGCGGAGGCGGTCGTTTCGGCGGCGGCGGAGGCTCGGGCATTCAGGGCCAGGCCACGCTCATCCATCTCGACGGTTGGACCGTGGAGGAGATGGAGATCGAGAAGACGGCGGCGATGGTCCTCGGCTGGCCCACGCTTTCCGCCGGCGGAGGCCGTTTCGGCGGTTTCGGCGGCGGTGGGGGAGGCGGCCGTTCCTTCCGCCAGACGCAGGAGCGTTTCGACGAGCAGGTCGCGGAGATGGATGAGTGGTTCGTCGCCGCGCAGCACTACAGGCAGGCGGTGGAGTCCGGCTCGAACCGCGTGCCGCGCAACATCCAGCTCGAGCACCTGTCACGCGTCCTCGACCGGGGGATGAAGGTCATCGTGCGGGCGAACGGCTGGCGCGAGATCGAGTCGGCGATCGAGTTCGCGGAGAAGTGGAACCTGGACCTCGTCATCGCGGGCGGGACCGGAGCGCGCGAGATCGCGGGCACGCTGGCCGAGAAGAACGTCCCGGTCATCCTGGGCCCGGTGCAGCGGCTGCCGCAGGGCGAGGACACCGCGTACGACGATCCGAACACGCTGCCCGGCGTGCTGCACGACGCGGGGGTCGAGATCGCGTTCGCGACCTTCAACTCCGCCGACTCGCGGACGCTGCCCTACGAGGCGGCGAACTCCGTGTCGTGGGGGCTCACGAAGGATGCGGCACTGGAAGCCGTGACGCTGGCGCCCGCGCGGGTGCTCGGGGTCGACGACCGTCTCGGCTCGCTCGAGGTCGGCAAGGTCGGCAACCTGATCGTGACCGATGGCGATCCGCTCGAGATCACGACCGAGATCGAGTGGGTGTTCATCAAGGGCGTGCCGTCCGACCTGGACAACAAGCACCGCAGCCTGTGGGAGAAGTACGACAACCGCCCCGCGCGGCGGGTGACCACGACGACGACCTGACGGGCGGAGCCGGACCGCGGGCGCGATGCCGCGCGGTCAGTCGTCGGTCTCGGGGCGGCGCCGCTTCTTCTTCGTGAGGGAGCGGCGCCGTTTCTGTTCCAGGCGCTTCTCTCGGGCCGCCCGCGTCGGCTTCGTCGCGCGGCGCGGCGGGGGCGTGTACTCCCGCTCCCTGAGGGCCGCCCGCAGACGCTCGAGGGCGCGGGCCCGGTTGCGGTGCTGGCTGCGGGATTCGCGCGCGGTCACGACGATGCCCGTGGGGTGGTGCGTGAGCCGGACGGCCGACTCGGTCTTGTTCTGGTGCTGGCCGCCCGGACCGCCGGCCCTGAAGGTCTCGACGGCACACTCGGCGAGCACTGCCTCGTCGCTGCGTGACTCCGGGGCACTCACGGTTTCCTCCCATCGGAGCGCGGGTCGGTCCCCGCCGGTCCGGCTTGCCGACACGGAGACCCGTCCATCACCGTAACTTGTCTACATGAACGAGTCGACGCACAACTCCGAGACACAGCAGGAGACACAGCGGGAGACACAGCAGGAGACACCGCGGGACCTGGAGCGGGAGGCGGCGGATCCGGCGGCCGTCGCCATCGCGGACGGAGTCCGTCACGGCCTGGACCCGCGGTCGATCCCGCTGCAGCGCGTGGTCGGTCGCATCGTCACAGCGTGCGTCTCCCTCCCGCTGGCGGCGGGCGTCGCCGTGGCGTGGGCCGCGGGCGGGCCGCCACCGGGCGTCGTGGCGGCGATCGTGAGCGGCTGGGCCGTCATCACCGGCGGGCTCGGCTGGTGGCTGCACCGCTGGGCGGCGCTGCACTACCGCTACGCCTCGTACACCGTCAACGAGGACGACATCGAGATTCGGAGCGGCGTCGTGTGGCGGAAGGCGATCAGCGTCCCCCGGTCCCGCGTCCAGCACACCGACGTGTCGCAGGGGCCGCTCGAGCGCCGCTACGGCCTCGGCACACTGGGCATCTACACCGCGGGAACCGACTACGCCAAGGTCTCCGTCGACGGACTCGAGCACGAAACGGCCCTCCGAATCCGGGACCACCTCCTGCCGCCCGCAGGCGCCGACGCCGTCTGAGATGACCGATGCCTGAGCCGACCGATGCCTCCGCGGCGGTCGAGCACCGCCTCCATCCGCTCTCCATCGGCTTCTCGCTCGGCAGCCAACTCCGTCGGGCGATCCTCCCTCTGATCGTCGGGGGCGCGTCGGCCAACTTTCTGGGCGGCGTGGAGATGCGTTTCGTCCTCCTCGTCGGGCTCATCCCGCTCGTCGTGGGGTCCGTCGTCCGCTATCTGACGTTCCGCTACCGGTACGAGGAGGCGGAACTGGTGATCCGGAGCGGACTCCTGTTTCGTCGCGAGCGGCACGTGCCCTATGCCCGGATCCAGAACCTCGACGCGGTACAGGGCGTCTTGCACCGCGTGCTGGGGGTCGTCGAAGTGAAGCTCCAGACGGGCGGGGGCGAGGAACCCGAAGCGACGCTGACCGTACTGCCGCTGCCGGCCCTGGCAGCGCTGCGAGAGCGAGTCCGGGAGGGAAAGCGGGAGGCGGCCGGCGAGGTGACGGCGGCGGAGGAGGGGACGGCAGAGGGTCGAACGCTGCTGCATCTTCCCGCGCGCGAACTCCTCCTCCACGGCCTGCTCCAGAACCGTGGCATGGTCCTGATCGCGGCCGCCTTCGGCATTGCGTGGGAAACCGGGCTCTTCGAACGGGCCTCCGACTGGGTCGCCGGGGAGCAGTCGTGGATCGGCCCCGCGGTCGAGGGCGCGGCCGCGGACGTGGTGGCAGCCGGCATTCTGGCCACCGTGGCCGCCGTGGGAGCGCTGGTCGCCGCATTCGTGATCTTTGCGCGGGTGCTTTCCATCGCCTGGACGCTCGTACGCCTCCACGACTACCGCGTCGTGCGGTCCGAGGAGGGGCTGCGCGCCACATTCGGCATGCTGACGCAGGTCGCCGCCACCATCCCGCTGCGCCGCGTTCAGACGGTGACGATCCACGAGGGACTGCTCCAGCGCTGGGCGGGCCGCGTCGCGGTCGGCGTCCAGACCGCCGGAGGCAGCGGCGGGCAGCCAGGCAACGCGGATCCGCACCGGCACCGACTCGCGCCGATCCTGCGGCGGGAACGCCTGCGCGACTTCCTCCGGGAAGTGATCCCCGAACTGGACGCCCCCGAGGTCGGTTGGGAGCCCGTGTCTCCGCTCGCGTTCCGGCGCGTGGTGCGGGGAACGTGCTTCGTCGCCACGCTCGCGTCGGTTCCGCTCTACTTCACCCTCGGCGCCTGGGGCGTGGCCTTCCACGCCGCCTTTCTGGCCTGGGCCGTGTTCTACGCGCGGCGGTACGTTGACAGTCTCGGATGGGCACTGAAGGACGACATGATCTGGTTCCGAAGCGGCTGGCTGTGGCGCCGCACGACGATCGCCCGCTACACCCGCATCCAGGTCGTGGCGCTGCGCGCGTCGCCGCTCGACCGCTGGCGCGACCTGGCGCGGCTCCGCGTGGACACCGCGGGCGCGGGCGCCGCCACCCACAAGGTAGACATCCCCTACCTGCCCGCGGCCACCGCCCGGGATCTGCGGAAACACCTCGCCGCCGAAGCCGCCCGCACCGCCTTCCGCTGGTGAGCATCTCGCCCAGGCGTCGGCCAACGTTGTCCGCAGGTCCGCGGCCGCGTACGGTGGGGCATCCGAATCATGGAGGATTTGCGGCGAGGAGAAACACACGTGATCAGACGTTCGGGGGTCGGCGAACCTCCTCGCTGGCGGTACAGGTACCGCAACTTCACGGGCGCGTTCACCCTGTTTCGCGAGGCGGCGGGCAGGGAACCGGGGTCGTTGAACGACCTGGAGCGCGAGGGGTTGGTCCAGCGCTTCGAGTACACGTTCGAGTTGGCGTGGAAGACCCTGAAGGATCTGCTCGAACACGACGGCGTCCAGTTGGCGACCGTCACGCCGCGCCATGTGATTCGCGAGGCGTTCGCGGCCGGGATGATCGATGACGGCCAGGGCTGGCTCGATATGCTGACGGATCGAAACGCGATGGCGCACGAATACGATTGCGCCGCCTTCGAGACCGTCGCGGCCCGAATCCACGGGCAGTATCTGCACCTCATCGAGACGGTGTGGATGCAACTGGGGGAGCGGGAGACCGACTCGTGATGGCTCCGCCGCCGACCTCGGCTCGCGCCGTCCTCGACGATGGCTTGCTGGGGAAGCTGACGCGGGTCTTCGCGACCTATCCCGATCTTGAGTCCGTCACGCTCTTCGGCTCGCGCGCCACGGGAACGGCCACTCCCCGGTCGGACATCGACCTCGCCACGAGGGGCATCCGCGATCGCCGCACCCTGGGCCGGCTCCTTCTCGACCTCGAGGATCTCGACGTGCCGCAGAAAGTCGACGCAAAGGCCCTCGAGAACATCCGATACGCCCCCCTTGTCCGGCACATCGAAGCCGTGGGCGTCATGATCTACCAACGCCCCATCCCCTGAGCCGAGTTCGGCCCGCACTCCCACCAGCGCGGCGGCCCGATCAGGGACCGTCCGTGTCGTCGCGAATCGCCTCGACGCGCCAGGAGAACTCCTCGTCCAGCTTCGAGGTGTTGCCGGTCTTGACGAATCGCACGTAGCCGTTCCGGTCCACGAACCAGGTCGTCGGCCAGGCCGGTATTCCGGCCCGCCGGACGTAGCCATCGTCCATCAGCACGTCGAAGTCGAAGCCGTTTCGCCTCAAATAGTCTTCCACCACATCGCGTGACGTGTCGTTGCTGATCGAGACCACAAGGACATCGGGGTCGTTCCGGTAACGGAGGTCGAACTTCTGGTACTCGGGCATCTCGACGATGCACGGGCCGCACCAGGTCCCCCAGAAATGCACCACGGCGATCTTGCCCTCAAGGTCGGCAGAGTCGACCAGCGCACCGTCGAGCCCTGGGAGCCGGAAGGGCTCATACGTACCCGCGGCCTCGACCCGCGACTCCAGGATGCGTTGGCGCCGTCGGGTCTGGTCGCGTTCGCTGAGCGTGGCGAGGTATTCCTCGATCCCGCTGCGGTCGCCGTTGCGGCGCTCGTAGAGCACTTCGATCGCGGCCTGACTGGGGTTCTCCCCAATGCGCGTACTTTCGAGACCCGCGATGTAGGAGTCTTCGGCCCGGTCCAGCCACTCGACGGCCGCCTCGGCGTCTCCGCTCTTCTCCATCTCGCGGGCGAAATGCTCATACACTTGCCCGAGGTGATACCGGGTCTCCCGGTTTCGTCCTTCCAGCACCAGCGCACGCTCAAGGAGATGTTGCCCATCCTCCACGCGCCCCGCCTTGAAGTAACCCCACCCCATGGCGTCATAGACGATGCTGAGGTAGTAGCGTACCTGCTCTTCCCACTCTCCTTCGGTATCGGCGGAGCTTCGTTGCATTTGAACGCGGTCGAGGGCGGCCTGGAGCCCCCGGTCTCGCGCGATCTCGGCCGCCTCGAGCGCATACGGGGTGGACTCGGCCATGGCCAGCAGGGCCGTACCGTACGTGATGTGCGGGTTCAGTCGGTCGTATCGGACAAGCCCGCGGACCGCCTCCGCGAGTTCCTCCTCTGGGACGGGCTTCATGTCTGCGAGCGCATGAACGAGGTCGGCATAGACGCCTTCTCTGTACCGATCCGTGTACAGCGGCCGTTCGAGATATCGGTAGACGGCATCGCGCACGACTTCAAGCTGGGCCGCATACCTGCGCGAGTCTCGCCCCTCTTCGCGACCGATCCGGTAGAGTTCGCTGCTCGCCGCACTGGGCTCCCGTCCGTAGATCAATGTTGCGTGGCGGCTGCGCGGGGCGCGCTCGACGATCCGCGCTTCCAATTCCTTCGCTCGCGCTTCGTCCCCCATATCCCGATAGACGTCAGCCAGCGCGTACAGTCCCCGAACGGATTCCGGAGCGGTCTCCCGGAAAGTGGCGATGCTCGCCTCGACGGCTGCGCGTCGCTCGTCGACCGGAAGAACATCCGACAGGGAGAGCACCCACCAGTGCCACTGCCGGACGTCCACCGAGCCCGGGGCGAGCGCCAGTGCCTGCTCGATGAGGGGCACAGCCTCCCGCGCCCGGTTGGCCCGGAACAGGTCCTCGGCTGGCCTGAGATAGCCGTCCACCTGACCGGGCCAACGCTCTCGCACCTCCGCGTATGTAGCCAGACTGGAGTCAGCCCAGGTCGGATCGTTCAGTTCGTACTGAGCCTGGGCCTCAATCTGCGCCTCCATGACCAGGATCTCCGGCGACTGGCGCGTCGCGGGGTCCACAGAGGAGAGCACCTCGAAGAGGTGTTCCGCTCCACGGGACCGCAGCGATTCGAGGTACGCGGCTGCGACTCCGGGGCGCAACAAGGCCTCCCATGCCCGGCGGGCAGGATCGATGGCCGGTTCATATTCCATCTCGGCGATGTAGGCGAGTGCCCGGACGTAATGTCCCCAGGGCTCGTCTCCATCCAGGGAGAGAATCGCGTCCGCTTGCTCGTGGATTTCCCTCGACAGCCGCCAGCCCGCGAGTTGCCGGGCATAGAGGGCTCGCAGTTCGGCGTCGTCCGGCGCGCGGGCGACCCATTCCTCGCCGAACAGCCGACCGGCTTCGAAGGTGCGGAGGCGCACATGGTCCAGTAGCTCGGCCTTCGCCGCTTCCAATTCCTCGGGCGTGTAGTCCAGGGGCGGGCCGCAACCCGCGAGGGCGGCGCAGATGAGGGGGATCCCGATCCGAAAGCCGGGTCCAACGGTGCGGAGCGTCACGATGTGCCTCCGGGGTTCGTGGATCCTCGTCGCATGAGGTGGCCGGTGTCAGGGGCTGCCGGCCTCCTCTCGGAGGGCCTCGACGCGCCAGGAGAACTCCTCGTCGAGCTTCAGCGCGGTGCCGATCTTCACGAACTGAATGTAGCCCTCCCGGTCGACGAACCAGGTCGTCGGCCAGGCGCTCACGCCGGCGCGTTCCACGTAGTTGTCGTCGACAAGCACCGTGAAATCGAAGTCGTTCTTCGCCAGGTACTCCTCGATCACCTCGTTCGTGCGGTCGTTGCTGATCGAGATGACGGCGACCTCGGCATCGTCGCGGTAGCGCTCGTCGAACTTCTGGTACTCGGGCATCTCGACAATGCACGGCCCGCACCATGTCCCCCAGAAGTGGAGCACGGCGATCTTCCCCTCGAGATCCGCCGAGTCGACCATCTCCCCGTCGAGCCGGGCGAGCTGGAACGGCTCGTACGTCCCC
>LXNJ01000653.1_pt1 | contig 23269 bp, 23 predicted proteins | sample 809081 | NCBI WGS metagenome assembly LXNJ01 (sample SAMN04870510, study PRJNA318959) | sponge metagenome | biome: sponge; feature: marine sponge reef; material: water | host: Petrosia ficiformis | place: Greece: Milos, Mediterranean Sea | collected 2013-05-29 | depth 5-7 m | reverse complement strand
GCTACCCGACATACGGGTACCGCCTGAGTGGTGACAACCAAAATATAATTTCCACGATTGAGAAAGACAAGGGCAAATTTGCTTTTCCAGGGAGACGGGTCGATCTGAGAGTAGCGAGGCCATAGACGCAGGCCACGTTTAAAAACTGTATCGCCGTGCGGGTGCGACAAAATCACGTCAGGGAAATGATGGTTGCGTCCCGACCACTGAATTTTCGCCATTGGCGGAGGGACTCGTCATCGCATCACGCCTCACGTCTACTCCCGGTTCTCCTTCCCGGTTTCCCAGATCGGGTAGTGAATTTCCGCCCGTTGAAACTCTCTCTGCAGCCACTGGCTGAACAGTACGTTGCGAATCTCGTTTGAAACGCGATCGTCAAGGATTGCCGGAAAGTTCCGCTGCAGCATGTACAACGCGAATCCGCCCGATGCCTTTTCGGGTCCGAATACTTCACCCGGTGCGGCGGCGAAGAGGCGGGCCGCAATACCCTTCGGCAACTGCCCGCGTCGAACGCGCCCCACAAACCCGCCTGACGGACGGCTGCGTTCATCCTGTGAGAATTCGCGGGCCATCCTGCAAAAGTCAGCGCCTTCTTCTCTCGCCTGAAGCCCGATTTCCTCTATCACGCCTTTATTCCGGTGAAAAATCCAGCAGACCTCCGCCTCGTCGTAATCCAGTTTGTGCTGCGCGAAGTAGGGTTCGATCCTTCCGTCCACGACCTTGTCGGACAACGCGCGCTCCAACTGTTTTACCCGAGCGTCTTCGGCCACGTCGCCGAGGGAAATGCCCCGGGACCGGAGCCATGCATCCGTGTCTTCAACCCGCTCCAGGCGATGTTGATATCGCCAGTTGTCCACGTCCCGCTGGATATCTTCGGGCGTGGTCCGAACGCCTTCACGTACAGCAACCTGTCGAACCAGTTCTCTGCGTGCAAACGAAGAGAAAAAATCGAGTTTGTCTGCAACCCCCAATTGACGCACGATCTGATTCAGTGACACGTGGATGCCATTGACCCGAACGAGCGATACCTCCCCGCCGGCGGCATCGGCTGCGTGTTCTTCCAGACGGCGCATTACAATTCACCCTGCGGCGGGGCCGACGTTGACGCGGCATCGTACGTAGCGGACTCATACAGCTTCCGCAAAGGGCTAAGCAGCATCAACAATACCGACTGCCGGTCCGTCATGATCTCCGCCGTGCCTTTCATGCCGAACAGAAGCGGCTTCTCCCGACCCTTTACAACCATGGTGGTTTCTTCCAATTCAACGATGCCCCTGAAAATCGGTCCGACGGTCTCGTCGATGACGGCATCCGGAGAGATCTGTCTGAGCCACCCGCGTTTGATTCCGAAGTCCTGAAACGCGAAGGCATCGTATTTCAGCTTGACGATCTGCCCCGGTTTTAACAGGCCCACGTCTCTGTTCAATACCGTAAGTTCGGCGACAATCGGCGCTGACGCCGGGGCCAGCGAAACCAGCGCTTGCCCCTTGTTGATAACCTGCCCGAGCGTATTCACCTCCACCCGCGTTACAATGCCGGACTCCGGCGCCAGAATCAGGTCCGACTCGGCTTCCAACTGACGATCGACGCGTTTGCGCGCCTGCTCCAGTCTCAACCGCGCGGTTTCGAACGCGTGTTTCATCTGTGACGTCTCGCGCCCGTGGGCGATACGCGTCTCCAGAATCCGACGTTTGAGGTCCTGGACGGCAGTTTCCTGCTTGTAGATTTCCGACATCCGCCCCGGAAGCGCTGCCAGGGCGCTCAGGTAACGTACGCGCGCGTCATTGATATCGACCTTGCTGATCAGTTGGCGTTCGAACAGCATTTTCTGCTGCAGATAATCCTGTTTCAAGTGGTCGATCTCCGCCTGGCGAAAGCCGATTTGCGCCCGCAGTTCGGCCTCCGCAGCGTCATTTCCGGCCCCCCCGCCATCACCCTCGTCGGCCTGGTAATCCTTGAGTGCGCTCTGATGCGCCGCCATGAACCGCTGCAGCACTGCCAGTCTCTTTTCGAGCGACGCGATTGTTTCCCGATTCAATTCCTTCCTCCGTGGCAAAACCCGTCTAAAATCGTACTCGGCCTTTCGAAAAGCCATTTCGGCCTGTTCCAGTTCTCGAAGGTCCCCCCAGGTTTCCCAGGACTTCAGCTTGAAAAGCAACTGGCCCTCGTCGATCCGATCCCCTTCGCTGACGCCGATGTGCTGGATTTCACCGCCTCGACGCGCCTGAAGGGTCTTCACCTTACCCAGGGGCACCAATCGGAATGGCGCCGACGCCACAACGTCCACCTTGCCCCACCACGCCCAGATCAGCGCGATCCCGACAAACAGCAGAACGATGTAAAGCAGCGCCCTCCCCCAGAACGGTCTGAGAGACCCCACGAACGCCTGCATCTCCTCGGCGCCGGCGTCCCTCGCGGTGTGAAAAACGGGCGACGGACTTCGCGGCAGGTCCGGTTGTCCAGGTTCCGCCATCAGACCGGCTCCTCTTCAGCCAGACGTTCAAGTCAACTGCAATTGCTGGCTGCACATGTGATAGTAAAGGCCTCTGCGATGCATCAGCTCTTCGTGTGCGCCCTTCTCAAGGATATGGCCCTTTTCCAATACGACAATCGTGTCCGCATCCTTCACGGTGCTAAGGCGATGGGCGATAATTACAGACGTACGATTCTCCATGAATAGGGCCAGATTGGACTGGATTGCGCCTTCCGAGTCCGTATCGAGCGCATTCGTCGCTTCGTCGAAGATCAGTATTCCCGGATCACGATACAACGCCCGCGCGATCGCAATCCGCTGCCGCTGACCGCCGGACAATCCGAGTCCCTGTTCGCCTACCTTCGTCTCGTATCCCAGTGGCATCTCGTTTACGAAATCGTGGACACATGCCAATTTCGCAACATCAAGGAGCCGGTCCATATTCGCGTCCGGTTCTCCAACCGCGATATTCTCCGCAATGGTGCCGCTAAAGAGAAAGGAGTCCTGCATGACCATACCCACCTGGCGGCGGAGCCAGTGAGGATCGAAATCCCGGACGTCCATTCCGTCCAGAAGCACACGCCCTTCCGTGGGATCGAACAGACGGGGCACCAGCTTTACGAGCGTGGTCTTTCCTGCGCCGCTGCGGCCGACGATGGCGACTTTGCGGCCCGGTTCCAGTTCGAGGTCGATGTTATTCAATACGTAGGGCTCGTCGGATCCGACGCCGTATCTGAAGAACACGCCCTCGAATGCAAGACGGCCTTCAACCTGCTTCAGCCTCAGGCCGTGGCCGCGCTGGCGCGCATCTTCCATCTTCGAGTCATAGACGTCATTCAGCCTGTCCAGCGCAACCCGGGCCTCCTGGACCTCCGGCCATACGCCGATCAATCCCATAATGGGCCCCATCACGTTGCCGATGAGCGCGTTGAAAGCCATCAGCTGACCAACGGACAACTCCCCGGCGATTACAAGGGACGCGCCATACCACAATATTACGGTGGAACTCAAGAGGTTGATCATACTTCCGCCCGCGCCGAACAACATCTCCATTTTCAGCCGCCGAAACCCGATCTGAATTTCCTTCGTAAACTTGCCCTCCCACTGCCATCTCGTAACCCGCTCGACGGATTCGGTTTTCACCACGTCAATGCCATGCAGCGAATCGATCAGAACGGAAGACTGTTCCGCCCGCGCAAGGAAAGCTCGCTGGCTGAAGGACTTCAGAATAGGCGTATAGATCAGCGTCAGCCCCACGGACAGCGGCACGAAAATCAACATCACGAGCGTCAACTCCCAGTTGTAGTAGAACATCAGTCCGAGATAGACGAATAGCATGACAAAGTCGAGGATCGCGGAAATGGTCGTGTCGGTGAAGAGCCGCTGGATCGTGGCATTTTCCTTGAATCGCGTGGTCAGATCCCCGGTCCGGCGCAGCGCGAAGAACCGCATGGACAGGCCCAGCAGATGCCGGTAGAACCGCGACAGCATCGTGAGGCTCAACCTTGCGCTCATGTACCCGATCAGATACGCACGCAGGGTTGAGGTACCCATCTGGAAGAGCGCCACCACAACCATACCCGCCAGCATCAGGTTCAGAAGGTCCTCGTCGTGATGCACCAGCACCTGGTCCACGATCGTCTGCGTGAAGACGGGCGAGGCAAGGCCCAACAGGCTGAGTACCAGCGACGCCAGCAGAACCTCGATCAGAATGGCCGTATAGGGCTTTATCAGTGGGAAAAAACGCTTGAAGGAAGACCTGGAGGGTTCATTCTCCGCCACCTGATCCGTATATTCCAGGAGCAATGCCATGTTGGTCCAGCTCTTCTCGAACTCCCCGCGCGCCAGCTTGCGAACACCCAGGCCGGGATCCGCGATTTTCACATCATTCCTGTTGATCTCATACAATACCACGAAGTGATTGCCTTCCCAGTGCAGTATCGCCGGCAGTTCGGTCCTCATCAGCGCTTCGTAACCTGTCCGTACGCCCCGCGTCACAAACCCGAGGGTCTCCGCCGCTTCGGCCAGCGCCGCCATCGATGTGCCGTCCCGCGACACGTTGCTCATGTCGCGCAGCCTGTTCAATCCGATAGGCATCTTGTAGTACTTGCAAATCATCCCCAGACACGCCGCCCCGCAGTCGGACTGATCGTTCTGCTTCAGGAACGGGAAACGAAAGGACGCCGGCGCGCTTCGTTCCACCGCTTGCGAATCGGAATCCGGCGTACTGGACGTCGAACCATTCCCATCAACCGCGTTAATCCCATCCAGCGGGCGGCTCTGAGACCCGATTTCGCGCGGCCGGATCTCGCCTGGCCGGGACCCGTACGATTCTCCTTCAAGGTGCAATCGCCGGGCCGTTTCGCCCAGGGATGCCAATATAGGCATTGTATTTTTAAGGCGATCGAAGTCATCTTTATCAAGAAAGTAGATAACACTATTGTGCGGACTCCGGATCGTTCGTGACCCGCCGCCTGAAGCATCCGTCTCCTCGAAAAAATCACCGGCTTTCACACGATGCGTGCTGCCATCCTCGGAAATCACGTACAACTCGCCGCCGCCCACCACGCAAAGCCTCCCGCGCGAATCATTGGGTCCCGAGAATGTCGCTCCCTTTGCAATCTCCTTGCGCTTCAGTCCACGGAACAACTCCCGCATCCCATCTCCGGAAACGGACCCCGCCAGATAACGCGTGAAGTTCCGGTATGCGATATTCGCAACCTGATCCTGCAGATACACATTCAGCTCCGGCTCTTTCTTCAACACGTTGTAGAATTCATTACGCGACACCTGCAACACCACGGAATCCTCGGCGGCTCGCACCGTAGCCCGATGTCCCCACTCCGTCAACAGCGCCCCTTCGCCGAAGTGATCGCCGGCGTACAAAAAGCCCAGAGTTTCCGGTTGGCCATCCGCACTCTGCTTGATCACCCTCAATCGACCCGACTGAAGAATGCAGAAGACATCACCGGGGCCCCCTTGATCGAAGACGACCGACCCGAAGGGAAACCGAACGGACTCTGACTGAACTGACGCATCTAAAAACGGGGACAAGACGTCCATTGTATCTCTAACCTGGCGCGGCTTCGTCCGGCTGGGCCGCAACCCAATATGTGAAAGTGAATTCGCGCGCTTAAAACGGTTCAATCACTCCCCCCTTGAGGGGGAATCGCAGAAGTCGAGCCGGCCACCGTGCATGCGTTGCCCTCAGCCTGAGGAAGGGTCGAAGGCGCCGCCCTGAGCTTGTCGAAGGGTCGAAGGGGCCGGCGCCGGTGGTGGGGGGATCGCAACGCGCTTTGTTTTAGCAGGCAGCATGAAAAACATGAACGCGTTTTCCGGAGAAGTCTTACTGTAAGACTCCAATTGGCATCGTCATTCGAGTGTCCGGTTGTAAACAGGTGTCGGTCAGGTTTTCTGCCGTAGGTCAATTCCCGATCCGTTACATACTATATATAGTATGTCTGTACCCGTGATCCACCGCTCTCAGCCGTAGAAAGGGACCCGCGATCGACGCGGCCACTCCCGGCTCCGGGCGTGGCCCATCAGTCCCTACACTGCATCGGTGTGGGGATCTGCGAGCGGATCCCGGCCCTCGGGAATATGTTGCAAGTTGCTTGAAACCCTGTTGAACCACCACAGTCCAAGAGCAGCCAACAGCATCCCCGACGCACTCCACCACCAGGGATTGAACGCAACTTCGTTAAGGTCTCCTGAAATGTCCAAATGACGCGAATAGAAATGTATAGCGGTGACGGCAATGAGGTTGTTCAACGCGTGCCCGAACAACGCCGGCAGCAGTGACCCGGTACGGATTACCCACCAGGCCCAGACAACGCCCGATCCAACTATAGGCGCCAGTGTCCAGAGATCCAGATGCATCGCACCAAACAGAACCGCCGTCCAGATAATGGCGGAAGGCCTTGTATGATGCGCCAGCAGACCGCTCAGGATAATTCCCCTGAACAGCAACTCTTCCCCAAACGGAGCCACTATGACTGCTCCGAACAGCGCAGACATAAAGGATGTTCTGCTGAAGATCTCCAAACGATAGATTTCCTGTATCCACTCCGGAACAGGAACGATGCGAATCACGACTTTCATCAATTCAGTATCGAGCATCGCCAGGCCGACGATCGATATTGCAACGCAGGGCCAAACACGCCAATCAAAACGTGCGTTGAACAGTTGCTTTACATATTTCCAGTCCAGATCGGTGCGGCGGTACACGTAGCCCAGAATGACAAGGAAATTTACAAATAACAGAATTCCCAGCACGAAGTCGTCGTCCAGCTGCCACCCGTCAACAATGGCCACAGGAATTGCCAAAACTGCCTGAACCAGGATAAGTAAAGCCAGCAACCAGATCGTCTGTTTCAGATTTGGATACGCCATAGAGAGCTCGCCAGGTTTTCTGGTCGGCTTTAAGTGTTCGTAGACAGCGCGGTTCGACATGTTCCGTCCTGGATCATTTCCGTATCATTGGTCCGCCTCATTCCGGCGGGGTTTGCCCTTCCGGCCAGACATAGCAGCCAGGTTCCGATGGGTGATCTCTGACCGATAGGTAGGCGGGGAAATTCTGAACCTTGAAAATAGGTCAACTGAGTTCTTACATCGTTATCGGGCTACCTCGCAGGCGATCCGATATCGACATTAATGTATTCGTCTCCCAAAGCGTCCGGGAAACGGCAGAGGTTTGGAATCAACCCCTTGAAGCGTGTTCAGATACGTATGCTTACAGTGCGGGCGTCTCCCCGGCGGGAAATATAATGAAACCCACTTCCGACGGGTGGTCCTGAATCCATCTGTCATTGTCATATCTGCGAGCCCTTAATAAAACCATGAAATCTCCCGCACACCCGGCGAATGTAACACTCAAGAGCAAGACCGACCAGATCGCGGGATCCCACAACAGCACCAAACCAGCAACGGGTGTGGTAACTATCATCGGCAAGACCACGAATACCCGGAAAGCGCAGACCTTCATCGGTCTGTCGGCGTGACAGTACAGCGCCCCCAATCGCCAATTGATTCCAAAGTGCAGCGATCTTATTGGGACTCTTGCCGAAGTCAACGCGGCAAGGCCGTGAAGCGCTTCGTGAGTCACATACAGGGCGATTATACATCCAATCAATTTCCATAGATCGGCGAGCGGGAATTGCAACTCAATTGCCCAGGGAAGCAAGGCATCTACCACAACACTAGTCGCTGCCGAAAACCATAACATCAAAAAGGACAGGTTGTGGATATCGTCTTTGTTAAATATCACTTCGGAGACCTTTTGATTCTCGGCCGTATCTATTTCGCCCCTGCTCGCCTCAAAGAGTACGCAGACTGCGGTCACCATTCGCGCTGCGGTTGCATGGAATTTCCTTCGGAAGATGATGAACGAGACTGCCTGACAGACCAGGACCGCCATAAGGATTGCAAATTCGATTCGAATGACGAATCTGAGAATCAGCAAGGCAGGCAAAACTGAAAAAAACGCGTATAATATAGCCGTGAGAATCCAACGTCTCCACGTTTCTGTGTGAAGGATGTCCTTCATCCGGGAACTCCGTATTCGCATGCATCGCCCTTTTTCGTGGGCCAGAGGCATGAATCCTGATTTGATCGCGGTGTAAATTCAAATACCGTCCAACAGCGGCTAGCTGCCATCGCCCGGCATATATCCCGTCTCAATCGCGTCCGGTGCGGTAGATTGGGAGTCTTTCGAAACCACGTAGAACCACCAGAGTCCAAGAGCAGCCAATATCATTCCGGCACCTGTCCACCACCAGGGATTGAAGACCACAACATTGAAGTCTTCCGCTACTTCGAAATATGGTATTTCGAAGTGCAAGGTCGTAACGGCGATGAAATTGTTCAATGCGTGGCCGACCAGAGCAGGCCACAAGGATCCCGTCCGGATATACCACCAGGCGAATACGAACCCGTACAGTAGGGCCGGGGGAAATTGCCAGGGGTTCAGATGGCCCACGCCAAACAGAAACGCCGACCAGAAAATCGCCCGGTTCCTGGTCTTGTGTGCCAGCAAACCGGTAAATATTGTGCCTCTGTATAGTAACTCTTCGACGGACGGTGCGACAAACACTGCCCGGAACACGGCTGAGGAATAAGATGTCTTGCGCCCGAACTCCGAATTGAAAATATCCTGGATGAAATCGGTCATCGGAATTAGTCGAATCACCACTTTATCCAATTCCAACAGAACCATCCCGAGGCCAACGATCGAAATTGCCACACAAGGCCATACGCGCCAATCAAAGTCCGTATTCACCATTTGCGACAAGTCTTTCCATGTTCGATCCGTGCGGCGGAAGACATAGCGCAAGAAAAGGTAATAAACCACCAGAGTTAGAACTCCAGTCAAGAGGTTTTCGTGTCGAAAACTCTCGCCAAGGATGGTCTGTACAATGTAGATGATGAGTCCCAATACCGACTGTGTTACCCAGAATAGAACCACTAACCAGATGGACTGCCGTAAGTTCGGATACGTCATTCGAATATCCTATCGTAAGACGTCTCGGACTGTGGTTGCCCGTGGGGCCGAGGACTTTAGTCGGATCCTGCCTACAGAAGAAGACGACACAACTTAATGTTCTGGAAAGACCATTTACACTACAATCTGCCCGTGCCACCGAGCGCTTTATCCGGATTCTTGCATCCGCTTCCTGGATAAGCTACCAGAGTAAAGAATGGCTGATTTCGCCGTTCCTCCAGCCTGCCTCATAACCTGAAGGAATGCGCGCGATAAAATGCACGTAGACCCGATTTCTCTTCGGCTCCTCTCCGCCGCGCAAGGCTGAATCACTCGAGCGGGGTCTGCCCTTCCGGCCAGACATAGCAGCCAGGCTCCGATGGATGATCTTGTACCCGGTCGTCCCCGCCAAACCGTTGCAGCTTCAGAAAAATCATGACATCTCCAGAACAAATTGAAATTGTCCCACTAAATAGCAACAGAGACCAGATGGCAGGATCTAACCAAAACACCAGACTGGCACACAGCGTCGTAACGATCAATGGAAAGAGCAAGACGATTCGCTGAACGCGCATTCTCAGTAGTTTATCGCAGTGACAATAGAAAACCAACCATTTCGAATTGACCCCGAAACGAATAGAATTGAATGGTACCTTGCCCCATTGTAACGCGGCAACGGCGTGTAATGCTTCGTGAACTACAATTAGCAAAACAATACTCACGAGAAACATCCACTGATCCAGGCTTTCCAGACGGAACCGAATCTTCAATTGCGACAAATGTGCCCACAAAAGGCAAAAATTGAACGCCCCAAAAAACAAGATAATTCCAATAATGATCGCACGGACTTTGCTCACACGGATTTCGATCACCTCTTGACCCTTCTCGTTGGCCTCGTCTATACCTGTTGAGTACATTTCGTTATCCGCCGACATCGGAGACTCCCATCACTATTATTCGAACGAAACCGGACCGCCAGGCATTCGATCTGTGGTGTCCTCATCGATCTATAGGATGAGGCCCACGAAAGCCCGCCTGGCAGTCCGTAGGTCTGGACTCCATCGATAGTGCTTTCAATGGAACCTGTACCAATCGACTCTGTGACTCTCAACAGCCCATCACCATCTACGAATCGGACTCACAGATTCGACAGGCCGTCAGCGAGACCACTGGCCCATTGATCAATGGCATCCGAAACGAAATTTACGGCATCCTTACCCCTATTGTAGTACCAGACGACAGATTCTACGACATCTTGAGGCCTTGTCGCTGCTACGACAACGAGCCCTGCCACAATCCCGACGAGGATGGGATGTCCTCCCGATACTTGGGCCATGGTATGCTCACTTGCGGTTTCTTGTCTTGTCGGCAAGGCCGAACAGGAAATGAGCCGACTTTCTGTATCGGTTGCTGCCGGAAGAGCCAATGCGTGTGTCATGATGTCCTCCTGAAGGGTTAGTTTAACTTCCTCGATTATAGCCTATCCTGCGTGTCTCGCTTCGCCGAAGGGTTGGTTGAACAAAGCGTTGATGCACTCTTGGATCTCGGCCGAACCGATTTCATGCACTGAGATCGTGATCCGGTACGTTCGCCTCTCAATAATTGAAGAAAGGCCATCGTATCCCACCGCAATGTAATCCACTTTACCAAACTTTCCTGTCTTTTCTCGACGGCTTCAGCCAGGCAATGAATGACTGCGCCTCTCTTGACCGCTGGCCTTACATCAACCCGCCGAAGAGATGGATTGTCTGGAATTTACTCTGGAATTCGGCCCGGCATCGACGAGTGGGACTGTGAAGCAGGCGAATACTTGAGATACAGTTCCAAACGTCGAATACGGAGATCGTTAATTTGAACCGTTGTGTGTCCGGCCGGTCGCGCTATTCAGTGTATCATGCACGAAGACGCAATATTCCGCTATTTCATCGGCGAACACAACGGCTAACAAAACAGGAAGAACCACAGCTGGCAATATCCCTCCCTGTGTGTTCATTATCTCACGACGCGCCAGTTCGGTTTCACGTCCCGGCAGTTCCGTGCAAGTTGCGGAAGCCTGGGTTGAGGATACCTGAATTCGATCTCTCATTCTGCACCTCCTTTATTCAACACTTCCAAGTATACGCAGGGGAGTCTCAAGAAACGTGTTATATCAAAGTGACACCCACCGCAGGTATGGAGCAACCGGAAAATTGGGTTCGAAATTTCGACCGAAATAATCAAAAGCCGAACGGCTTTCCGCCTGTTTGTCCCGACCGTTAATCTCCAACCCCGAAATAATCGAAGATTGCCTCGGCGACAAGTCTTGCAATCACTATTGGTCCAATGGGTGGCAGACCAATTCCACCAGATGCATTCGCCATCTCACGACGCACAATATTGGTTTCCCGGCCTGGAAGTTGGCCACAGGTCAAGAAGGTATGTGCCGGTTGCAGCTGGGTTAGATCTTTCATTTCAACATGTCCTTTCTGTAATGAACACGTGAGTTTTCCATCCGAACTCAATCTAAGTACATCAACTACAGTACCGGACCTGAAGGCCTGTCCGGCTCCGGCAACGTTACGCCGAATATCTCAGCGACCAGATTTCTGAGCAGGCGACCCAACCCGGCGTCCCCGCCCGAAATTCGTGCAGCCTGCCCGGCGGTCAGGTCCTCCGTCTGAATGGGCAATCGAGCCGGAACTACGGACGAGACCGCAGGGCCTGGTGCAATTCGTCTATTCATGTCTATCACCTCCTTTCGTAAACATCCCAGCATCGGCCGGTTTATCGGCACTGTTCTCGATCCAGAAACCGGGACGGTCTTCGCTGAAATGTCTTTTTTTCCGAAGCGCTCCGTATGCCGTTTCGGGTTCCCGGCACCCCCCCTCGCGGGCGGCTTCGGATGCGATCTTTCGGAGACGCCGCGTCGCGCGGCACGCTTTCGTTCCTCGCCTCCGTCGACGCATTGGACTCGCAACGATTGTGCCATTCGGGATGCACCGGGACCTAACTGTCTGGAATGCAAAAGAGAAAAAATCGCCAGCCTCTCAGCAGGGCGCAGGTCGACGTCCGGTTCCTGAACGATGTGTTCCATTTTGCGTCACGCGGATGAAACCATGTTGCAAATGGCGCCGCTCCGATGGCGTGGCGAAGCCTGACCGTACATAAAAAAACACCGGCGACAGAAGCCACCGGTGTTCGATCCAACAAGAATGTTCAGAAGGGTAAATAAAGCCAGCGTTCGGCGAGTAATCTCGCGAAGGGTATCAGGTCAACAAAACGCAACGTCGACCGGCGAACTACCCGTTAGAAAACAAAACATTAACAGACGCCTGATTCCGATTCAACCGGCGCCCTGGTAGGCCGTGCGCAGTTGCTCGACGTCGATTTTCGCCATTCCCGGCATCGTATCCATCATGGCCGATGGATCGCGTTCCTTCAGCCGCGGAACTGCCTGTACCAGAATTGGCAAGGCCCCTCCCTCGACCGTTACAATAATACAATCAGACGTCGCGGGTTGCCTAGACGCAGTCCCGCCAGCGACGTCCCGTTACTGTTGCCGGGGTTCGGAGATATCGTTAAACTTGGTGACACTGCCGCTACGCATGCAGCGAAACGCACACCTGATGATACTCGTCGGCCGAGAGGATTCTCCGACAAGCCCGAACTGCGTCCTACCTCCACCCCAGCCCATCCATATCTATGCCTCGATTCGGAAACCTATTGTCTCCGACGTTTGGAAAATTCCTGGTCACCGGCCTGGGCGGCGTGGTTGTCAATCTCGGTTCGTTTCAACTGATGCTCACCCTCGGCGTGCATGCGCTGCTGGCGTCGCCGATTGCGATCGAACTGTCGATCATCTTCAATTTCCTGCTCAACAACTACTGGACGTTCCGCAAACGCTCTCTGGCCGGAAAGCGGCGGGTTCGGGGGTTGAAGTATCATCTGGTTTCGTTTGCGACGCTGTTGCTGAGCTACGGCACCTTCGTATTGCTTTCCGTACTGTTCGCGAATGTGCCGCTGGTGTTTCTTCAGGGATGCGCGATCGCCCCGGCCGGTGTGCTGAACTACTCCGTCAATTCTCTCTGGACGTTTCGTGAGGCAACGGATGAGGGTAGCGGCGACGTCCGGGAGAGTACGGGATGAACCCCGCGCGCGCCAGGCCTGAAGGATTCAAACCGATCCGCGACGGCATCGCGCTGGCTGCGTCCATTGTCGCCCCGCTTGCGTTGTTCGTGCTTACCCTGCCGCGCACCGTTGTGCTGGAAGACGACGGTTTGTTTCTGATGGCCGGCGCCCATCTGGGCGTGGCCCATCCGCCGGGATATCCGCTCTATACGCTGATCGTCCACCTCTTCACGCTGTTGCCCTTCGGCAGCGTTGCCTTCCTCGGCCACCTGTCCAGCGCAGTATTGGGGGCGCTCGCGTGCGGCTGCGTGTACATCTGTGCCCGTTTGATCGGCGCGTCGTCCATTTCCGCCCTGACAGCCTCCCTCCTGTTTGCCGCCTCGGAGCATTTCTGGTCTCAGGCCATTGTCACCGAGGTCTACACGCTCAATGCGCTGTTTTTCTTTGGCAAATACGCACTGCTCCTGTATGGCGTCCGCCACCCTCACCGTACCGGTATATGGATTGGCGCAGCCGCGGCCTGCGGATTGAGCCTGGCCAATCACGTGCCGTTGACGGTGCTGTCAATGCCGGGACTGGCATTGCTGGCCTTTACCGTCCGGCGGCATCTATACAGGAAACTTCCGCTGCTCCTCGTCATTCTTGCGTGCAGCGCGGTATTGCCCTATGCCTGGATGGTCTGGCGGTCTCACCAGGACGTCCTGATCAATTTCTACGGCTCGATCGATACCCTGAAGGAGTTCTGGTTCTACTTCAGCAGGCAGGGGTATATCGAAGTCGACATCAGCCCCAGCGCGGGATGGCACGACCGGTTCAGGTTCATGCAGTGGCTTGGCAACGAGTTCCTGTGGCAATTGACGCTGCCGGGATTCGCGCTCGCGGTCTTAGGCCTGGTCATCCTGTTCCGGAGGCGACCGGCCGCAATCCCCTGGTCCGGAGCGTTGGTCTTTCTCACGAACAGCATCGTCAGGTCCTTCAGGATGTCACTGGACGTATATCCTCATCCCGAGAACACGTCGTCCGATGCCCTCGATCAATAACGGATTGACTTCAAACGGCTGAAACAGCCGCCACGATAGAGGTCCCTGAGTCCCCGTTTCCCGCACCGGTTGCCCCATCCCTACAGTTTTTCAAGCAACGTTACGTACTGCAGGCACGTGAATCTTCCGGCCGAAGAAAGATCCAGCGCAGCTGGAATTTTTCCCGAAGCTGTCGTGTGTACGGGTAAGGCGCGGTAGCCGCTATGTGAAGTCTTTCTCGCTGCAATCCCTTGACACGGCTGGAGAGCGTGGGTATTTTCAAGACGTGAGCGATAGACAATCGAACTTGCGTCGCTACTTCAACAGTTAATCTGTGATTTCTGCGATGGGTTAAAGTCAGTCATTGCGTCGAGGTCCAGACAATGCAAAATGCCGATATTGCGGTGTCCGGTACGGATGGAAGGCTCCAGCTCGTGGTTGAAATCAAGAACGTACCTGGCGCACCTGCCGAGTGGGTCGCACGTTTGCGGCGCAATTTGATAGCCCATTCATTCTTGCCGCATGCTCCATATTTCCTCCTTGTCCTCCCGGACTACCTCTATCTCTGGACGGGAGCTTCTTCAGCAGATATTCTGGCAAATCCTGAATACAAGGTTGAGGCCGCCGAGGTATTCGCACCCTACCTCAAATCCAACCTGTCTCTCAATGATCTAAGCCGGTATGGGCTCGAATTGCTTACGAATTCCTGGTTGCAGGATCTACTACATAAAGACTCGGGACACGACCTGGACGACGGAAGTTCCCAGTGGCTCATTGACTCGGGGTTATACGAAGCGATTTCAAACGGTTCTGTCGAACTCGAAACGACAACATGATTGTGTATCTGGAGTCAAATTTCGTTCTTGAACTTGCTTTTCTCCAGGCCGAGCATGAAGAGTGCTCGGCACTTTTGTGTCTCGCTGAGATTGGAAAGATTCGCCTGGCTTTGCCTGCCTTCAGCATTGGCGAACCATATGAAACGTGGGTACGTCGCACGAAGCGAAGACGGAAGATTCACGAGGACCTTACAACGGCCATCCGAGAACTCTCTCGTTCAAGTCCATACGAGGCGGCATCCGAACAATTTCACGAACTGACCAGCCTATTGATCCGTAGCGGCGAAGAGGAGAAACGACGGCTTGATGAATCTCTGGAAGACATACTCGAAACCGTTGAAGTGATTCCGATAGGACCGAGTATTATCAAAGCCGCGATTAAGTACCAGGGTACGCTCGATCTCTCGCCGCAAGACTCGATTGTGTATGCTTCGATCCTTGATCATCTGAATGCAGAACCACGGAAGCGATGCTGTTTCATAACCAGGAACTCCAGGGATTTCGCCAATCCGTCTATCGAAGGCGAACTGACTTCGCACAATTGCCGCCTGTTGACGAAATTCGCCGATGGCGTGGGGTATGTCCGGCGAGAGTTGCAGTAACTGAGGGCGCACATTCGGACTGATGCGGTGAGCTGCGCCTCTACACTTCACCCTTCGTGAATCCCGTCCAACTCCGGCAGAAGCCGGACGCTCTCCTGCTCGTTGGGGTCCGAGCGGGCGATGACCGCGATGCAGGGTTCGGTCTGGCTGGCGTTGTAGGGAAGGTGGGGGACGCCGGGCGGGATGTAGAGGAAATCGCCTTCGCCGACGCACATGTGCTCCTCCAGGTTGTCGCCGTACCACATTCCTGACTTGCCGCTGATAACGTAGATGGCGGTCTCATGGCCTTCGTGCAGGTGCGCCCTGGCACGTTCGCCCGGAGGAATACTCAGCAGGTGCATGCAGATCCCGAGGGAACCGGCGCTCTCGGCCGTGACACCCGTGCGATAGGTAAAGGCCTGCTTGCCGGTGAAAACGCCCTGCGAGCGAATCAGCTTGCATGTCTGAGCGGTTGGCGACGGCATAATCCATCTCTCCCGTATTTCACAACATTGTTGGCTTGACTACTCACGTGTTTCACGGGCATTGTGTCTTCACGGATCGACAACAGAACACCGGCCAATAGAACTCGAAATCGTCTTCACCCAGGCGTCGTATCCCGAACTCGCTCCTGACGCCCCGAAATGCGGCGGCGAACTCCCGATACAACCCGACCTGCGCCGCCGCAGGGGTCCCTGATCTCTCGACCCACTCCTGAAACGTCATGTCCACCCGCGTGTTTGCGGTATGGGATATTTCGAAACCCGCGTCGGTCACGTCCCTGCGCCACCCGGACGGCGTTTGCGCGGTCACATGGGTCGGATCCCGTTCAACCTCCACCCGATGATGCCACGCCGCGACCTCCGGGTCTTCAGACGTCGTCGTGTCGCACAGAAGAAAGACGCCCCCCGGACTCAACACACGGTGTACTTCTGAAAGAAACCTGCCGACGTCCGTAAAATGGTGCGGCGCCGTCCTGCACGTGACCAGGTCGAGAGAAGCGTCCGGATACGAAATATCGCACGCATCGACAATTTCGAAGCGCACGTTGTCAACGCTCCGCTCTCCAGCGATTATGCGGGCCTGGTCCAGCATCCGCCGCGCGATGTCCGATGCAACGATTGTGTCACAGAACTCCGCAACCGCGAATGCCGTGAAACCGGGACCCGTGGCAATATCCAGTCCCATGGTGTAGCGTTCGAGGGACGCCCAGGCCGTGAGGATGCGCAGACTTGCTCCTGATGCGTGCGCTTCGCTCACGGCGTATCTGGCCGCCTGGCGATTGAACTGCTCTCCAGCTGAATTCAATCTCAATCCCGCAGTTGTACTTTCTTCCTCAAGTCAAACGCCGATAATCCGGCACGGTTGCGGCGGCGACGAACCTTACGTCGCACCCAGAACCTCACGCAGGCGATGGGCGACCACGCCCAGATCCTCGTCCGTCAACGTGGGCACCGACACGTGGAGCGCATTTGCGGAATTCCCCAGCACGACGCTGGGCCGTCCCTCCTTCAGTTCGGCCAGGACCTGCGACAGGGATTTTCCCAGGGCCTTCCCGTCGAACCGGATCAGCAGCCCGCTGCCGAGCCCGCGTTTTTCCGTCACGTGTTCCACCTGGATGTTTGGAACTCCGTTCAATGAGCGGAACAGTTGGACGGCCTTGCGCCGGTGATCGGCGAAACGCGCCTCGTGGTCCATTTCAAACCATTCCTTCAACGCGGCCGTCACGGCGATCACCTCCTGGCGGTCCACCTTCAGGGGGCGGCCCACCGTTCGCCGCTCCTCGGTTTCGAATCCGATAAAACCCTGCACGAAAGCCGCGTCCACCAGGTCTTTCCGTCCGCACATGATCCCCGTGGAGTTGCACGCGCCGAAATATTTCGCGCCGTATCCCACCACGTCCGCGCCCATCCGGGGGTACCGGCACATCACGTCCAGCGGGAATACCTGGGAGGCCGCATCCACAATCACCGCAACGCCGCGGTCCCTCGCGACGGCGATGGCGTCTTCCAGCGGTACGACGCCCGGCCCGCCGCCCGGGGCGACGTAGAGAAGGCCTGCCGTGCGATCGGTCATCGCTGCCTGCAACTGACTCGCAGTCGTGCCGTCTCCGTCACCCACCTCCACCAGCTTTCCGCCGTACACCGTCACGCATCGTTCGTACTTGTAGCGCTGCCTGGACTGAATCAGAAATTCGTCCCGCATCCCCGTTGTGTCGGGCAGTTGCTCCATCCTGCCGCGGTCGTGTCCCGTCATGCACGCGACGGACCCCAGCGCAAGCACGGACGCGCATCCGGGCGTGACCAGCGCCGCCTCAGCCCCCAGCATCCCGGCAATCACCTCGCCCGACCCCTTCAGCAACTCCTTCATATCCACAAAATACCTGTTGGCATCCTGCATCGCCCGGAGTACACCGGGAGACAGGCGCGAACCGCCCAGTACGGTCTGGCTTCCCATCGCGTTGATCACCGGGTTCACGCCCAGGTCTTCGTAGATCCGGCGTCCACTCTCGCTGTCCATACGCACCTCAAATCAGGGAAATGATCTGCGTGAAACCTGAAATACCGGCGCCTCCCTTCGCCGCCGACGATGCAGACAAGATAGCCCTCTCGAATATGCCGATCAATGCCTTTTTATACATATGCACAAAAAAAAGGCGACCACAATGGCCGCCCCTGCGCCTGACTGGAAACCCACCCGAAGGCTCGGTCCGTCCGGACTGCGAGACCTGTCGATTCCTCATTTCACATCGATCAAACACCGGCATTGATCGATACACTGCCAGCACGTTTTCTCAGTTGGCCTGACCAAAACCTGGAAAACTGTATTCGAAGAGATACGCAAATTTCGCAAAAACAGCCCGCCTGCCCGGTCGCCCGTCTGCAAACACGAAAAAAAAGTGGCTCTCAGGAGTGAATTCATAGTCGAAGACCGCATTGAAATTGTGGAGCGTTTCACCGCGCAGCCGTTCATCGACGCGTTCGACAAAAACGCGCCAACCGACCTTTCGGGAGAATTGATAGTTGCTGCGGAGCCGGACAATCAGCGTGTTGCGATGCGCACGCCAGTAAAGATAGCCGACGTCGACGTCCGCAGAGAGTTTGCCCAGCAGGTTGAGACCCGCGGAAACGTTCGTATATCGACTGATTTCAGCACGACGAAGCCCGAAACGACCAAAGGAATTCAGGTGCCAGTGTTGTGCTTCGTAATTTGCATCGAAGCCTACAAACCTGGTATCGAAGAGTTGACCGACTTCGCGCAGGACGCCGAGGCCGCCGAACGTGGCAAAATCAAACCTGCCAATCTCAATTTCGAACCGGACCTCGCTGCGCCGTTCCCTTAGCAACTGCTGTGCATTGGTCAGGTAGAAGTGGTGCATTCCAACCCCGATCGACTGTACGAGGCTCGCCTCGGGAAACCCGTATCTGTACCTCGTGCGCACACGCGTGCGACGGAATGCATCATCTTCAAGTCCCGTCTCGTTCGGACGAAATCCGTCCTGAATCTCGTCAATCCCGATTTGCGCCAGCCATCCTTCGCGCACCCACGCCAGCGCGTTGTGGTAAGCCCAATGGGTTTGACCTTCAATCGAATTAACCGCAAACTGCGACGTTCCAGTCCAGTCGCGATGAAATCCGAATCTACCATTGAGCGAAAGAAGCGCCACGTCTCTCTCCGCCTGGTGTTTCTGGACTCCCATAAAGCCGATGACCGTGCGCTCACCGATGTCGCAGTTAACGCGACCGGCCAGGAGATTTGCCTGTTTTTTGCGATCCCCGTCGTATCGATCGATCATCTTTCCGTACGTGTTGATCACGGCAAAGTTGACGCGGCGTAATTTGCCGGCCACCTTTGTACCAAAGTCGATCTCCTGTACACGCCGTGTATACAACAGGTTCAGGGGCAACTCGAACAGTTCGGCGCCTTCGCGGAAAAACGGGCGCCGTTCCGGAAGAGACAACTCCCGGTCGTTTGTTATGTTGATCTGAGTCGGATCACTTTCCAACTGCGAGAAGTCCGGATTGAACGTCACGTTCGAGACAAGATGCGTCGAGATCGGTACAATGAAATCCAGCCCGCCGTTCAAATCATCCGGACGATCATCAATCGCGCGAAGGCTCCCGTACGGCAGTATTCCGATCGCCCGCTCCATATGGATTTTCCCAAGTTTCAGTCCGGTCAGGTCGCCGAATTCGGAAACCCGTCCGAAAACGGCAGTACGAGCCCAGGAATAGGATTGTCCGTTCATCGGATGCGTCCTCCAAAAATTGACTCCCCACGTCGTATTGTGGGGATCAAACCGGAGCACTCGAAACGGGATCGCAAATTCGGCGGTCCATCCATCGTGGTGTTTTCTCACTTTTGACTCCCATCTGGCGTCCCAGCTCATATCGAAAACGCTCTCGTTGCTTATCCGTTCGTCCATCTGTGCGCCAAGTGTATTGCTTGCAAAGACATAGCAGTTGCGACGGTCGCGATACGTATCCAGCATCACCTCAATACAGTCATTGTGCCAGACACGTGAATCACGTCGGGTCATTGTTTCCCGCAGATTCCCCATATCCGGTTCTTCACAGTATATGCCGATATAGAGCGCCTCTTCGTCGTACAATATCCTGACTTCAGTCTTCAGGCGCGACGGGTGAATCTTTCCCTCCTTTATACGGAAGAAACCGGTCGCAATCCGTGCTTGTTGCCATACGGCGTCGGAGAGCTCGCCATCTATAACCGGTGCGGTTTTCACCCTTACGGCTTGAACGGACCGGGTCCGGTCCTGATTATCGCCCCGGATCGATATCGGCATCAGCAACGTCACGACGACGGTCCAGGTACGTACAAATGGATTCAGCCGGCGAACCAACTCAATCAAGTCTGCCCTCCAATCGAAGCGTTAAAGGAATGCACATCCGTTCTCCTATGGGCCGAGTTCCCCGTGCCACAGCCGTTGCATCTCGTCACAGTTTTCGAGAAGCACAACCAGTTTTCCCTCTGCGTATATTTGTCCATCCTTAAGGACGATGATATTGTCGGCGCGCCTCAAGACGGTTCGGCGGTGCGAAACGACGAGATACGTGCCAACGTTCCGAAATGTCAGGGGCATCTCCGTTTGTTCAAATATCCGATCCCACAATACCCGCTCCGTCTCAACGTCGAGAGCACTGGAAAGATCGTCGAATACCATCAGTTCGGCTTCCCGCACAAGCGCCCGAGCCGCTGCCGTACGCATGACCTGCCCGCCCGAGAGTTTCACGCCCCTTGGACCTATTGACGTATTCAGCCCGTCCTCGAGCGATTCCAAATCATCTTCCATTACCGATTTCCGTATCGCCGCCTCGAGGTCGACACGGTCTTCCGGCAGACCCATGAGGATATTGTCTCGCAGCGAGTCGCTGAAGAGCCTCGGGACCTGCGGCGTATAGGCACAGCGCGGATGCACAAGGAACGACGCCGCATCCGCCACACATTCGCCATTCCAGTATATTTCGCCGGCATCCGCTGGCAGGTACCCCAACAGGGCATCCAGAAGCGTGGTCTTGCCGGATCCGATCCGACCGGTGATCACAGTTACGGTCCCAGCTTCCAGATGGAGGTCTATGTCGTCAATTCCCTGTCCAGTCTCCGTATAACGATAGCTTAAACCTTCCACGCGAAGGCGTCGCAGATAGTGGATACTTTTTTTTGTAACGAATGGAACGGGAGGGAATTCGCCCTGCAGGTAGACCGGACCCGAACGGACCAGTGCTTCTTGAGCAGCGCCCGGCAAGAGTTCGCGGAGTCGCTCTATGGAAACGTCCGCCCGTTTGAGCGCGGCCAACAAGAATCCCAAACGATCTGCAAATGCCAGGACGGTAATCTCGCCGAGCGCGATGTAACTGACAAACAGTGCGAAGTCACCGACGGTGAAGGATCCTTCTCTCATCAGTTCGGCGGCAAGAATCAAGATCACGCCTGTGGCCAGGCTGATTGTCGTCGAATTTATCGATGCCAGCAGCCGGTTGAAGAGTCGGTCTCTGATAACCGCTCTGCGCCTTGCTTCGTTGAGCCTGTCGAAATGGAGGACGGTGTGCGCCTCGGTGTTCGCGACCTTCACCGCCTGGACGGCCCCGAAAAGGTCTCCAAGGAAACCCGTGACGCGGCCCGTCCTTTCGCGGTTCTCCTGTCGATATGACTGGATGCGCCTGCCCAAGCCGTTTGCAAGCAGTATTATTGCTACCATCGGTACGAATGCCAGAAGCGTGATATAGGGATTGACACTCAACAGCACGTACAACGCAAAGACGGCCGCCAGTGCATGTCCGATCAGTGCAAGGAAAGTCGTAACGGGAGCAACCGCTCCATCGATATCGTCATCCAGGCGGTTTACGATTTCGCCGGTACCGTGAGAGATATGGACATCAACGCCCTGGAGAAGACCATTGAACAGATTTCCACGGACAAGAGTCTTCAGTTTGCCCTCGAACCATGCATAGCTCGCGGCGTATCCCTGTTCGGCAACCTGTATAGCCAATCTTGTGATAACAAAGAGAATCACCAGCATCCGGATGCCAAACCTGACATCCGCGTCGCCCGTTAAGGCGTTGAAGAATTCACGCAGGATCAGCCCGGCGACCAATGGGAAACCGAAATAGCCAAGAGAAAGGATGACACCAAGGAAGAACAACAAGGGGCTGTATCGTACCAACGCCCAGAAGTAGCTGCGTCTGCCGGCTACCTTATGGACTGTGGACGTCAAGACAGCGCATCCTCCAACCCCGTTTGCAACAGACCGGAGAAGACGGAATCGGGATTATCCGCCAATCTCGCGTATGACCCACATTCCCTTATCCGTCCTGCTTCGAGAATCATGATTTCGTCGGCACGACGCACAGTCGAGAGCCGGTGTGCAATCACAAGCACGGTCCGGTTTCGGAAGAGCGCATCCATTGCCCGTTCAAGTCGCCTTTCAGTGACTGCGTCCAGACGCGACGAGGCTTCGTCAAGAATCAGCAATCCGGGATCCCTCAGGAAAGCCCTTGTGAAAGCCAGTAGTTGCGCTTCACCGCCGGAAAGTCCGACCCCGCCCGGCGACAAACGGGTATCGAGTCCCACAGGTAGAGATTCGTACCAGGAATCCAACCCCAATGCGTGAAGCCCAGCCAAAATGCGATCGTCCGCGATGGATCCATCGAACAAAGTCAAATTATCCCGGACGGATGCCTGAAACAGCTGTACATCCTGTGTCACCAATCCGATGTGTGCACGCAGGTCAGACAGTTTCGGTTTGCGAATGTCCGTACCGCTGAGGCAAATCGAACCATCATTGGCGTCATAAAGGCGGAACAGCAGACGGGAAAGCGTCGTCTTGCCGCTCCCGGTCCGCCCCAAGAGACCGAGCACCTTACCTGAATCCAGCTTAAACGTGAGTTTATGCAGCACAGGTTTTTCGGACTGGTATGAAAAGCAGACGTTCCGGAACTCGACAGAGAGTGCACCAGACGGGAGAATCGCTCCCGATCCGTCTAAAATATCAGGGCTTGACATCCTGAGTTCTTCGACGCGCTGGATTCCAACACGAATGCTCTGGAAAGCTTCTGCCTGTCTTTGGATTCTGTTCAGCGGTGTGTGCAGCATCTGTAGATAGTGGATCAGGAGATAGACAGTCCCGATCGTGATGACGTCCGCCTGGAACAGGTATGCACCGTACGCCATAGCGAACGCGAAACCGATTGCGAAGACAGTGTTCGTGATTGACCAGCCCACGTCGGTTACGAGGTCGGCTTTGAAGCCGGTTGCGA
>LXNJ01000652.1_pt1 | contig 23330 bp, 26 predicted proteins | sample 809081 | NCBI WGS metagenome assembly LXNJ01 (sample SAMN04870510, study PRJNA318959) | sponge metagenome | biome: sponge; feature: marine sponge reef; material: water | host: Petrosia ficiformis | place: Greece: Milos, Mediterranean Sea | collected 2013-05-29 | depth 5-7 m | reverse complement strand
GGCGTCGGCAGCTTCTCGATAAAATCGATCTCGACCTCGTCCACCGAGCGCAGCAGGGAATCGGCCGTGTAAAATCCGCTCGGCCCGGAGCCGACGATCGCGACGCGGAGCGTCATGCCATCAATTCGCCGTTGAATTCAGTCTCGTGCCGGGTGGCGCGCGGCAGGGAAGCTAGTGCGTGTGCGCCCGTCTTGGAAGCCCCTTTGTCGGCGCGGCGCCCGCGACGTCGTGGAGTGGCCGATGGGGGGCCGGGCGCACGGTCCGGCCGGAAGGGTCAGTTCAGCCGGAGCTCGCCGTCGACGAAGCGGAACTCCGCCGGGCGGACCAGCTGCCGGGACGCGACGCGCACGATATGGAGCGCGCCCTCCAGATTCTCCTCCCAGAAACACAGGAACCGGTGCAGCTTCGGGAAGCGCGGCGCGGTGTCCAGGCCCTGCCAGACATAGGTCTGCAACAGGACCGGGTGGTCGGGCAGGCGATAGATGATTTCGGCGGTGGTGAGCCGGTGGCCCTGCAACTGCCTCAGGAGGCCCGGCGCGGCCTGCGGCCTGCGCGATCCCTGCTCGGTGCCCATGCCGTCCTCCCCGCTTGCCGTATCAGGGATGCAAGCTTAACAGACGGCCATTAATTCAACAATATCAATGATTTAGCAGCGTTCCGCCGGGAGTGCTGACAAGGCGGCCGTGCGCAGGCCCTGCGCGGTGCCCCGCAACGAAAAGGCCCGGACGCCCGCCCGGGCCTTGCGGCATATGCCGTCGTCCGTCGCCGGCTACAACCTTACATACTCGTAGTCGACCGGGTTGTTGTTGATGCCGCGGTCGGGCGGCGCGATCCAGCCCGCCATTTTGCCCGGCTCGGTCACCTGTTTCATCATGGCCTTGACATGGGTCCTGTCGGCGTCCGACGGGATCCAGCCGCCGATACGGCTTTCATACGCCTCGCGGCCGATCGGTGTGCCGTCCGGCGCGAAATGGAAGCCCGCGAACGGGCCGACGGTCCGGCGGAAACGGTCGGACGGCAGGCTTATTTCGAAATCGACGCCGGCCTTGCGGATCATGCGGTTCCAGCGCGTGATGCCGATATCGCAGTCCTTCGAATAGCCCTTGCGCGCCACCAGGTTCATGGCGTTGCGCGTGGCGATCTCGACGTCCTGCACGCCGGTGCCGTCTTCCGTCGGCTCCTCGATACTGTAGGCCGTGTCCGCCTCGATATGATCTTCGAACCGATCCTCGTCCGGCCGGCCCTTGAGGCCGTTGGCGAAATAGGCCGCGGCGTTGGTCGATCGGTCGGCGCCGAACAGGTCGAGGGACGACGAATACCAGTAATTGATGTATCGCTGGATCAGCCCCAGATCCATCGCCCCGTGATCGCGGATTCGCTGCGGATCGTCGGTGTTCAGCTCGTTCATCACTTCCAGCGCCCGCCGGATGACCCGGCCGAGGCCGGTTTCGCCGACGAACATGTGGTGGGCTTCCTCGGTCAGCATGAAGCGGCAGGTCCGCGACAGCGGATCGAAGGCGCTCTCGGCCAGCATCTTGAGCTGGAACTTGCCGTCCCGGTCGGTGAAATAGGTGAAGCTGAAAAACGACATCCAGTCGTCGATCGGCTCGTTGAAGGTGGTCAGGATGCGCGGATTGTTGACGTCGCCGGAATGGCGCTCCAGCAGGTCTTCGGCTTCCTCGCGGCCGTCGCGGCCGAAATGGGCGTGGAGCAGATAGACCATGGCCCACAGGTGGCGGCCTTCCTCGACATTGACCTGGAAAATGTTGCGCATGTCGTAGAGCGAGGGGCAGGTGTAGGCGAGCATGCGCTGCTGCTCGACCGAGGCCGGCTCGGTATCGCCCTGGGTCACGATCAGGCGGCGCAGGTCGGCGCGAAACTCGCCCGGCACCTGTTGCCACACGGGCTGGCCGAAATTGTCGCCGAAACCGATTGCGCGGTCCTGCACCTTGTCGGCCAGGAAGATACCCCAGCGGTAGTCCGGCATCTTCACATGGCCGTAGGTCGCCCAGCCCTTGGCGTCGACCGACGTCGCCGTGCGCAGGTAGACGTCCCGGGCCTGGAAGTCGCCGTCCGGGCCCATCTCGCCCCACCAGTTGAGGAAGGCGGGTTGCCAGCGCTCCAGCGCGCGCTGAAGCTGGCGGTCGGCGCTGAGATCGACATTGTTGGGAATCTTCTCGGCGTAGTTGATCGACATGAGAGGGGGTCCTCGGGGCTGGGAGTTCGTTGTCGGCGCGGCGCTAGACGCGCTGCCACTTGAAGCTGGGTTTGGTGCCGGTGCCGTACAGCTTGAGTGCGCCCTGGTCGCCGATCGCGTTGGGCCGGATGAAGATCCAGTTCTGCCAGGCGGTCAGCCGGCCGAACACCTTGGTGGCCATGGTTTCCCGTCCGCCGAAGCGCAGGCTGGCTTCCATGCCGGTGAGCGCGTCGGGCGACAGGCTTGCGCGCTCCTCGATCGCGAGGCGCACTTCGTCCTCCCAGTCCAGTTCGTCCGGGGCGAAGGTGACGAGGCCCAGGGCCGCCGCGTCTTCGGGGCTGATGGGCTGGCCGGTCCGCGCCCTGGCAGCGGCCACGGCCTCGGCGTCTTCCTGGAAGTGCGCGGCGATCCGGGTCAGGCCGTTCGGCATCGGGAACAGGCCGAAATTCGTTTCGTCGAGCGTGAGGGCCGGCGAATTCTCCGGCTCCTCCTGGTCGTCCAGCATGTAGGAGCGATCGGCAGCGAGCTGCAGTTCGGCCAGGATCCCGGCGAAGGCCGTGCCCGTGTCGACGATCGCGAACAGGCTGCGCGAAGAGACGTCGAGGCGCGCAAGCGTCCGCTTGAGATACTGGACCGTCTCGTTGACGAACCAGTTGTCCCGGTTTTCCAGCAGCGACCGGCCGGCCGCGAGTATCGCCGCGGGGTCGCCCTCGGCGCGCAGCAGCCACAGGCCGATATCGGTGTTGTTGGTGCGCAGCATCAGGATCGCGTCGTCCAGTTCGCGCGTCATCTGCAGGGTCCACCAGCCGGCGCCCGCGGCCTCGATCTCCGCGGCCGTCGCCGGCGGCGCGTCGGCCGGGCCGCGCACCGTCAGCGTCGCGGTGCGGTCGGCGGAATTGAGCGCCACATCGACGAATTCGTAATGGTAGCCTTCGTCGTCGATCCGGCGGTCGAGCGGCACGAGCCTGACCCCTTCGGCATCGTCGGGGCGGGTCGACCCGGCGGCCAGCGCCCGCGCCCGGTCGGCGACCAGCTCGTCGAACGCGGCAGGCGGCGCGTAATCGTCGATCAGCTTCCACGCCTTGGCCCGGTCGGCGCGCACGCCCTCGGAGGTCGTGCAGAACACGTCGGCCAGGTCGCGGCGCACCTTGCGCTTGTCGGTCACCCGGGTCAGGCCGCCCGTGCCCGGCAGAACGCCGAGCAAGGGCACTTCGGGCAGGCTCACGGTCGAGGACCGGTCGTTGACCATCACGATCTCGTCGCAGGCGAGCGCCAGCTCATAGCCGCCGCCCGCACAGGCGCCGTTGACCGCGGCGAGCGATTTCAGGCCCGAGACCTGCGACATGTCCTCAAGGCCGTTGCGGGTCTCGTTGGTGAATTTGCAGAAATTCACCTTCCACCAGTGTTCGGACGAGGACAGCATGTTGATGTTCGCGCCGGCGCAGAACACCCTGTCCTTGCCGCTCGTGACGACCACCGCCTTGACCGACGGATGCTCGAAGCGGATACGCTGCAGGGCGTCGGACAGTTCCATGTCCACGCCCAGGTCGTAGGAATTCAGCTTCAGCGTGTAGCCGGGCTTCAGCCCGCCGTCCTCGGCGACGTCGAGGGTCAGCCGCGCAACGTCTCCGTCGATATCGATCGACCAGTGTTTGTAGTCGCCGGGCTCCCGGTCATACAGCACGATGTTCTCGGTCATGGTCGCTCCCCGGAGCCGGCGTTTCGTACGCGGCGGATTGTTTGGCCCGATTTATGCAAAATAATGCATAATTTTCTGCATGCAAGCAATATTATTCGTTATTTCGCCGCGCATCGCTCAGCGCAAGGCCAAGGGCGTTCAACGCCGCTTCCGCCGAGCGGTGCGAGGTGTCGAGCGCGACGTCCGCTCGTGCGTAGAGGGCGCGCCGTGTCTCGAGAATACGCTCCAGGTCTGCCATCGCCTCTCCGCTGTTCTCCATCGGGCGGGTGTCGCCCTGTTCGCGCACCCGGCGCATATGGTCCTCCGGCGTTGCCCGCAGCCAGACGGTGAAACACTCCTCGAGCAGCAGCTCGTAGGTTTCCGGCTCCGAGACGATGCTGCCGCCGGTCGCGATCACGCATTCCGGATGGATGGCCAGCAGATCCTCGAGCGCCCGGCGCTCGTAGCGGCGATAGGCGGCCTGGCCGGACAGGTCGAATATCTGGTCGACCGGCATGCCCGCTGTCCGCTCGATCTCGCGCGCCATTTCGATGAAGGGCACGCCCTCGCGCTGCGCCAGCGCGGCACCGAGCGTCGATTTGCCGGCGCCGCGCAAGCCGGTGAGGGCGACCCGGTCCATCCGGTCCGCCCGCTTGCCCAGGCCGAGCGCATCGGTCAGCAGACGGTTGGCGTGCGCCAGCTCCTCGGGCTGCAGGCGTTCCAGCTTGCGGATGAGCAACGTCAGGTCGACCGACCGTTCGGTGCCTTCGCGCACCAGGTCGGCCAGCGGCACGCTCATCGCGCCGGCGACCTTGCGCAGCAGGGCGATCGAAATATTGCCCTTGCCGGCCTCGAGCTGGGCCAGATAGCGTTCCGACACGCCCGAGGCGCGGGACAGGATCCGGCGCGACATGCCACGGCGCGCGCGGGCCGCCCGGACGCGCTCGCCCAGCCGCGTCAGAAAAACGCCCGGCGTCGCGCGGTCTCGCGATTCCGGGGCAGGCCGGGCGTCGGAGGATTGAGCGGAAACATCCATGATACGGGACCGATATTGTGATCTCGTCAGAATATATGCAATATAATGCTTGTAATCAAGAAAAATCGGTTCTATGTTGCGTATTGTTTACCGCCCGGCTGCGCACCAGCGGGATCGGCCAGGACAGCGCAAGCCCGCCCGCCAGAGGCCGGCACATCGAAGACTTGTTGGAGCAACGGTCGTGGAACTGAAGATTCTCGTCGGTACGATGACCGGCACCGCGGAAATGGTGGCAGAGGAGATGGGCGATGCGCTCGCCGAACTCGGCCACGAGGTCGAGGTCGAGGCGATGGACGATCTCGACATCTCGGTGTTCGACGGCGGCGGCGACTTTCTGATCGTTTCCTCGACCTACGGTCAGGGCGACGTGCCGGATAACGCCATGGTGCTCTATGAGGGGCTGGTCCAGGACAAGCCGGACCTGAGCGACGTGCGCTACGGCGTCTTCTCGCTTGGCGACATGACCTATTCGGACACGTTCAACTTTGGCGGCAAGCGGTTCGACACGGCGCTCGAAGAGTGCGGCGCCGCGCGGGTCGGCACGATCTTCACCCACGACGCCAGTTCCGGCACGATCCCCGAAGACGACGGTGTCGAATGGGTCAAGGAGTGGATCGGAAATTTTAGCGAAGCCCGCGCTCTCGCCGCCTGAACGGCATCGCGGGACGGCGCGGGCGCAGTTCGCCCCCGGCCGGGACCGGCGGTAGAAGCCGGCGTTCTCAGACCAGTGCTTCGATCACACGGTCCGGCGGCTTGTGGCCGTCGACGAAAGTCTTGATGTTGACGATGACCTTCTCGCCCATGTCGATCCGGCCGTCGATCGTTGCCGATCCCATGTGCGGCAGCAGCACGACATTGTCGAGGCCGAGCAGCTTCGGGTTGACCGCCGGCTCGTGCTCGAACACGTCCAGCCCGGCGCCGGCGACCTCGCCGGCGGTCAGCATCCGGGTCAGCGCATTCTCGTCGATCACCTCGCCGCGCGCCGTGTTGACCACGATGGCGTGGGGCTTGAGCAGCTTGAGGCGCCGCGCCGACAGCAGGTGATAGGTCGCCGGCGTGTGCGGGCAGTTGACCGACAGGATGTCCATATGGGCGAGCATCTGGTCGAAACTCTCCCAAAATGTTGCCTCGAGTTCGCCTTCCGTCGCCGCGTCGAGGCGCCGCCGGTTGTGGTAATGCACCGACAGGCCGAAGCCCCGGGCGCGGCGCGCCAGCGCCCGGCCGATCCGGCCCATGCCCAGGATGCCGAGGCGCTTGCCCCAGATGCGGTGGCCGAGCATGGTGGTCGGGCCCCAGCCCTTCCACTCGCCGGAACGCATCAGCCGCTCGCCCTCGGCGACACGGCGCGACACGGCGAGGATCAGCGCCATCGTCATGTCCGCCGTGTCTTCGGTCAGCACGCCGGGCGTGTTGGTCACCGTGATGCCGCGTTCGCGCGCCGTGGCGAGATCGATATGGTCGACGCCGGTGCCGAATGAGGCGATCAGGCGCAATCGCGGCCCCGCCTGGGCCATGATGCCCTTGTCGATCCGGTCGGTCACGGTCGGCACCAGCACGTCGGCCATCTTGCAGGCCTCGATCAGCTCGGCGCCTGTCATCGGCTGGTCGTCGCGGTTCAGGCGCGTGTCGAACAACTCCATCATGCGGGTCTCGATGGGGTCCGGCAGCTTGCGGGTCACGACGACGACCGGCTTTTCCTGCGCCATGGCGCTCCTCGTTTCATCCGGCGGGGCGAATCAACTGTGCCTCTCGCGCCGAAGATTGTGGGTATCAAGGGGCCATGGCGATGTCCAGCGTGCAGCGGCCTGCCGCTTGACGTGGATTGCCGCGGATCGCATACCGCCGGCATGAATGTGCGCCGCCTTGCCTGTGTCTGCGCCCTGCTCGCCGCGCTCCCGCTGGCGCCACAGTGGGCGGACGGCGCCGGACAGTTCGGCCCGGGACCCGCCCTGGCGTCGAAGCTGAAGGTGCCGCGTTTCGTCTCGCTGCGCTTCGGCACCGTCAACCTGCGCACCGGCCCCGGCCGGATTCACCCGATCGAGTGGGTCTACAAGCAGCGCGGCCTGCCGCTCGAGGTCATCCACGTACAGGATACCTGGCGCAAGGTGCGCGACCGCTGGGGTACGGTCGGCTGGATCCATGTCAGCAATCTGACCGGCCAGCGCACCGTGCTGGTCGACCCGAAGGCCGTCCTGCTGCGCCGGCGGCCGCAGGACGCGGCTGCCGCCGTCGCCAGGGCCGAAGCCGGCGCGATCGCCCGGCTCGAGAAATGCACGGGCGCCTGGTGCCGGATTTCCGCCGACAGCCATACCGGCTGGGTCCGGCGCACCGCAATCTGGGGCCTCCACGAAAAGGACGACGGCCGTTAGGGCGCCCGACAGGCAATCTTCGGAGGCGCCGAATATAGCCGATCTTTCGGCTTTCCTGAGTTCGTCTGGTGTGAATGACCGGGAAGCGGTTCATCCAATGGCCGGCCGGAGGCGGCCGCCGAACTGTCCGAAGAATCGGCGGCGCGGCCGGGGCTCTAATCCGCTTCCAGCTCGGTATCCCAGTAAAGGTAGTCCGCCCAGCTCTCGTGCAGGAAGTTGGGCGGGAAGCCACGGCCGTTGTTCTGCAGGTAATGGTTGGTCGGCACCTGGGGCGTGCGTCGGGGCCGGATGCCGCTTTCCTTCGGCACCCGGTTGCCCTTGCGCAGGTTGCAGGGCGCACACGCGGTGACGATGTTCTCCCACTGGGTCCGGCCGCCGCGCGACCGCGGGATGACATGATCGAAGGTCAGTTCCTGTGTCGAACCGGGAACGCCGCAATACTGGCAGGTGAACCTGTCGCGCAGGAACACATTGAAGCGCGTGAAGGCCGGCCGCCGGTTCGACGGGATATACTGCTTGAGCGAAATCACGCTTGGCAGCGCCATCTCCACCGACGGCGAGCGCACCTTGCGGTCGTATTCCGACAGGACGATCACCCGGTCGAGGAAGACGGCCTTGACCGCCTCCTGCCACGACCAGAGCGACAGGGGGAAATAACTGAGCGGCCGGAAATCCGCGTTCAGGACCAGGGCAGGGCAGGCGTTCAGCGCAACAGTCATGGCGTTTCGTCTATCCTGCCGGCCGTCCGTGACGGGCCGGTGACAACCTCCGAACCATTCCCCAAGATGTTGCGGGTACGGGTTTCATCGCCGCAATGTCTATCGGCTGATGCTGGCGGGCGCAACCCGGCGATACGGCTTACACCGGTGCTCTGCCGGTTCCGGACTTGGACGCGCTGAAATAACGCCACAGCAGATGGGCGACCGCGCCGCGCCAGGGCCGCCAGATTTCGGCGCGCTCCAGCAGCCCGGCCTGCGCCGGGCGTTCCGACAGGCCGAACAGGCGCTGCGCCGCGTTCAGCAGCGCCAGGTCGCCGGCCGGCAGCACGTCGCGTCGGCCCAGCGCAAACAGCAGATAGACTTCCGCCGTCCAGCGGCCGATGCCCTTGACCGCGAGGAGGGCGGCGATCGCGTCTTCGTCGGGCAGGTGCTGCAGGCCGCCGAGATCGAGTGCGCCGGTGGCGCACCCTTCGGCGAGCGCCCGGGCATAGCGGATCTTCGGACCGCTGAGGCCGAGGCCGCGCAGGGCGTCTTGGTCCATCGCCAGCAGCGCGTCCGGCACGACCGGGCGGACCGCCGCTTCGACCCGACTCCAGATCGCGCCGGCGCTGGCGACCGAAAGCTGTTGGCCGACGATGGCGCGCAGCAGGGCGGCGAAGCCCGGCGTACGATGCCGCAACTCAGGATAGCCGACCTCGGCAAGCGCCTGCGCCACGGCCGGGCAGCGCCCGGCCGTTTCGTCGAGCCCGGCGATCAGGCTTTGCTCGGTCAGTTCGCGCATGGCTCTGCTATAACTGCGCGCGCCGGCCGCCGCCAGTGGGCACGCAGGAAGCCGGGCAAGGAGATCCCGCATTTCGCCCGTTACCCGTTTCGCGCCGAGCCCGACCGGCTATTTGCATCTCGGCCACGCCTGGTCCGCATGGCAGGCCTGGCGCCACGCCCGGGACCAGGGCGGGCGCTTCCTGTTGCGCATCGAGGATATCGATACCGGGCGCTGCCGGCCGGAATACGAGGCGGCGATCGTCGAGGACCTCGCCTGGCTCGGCCTGGAGTGGGAACGGCCGGCGCTGCGCCAGTCTGAGCACGTCGACCGTTACCGGGCGGCGCTCGCGGCGATCCGTGAACAGGGCTTCGCCTATCCCTGCTTCTGCACCCGGGCGGACATCCGCCGCGAGATCGAAGCGGCCGCCGGCGCGCCCCACGGCCCGCCTGACGATCTATCGGGCAGTTCGCAGGATCCGATGGGCGGTCCGCGCTACCCCGGTACCTGCCGCGGCCTGCCGGCTGCGGAGCGGCAGGCGCGGATCGGGCGTGGCGATCCCCATGCCTGGCGGCTCGATGCGGCGGCAGCCGCCGCCCGGTTCCCCGGACTGGTCTGGCGGGACGAAGACGCCGGGGAGGTGCCGGCAGAATCGGCGCCCTTCGGCGATGTCGTGCTTGCGCGCAAGGACACGCCGACCAGCTACCATCTCGCCGTCACGGTCGATGACGCCTGGCAGGGCGTCACCCTGGTGGTGCGCGGCGCAGACCTGTTCGCCGCCACCCATGTCCACCGGCTGCTCCAGGCCATTCTCGACCTGCCGGCGCCGCGCTACCTTCATCATCCGCTGCTGCTCGACACCGACGGCAAACGTTTCGCCAAGCGCGATAGGGCTATGACCCTGCGTGCCCTGCGGGAAAAGGGATTGGGACCCGGCGAGGTCGTCGCGATGGCCGAAGGGTGGCGGCGCGGCTGAAATCGGAATGACGGTCGGAATGAGCGGTGCGTGCGGCTTGGTCCGGGGCTGGAACGGAAACCTGTCGCTCGTCACGGCTGCCGGGCGAGGCGCCCGGTTCGAATTCCTGGTTCCGGTCCACGAAACCTCGGAGGTTTGAGACCTGCCGGCGCTTTCCGTGAGACCTCCGGCAATATCTAGCAGCCGGTTGTCTGCTCGCCTGCCGCCCGCTCCGCCGCGATCAGCGCTTCTTTCCGCGCCACGCCCCAGCGGTAGCCGGCGAGGCCGCCGTCGCTGCGTTTGGCGCGGTGGCAGGGGATGACGATGGAGACCGGGTTGGTCGCGCAGGCCCGGCCGACGGCGCGCTGCGCGGCGGGCTTGCCGAGGCTGCGCGCGATCTCGCTGTAGGTCCGGGTCTCGCCCTGCGGAATTTCCGTGAGCGCCCGCCACACGCGCTGCTGGAACGCCGTCGCCTGCACGTCGAGCGGCAGGGTCGCGCGCGGCGGCTTGCCCTCGACCCGGCGCAGCACCTCTGCGGTCCAGGCCTTGAGGATGCCGATGTCCGGCACGATCTCGGCGTGTGGGAATTCGGCGCGCAGCGCGGCCCCGAGGGCCGCTTCGTTGCCGTCGAACGCGACGAAGCAGACGCCCCGCTCGGTGGCGGCGACCAGCACCAGCCCGAGCGCACAGGGCGCCGTCGTCCACGCGATACGCGCGCCGGCGCCGCCCTTGCGGTAGGTAGCCGGCGTCATGCCCAGGGTGGCGTCCGAGGATTCGTAGAGCCGGCTGGACGAGCCGTAGCCGGCCTCGTAGAGCGCGCCGGTCACTTCGTCGCCCTCGCGCAGCAGCGATTTCAGCCGCTCTCGCCGCCGCTGGTCGGCATATTGCTTCGGCGACACGCCGAGCGCCCGGGTAAAGCGTTTCTGCAGCCAGGCCGGGCTGAGGCCGACATGGTCGGCGATCTGGCGCAGGGTCGGCACGCCCTCCTCGAAGCCGTCGATGAAGCGGCAGGCCCGCTCGATGCGGCTGTCCTGCACAGTCGCGGAAGCGGCAGCGATTTCCAGGGCCGGGGCGGCAGCGTCGCGGATCATGGTTCGCATCCTGTCTTGCGGGCATTGTGCGGAACGGATGCAATCTGGGACAGGCCGGCCCCCGGCGCTATCCGATGCGTGTCCTGACCCCGGCCGGTCCGCGCCCGTCGGTCCGCACCTGTCAGCCCGCACCGTAGGCGTGCAATCCGGGGCCGTGAAGGCGCAGCCACGACCGGCCGTGGCCGGCATGGTCGGTCAGCGTGTCGACCAGGCGCCAGAAGCGGTCCGAGTGGTTCGGTTCCGCGAGATGGGCGACTTCGTGGGCCACGACATAGTCCAGCACCTCGGCCGGCGCCAGGATCAGCCGCCAGGAAAAGCTCAGATTGCCGGTTGCGCTGCACGAGCCCCAGCGGCTGCGCTGGTCGCGCACGGAAATGCGCGCGATGCTGCGGCCGATCCGGGCCGCCTTGGGACGGGCCAACCCGGCGATACGGCGCCGGGCCTCGCGCCTGAACCAGTCCTGCACCCGGCGGTCGAAGAACTCGCGCCGGCCGGAAACGATCAGCCGGCCGCCTTTCAGGACGACTCCGGCGCGCGCCTCCGGGGCGTGGACCAACAGACGGTCCCGCCCGAGGACCGGCACGGTCCCACCGGGTTCGAAGGGAATGGCTTCCGGCAATAGCGCCAGCCGGTTGCGCAGCCACAGCGCCTTCTTCTCGGCGAACGCCCGGCCCTCGGCGACCGACGCGTCCGGCGGCAGTACCAGTTCGGCCTTGCGCGCGTTGCGGTCGATCCGCAGCAAGATGCGCCGCGCCCTGGCGCTGCGCCGTACGCCTACGGTGACGGGTTCGCCGGCAGCGTCGAGCGTTAGGAAGTCGGTCACGGCGGGAGCGCGCGGCTACGCGGCCGGGCGCCCGGCCCGGCCGCCCGAAGCGTGGGCGGCGCGGATGAAGTCGCGGACCTGCGGACAGATCAGGTCGCGCCAGCGGCGGCCGTTGAAGATACCGTAATGGCCGACATCCGGCTGCAGGATGTGGCGGCGGCGGTTGTCCGGGATGGCGCTGCACAGATCGTGCGCGGCCCTGGTCTGGCCGACCGCGGATATGTCGTCCAGTTCACCTTCCACGGTCAGTAAGGCTGTATTCCCAACGGCGGCCGGCTCGATCCTGCGCCCGCGCGAGACCCATTCGCCCCTGGGCAAGGCATGTTGCTGGAACACGATATCGACGGTCTGGAGATAGAATTCCGCCGTCATGTCCATCACCGACATGTATTCGTCGTAGAATTTGCGGTGCGCTTCGGCGCTGTCGCCATCGCCCCGGATCAGGTGTTCGAACAGCTTGAGATGCGCGCCGAAATGGCGGTCGAAATTCATCGACATGAATCCGGTGAGCTGGAGGAATCCGGGATAGACCCGCCGGTTGAATCCTTCGTATCCGAACGGCACCCTGGTGATGACCGAGCGCTCGAACCAGCCGAGGCTGTGCCGTTTGGCAAACTCGTTGACCCGGGTCGGGTTGATTCGGGTATCGACCGGTCCGCCCATCAGCGTCATGGACGTGGGCTGGCAGGGGTCGCCGTCCGCCGCCATCAGGGAAACCGCGCCCAGCACCGGCACCGAGGGCTGGCACACCGCGACGACATGGGCTCCGGGGCCGAGCCGTTGCAGGAAGGCGATGACGTGGTCGACATAGTCGTCGAGATCGAACCGGCCCCGCGAGACCGGCACCCGGCCGGCGTCGATCCAGTCGGTGATGTAGACGTCGTGATCCGGCAGCAGGGCGGAGACCGTGCCGCGCAGCAAAGTGGCGTGATGGCCCGACATCGGCGCCACGACCAGAACTTTAGGATCGTCGCCCGCCGCGGAAGCGCCCGAGTCGCGCCGGAAATGCAGCAGGTTGCAATGCGGCCGGGCCTCGACGACCTCTTCCGTCACCGCGACCCACGCGCCTCCCGCCCGCGTCCGGTCCAGGCCCCATGCCGGCTTCTCGTAGCGCCGGGTTACGCGCTCGAACAGTTCGCAGCCCGCGGCGACGCCGCGGAAAAACCGGCTCTCGGTGAATGGAAAATCCGGGTTGGTCAGGAAGTTCCGTCCGGCGACCGCCATCGTACGCATCGGCGCAAAGGCGGCGAGTTGCCAATCGTACAAGGAGTAGAGCATGAGCGGTGCAGCTCCCGGGCCGCCGTTGTTTCAGTTCCCGAATTCCCGGGGTGCAGTGCCGCCGGGCCTCCCTGTTGCACTGCAACAAACCACGCTGCGGTGCCTTGGACAACGGATTAAAGCAATTCCCGCCTTCACAGAATCGACAGCGACCGCCGGGATGGGTGATGACGCAGTGTCGGCGGGCAAGGCGCCGGCGCCCGGCTATCTGCAGGGGAGGGTTTGAATGCGTCCCCTGCGAACGGATCGACACGCGGCGCATACGGCACCGGCATCAGCGTAAACCGCTCGCGCCGTATCCGTTGACCAGGTTAAGCATCCAGCGGTTGCCGCGGCCCGGCTCCTCGACCAGATCCATCTGCGTCAGGGAGCTGTTGCCAATGTTCAGGTTGAGCGCCATCGCCGAGGGCAGATCGAAGGCACCGACGAGCGCCGCCCGGATTGTCCCGCCGTGGGCAACCGCGACGATGTCCCGCCCGCGATGCTCTGCGGACAGCCGCTGCACCGCGGCGCCGATCCGCCGGCGCAGGTCGTTGAAGCTTTCGCCGTTCGGCGGCGCATTGTCCAGAACGCTCATCCAGAACCCGTGAAAGCCGCCGTGTTTCTCGTAAGCCGGCGCGCGGGGCGTGCCCTGCCAGTCGCCGAAATGCTGCTCGGCAAGGTCCCGGTGATGCGCGACTTCGGGTAGCGGATAGCCCGCCGCGCCGATGGCGGCCGCGGTCTGGTGGGTGCGCTGGAGATGGGAGGAAACCCACACCGCGTCCGGCGGCAAGGTTTCAGCCAGGGCGCGGTGGGCCGCTATATCCCCCGTATCGGCATCCAGGTCTTCCTGGCCGTAGAAGCAGCCGCCGTCGTCGGTGACCGGCGCATGGCGGATCCACCACCACCGGGTTACGGTTACAGTCATGCTGGAAACCTCGTGCTCGGTCAGCTGACGGCGACCACCGTTACGATGACCGCAAGTTCCGTCTTGATGCGGAGAGTATGGAGAAGATTCCTGTCTCGCGGCATCCCGAACAGGTCCGCGGACACGAAGACCAGCGCGCCGACGATCAGGCTGACCGCCGCCGCCAGCAGGGCCGTCCACAGGCCGAGGAACAGGACGGCGAGCAGCAGGGCGGCTGCGGCGCTGATCCAGAGGGCGACGCTGCCGCCCCTGTCGGGTTGAGGGTTGTCGCGTTGGGCGTCGAACAGCGGGTCCGCGTCGCCGTCCGCGCCCGCTAGGGTCGCGAGCGCCATGGTCGCAGTCGAGACGACCTGCGCGGCGAGCAGCGCAGCAAGCATGGCGGTGAGCGGCGACAGGGCGGCGAAGCCGGCAATCCTGGCGAGCAGGATGGCGCCGACGGCGGCCGCGATAACGGCAAATCGGGCATCCGAGCCTTCCTCTGCGCCGGCAAGGTTTGCGGCGGCGGCGGCGGCGGCGCCCTCGGCCCGCGCGTTGGAGAGTGTGACGAGCGTCACCGCAGCGAACACGGCGGCACCGAAGGCCTCAAGCCCGAGGAGATCGGCGAGCCAGCCGAACAGGGCTGCCGCCAGGCCGAGCGCCAAGCCGACCAGGACGAAGGCGCGGCGGCAGTCCACCTCGGCGGCCCGGCTGATCTCGCCGCGCCGGCCGAGCGGCCAGCCGGTCAGGATGATCGCTGCGTTGCGGCAGTCGCGAAACCAGCCGCCGCCCTCAAGCGGACCGCCGCCATCCCGCCGCGACAGGCCGAGCCAGGCGTCCGGATCGTCGCCGCGATCGCCCTTGGGATCGTCGGTACTCATTGTCCCGTTTCCTCGTGGACGCCCGGCCGGCCCCTGTCAAACCGTGCCTGCCGGAGCCGGCCGGGCACTTCGCTTCGGACTATAGGCTATCCCGCACCCTGCCGACAGGACCAGCCCGTCGATATATCCGGCGCGGCTCCGAGATCGTTTGCAGGGCAGGGTTCAGTACCTCCCCTACGGATTATCCCGGCCACCGGACATTTCGACACCTGTCATTCCCCGATCTGCAGGATCAGGCCGCGTTCGCGCGCGGAGCGGAAGAAGCGCAGGAAGACGACGACCGAAACGGTAAGATAGGCGGCGTTCAGGGCGACAGCGTTGAGCAGCAGGTCGGTCCGGAAGGTCTCGTCGACCAGGACCGCCCGCATCCCCTCGAAGACATGGGTCGACGGCAGGATTCCCGCGATCCATTGCAACCATTCCGGCATGACCGACAGCGGATAATAGATGGCGCTGAACGGCGCGACCGCGAAGATCGCGAACCAGGCGATGCTCTCCGCGCCCAGGCCGTAGCGCATCAGCAGGCCGCACACGACCAGCCCGAACGACCAGCCCATGACCTGGAGGTTGGCGAAGAAGGCGATCAGCGGCAGTCCCATGTCAAAGATCGAATAGGCGTACAGCCAGATCGCGAGCAGGGCGGCGGGGATCACCCCGATCAGCACGCGGATCGCCGACATCAGCGTCAGCGCGGCGACGAATTCGCCCGGCCTGAGCGGGCTGACGAACAGGTGGCCGAGATTGCGCGACCACATTTCCTCGAGGAAGGACAGGCTGACGCCGAGCGAAGCGCGGAACAGCACGTCCCACAGCAGGACGGCGGCGATCAGCACGCCGGCGGCCTGGACGAAGAATCCGGATTTGCTCGCCAGGAAGATCGTGAGGAAGCCCCACATAATCATCTGCAGGGTCGGCCAGTAGGCCATCTCCAGGATGCGCGGCCAGGACCCGCGGTAGAGATAGACGTAGCGCAGGACCATCGCCCGGACGCGCCGCCACGCCGCGAACGCGCCCCGGGTCCCGGCGGCGGCGCCGTACCCGCTCATGCCGCCTTGCCCTTTCGATCGGGATGCCCGAGTGCGCCCTGCCGGTCGCGCGCGATGTCAAGAAAGACATCCTCCAGATTGGCGCGGCCGTAGCGGCGGATCAGCTCGGCCGGGCTGCCCTGGTCGACGATCCGGCCGGCGCGCATCATCATCACCCGGCTGCACAGGCGCTCGACCTCGGCCATGTTGTGCGACGCCAGCAGGATCGTTGCGCGCCGCGTATCGCGGTAGGTCTCGAGATAGGTCCGGATCCGGTCGCCGGTATCCGGGTCGAGCGATGCAGTCGGTTCGTCGAGCAGCAGGACATCCGGTTCGTTGAGCAGCGCCTTTGCCAACGCCAGGCGGGTGCGCTGCCCGGCGGAAAGTGTGCCGCTCGGCCGATCCATGAATTCCGTCAGGTCCAGTTCTTCGGCCAGCGTGCCAATCCGCCGCGCCGGCCGCCCGATGCCGTAGAGCCCGGCGTAGACCTTCAGGTTCTCCCGCGCGGTCAGGCGCTTGGGCAGGTCGACGTAGGGCGAGGAGAAATTCATCCGCGGCAGGGCATCGTAGCGATGCTTCAGCATGTCGACGCCGAGTACCGAAATCCGCCCCCTGGTCGGCAGGAGCAGGCCCAGGATCATGGAGATCGTCGTGGTCTTGCCCGCGCCGTTGCCGCCGAGCAGCGCCGCCGTTGTACCCTCCGCCACGCTGAACGACAGGCGGTTGACGGCCAGCACGTCGTTATAGGATTTGGTCAGCTTGGAGACCCGGATGGCTGCGGGCGGCGCTTCGGCCTGTGCCACGCTCACCGCTCTGCTGCCGGGAACTGCATCAATCGCCTTGCGAACATCGCCTGTCTTCGTCAGTACTGAACCCCGTTCCGGTCGGTTGCGCCGGCCCCGGAAGCAGTTCGCCCCCGAAGGGGCCATAACAACCGGACAATGAGATCCAAACTCGCTGCGATCCGCCGCTTCACCGCCCCGAAACCGGGGCGGGTGCGCCTGCGGACGCTTGTCTACATAAGGTGGTTCGCTGTCGGGGGACAGTTGGCGGCGCTGTTGATCGTCAATTTCGGGCTGAACTACCCGCTGCCGCTGCTCGCCTGCCTGCTGACGGTCGCCGTCTCGGCGGCGGTCAATATCGGCATCACGCTGAACCGGCCGATGAGCGGCACGCTGTCCGACCGGTCGGCGGCGCTCTGGCTGACCTACGATATCCTGCAATTGTCGACGCTGCTCTATCTCACCGGCGGCTTGCAAAATCCGTTCGCCGTGATGCTCCTGGCTTCGGTGGTGGTCTCGGCCTCGGTTCTGTCGCGCGTCAGCACGCTCAGCCTCGGCCTGCTCGTCGCGGTTTGCATCAGCGTTCTGGCCTTCCGGTACGAACCGCTGCCCGGGCCGGAACCGCTCCTCGAGCTGCCGGTCTTCTATGTGCTCGGCGTATGGCAGGCGCTGGTGATCGGCGGCCTGTTCATCGCCGCCTTCGTCGGCAGCGTCGCCGAGGAAGGCCGGCGCATGCAGGATGCGCTGAACGCGGCGCAGGTGGCGCTGGAGCACGAGCAGCGCCTGTCGTCGCTCGGCGGGCTGGCCGCGGCGGCGGCCCACGAGCTCGGCACGCCGTTGTCTACGATCGCAGTCACCGCAAAGGAGCTGAGCCACGACCTGAAGCCCGGCAGCCCGATGGCCGAGGATGTCGAGTTGATCCTGGAACAGACCGGCCGCTGCCGTGAAATTCTGATGGAGTTGAGCCGCAAGCCCGAGACCGAGGGCGGCGAGCCCTACAGCCGGCTGCCGCTCAGCACCATGCTCGCCGAAGCCGCCCGGCCGTACTTGACCGAAACGGTCAATCTTACGCACGATTTCCGCCCGGTCGGCGAGGCGCTTGGCAGCCCCGAACCGGTCCTGACCCGCAGCCCGGAGTTTCTGCGCGCCGTCGGCACCCTGATCCAGAATGCCATCCAGTTCGCCGAGGCCGAAGTGATCCTGCGCGGGCGCTGGGACGTCGAGACGGTGACCGTCGAGATCATCGACGACGGCCCCGGATTTTCCGCGCACTTGCTAGACCGCCTTGGCGAGCCTTATGTTTCGACTCGTGCCGGTGCGGACGGCGAAGGCGAGCATATGGGGCTGGGCGTGTTCATCGCCCAGAACCTGCTCAATCGTACGGGCGCCACGCTGCGGTTCGCCAATCAGGATTGGTGGGACTGGTGGGGCGCCGGCGCCATCGTTCGGATAACCTGGCCGCGCCAAGAGCTCGAACACGCAACTTCGGAGACCGGACGTGTCGGAGAACACGCAGGACAGTAAAGGAAAACTTCTGGTCGTCGACGACGACCGCCCCCTGCGGCAGCGCCTGATCCTGGCGATGGAGCGGCGCGGCTTCAACGTGGTGGCGGCGGAAAGCGCCGCCCAGGGCGTCGCCTGCGCCAAGTCGGAAATGCCGGATTACGCGGTGATCGACCTGCGCCTGGGCGACGGCAGCGGCCTCGACGTCGTGGCCGCCCTGCACGAGGTCAAGCCCGACTGCCGCGTTATCATGCTGACCGGCTACGGCAACATCGCAACCGCCGTCGCCGCCGTGAAGGCCGGCGCCGTGGATTATCTGCCCAAGCCGGCCGACGCCGACCAGATCGAGGCGGCGCTCCTGAATACGGACCGCCCGCTGCCCGGCCCGCCGGAAAACCCGATGTCGGCCGACCGGGTGCGCTGGGAGCATATCCAGCGGGTCTACGAGCAGTGCGACCGCAACGTGTCGGAAACCGCGCGCCGGCTGAATATGCACCGGCGCACGCTGCAGCGCATCCTCAACAAATACGCCCCGCGCGAAACGCCGAATAACTAGGGCCGGCCGGGCTTTTCTTGTTGGCCACGCCGTCGCTGCTTCGGTCGCGCGGCCTTCGACTGGCCGGGACTGCGCCATTACCAGACAAGATTCCGAACATCCGTTGCACGGATGCCGACTCTTGCCTTGCCCTTTTAATGTAGTTACATAAAATACGCGGATTGAATTCGATCCGGCAATACGCGCCGCGACCCCTGAAGTCAGAGGGCTCGATCTGGCACAGGCCGGGACGGTGTTCGCGGGCTCGACGCTAACCGTCAAGGATGATCGGCGGGACTATGGCGAGGATCGGTTCATCGCCATCGGATTCCTTGGCGGCAGAATGGTTGTCTTGGTGTGGACGCCTCGCGATGGGGCGTATCGCATCATCAGCTTGAGGAAGGCCAATGATCGGGAAAGAAAGCTCTACAGCCCGAGATTTTGACCCGGACACCGCGCCGGACCTGTCCAAGGACGGCTGGCCCGAGAAATTCGCCGGGGCGACCGTCCGTCGGGGCCGTCCGCCGGTTGCCAGGCCGAAAGTGTCGACCACGATCCGGCTGTCCCAGGATGTGATCGATCATTTCAAGGCCGGCGGGCGCGGCTGGCAGACCCGTATCGACGAAGCGTTGCGCGACTGGATCGGCAAGCAGGATGCCGCCTGACCGGAATGTTCGCGGCGACGGGCACCGCAAACCGCACCGCCTATTTCCCCGGCGGCTTGATCATGCGGCCGAGGGGCTGGCCGCCGAACAGGTGGACGTGGAAGTGCGGCACCTCCTGCAGGCCGTGCTCGCCGATGTTGGTGAGCGCCCGGTAGCCGCCGTCCGTGACGCCGAGCATCTGCGCCGTTTCGCCGAGAGCGCGGATGAAACCCTCGATCTCGTCGGCCGGGGCGTTGGCCGCGAAGTCGGTCAGGTCGACATAGGCGCCTTTCGGAATGACCAGGACATGGACCGGCGTCTGCGGGTTGATGTCCCGGAAGGCCAGTGCATGGTCGTTCTCGTGGACCCTGTCGCAGGGAATCTCGCCGCGCAGGATCTTCGCGAAGATGTTGTTCGGTTCGTAGCTCATCGGCCGGCCGGCCTCCCGAATTTGCGGTCTTTCCGTTATGGGGTCCGGGCAGCTTTTTCGGCAAGGCCCGAAGTGCCTTCGCGCCGTTCCAGCTCGCGCCACACCTGCTCCGGGTTCACGCCGCAGGCTGCCCACAGCACCAGCAGGTGATAGAGCAGGTCGGCGCTCTCGGCCGCCAGCGCCTCCGGGTCTTCCGCCATGGCGGCGAGGATGGCCTCGACCGCTTCCTCGCCGGTCTTCTTCGCCACGGCCGGAACGCCGCCGGCGAGCAGCCGGGCGGTCCAGGAAGACGCCGGATCGGCGCCGCGCCGACTCTCGACGGTTTCGAACAGGGCGTCCAGCACATGCCGGCTTTCGGTGTCGCGCTCGCTCACGCCGCTTTCTCCGCTGCCGATTTCACCGCCGACTTTGGGGCCGCACGGTGGGGGCGCACCGGTACGCCGGCCGCCGCCATATGGGCCTTGGCCTCGGCGATCGTATAGGTGCCGAAATGGAAGATGGAGGCTGCGAGGACCGCCGAGGCGCGGCCCTGCGTCACGCCCTCGACCAGATGGTCGAGCGTGCCGACGCCGCCCGACGCAATAACCGGCACCGGCACCGCATCGGCGATCGCGCGGGTCAATTCCAGGTCGAAGCCGGCCTTGGTGCCGTCGCGGTCCATCGAGGTCAGCAGCAGTTCGCCGGCGCCATAATCCGTCATGCGCCGCGCCCAGGCGACGGCCTCGATGCCGGTCGGCGTGCGCCCGCCATGGGTGTAGATTTCGAAGCCGCCGGCGTTGGCTCCGCTCGTGGCCCGCTTGGCGTCGATGGCGACCACGATGCACTGGCTGCCGAACTTGTTGGCGGCTTCCTTCACGAATTCCGGCCGGCGTACAGCGGCAGTGTTGATCGAGACCTTGTCTGTCCCGGCGAGCAGCAGCTTGCGGATATCCTCGACCTCGCGCACGCCGCCGCCGACGGTCACCGGCATGAAGCAGGAGGCGACGGTGCGGTCGACGACGTCGTAGATCGTGTCGCGGTTCTCGTGGCTCGCCGTGATGTCCAGGAAACACAGTTCGTCCGCGCCTTCCCGGTCGTACAGCTTCGCCTGCTCGACCGGGTCGCCGGCATCGACCAGATCGACGAAATTCACGCCTTTGACGACGCGGCCGTCCTTGACGTCGAGGCAGGGGATGATGCGGGTCTTCAGCATGCCGTCACCGGATGGGCCGCCGGGCGCGTCGCGGCGACACTGCCGGCAGCGCGGCGATCATGCGCGAGCGGCCCGGAAAAGGAAAGTCCGGCCGGGCGCGGCGTCATTTCCCGCCCCGGTCCCCGTCAGGCGGCAGCGTTGCGGGGGCCGGGGCGGCGATCCCGGCATAGCGCTGCACGACTCGCGGCGTCGGCGCCGCCTCGTAGCCCTGCTCGAACGCCAGAACGGTCAGAAGACCGCCGAAGGCCGCCGGCAGTTCGCCGGGGCGGAGCAGGAAATCCGGATTGCGCGGCCGGCCATACGCCTCGTTGCCGAGCATGAAGGTCTCGTAGATCAGCCGGCCGCCCGGCTTCAGCACCGCGGGAAGATGCGGCAGGAGCGGGCGGTGCAGATAGTTGCAGACGATGACGATATCGAATGGCCCGGCCGCGCCGACGACATGCATCGCGTCCGCGGCGGCGCCGGCCTCGAGGTCGATCTCCAGTACCGCGATTCCGTCGTCTTCGGCCGTCAGGGCGGTCAGCGGGGCCGTCTCCCGGTCGACCGCCGTCACCCGCCAGCCGCGCTGCCGCGCCAGCCGGCTGTGGCGACCCCTGCCGGCGGCCAGATCGAGGACATGGCCGCCGCCCGCCGGCGCCGCGGGCAGGAATCGCCATACCCAGCGGCTTGGCGCCGGGAAAGCCGCTTCGGGGCGGGCCGTTTCCGGGCCGGACGTTTCAGCCATCGGGCCGCAAGGCCTTCCGTTTCGGCGCAAAAATCCCTAGATGCATGCTATCGGGCAAGATCGCCGCGAAGATTCGTATTGCTGCACACAGGGTGCGCGATGATCCGTTACACCGTCCGCTGCGAGGCCGGCCACGAGTTCGAAGGCTGGTACAGGGATTCGAAGACCTACGAAACCCTGCAGGCTGCCGGTGCGGTCTCCTGCCCCGACTGCGGCTCCGTCGCGGTGCGCCGCGCGCCGATGGCGCCTGCGCTCTCCGGCACCAAGGCGACCCGGCGCGACGTGCCGGCGCCTGCCGATCCGGGCGGCGACGGCTCCGATGCGCCTGCTGCGCCGCCGGCGCCCGCCGGGCCGCCCGCGCCGGTCTCGGCCGAAGACGCCAAGCGCATCCATGTGATGGGCCGGATTCGCGAGGCGATGGTCGAGATGCGCCGGCATGTCGAGAGCAATGCCGACTATGTCGGCCCGAAATTCGCCAATGAAGCGCGCAAGATCCACTATGGCGAGACCCGGGAGCGCAGCATTTACGGCGAGGCGACGGACGCCGAATCCGAGGCCCTGCGCGACGAGGGGATCGAGTTCGGCCGCATCCCCTGGGTATCCAAGACCGACGCCTGATCGGATATGGTTTCAGGCGCTCGCGCTGCGACATCCGGCGCTTCAGCCCCACGGCATGACCGCGAACCGCGCGGCCGGCGGCGACGTTTTATGCGCCGGATCGCCTGCAGGAGCAGGGCTGGAACAGGCGGGCCGCCAATGTCCGGTTCGCGTTTGCCGTGGAGTTGAAGGAAGGCCGGGTTTCCGAGGCGCCGCAGTTATTGGCGCGCAAGTAGAATGCCGATTGACAGGCGGATCGCCAGCGCCCCAAACTTTCAGCGCAGGCTTTGTGCCTGACACTCGATCCGGGCGCAACAATTAGTCTGCGTCACGCCAGAACAGCCGAGAATCTTCCCATGGCAGTTATTGTTCCGACCGACAAATCCGTGGAAACATTTGTGGGAATTCACCTTTACCACGGCGATATCTCGAACTGTTCGATGCGGGTTCGCATGACCCTGATCGAAAAAAATTTACCCTGGACCAGTCATCACCTCGACCTGAAATTAAAGCAAAATGTTTCGGACGAATACTTTGGCATCAATCCGAACGGTTTGGTGCCGACCCTGATCGACAACGGTGTCGTCCATATCGAATCCAACGATATCATCGATTATCTCGACAAAACCTACCCTGAACCCTCGCTGCGTGCGACAGGCAATGAAGACGAGATGCTTGACTGGCTTCGCCTTGCAGCGTCTATCCACTTGCCGGCTGTCAAGCCGTATGTCTACGCGACCAAGATGCAGAAGAAATTGAAGAAGACTGCCGAGGAACAAGAAAAATACGACAGGCTTCAGAAGAACGATGAACTGAAAAAGTTTCACGCAAGACATGCCGGCGCCGGTGAGCTTGGCGAGAAAGATATCGCCAAGACGTACGATATACTTGAGGAGTGTTTCACCAGACTCGAAAACACCTTGGAGGGGCGCCGATGGATAATGGACGATCGATTCACCCTGGCCGATATCTCCTGGATCCCCGTGCACTTCGTACTCGATGGATGTGGCTATCCGTTCGAAAACCACCCGAATATCTCGCGCTGGGCAGCGGCTCTTCAAGACAAGGAGAGCTATAAGGATGGCATCCTGAAGTGGTGCCCGGATTTCTCGAAAGTCTGAACTGCGGGGCGACGGGCGGCGGTACGGAGCGCCGCATATTCCCCTCAGCTCCGGCCCCGCCGACGCGCGTGGCTTAATAGTTGTGCCTGCCGCCGTCGATGTTGAAG
>LXNJ01000651.1_pt1 | contig 23355 bp, 19 predicted proteins | sample 809081 | NCBI WGS metagenome assembly LXNJ01 (sample SAMN04870510, study PRJNA318959) | sponge metagenome | biome: sponge; feature: marine sponge reef; material: water | host: Petrosia ficiformis | place: Greece: Milos, Mediterranean Sea | collected 2013-05-29 | depth 5-7 m | reverse complement strand
CCGCTGTCAAACTGACGCGCAAATTCTGGAACTGCCTACCGAAACGGTCAATGATCATGCTGAATTCAGTATCGAAAACGGCGAAGAGGTCGCCGTTGCAACCGCAAATGTTAAGACGCGTCGTTGGACTCGGACAATACAGTAATCAAATCCGGTACGAAATTACGTGTCCAGAACACGGTGTTTGAACCTTTGACTAAGACGATATCGTTAGGTTTGAACAAACCTTTACAGAATGTGGCTAAACCTTCCACGTCTGCAAACGCACCCCATTTAATACGGGATTCGAGCGCTTCATACGCGTAGTCGTTCATCGCGAGACCGACGCTAATTGCGCCGTCTAGAGCATTCAGCGCCGGCACCATTGAAGCATGCAGCTTGGCGGTTTGCTCCCCAAGTTCAGCCATCTCGCCAACGATCGCTATCCGACGTCCACCAACTTGACGTGCAAGGTGCTCCAGGCACTTGCGCATGCTCTCAGGATTCGCGTTGTAGCTCTCATCAATGATTCGAATACCAGCAACATCGAAAGACCTACCTCGTCCGGGCGGCAGCACTTCCGAAATAGTGTGCATTTTGGCTGCGTTCTCACCCAAAACGTCAAGCACGGCAGCGGTCGCACACAAAGTAGACGCTCGATGTTCACCGCCGCCAGGAATCGTTACATTCTCTTGGAGCATTGACAGCTCGACTTGGTCGTTGGTTGTCGTCGTATAGCGATATTCTGCTGATGTTGATTGGCCGAATGAGCGCACATCGAGAGCTGGAAAGCGCTTACTCGCGGAGTCGAAGAGATCTTCGTGCACGACCAAACATCCACCCGTTTCCACGCCTTCACCGATTGAGAGTTTCTCCTCCTTTAATGCCTCAAAATCCGCAAAGTTCCCAATATGCGCATTGAGTACGTTCAGCACTACCGCGATATGAGGCCGCGCTAACTTCGACAATGGCGAAATTTCGCCAGGATGATTCGTGCCGATTTCATAGACAGATCGCTCAGCTTCTCTTGACGTGCGCGCGATACTTAGTGGCACGCCGAGATAGTTATTGAAACTCCCTTCACTTGTGTCGCATTCAAGCGCTTGTGAAAGGAAGCTCTTCATAGTGGTTTTGCCACTGCTGCCAGTCACGGCAACAACGTTTCCCGCAAGCTGACTGCGTCGATAACGCGCTAAGTCCCATAAACCGTCTAAGGTGTCTTCACAATAGACCGTGGATACGTCCAATCCATGTCTGCGATGGGCGAGTACTCCACCCGCTCCTTGTCGTATCGCAGCCGCAATATAGTCATGTCCATCTCGACCCGAGTCTTCGAGTACATTGAATTCAGGTCTAGCCTTACCGGACAACGCAACAAATAACTCGCCGACTCTGATCGTTCTCGAATCGATGCTTATTCCGTGTATAGACGGACCATGCTGCTTGTCAAGTCCTATGGCTTCACACAGTTCCATCCAAGACCATAACGCATCAATATCTATCGACATACCGGTCCATCGGACTACTGTATCGCTAAGGGTTGAGACATCGGAGATGTCCGAAATTATCAGACCGGGATGGGCGAAGTATCGCTACTATCATAGATATGCACCTAAAAGCGAGATTCGACGTATATTCGATATCCTCGCGCTACTCCTATGTAGGAAGTCGATTTGAGCGATCAAGACCCAACGCCCCCAGAATCTTCCCCACTCCGATTCAGGTTGCTTCGCAATCTCGGGAGAGGAATCACCCTACTGCGGAACGTCGTTCTGAACTTCCTCTTTCTCGCGGTGGTCCTGGTCGTTTTGGTGGCGACGTTCAGTGGGGATGATGTGAAGTCGGTACCTGGAAACGCCGTACTCGTAATCAATCCCGCTGGCAGCCTTGTTGAACAAGCAACATTTGACGATCCTTTGCTCGATCTATTGTTCGGTTCGAATGTACCAATTGAAACTTCGATCAACGATGTATTGAACGCTATTGCGTACGCGGGGACAGACGATCGAATTCAGTTAGTCATTCTGGATTTCTCCAGACTCTTCGACGTGGATATAGCGGAATCTGAACGGATTCAAAACGCGCTGATTGAGCTAAAGGAATCGGGGATGGAAATTTGGGCTCACGCGACTTCGTATACGCAAGGCACGTACCTGCTCGCAATGGCTGCCGATCGCGTGCTAATGGACCCGATGGGCGATCTAGTGTTCTCTGGCGTGACGTCATCCACGATGTATTACAAGGATTTGCTCGACAAACTAAATATCAGCGTGGCTGTGTACGCTGAAGGTGAATTCAAGACTGCGGTGGAGCCATATACCCGTACCGACATGTCTGAAGCCGCAGAATCCGTAAATACCGATCTCGTCGATTCGCTATGGACTCGAATGAAGCAAAGAGTTGCTTCGATCCGAAATATCGATGAGGACCAGCTAAATAACTACTCAACTGCCTTACACGATCTCGTTCGATCCCACGAGGCCGGATTCGCGGATTTAGCCGTGCAATACGGCTTCGTCGACGCCCTGGTTACAAAACCTGAACTCGACGACGAGTATCGCGAGAGATTGGATTCATCGCTTCGACCCATTACGTTCTATGACTACCTGCCCCACGTGCCGAGTCCGCGTCAATTCGGTAAACCCAAGCTTGCCGTGGTCGTGATTCAAGGTGAAATCCTGGGCATCCAGACGCAGATAACAGGTCAGTCGAGTTCGTGGGTCAAGCTGATTGAGAAAGTTCGGAAGGACGACAGCTTTCAAGCGCTCGTTCTGAGGGTCAATTCGCCCGGAGGCAGCGTGATCGCATCCGAGGATATTCGCCGTGCACTCGAGGACTACAAGGAGACGGAACGACCGTTAGTCGCATCTTTCGGTGGCACTGCCGCGTCCGGAGGATATTGGGTCGCTTTGCCGGCCGATCAAATATACGCATCGCCAACGACCCTGACGGGTTCCGTGGGTGTGTTCGGCCTCTACCCTAACTTAGACGATGCGCTCGGCGAAATCGGCGTCACGAATGATGTGATTCGAACGACACCTTATGGACTGTCGTCTAGTCTTATTGTCAAACCAACGGACGAGACACACAGCCTCCGCACGCTGATGGTGAAGCGGTATTACGATCAATTCGTCGAATTAGTCGCCATTGCTCGAGATAAACCCATCGAGTACATCGAAACGCTCGCGCAAGGGCGCGTTTGGCTTGGCACGGATGCGCTTGAGTCAGGACTCATTGATGAGTTAGGAGAAATAGAAGCAGCAATCGCAAAAGCAGCAGAGCTTGCGGGTCTTACGGAATACGATGTCGAGTACGTTCAGCAGAGCTCAGCACTTCTATCTCCACTAGACAGCTTTGCAAGCGAACTTCGGGCTGCGTTCGTCGATTTCCTATTACCAATCGATTCGATCGGTCGGCATCTAAACCGCGAAATCGAGTACCTGCGCGATCCTTCGAACGTATACGCGCGTTGTTCAAGCTGCACCTTGAAGGTTTCGCATTGACGGCACCTTCAGATCGGTTCTATCTGGCCCATCTCAGCAAATTTCGTTCTAAAATCCGACCTGAATTCATCTACCTAAGTCGAATTGGCTAAACGTAGCAAGACTAACAAGCAAGTCGAACACATGGATTTGCTTGACAGACGTCGTTTTCTGCGCGGTCTGTGTCCATGTCGTACAAATAGTTCTGACGACATTGAAGGCTGGAAAGAGCTATTCAATCGGGCACGATATGGCTCGTATTCGGAGCGACGCGCTGCTGCGCACTCCATCGGTACATTGCTCGGTAAAGCTCAACAGGCAGCCCAATATCGCGAGTTGCTTCTTCAGCTGAAGAATGAACTAGATGCGTTAATGGATGACCCTAAGTCCGCAAGCGACGTCCTCGGCGTGATGAAAAAGCACGGTCACGCACACAAAGGTGCAGCACGAAAGAACTATCGACGAGCCTACTCGGTCTTTGCGATCCAGACTCCGACCGAAGTTGCGAATTGGCTCAATGAACGTCTCGCCCTAAAAGCGAGAAAACGTGTCACGACGGATTCAAAAATCGTGAGAATCCTTGCGCGATGGCTAGAACATCGAACCACGTTTCAACCAACTCGAAAAACTTCGGAAGACGAGATCATAGAACGAGCGCGACAACTGCAACCGTCCCTATTCAGCGCGTAGCAATCAGCCAGACGTAATAGCGACGTTACGCTTGTATCTTAGTTTCAATTCGTGACATAGAAAAAGCACTTTGCTGCCAACCGTACGTGCGGTCTTTCATTAACGGTTGGTGCATGCAGAAGTGAGCCGTCAAGTAGGAATACGTCGCCCGCGTTTCCGGTCATTTCTATCACTTGAAGGTCAATACCAACTACGCTGCAAATCTCTCCAACGCAGGCACCCGGTGCGCCTTCACGACGATCCCAAAGTCGTTCGAGAACCGTAGACTTTCGACTGAGTTGCTTCATGATTGCACTCGCGTGCTGAGGTGCTATCACTTCCTTTAGCCGATGCGAGCCTGATAGAAGAACAAGATTCCTCCCACCAGCATCTGCATCGTTCAAGGGAACGAAACCTAAAAGGAACTTTGTTCGACCTGTACCGTCTCCTATGAAGTCGTTGTGCCACCCAGCCCATGGAACGAGCCACCGTTTAGGGTCGTACTCCGATTCCGGAAACGTCATGTAGAGGACTTGCTCCTCGCCTTCCCGCAACTTCAGATCAACTAGAGTCGCCATCTCGCTCTCAAACGTCTTCGAAAACAAAGGCGTTAAACCGTCGTAGTCACGAATCGCACGAAACACGGGCCTGCGAAGCGGTTTTCCAATGGGCCAAGATGCCTTTTCATCTCGATACACGTCAACAGACTCGAGATAGTGCCAAATGTCAGCCGAGACAGTCTCTGCTATTTGACGATTTGTACCTTGCCTTAGGCACACGTACCCATTTGTCGCTAGCTCGTCGTGAACTTGATCTCTCAAATCGTTCGACGTGAAATCAAATTTTTGCGGTTGTAGCTTCTCCGTCCGTTGCATCGTAGGATCGGTGGCTGCTCTATACGAGTACTTAAGTCGCTTTTTCTTTTGCTGGGTCCATGAAGTTCCGTACCGTCGATTTCATCTCGCGACTGAGCATCGTGATGCCGAACAGATTTGGCAACGCCATCAACACCACGAAGACGGCTGCGATCTTCCAAATCAACGTTGTATCCATCGTCGATCCGATCAGGAACGCTGCGCAATAAATCAATCGATACGGCGTCAGTGCCTTGGGTCCGAATAGATATAGGATCGCGCGATCGCCGTAGTAGCTCCATGCGAGTGCTGTGGAGAACGCGAACAACACGAGCGATATGGTTACGGCATACTGGCCCATATCACCAAAAATGCCACGTTTAAATGCTTCGACGGTGAGATTTACCGAATGGATCAATGAATCACCGTGTAGCTCTACATCGCTCTCGATGACTCCTGAATCAACCACCAACACGCCAGAGTAAGGTTCACCATTCTGCCGCACGAAGACGTTCTCGCCGATGGATCGATTGTGAATCACCGTGAAGTCAGCGTCAACAATAGCGCCATCAACCACGGACAGCTCGGCCGTTAATGGCTTGATGGGATCATTCGCTGGCGGTGTTCGTCCGAGATGCGCACTTAGCATCTCGACATGAGACGGATTCTCGTCGGTATATACGCCAGCGACGATCTCGGTGTTGGCATGGGTGAATTGATTTGGGAACTTATCAACCCACGCGCCAGATGACAAGATCACTAGACCCGTGATCGTGCAGATAACCAACGTGTCAATGAAAGGCTCAAGCAACGAAACCAACCCTTCCGGCACTGGATCGTCTGCCTTTGCGCTTGCATGCGCGATAGGTGCGCTACCCTGACCTGCCTCATTTGAGAATATGCCACGATTGACCCCGTGCGTGAACGCATATGCGAAACTAGCACCGAGGAAGCCGCCTAGAGCTGCACTGCCTGTGAAAATGCTCTCGAAGATGCTGACGAAAGAAGGCCAGATGTTCTCTGCATTGACGATGATGACTCCGACCGCACCAACTAGATAGAACACCGCCATGATCGGAACGATTTTGGACGCGACCGCGGCGATCCGCTTGATACCACCAATCACTACCAATCCCAGTAGGACGGCAAGCACAAGTCCGCTGATCCAAGTCGGAATGCCAAACGATGATTCGAGACCGTTAGCGAGGTTGTTGCTCTGTGGAAGGCAACCCGTACCGATTGCGCTTAACAATGTGGCGAACGCGAAGATGACCGCGAGCCACTTCATGTTGAGACGTTTCTCCATGTAGTACATGGGTCCACCCGCGATCTCGCCCTTGTCGTCGAATTCGCGATATTTATGAGAAAGCGTGACCTCGACGAACTTTGTCGTCATACCTACGAATGCAGTCACCCACATCCAAAACAACGCCGCCGGTCCGCCTAAGAACAGCGCGAAGGCAACACCTCCAATGTTCCCAGTACCCACCGTACCGGATAACGCGGTCGTCAGCGCACGGAAGTGTGTCGTGTCGCCAGGTGCATTGGAATCGCCTTCTTTACCGAAGAGAAATCGCAAAGCTCGCATAAAGTATCGAAACTGCGGAAACCCTAAATAGATCGTAAACCACACCCCGACACCGACTAGCACGTAGGGGAACCAAATGGAAGACCCGAGCCAACTATCTAAGAGGCCGAGGAATCCCTCAAACGCTTGAATCACTTCTGACATCGCATGCGTCCTCTAACGTGCCCGATCGCGCATGGTGACGAACTCTTCCGCGGCGGTCGGGTGAATCCCGATCGTCGCGTCGAAATCCTCTTTCGTTGCACCTGCTTTGATCGCCACGGCCAACCCTTGAATGATCTCACCTGCTTCAGGTCCGACCATGTGCGCTGCCACAACCCGGTCGGAGCCGCCATCCACGAGCAATTTCATGTATGTGCGCTCCTGATTATCCGACATCGTGTACTTGAGGGGTCGGAACGACGACTCGTAGACATGCAAGTCCGGATACGTCGTACGCGCGACAGCCTCCGTGGGTCCAACCGTGCCGATATTCGGTTGGCAGAAAACGGAGGTCGGAATGTCGTCGTAGTTCACCTTTCGTGATTCACCCGCAAACAGGTTGTATGCGATACACATACCTTCGGCAATCGCCACAGGGGTCAGCTGCATCCGGTCTATCACGTCACCGATGGCATAGATATTCGGAACATTCGTGCGGTAGTCAGAGTTGACACGAATTGCGGCCCTTGCATCCGTTTGTACGCCAGCCGGACTCAATCCACATGACGAAGATAACGGACGACGACCGGTCGCGTACAGAATCTCATCCGCGACAACCCGTGACCCATCTGACAATCGTGCGACCTTACCGTCCGTAGTTATCGTCACCTTGTCGACGATCGCGTTGAATCGTACATCAACGCCTTTCTCGATCAGTTGATCGCGAACAAATTCTCGAACTGATTCATCGAAACCACGCAGAAATAACGGGCCGCGATAAAGCAACGTCGTCTCGACACCTAATCCTTGATATATTCCCGCGAACTCAACGGCGATGTACCCACCTCCGACGACGATCACACGTTCCGGTAGTGATTCAAAGAAAAATGCCTCATTCGACGTCTGGACATGCTCGCGACCAGGAATATCCGGTACCACGGGCCATGAACCGGTCGCTACCAAGATCTTATCCGCAGTGACCTGGTGGTCTCCAACTTGAATCGTGTGATCGTCCGTGAGCGCCGCGTGGGTCTCGAAAATCTCCGCGCCAGGAGACTCAAGTAGGTTCCGATATATCTCATTCAAACGTGAGATCTCTTTGTTCTTGTTTGCGAGTAGCTTTGACCAGTCGAAATCGGTGTCGTGAACGTTCCACCCGTACGCCGCAGATTCATCGAAGTCCTCGCTGAAATGACTTCCGTAGACGAATAGCTTCTTAGGGATACACCCTACGTTAACACAGGTGCCGCCGAGATAGCGCTCCTCGGCGATAGCAACTTTTGCACCCAGATTCGCAGACATTCGTGCTGCTCGCACGCCGCCAGAGCCTGCACCAATAACGAAGAGATCGTAGTCGTATTTCACGCCGTAATACTAAATTTGGCCGTTAACTGCAAACAAAATCAGACAGATTGCAAAGGCACAGTCGACCATATAATCGGCGCATCGCCAATCCCCGCCTGTATATGTCCGAGGCCGAAGTACGAGAGCTATTACAACCCTGTACGAACCTCGTCGGCGGAATTATTCACGCTTGTCACCGCTTGATGAGGGAGTTTGGGTATATCAGTGTCGATCAAAAGCACATTCTCGCAGACATCTTCAATTTGAGCGTTGCTGAAGTCAGTGGCGTCATCAGCTTTTACCATGACTTCAAAACAGAGCCACAACCTTCCAAATTACTACGTATTTGTACAGCAGAAGCTTGTCAAGCAAATCGATCCAGGGATTTAGTCGCTGCGGTCGAATCGCATTTAGGGTCAAAGATTCCTTGTCAAACTGCCGACGGCGAAACAACTGTCAGCTTTGTTTACTGCCTAGGACTGTGCCCTAACGGACCTGCAGTGGAAATCAACGGTCAACTCGTGTCCAACGCCACCGCAGACCAGGTGTTATCTCACCTGTGACAACTGCATACCTATCGAATGACTCATTCGCCCACGCACTTGGCAAATCAGCTGTTGAAATCGCATTAGCCACTCATGGCATCGATTGTGTCGACGTAGGTTCTTACGGTCTCGCATGGCTTGAACCTCTGATCGAATTCGATTCGCCCGATGGCAGAATTGCGTTTGGACCAGTGTCCGAAGAGATGGTTCCTGGCCTTGTCGAAGCGATCAAAAGCAAGGATGCTTTTGAGCAACATCACGCTTATTTAGGGGACATTAACCGGCACCCGTTTCTTAAACTTCAGCAACGTCTAGTTTTTCGAAACGTCGGGTATGCATCGCTCACAGACACGCCCACCTACGCGACGCTGAAAAGCGTGCTCGAGCGGAATCCCCGCGATTTGATCGACGAGCTCCAGACCGCGGGCCTGCGCGGACGCGGCGGCGCAGGTTTTCCTGCGCACATTAAATGGCGAACAGTCGCTGAAACACCGGCCGATCAACGCTACATCGTCTGTAACGCCGACGAAGGCGACTCAGGTACTTTCTCGGATCGTATGCTCATGGAAGGCGATCCGGATGCACTGATCGAAGGCATGTCGATCGCTGGTTATGCATGCGGCGCATCGCACGGGTATATCTATCTACGGTCCGAGTATTCATTTGCGATGCACGAATTAAAGCGTTCTATTTCAAGAGCTTATGAAGAGAATCTACTAGGAAATAACATCTTCGGCAGTGAATTTTCCTTTGACTTACAGTTGTTTCTCGGAGCTGGCGCGTACATCTGCGGTGAGGAGACATCCCTTCTTGAAAGCCTTGAAGGTAAACGGGGGCAGATTCGAGTCAAACCACCGCTACCCGCGATTTCAGGATTGTTTGACAAACCGACGCTGGTACACAACGTCATCACGCTTGCTTCCGTACCTAGTTTATTTGATCTAGGCGGGGATGAGTATGGCGCGCTCGGAGTCGTACCCTCGTGCGGAACCATTCCGTTCCAGATTGCGGGTAACGTGAAATACGGCGGGCTCATCGAACTTGAGTTCGGGCACACCGTTCGCGAACTCGTCGAGGACTACGGAGGCGGTACGCGTTCAGGGAGACCGTTCCGGTGTGTGCAGATCGGCGGACCTTTAGGCGCATATCTATCGGAGGCAGAACTCGATACGCCACTGACCTATGAAGCCATGCAAGCGATCGGCGCTGGAATCGGACACGGGGGACTGGTGGTCTTCGACGATACCGTCGATCTTCGTGAACAAGCGGAATATGCCTTCGAATTCTGTGAAATCGAGTCCTGCGGAAAGTGCACGCCGTGCCGCATTGGCAGCGTTCGCGGTAAGGAGTTAGTCCAAGGCTTGCAGAATACCGGAAATGTGAACGCGGATATACAATTAATTCGCGAGCTCTGTGACGTAATGGAAAACGCAAGCTTGTGCCAAATGGGCGGCATGACGCCGATTCCCGTTCGAAGTGCCCTCGAGCGTTTTCCAGAAGATTTCCGTTAATTCAATCCTGCTGTAATGAGATTGCTTGACAAGGACTTTGGCACACCGCCGATAGCCCATTTCGATCCGAAAAATTCGGTCGCCCTTTCGATAGACGGTCAATCCGTAGCCGTACCAACCGGCACGTCCATCATGCGCGCTGCCTCATTACTCGAACTAGAAATCCCCAAACTGTGCGCGACTGATAGCCTTGAGGCATTCGGCTCGTGTCGGATGTGCATGGTGCAAATCGAAGGTCGGAATGGTTACTTCGCAGCATGTACTGAACCGGTCACTGAGGGAATGGAGGTCGTCACGCAGAATGAGTCGATCGCCGACTTGCGACGCGGCGTCATGGAACTCTATATCTCTGACCACCCGCTCGACTGCTTGACGTGTTCGGCGAATGGTGATTGCGAATTGCAGGATGTCGCAGGCCAAGTTGGACTGCGAGAGGTGCGTTACGAAGAAGGCGCGAATCACCTAGCTGAAGCGAAAGACGAGAGCAACCCCTACTTCACGTTCGACCCATCTAAGTGCATCGTTTGCTCACGTTGCGTTCGAGCGTGCGACGAGATTCAAGGGACTTTCGCGCTAACGGTTGATGATCGAGGCTTTGCGTCAAAGATTTCAACGGGTGCGGAGTCGTTTTTTGATTCCGAGTGTGTGTCCTGCGGCGCGTGTGTGCAAGCGTGCCCCACCGCCACCTTGATGGAAAAATCCGTCATCGAACACGGCGTGCCTGATCGCACTGTATTGACCACATGCGGTTATTGCGGCGTCGGTTGCTCCTTTAAAGCGGAAATGAAAGGCGATCAGGTCGTTCGGATGGTACCGGACAAAGCCGGCAAGGCGAACCATGGTGCGTCCTGCGTCAAAGGTCGTTTTGCTTGGGGCTACGCTAATCATCAGGACCGAATCTACAAACCCATGGTTCGAGATCGAATTGACGAACCGTGGCGCGAGGTGTCGTGGGACGAAGCGATACAAGAGACCGCCAAACGATTGACGGCAATCCAAGCTAAATATGGACGGAAGTCAATCGGAGCCGTCTCGTCTTCGCGCGTTACGATCGAAGAAATCTATGTCGTACAAAAACTCGTACGTACGGCATTTGGCAACAACAACATCGATACGTGTGCGCGCGTATGCCACTCGCCCACCGGATATGGCTTGATCCAGACCTTTGGCACTGCCGCCGGTACCCAGGATTTCGACTCCGTTGAAGATACCGACCTAGTGCTGCTGATCGGCGCAAATCCGACACAGGGTCATCCGGTATTCGCAAGTCGAATCAAACAACGCTTACGTGAAGGCGCAAAAGTCATCGTCGCAGATCCACGCGAGATCGATTTCGTGCGATCACCGCACGTGGAAGCCGCAGTTCACGTTCCACTTAAACCTGGTACCAACCTGCCGTTCATCAATGCGCTTGCACACGTCATCGTGACCGAAGGACTATGTGACTTAGATTTCGTTAAGTCACGGTGCGAGTTCGATTCATTTGAAGATTGGTGTGAGTTCATTCGACGCGACGAAAACTCACCTGAAGCAGTCGCCGAAATATGCGGCGTGACAGCGGATAGTTTGCGCAAAGCTGCACACATGTTCGCGGCGGCACCCAACGCATCGATCTACTACGGTCTCGGCGTTACCGAACATAGCCAAGGTTCCGCGATGGTCATGGGTATGGCGAATCTCGCCATGGCAACTGGCAACATCGGTCGAAAAGGCGTAGGTATTAACCCGCTTCGTGGCCAGAACAACGTACAGGGCTCGACGGACGTCGGTTCGTTCCCGCATGAATTGCCTGGACATCGCCCGGTTGTGAGCGAGAAAGTGCGTGAGAGTTTCAATGAACTCTGGGGCGTCACCATCGACGAGGAACCCGGCTTACGTATACCGAACATGTTTGATGAAGCCGTCGCTGGTACCTTCATGGGCATGTATATTCAAGGCGAGGACTTTGCGCAGTCCGACCCAAATACAAAGCACGTTGAAGAGGCACTTCGCGCCATGGATTGCGTGATTGTGCAAGACTTGTTCCTGACCGAAACCGCTAAATTCGCACACATTTTTCTACCGGGAACTTCATTCCTCGAAAAAAACGGCACGTTTGTGAATGCCGAACGCCGCTTCAATCGAGTTCGTCCCGCAATCGCACCGAAGACCGAAAAGCACGAATGGGAAGTCACATGCGAAATCGCAAAAGCGATGGGCTACGACATGTCGTACCAATCATCAGGTGAGATCCTGGATGAACTTGCGACTTCCACACCGGACTTCGAAAGACTGTCGTTCGCACACCTCGATGAAGTGCATAGTGCCCAGTGGCCCGTGACTGACGAGTCACCTGAAGGCACACCAGTCATGCACGTCGACGAATTCGTTCGCGGTAAGGGGCTGTTCAAGATGACTGAGTACGTGCCGACCGAAGAACGTACCAACCGTAAGTTCCCTTTGCTGCTGACCACGGGCAGAAAACTACATCACTACAACGTTGGTACGCAGACGCGCCGCACGGAAAACACCGTTTGGTTGGACGAAGACGTACTGGAGATTCATCCGAGTGACGCTGAACTTCGCGGTATACGGAGCGCAGATTGGGTATCAATTCGAAGTCGTGTTGGCGAGATAACGTTACGTGCGGAAGTCACCGAAAAAGTCGTACCAGGCGTTGTTTACACGACTTTCCACTACCCCGGAACCGGCACAAACGTGATTACGACGAGCCTGTCTGACGAGTTCACCAATTGTCCCGAATACAAGGTCACGGCGGTTGAAATCACACCCGCGAACCATCAAGCGGATTGGCAATTGAATTTCAACGAACGACGCGATCAGCAAGTCGAGCTATTGCCCGTCGGCAAATGAGCACGATACCGAGCGAAAGCTCGAGTGCACCTTCAAGTGTCCGTATCCTTCTTGATCGCGTCTCAGACGGCGTTGCCAACACCGTACACGACGTGGTCAGCGTCGAAGAGCCGATGGAATTGCAGATATCAAAGAAAGATGGACTCACGCAAACGATTTCCGTCACGATGCGAACCCCGGGTCAAGATTTCGAGCTAGCCCTAGGGTACCTACTCTGCGAAGGCGTCATTAGAGACGCAAGCGACGTTACCGACGTTCGATATTGTGGGCCGCCGAGCCCCGATAAGGGTTACCAGAATGTCGTTCAGGTCGAGCTAGCACCTACCACCGATCTTGATCTTGATCGATTACAGCGTAATTTCTATACGACATCCAGTTGTGGCGTATGCGGCAAGACATCCATTGAGGCGATTGATGCACCATTGTCAGAGACGGTCGAGAGTAACTACCGGATTGAGCACGACATACTGCGCACGCTGCCAGATCGACTGCATTCCTGGCAAACTGACTTCCAACGGACGGGTGGACTTCACGCCGCCGCGACGGTCGATGAACAGGGCGAAATCCAACGCGTAAGAGAGGATGTAGGCCGACACAACGCGGTCGACAAACTAATCGGATCGTATGTGTACGAAACAGGTGCACCGCTGCTGAATCTCGGACTCCTATTGAGTGGTCGAGCAGGCTTCGAGCTCGTTCAAAAGGCTGCAATGGCCAGTATGCCGTTCATTGCCTCGATCGGACCACCGTCTAACCTAGCAATCGAGCTGGCAGACGAACGCAACATCACCCTCATAGGGTTTTTGCGCGAAAGCGGTTACAACGTCTATACATCACACGGTGCATTGGTTTAGCGATGGCGACCAACGCGATCCCTGAAGCTGTCACTGCGATCGTACTCTGTGGTGGTAAGGGTTCCCGTCTAGACGGGCAAGACAAGCCTCTAATGACTCTCAACGGGAAGCGTCTGATCGATTGGATTTGCGAAAGACTCGAACCGCAAGTGAGCGACATTGTGATTTCTTGTTCTCGGAATGTGGGAATCTACGAAGCACTTCACCACCCGCTCGCGATCGACAAGGAACTAAACCTCGGACCTTTAGCTGGATTAACTGAATCGTTTGCACACGTCAATACCGAGTGGGCATTTACCACTCCTGGCGATACGCCATTCATTGCCGATGACATAGTCGAGCGCCTACGGACTGACGCAGAGACGCGTGGAATCGCCGTACCAACCGTCAATGGTGTGCGACAGAACTTGTGCCTGCTCATTGACGCGGAACATCGCGAACAGTTGATCGACTTTCATGCGCGCGGTGGGAACGCCGTAAAACACTGGCTAGACGATGCCGGTATTCGATCTACTGACATGAGTTCGATCGATGATTCTTTTCTAAATGTCAACACACACGAAGAACTAGCGATAGCGCGATCCAGAGCGTCTAACGAACACGACCATGCCTGACTACGAGCGGCAATTCAGCAACGATTCGATCGCGTGCAAACAAGATGAGAACGTGCTTAGTTTCCAATTACTAGGAAACCGCGTCAACTATGAATCGTTAGACTCCCTGGCGACTGCAATCATTGCTGCACACGACGACCCAAACGTGCGCGCGGTCGCAATTCAGATCATTGCCGATGGCGACGATCCTGAGAACATGATGGCGGTACCTAAACGCTTTCAGCATCGCGTGCCTGAAGGTTCGCACGGACCCGGACCCATCGTTGAACAAGCAACCCTGACTGCATTGCGCAATTTCACAAAGCCATTGATTGCGTATATGCGAGATGTCGTGAACGGCATCGCGATCGATCTCGCAGCGGCGTGTGACATTCGCGTCGCTAACTCGTCAATGTCGATGTGCGACACACGTATTCTTCAAGGGCGTGCCGCCAACACGGGGATCGCCTATCTGCTGCCTAAACTCGTTGGTCAATCGCAAGCGATGCGAATCCTGTTGCTTGGTGAAAAATTGAGCGCAACTGACGCGTATCGAATTCACTTTGTCCATGAGGTCGTCGCCGACGACGGTTTCGATGACCACATGGCGACCTTTTCGAACCAAATCGCTCGTATGGCCACACGCGCTTACCAAGTTCACAAGATGCAGGTGTTAGGTCAACAACACTTGGACTTCGACAGTGCGATGATCCACTCGCTAGGAATTCGTCAGACCCATGTCATCAACGATCGGGTCGAAGGCATCAAAGCGTGGCGTGAACGTCGCGAGCCGGAGTTCTCAGGTACGTGAGCGACGAGCCTCTGCTGATTAAAGATGAAGATGGCGTGCGTCACCTCATCCTCAATCGACCTTCCAAAATCAATGCGATCGACTATGCACAGCATCTTCGCTTGATGTCGCAATTCGAACTCGCAGAAAACGACCCGAACGTCAAGGTTATTGCCTTATCTGGAATCGGACGCGGGTTCTGTTCCGGCGATGACCTCTCTGCCACACCATACGAAGGCGAGGATCCGCACCGACATCGCAAGGTTGATCTCGAAATGGGCAGTGGACCCGCGGTTCTACTTCAATCCTGTAGTCGACTCCACCACCTTTCTAAACCTACGGTCGCGTTAATGCACGGTATCGCGCTCGGTTCCGGTTATGACTACAGCCTGTCTTGCGATTTTCGCGTCGTAACACCCGACATTCGATACGGCGATCCACGCATCGATCGAGCACTATGGGCCGCAGAAGGTTGGTCCTACAAGTTACCGCGCCTCACAAATCTTTCCGTCGTCTCACGAGTTGCATACCTCGGCGAGATCATGAACGGCTCACAAGCGATTGAGTTCGGACTTGCTCATGCAATCGTCGACGGGGAACCCGATATCCGAGAGTCATCTCGTGATTTTCTCAACGACTTGATTCGCGTCTCATCTTCAGCTTACACTCAGGTGAAACACCTCATACTTCGAGGCACCGATACTGATTTTGAGAGCGCATTAGCCTTCACGTGAGCGCGACCACCCTCAACATCTCTAGGTTGAATATCAAAACATGAAACTCCTCACCGATGAGCAAGTACGCCAATTTATCGTCGATGGCTGTCTCGCGTTCAAGCCAGATGTCGATCCCGAGATTCACAGTAAGATCGATGAAAAGCTACGTTTCTCGACCGAGAATGAGTTTCCAGCAGGCAACAACGTCCTATCTCGTGTACCCGAGATTTGGCAAATCCTTCGCGCGCCGAATATCCGAGGCGCACTCACGAGCCTATTAGGACCCAACTACTACGTCCATCCTCACAGGGCGATCCATACAAGTCGTCCAGTCGAGGACAAAGACGTCAACTATGCAGCGGATCACAACGCACCCGCGATGGGAAAGGGATCGATGGCTGGATCCGGATGGCACCAGGATGCACAAAGTCCGCTTTCACGAGCGCGGCACCATACACCCAAGTACCTGATTGCCTTCTATTTCCCGCACTACACACCGGAAATCATGGGTCCAACGAGGTATCAAGCCGGCAGTTACCTCTTCAGTGAACCACACGAACCTACTGGTGTGGTATTACCAGACCACGTAAAAGCCGGCTCATTCTTGCTGCTACATTTCGATACGGTTCATGCAGGTTGGCCAAATCGCACTGACCACGCACGCTACATGATCAAGATCGTGTTCACACGAACCGACTACCCACGCATCCCTACATGGCAAAGTCGTGACGTGGCGTGGCAAGTACCGGAATCCACACGTACGGAAGTCGACCTTGATCCGGCATGGCAATACATCTGGCATTGGATGCGTGGCGATGAACGTAAACATACCAATGGTGGTATCGACATTGATGCGCTGAATTCCTTGGATGAAGAACAACGAATGCGCAGTGTCTACCACTCCGTTACAGATGCAGATATTCAAGCGTTGATCGATCAACTTCGCGGCTTGGCGAACCAAGGCATGCACGAACGACGTAAAGCCGTTAATAAAGAAGGCAAGAAGATCCCCAGGGACCATGTCATCGGAACTGAACGACGTTGGAATGAACGTGCGATCGTATTTGACGATGCGGCTTATGCGCTTGCTTCGTCTGGCGAACCCGCGGTGGGTCCATTGGCCGAACTCCTACAAAACTCTGACCCATGGGTGCGCATCAATGCAGTGTTCGCGCTTGGCGAAATCGGACCGTCGGCTCGAGTAGCTATGCCTGAAATCGTCAAACTTCTGGACGATCCGCATCAGCAGGTAGTACGACAAACGCTCGACGCAATCGCGTCTATTGGCGAAGGCATGGATTTCGCGTTGGAACCCATGCAACGACTGTTAACGACTTCGAATCCTCAATGGCAGGACGCTGAAGTTATGCGAGGCTGGACCGGCGAAGACCAGGTTAGGTTGAACGCAACATTTGCGCTATTAAGCGGTATTAACTACGACAATGATCTCGACAAGATCGAAGTGGTATTGGAACAGGTTCTACAAGATCCTAACGGGTACGTTCCCGCGGTTGCAGTTGAGGCGCTAACTCGAATTGGTACAACTAGCAGTCATGCAACGGCGTTACGTTTTCTGCAAGACCGTCGTTGGGATGACACGTTGCTGGGACGTCAGAAGCCGTTCTAACGATTGAGAGGATATCGTTCAATTCGCGCCTGAATCAGCACTTTCGCTCGCACGCGAAAAGCGATTATGTAACAAGATTTCAGCACGCAAACTACGACATACACCTAAATCATTGTCATCTGGTTCCCACAAACTTGCGATCGAAATTGAAGCCGTGCTAGATCAGGGTTAAACGTTTTCAGACAGCGTCGCGAGCTGCTCTCATGAAGCGTACGTTCATCTGCAGATAGGCGTCTGGACATGGGTGCTTGGCCCAGATCGCCTGCCACTCGGAATTGCGTCCCAATTGACGCATCCCTTCGTCGCGGGTGGCCCGATCCGGCCAGCGTATGATCCAGCACACATTGGCCTGACCGTTGGGTGAGACATGCGGTGCAGTACCCGTCACCTCCGCCGCGCTGCCGTCATCGAGCCAGAAGTCGATTACATCGAGATTGTCCAAAAGCCACGGGGCCGCCAACGTGCGGGCCCACTCCCGATAGCCGTCAAACTGGGAACTTTCTATTGTGTAGTCTCTGATCTCAACCAAGCCTTCCGACATCCGTTGCCTCGCTTGCGTGCGTTGTCTGCGATGGAGCGACAAGGTTACCAAATCGGTCAAGCGATGCGGCGCCGAGCGGTCGTTCTTCACGCCCGTACCGGGTCGACCGTTCCGGAGGTCCACAGCCGCGGATGAATGCATCAGGTAAGAAGATGAGAGTATTTTCGGTACATACTCACGCCATACGCCAAAAGTAACACTTCAAAAGTGCAGGAAAAAACAAGATCTACTCCGATATCGTACCGAGAAAACGGAGTTCAACATAGATCTCCATTAATAAGCTGTTACCGTGCTAATACGCTCTAGTGCCTATCGAGTAACTTCGAAACTGTCTTGCCTCAGAATCGAGCACTTTCATAGTGAATTTACTAAATTGGACCGGGACCTTGATAACCTTCGAGTTGCCATCGGATCATGGGTAAATGTTGACGACCGAGATACCGCTCCCCCTCAACGTCAAACGTCGGCACCGAGTAGATCTCACGTTTGTCCATTTGTGCTTTGACGCTTTCAAGATCCCAACGGGAGTCTGTCGCATCGAAATCCACTACCCCAAAGTCCTCCAGCACCCTTGCGATTGCATCGTTTGCATCGATCGCTAATTCACCCGCCCAGAACTGCGCGAACACGGTACCCGCGTAATCGAAACCCCTACCTTCTGCATTCGCAGCAAGTAAGCCTTTCAATGCGACGGTGGAGTCGTGATTTCGACCGTCGATCTGGATATTCAGTCCTTGTACAGCCGCGTATCGCAAAACATCAGCTTGTGCATAGTCAGCGCGAATCCGACGATGACGCTGTCCTAAGTCATCAGCAGAAGATGGTTGCGACAGAAAACTCAGATCACTTTCGGAACGCAAAGGCGTTAGTTTGAGCTCAACGTCGAGCTCTTCAGCAAGTCGTTTCGCGGGACCGAGGGCAAGATACGCATTCAGGCTGACAAAATCTAATACGAGCTCGATCATGTGAAGTGCTGATAAGCCATATCTGGGGGTGGTCCTTCTCGCCCGCCGAATATCCAGCGAATGTAAGGCAGGTTTTCGCGACCGAAGAAGAGTTCGTCATCAACGATATAAGACGGCACGCCAAATATCCCGGCAGGATGTAGTGCGGCTTGAAGCGTATCGTGAGATGCTCCGCCTTCTCCCTCAACATACGCGTCAAAGTCCTCATCCGGAATCCCGATTTCACGAAGAACCCCGTGAACGATGTCGGGAGACTCCACATCCAGTTCGCGCAACCAAAATCGTTCGTAGACCCGATCGAGGAAAGGTAAGAGCTGATCGGCGTAACGTTCCTTAACGTAAAGAAATCCGATATGTATCAGACGGGTATCCCAGATCTTGCGAGGGCCGTAGATCTTGATGTCATGGATACGCGCATACCGCTTGGCATCCATGTATGAATAACGTACCGAGTTCCACTGTCGTGGCGATCTTTCACTCTCGACGACCTTACCACGATCGTCCACGCGCGCCGAGCCTAGAAAACTAGGAATGTTGAGCGTCAACGGGCGCCAATCTATATCGATGTCGAAGTCGGCCGCGAGCTGTTTTGTCGGATCTTTAGCCAGATACGCATAAGGGCTCTTAATGTCCAGATAGACGATTAATCGCGCGTCACTACTTCTAGGATCGTACTGAGTCATGTCCTATGCGACATGTGAGATGCCGAGTTCGCAAATGTGAAGTGAGATTGACGTATTCAACACAGTCCCTTCATCGTGCGAACAAAAAAGAGCCCCATCCATCGTCTAGATAGGGCTCTTCAAACTTGGTCGCTATGAGGGAAAGGTGCGCTAGCTTCTTCGCTTCCGATTGAGCGGATCAAACGGTTCTGCACTTCCCATATCGAGTGCGGATTCCGGCGCTTCGGCAAGTGTTTCAAACGACGCGTCCTCGCCTAAGCGAAGCCCTTCGTTAGTGAACGTCTGTGAGCGTGAGAAACGTCCTCCTGAGGCATGAATTGTTGCAGCTGACGGCGCATTCTCGCTGCACATGTAAAGTACAGCGGGAGAGACCAATGCTGGATCCATTTGTGGTGGCGGATTGTCAGCATCCAAGGTCGAACCTGGCACGCTAGCCGTCATGCGCGTTGCGGCACCCGGCGCCAGACAGTTCACACGGATGTTGTGTGACGCGCCTTCGATGGCTAGAACGTTCATCAGACCCAACATCGCCATTTTCGCGGCACCGTAGTTGGCTTGTCCGAAATTACCATAAATCCCTGAGGTTGAACTGGTGAGCACGACGCGTCCCCAGTTCTTCTCATACATGATCGGCCACGCGGCCTTCGTGACGTATGCTGTCCCTCGTAGGTGAACGTCAATCACGAGATCGAACTCGTCCAACGTCATGTTCTTGAATGACTTATCTCGAAGGATTCCGGCATTGTTGACGACGATATCTACGGTTCCAAACGCCTTCACGGCATCCTCAACAATGCTGGCAGCACCTTCACGGCTCGAAACGGACGCTTTGTTGGGTACGGCTTCGCCGCCAGCCGCTTTAATCTCGTCAACTACCGCATCCGCCATGTCGCTTGACCCACCGCCGTGCACGCCACCACCAAGGTCATTCACAACAACTTTCGCACCGCGTTCGGCAAATTGCAACGCATGACAGCGACCTAAACCGCCTCCAGCGCCCGTCACGATGACCACTTTGCCATCAAAATCACTCATGGAATGCTCCTGCGAATAGAGGAAAAAAGTACATTGAAATCGATATGGCGCTTTTTGTGTGGACTGCATTCTTGCTGTAGAAGCTAGTATCCACGCGAGGCCACAAGCGGCGCGCAATTTTATAATGCGGCGCCATTCCCCTTTGGTGCCTACGCCCCTCTATGTCGGAGCTGTCCCGCGCGGTCAACGCGACTGATGAGGAGATCGCGAGTGCGTTAAAGCACGCTCATCTTCCATCGCTTATTAACGTCTTAGTCCATCTTACAGGTGATTCGACACTTTTAGATAAGTCCATCAAACCGGCGCCAATGACGATCGGTGGTACGCCGCCGGGTTATCCCGAAGAACTAGAAAATCGAATTCACGATTTGGCACTACAAACGCTGATCCACGGTCGCGACCACGGGTTCGAAGATCATCCCGTCGACGAAACGCTACTCCTCGACATGATTAATTTCATTGCGGGTGTCGAACTCACTGACGAGTACATCCCTTACGCATTGGATGAACTCAATATTGCGCCAAAACCAGAAGAACCCCCGCTAGAGCAGGCAGTTACGCGCAATTTCCATGTTGCGATCATCGGTGGCGGTATGTCTGGCTTGCTCGCTGGCATTCGAATGCAAGAGTTGGGCGTCGACTTCACGATTTTCGAGAAGAATGCTGATGTAGGCGGAACCTGGTACGAGAACCGGTATCCGGGATGTCGAGTCGATAGTCCGAATCACGTCTATTCATACTCGTTCAAACCGAAGGATTGGCCCCAGCACTTTTCTGATCGGAACGCGCTCCTGGGATACTTTCAAGAGACTGCAGATGAATACGGTCTGAGGGCACATACCCGTTTCGAAACGGAAGTACGAGAACTGCGCTTCAATGTAGGCACGTCAACTTGGGAAATCGAGGTTGAGGGACCAAACGGAGTTGAAACGACCGTCGCTAATGCGGTAATCGCCGCAACTGGTCAACTCAATCGGCCCAAAATGCCGGATCTCGAAGGTATAGAAGACTTCAAGGGACCTTGGTTCCATTCAGCTGAATGGGATCACACTGTCCCGCTAGCAGGAAAACGCGTCGGCATCATCGGTACCGGTGCCTCCGCATTTCAATTTACGCCGGAAGTCGTGAAGGAAGCCGCAGATGTAAAGGTATTCATGCGAACCCCGCCCTGGGTCGCGACGAATCCTGTGTACCACGAGTACATCACCGCTGAAACGCATTGGCTGCTCAACCAAGTCCCCTACTATCAATCATGGTTTCGCTTCCACATGTTCTGGACCTCGGGTGAAGGACTACTCTCTTTCGCACGATGCGACGATTCTTGGAATGACAACATTCAGTCGGTAAGTCCGGCGAATCAAAAGCTGCGAGAAATCCTTACACGAGGTATCGAAACCCATCTAAAGGGACGACCGGATTTAATCGAAAAGCTCACACCTTGGTATCCACCTGCGGCGAAACGGATGTTGATCGACAACGGTCACTATTACCGAGCGTTGAAACAAGATCACGTACGTGTTGTCGACGACCAGATCGAATGCATAAATGAGACAGGATTGAGGACGTCGACGGGTGAGCAATTTGATTTCGACGTCATCATTTATGGCACCGGATTTAGTGCGAGCAAGATCCTGTTTCCAATGCGTATTTACGGTCGCGACGGTACCGAGTTGCGCGAGATGTGGAATGAAGATCCACGCGCATATCTTGGCGTCACGATGCCAAACTATCCCAACTTCTTCTGTCTATACGGCCCGAATACAAACATCGTCGTGAACGGTAGCATCATCTTCTTTTCTGAATGCGAGATGCACTACGTATCCAAGTGCCTACGTCATATGTTGATGCATGGATACACCGCAATGGACTGTAAACCAAATCCATTCGAGAGTTACAACGAAAAAATCGACGAGTCAAGCCTGAAAATGGCGTGGGGAGCGTCGGAAGTGAACGCGTGGTACAAGAATGCGAATGGTCGTGTCACGCAGAACTGGCCAGGATCGCTCGTTGAGTTCTGGCACCAGATGCGTGAGCTCAATCCGGATGACTACGAATTCACGTTGAGAGCAGAGAAAGTGGTCGGGACGGCCGGACTTGAACCGGCGACCACGTGACCCCCAGTCACGTGCGCTACCAGACTGCGCCACGTCCCGTCGGCGTAAAGTTTACGGATTGAGCAGGTAACTCGTTCGCGCTTTCTACGGATGGCGTTAGCCGCACGAGTATGGAATGCGCACGTCGAGCCCAACGAGTGAGATCAGCGCGAACAGTCTCGTGGATTTGATCGTGATTCCCCGTATGTACGTTAACCGGATATGAGCAAGCACAAACACGGTTTTCACGACCTCGAGTCACAACTTGATGCGCTACGTCAGCGTCAGTTATTCCGCACGCGTCGTGTCGTGCAGAGCCCTCAAGGTCGCGAAATCGATGTCGACGGGCGCACCTTACTCAACTTCAGCAGTAACGATTACCTAGGACTTGCAAGCGATCCACGAATCGCAGAGGCGTTTCAGGCAGGGATAAAGACTTGGGGAACCGGTAGCGGCGCTTCGCACTTAATCTCGGGTCATACCGCCGCTCAC
>LXNJ01000650.1_pt1 | contig 23369 bp, 21 predicted proteins | sample 809081 | NCBI WGS metagenome assembly LXNJ01 (sample SAMN04870510, study PRJNA318959) | sponge metagenome | biome: sponge; feature: marine sponge reef; material: water | host: Petrosia ficiformis | place: Greece: Milos, Mediterranean Sea | collected 2013-05-29 | depth 5-7 m | reverse complement strand
CGTCATCGGGCGTTCGGTTGTCAAGTCCATGACGGGGCGTTCCTCGTTGAAGTAGCGCAGGTAGTCGGCGATGCGCTTCTCGGACACCCGTCTCGTACGCGTGTCGATAGACTTCTTCCTGATTGAGGCTGCGCCAGAGACGCTCCGTGTACACGTTGCCAGGCCAGTATCCCTTGGCGTCCAGCGAAATGTGTATGCCGTGCAGATTGATTGGATCGGAACAAGGTCGCAACAATGCACCTTAAATTCCGCCGAAATCTGTCCAATCAAACCGAACCACCTCTGTTGTATTCCTCGGCTTCGTCGTCTTCGTGCTCATCGTCGACGCATTATTTTAGTGTTAACACGCCCTAATCAGTATACTGCATATGCTGTCGGGAGGAGAAACGCCACTGTTGGGAATATACGTTCGGGAGGGGTAAGGCGATGGATAGCGGTATTCAAATCAAATATCCGGGACCGTTGTTTCGGAACATCGACGACCCGGCGGAAAAGACAGGTAGCAAGGCCGCAACACTGTCTGTCCCTCGGACCCAAAGCCCCCCGGACCGCTCTCGCCATGAAGCGGAAGCCGCAGTTTCGTCGCCGGCCGTACCGCCCATGATCATCCCGGAATCACCGATTCCAGCGGTCAACGTAGCCCAGGTCCCGCAACGCAGCCCCCTCAGATATCCCGGCGGAAAAACATGGTTCATTCCCCATATTCGGGCATGGCTTGGAGGTCTGCCTTCCGTCGATCTCCTTATTGAGCCATTTGCGGGGGGAGGTATTGTTTCCTTGACGGCCGTTATGGAAAGCCTGGTCAAGCGATGCATAATGATTGAACTGGATCGGGATGTGGCGGCTTTTTGGCATGCCGCGTTGCGTCAGGGAGATGAACTGATCCGGCGCGTGCAGGCATTCGATCCAACCCGATCCAATGTAGAGATACTGGGGAACGCAGCCCCTCGAAACACTGCCGAACATGGGTTTCGCACGCTGGTCCTGAATCGTACCCGACGGAGCGGTATCCTTGCCCCGGGCGCATCCCTTTCAAAAAAGGGCGAGAACGGACACGGCATTTCGTCAAGGTGGTATCCTGGTACTCTTGTCAAGCGTCTGGAAGCGATCGGCCACTATGCGGATCGCATAGCCTTTTGCGAAACGGACGGCATGCAATTCCTCGAAGCGCTCGCTTGCGATCTCAATGAAAATGTTGCGGTTTTTGTCGATCCGCCATACACTGCGGGGGGGAAACGCGCGGGCTCGCGACTCTATGCCCACAGTGAAATCGACCATGAACGGTTATTTTCCATATTGGCCGGAACCGGGGCGAATTTTCTGATGACGTACGATTGTGCGCCCGAAATCATGTCGCTGATACGCCTGCACGGATTTTCTGCTGTGCGGGTGCTAATGAAGAACAGTCATCACACGCGCCTCCCGGAATTGATCATCACCCCACGACCGGTTTTTCATTAGGATACTCTGATTATGACCGCACCGCGCTATGGTATCGCTGAGTGGTACGGATATTCCTTTCTGGATTTATCGCCCTCTGAGAGAAATCGCCTTGCCAGGATAGCACTAAACAACAGGGCGGATGAACGCCCCTGCTGTCCATTTCAAGAAGGGAAACCGCCATGCAGTAAAAAGGGCGGGGTATGCTCGCTGCACAGTTATATGCCAGGTGCGGACGGCATGATCGATACCCCTGAAGGGGATCCTGTGATTGTCTGCCCCAAGAGATTCAACGAGAAACATGTCGTTGTCCGATGGCTTGCAGATATCGTTGGTTTTCCATCGGACAAGGTCATGATCGCAAGAGAAGTTCCGTTCATGCAGGGAACGGAAACGGGAAGACCGGCAGGAAAAATCGACCTTGTGATCGCCAGTGGAAGTAAGGAACGATTGTCCTGGTATGGTTTGGAAATTCAGGCTGTGTATTTTTCCGGGCCCGGGATGCAATCCGAATTTGCGAAATTGGAAAGAAGTGTGCAGTCGACCCCTCCGTTCCCCGTTGAGACACGGCGCCCGGACTGGCGCTCGTCCAGCGCAAAGAGACTTATGCCGCAATTGCAAATCAAAGTGCCAACACTGCGTCGATGGGGGTCCAAAATGGCCGTAACTGTTGATCGCCCTTTTTTTGAAGCGATCGGAGGGCCGTCTTCGAATCCCAGCCACGATCTCAGCGATGGGGATATCGTATGGCTCGTTCCGGAAGTGGAACGAGGTAATGACGGAAAGTATCGATGGACGCGCGGGCATTGGGAAGTGCTTACGCTGGAAAAATCTCACGAAAAACTCCTCGCAGCGTATGCAGTACGTCGCGATGATTTTGAAACGGTTCTGCGAAATAAATTGGAATTGCTCAAATAAGCAATTGAATGGCTCAATCAAGCAGCAACCGGAAAACATCTTGTATCAGTCCCTATTTTCTTTGAAGAATTTATAAGAAAAGGGTCATCCGCGAACCGTAAGACCATCTAACCGGTTATCGGCGAGGCTCCTGCACCAGTAACCTGAAATACCCCATCCCCTCCTCATGCGACGAAGCGCGATCTTATCGATGCTTTCCCTTTTGCTCATGGCTTCCTGTACCGGCGCGTCGGACGATGCGGAAGCGCCGGAACCTGCTCCCGGCGTACAGGTCGCCCCGTTCGGCGAGGCGGACGGCGTACCTGTAGAACTATTCACGCTGGCGAATGCCCACGGCATGGAAATCCGACTCACGAACTATGGAGGTATCGTGACCCATCTGTTCGTGCCGGACGCCGAGGGCACACCGGGCGACATCGCGCTTGGTTACGACACACTCGAAGGGTATCTGGAGCAGTCTCCCTACTTCGGTTCCCTCATCGGGCGGTACGGAAACCGGATCGGAGGAGCTGCCTTCACCCTCGACGGGGAAAACTGGACGCTCGCCGCCAACGACGGCCCCAATCACCTGCACGGAGGCGAACGAGGATTCGACAAGGTGGTCTGGACAGCGGAACCCTTCGAGGAAACCGACCGGTGCGGCGTGCGGCTCGCCTACACCAGCCCGGACGGAGAGGAAGGCTACCCGGGTACGCTCGATATGGAAGTGACCTATACGCTCACCGACGAAAACGCCTTCGAAATCGACTACCACGCTACGACGGACAAAGCGACCCCCGTGAACCTGACGCAGCACACCTATTTCAATCTGGCCGGGGTGGGCAATGGGGACATCCTCGACCATGAACTCACGCTCCTTGCAGACCGGTTCACGCCTGGTGACGAGATGCTGATCCCCACCGGAGAATTGCAACCGGTAGAGGGAACGCCCTTCGACTTCACGGAACCGACTGCCATAGGCGCCCGCATCGACGCGGACGATACGCAGATCGAGTACGGAGGGGGCTACGATCACAACTTCGTGCTGAACGGAGAAGCAGGCGTCCTGAAACCCGCAGCCCGGGTTGCGGACCCTTTCAGCGGACGCGTCATGGAAGTGCATACCACCGAACCGGGTATACAATTCTACACGGGTAATTTCCTGGACGGATCCATTACCGGCAAGGGCGTATCTTATGAGAGACGCAGCGGTTTTTGCCTCGAAACCCAGCACTTTCCCGATTCGCCGAACCAGGACGCCTTCCCCTCGACAATTCTGCGACCGGGCGAAACGTATACCTCCCGCACCATCTACTCCTTCGACGTATTGCCATGACCGAACAGGCCACTCTTGGAGGAGGCTGCTTCTGGTGCCTGGAAGCCGTGTTCGAACCGCTTCGGGGGATACGTAAAATCGTCCCGGGCTATGCCGGCGGCCATGTCCCCGACCCAACGTACCGGCAGGTCTGCACGGGACGTACAGGCCACGCCGAAGTCGTGCAAATCGACTTCGATCCTTCCGAAATATCCTACCAGGATATTCTTAACATTTTTTTTACAATGCACGATCCGACCACGCCGGATCGGCAGGGTGGAGATGTCGGACCACAGTACCGCTCCATCATCCTGTACCATGACGAAACCCAGGCGGGCGTGGCGCAAAGTACGCTGGCCGAGTTCGACAGCAAGGATATCTGGCACAATCCCATCGTGACAGAAATCGAGCCGCTGGATATCTTCTATCCTGCGGAAGAGGAACACCATGCGTACTACCGGGACAATGCCCGGCAACCTTATTGCCGCATCGTCATTGCTCCCAAAGTCGCCAAACTGCGCAAGGAATACGCGAACCGCCTGAAGTAACCCGTTTGAAACAAACGCCTGTACCATGTCTCTCGAAACACGCTCCCTCGGATATACCGGAGAACAACTTACCGGCGTCGGTCTCGGCACCTGGGCCATCGGCGGCGGCGACTGGCAATACGGCTGGGGCCCTCAGGAAGACAAGGAGTCCGTCGCCGCCATTCGCCGTGCGCTCGACGTGGGTATCAACTGGATAGACACAGCCCGTATCTATGGCCTTGGGCATTCCGAAAAAATCGTGGGGGAGGCCATTGCAGGCCGCCGGGACGAGGTCTTTCTGGCCACGAAATGCGGACGCCACTGGAAAGAGGACGGCGCCGTCTACGGGAGCCTGACGGCCGCCGACGTACGCAGGGAATGCGAATCGAGCCTGAAGCGCCTCAAAACGGACGTGATCGACCTGTACCAGATTCACTGGCCCGATCCTCTCGGAGAAATCGAGGAAGGATGGACCGAGATCGCAAAAATGGTCGAGGAAGGGAAAATTCGCTATGCCGGCGTATCCAACTTCGCGATGGAGCAACTGCGGACGGTGCAGGCCATTCACCCGGTAGCATCGCTCCAGCCGCCCTACAGCATGTTGCGGCGCGGCGTCGAGGATACCCTGTTGCCGTACTGCGCCGAAAACAACATCGGCGTGATCGTCTACAGCCCGATGGTATGCGGTCTTCTGACCGGCAAATTCTCCAAAACCCGCCTTGCCGGGTTGCCTGCAAACGACTGGCGGCGCGGGAATGTCGAATTCCGGGCGCCGGCCTTCGAGGCAAACCTCGCCCTGGTCGATGGTCTGAAGCCCATCGCCGAGTGCAACAACCTGACGCTTTCTCAACTGGCCATTGCATGGGTGCTCCGGCGACCCGAAGTGACCTCCGCTATCGTGGGCGCCCGAAGGCCGGACCAGATCGAGGAAACCGCCCAGGCGGGTAACGCGGTGCTTTCCAAAGACGACGTACTCGCCGTAGAAAAACTGCTGACTCGCCGACTGGAAACGATCGCAGCGGCGCCCTGACCCTGGGCCCGGATTGCGAACCACACGCGTTCGGATCCCCAATGACTTCCCTTTTGTTCGGCGGGAAACACGATCGCCGAATGATTGCCAACCACACGTTCCCGGATCCCTGCGCGCCGAGCGGACCTCTAATCCCGCTGTGGAACCGGGATCCCCAGTTGATCGGCGGCGTCGAGAATAAGCGCCTGGGCGCGTTCCGGCGTTTCCGCCTCGGCGTAAACGCGCAGTAACGGTTCCGTCCCCGAAGGCCGGACCAGCAACCACCCCCCTTCGACATGATGCTTGAACCCGTCGAAAGGATCCACCCGCAGCACAGAAGAGCCTGCGATCGCTTCCGGCCCGTTACCCTGCCTGAGACGCTGCAGGATACGTTCCTTGTTCGTATCGGTAGTGTGGAAATCGACGCGGCGATAGGCTTGCGCACCGAACTCGCCATGTAGCTCCTCCACGAGTTCCGACAGTTTTTTGCCCCGCTGCGCCATCATCTGCATCACAAGAAGACCGATGTACAGGCCGTCCCGATCCGGGATATGCCCCTGTACGGCAATGCCTCCGGATTCCTCGCCTCCCACGAGCACATTCCCCTTCACGATATGCCCGGCAATGTACTTGAAACCGATTCGGGTCGTCTCCACAGGGAGCCCGTATGCCTCTGCCATGCGATCGATGATCGATGTACTTGAAAAGGCCTTGACAACCCGGCCCGACATCCCGACTTCCTTGTGAAGATATCGGACGAGCAGCGCCAGAAGAGTATGCGAATCCACAAATCTTCCCCGCTCGTCGAAGAGAGCCACCCGATCCGCATCGCCGTCGTTGGCAATCCCCGCAGCGCACCCCTCGGCGACGACGGCCTCGGCAAGTATTCCCAAATTGCGCTCGATCGGTTCGGGTGAGCGCCCCCCGAATCCCGGATTGTGCGTACTCCGCAACGCCGCCACCTGCCCGGCGCCGAGCAATTCAATAAAGACGCCCTGACCGGCGCCGAACATGGCGTCGTGTGCGACACGCAGGCCGGAAGAGCGAATCGCATCGATATCCAGACGGCTCCTGAGGCAATCCAGATAGCCTGTCGTGAGGTCTTGCTCCACAATTCCTCCGCTTCCCCGCAACATATCCAACGACTTCGGAGAAGGCAGAATATCGTCCGCAGCGGGTATCCCCGCCTCCACCTCGGCGACACCGTCCGGCAGGAGCGGTCCGCCGAAATTCGCCTTCAGCTTGAATCCGTTGTACTCGGGCGGATTATGGCTGGCCGTAATGACGATGCCGGCCGCACATCCGAATTCCCGTGTAGCCCAGCTTATGGCGGGAGTAGGTACGAACGATTCCGGCAACAGGACTTCAATGCCCGCCGAGGCCAGCACGCGGGCAGTGTATTCCGCGAAGGAACGTCCAAGAAACCGCGTATCGTACCCGACCACGATTTTCGGAGCTGTACGGGATTGTTCAAGAATCCATTCGGCGGTCGCATGGGCCACCCTGTGCAGATTGCGGAACGTGAAGTCTTCTGCGATAACGGCGCGCCAGCCGTCTGTTCCAAAACGAATATTCGCCATTATTCCCCTCCCTTGCGGCTGGCTTCCATTAAATGCTGGGCGCTTTGAAGCGCCGCATCCGTAATATCGGTGCCGGCCATCAGTCCGGCCAGATGTTCCGCCCGCTGATTTTCGACCAGTCGCCGTATGCGCGTCTTCGTACGATCCCTCTCTACATATTTTTCGACCACAAAATGCACATCCCCTTGCACCGCGATCTGAGGCAAATGGGTAATGGCGATAATCTGATGGTTTGCGGCCAGCGCGTGCAGGCTTTGCCCTACCTTGCTGGCCACCGCCCCCGAAATACCCGTGTCGATCTCGTCGAACACCAGCACCGGAAACGCCTCGCTTCGCGCCAGCACAGTCTTCAGAGCCAGCATGATACGGCTGATTTCCCCGCCGGAAGCAACGCGGGCAAGCGGTCGCAATGCTTCTCCCCTGTTCGTCGAGATGTAAAACTCGACGCGATCCATGCCCGATGCATGCGCCGCCATGCGCCGCTCCCCTGCAAGAATCCATCCGTCCGGGTCCTCGTCCACGGAGAACCGGACATCGAATCGGCAATCGACCATGCCGAGCTTGCTGCATTCCTCCTCCACCGCTTCCCGGGTGGCATGGGCTACTTCCTTGCGCCGGGCGTTCAGTCGAACAGCGGCCTCTGACAACCACTTCTGCGCTGTCGCCATGCGATCCGTCAGGGCATCGAGCGCCGCGTCGAAATGCTCCCCCTCGGCGTGGGCTTCGCCGATCTTGCGCCGGTGCTCCAGCACCGCTTCCAGCGTACCGCCGTATTTTCGGGTCAGTCCCCGTAGATCGACGAGCCGAATCCTGACTTCTTCGAGCCGCTCCGGGTCGAACGCCGCTTGCTCGCCGTACTGCTTCAGAAAAGAAGATGTCTCCGCCGTGACAATGCAGGCGGAATCGATCTCGCCGAGTATTTCCTTGAAGCGGGAATCGATCTCCGCCAGCTCGCCCAGTTCGTTACGGACAGCAACCAGTCGATCGTGAATGGAATGTCCGCCTTCGTACAAGACGGAACTCAACCGGGCGGACGCCTCGTGCAAACGCTCTGCATGCTCCAGCACGCGGCGTTCGTTTTCGAGGAGTTCTTCTTCTCCTTCCCGGGGCGATACGCGATCGATCTCCTCGATCCGGAACGCATGGAGCGCACGCTTTTCCTCCATATCGCGCTGCCGGGCTGCCAGCGCGTCCCGTTCGGCAAGCAGCGCCGAGAAATCCTGGAAATGACCTGCGTACGCTTCACGCACCTCTCCGAGCTGGCCAGAATCGTCCAGCAGGCCGGTATGCGTCGAAACGTTCAGCAGCGACTGGTGCTCATGCTGCCCATGCAAGTCGATGAGGCGGGAGGCGACGGCGCGCATCGCCTGTAGCGTAGCCGGGGAGTCGTTGATGAAGCCGCGACTATACGACGGCGTGATTTCACGGCGCAGGATCATCACCGGAGCCGGATCCACCGCATATTCCCGGAGCAAAGACACCACGGACGGATCGTCCGCCTGGTCGAACATCCCCTCTATGACCGCCTTCGCCGCACCGGATCGTATAGCGGAAGGCGATGTCCGCTCTCCCAGAATCGCCTGCAGGGCGCCGATCAGAATAGACTTGCCGGCGCCCGTCTCACCCGTAATGACCGTAAGCCCCGCATCGAACTCGACACGGAGTTCCTCGATGAGAGCGTAATCGCGGACGTAAAGAGACTTCAGCAAGGGAGCGCGAAATGCTTAGGGATCTCCGCAGCAACAGACAAGAAAACACCTCGGAACATAACCCCGGTTCAGGAAACCAGCACCCATCCCTCTGCAATTTTTCGCTCCGCAAGTTTGTACTTGAGCGTTTGCGTTTGCCCGGTAGACGGATTCTGGATGGTCACTTTCTCGTTGCGCCCGATTTTCTGGTCCACTACGACGGTCTCCTTCCGGGCGGTCGGGTCCCGGTCGGCAGACCCCGCCTGCCCTCCGCCCGATTTGACGCCGTAGGTCGGCTCCATGGAATCGTGGCGCGCCCGCGCCCGCTTCGGATCGAGACGGCGACGCGCGGGAGCGGAGCGGGCAGACCGGGCGGTTTGCTCGGCGACAAGCGGCCCCGCCTTGAACACGAACGAAACGACCTCTTCGTTAATCGTCTCCATCATCTCGGCGAAAAGCTTGAACGCCTCCATCTTGTATTCGACGAGCGGGTCCCGCTGTCCGTAGGCGCGGAGCCCGATCCCCTCCTTGACCTCATCGAGTTCCCGCAGGTGCCCCATCCACTTCTCGTCGATGATATTGAGCATGGCGGTCCGCTCGAGCGTATCGTTGATGATGCGCCCTTCCGTACCTACCGCCTCTTCCACCTTCACCACTGCCCGCAGCAGACGGCGCCCGTCCGTGAAATCCACGAACACCCGGGCCGGGCGGCGCTCTTCGCCCTGCTCCATCACCTGCTGCATGCCCTTGTGGAACGGACGCGACAGGGCGTCCCGTTTGCGCCGGTAGAACGAGATGGCCTCGTCGTAGATCAGCTGCCCCACGCCGTCTTCCCCAAGTTGCACGAACCGTTCGAGTTCGAGCTCGAACTCGAACGCCAGCTTGCGCAGGATTTCCTCATGGAGCTCGTCCAGCGTGCCTTCCCCGTAGTGCTTTTCCACCACCTTCGAGATGACGTCCTGAAGCATTTCCAGAATCTCCCCGTGGAACCGCTCCCCCTTGAGCGCATGCAGGCGGCGGTCGTAGATCACCTGCCGCTGCGAATTGAGCACATCGTCGTATTCGAGCTGGCGCTTGCGAATGGCGAAGTTGTTTTGCTCGACTTTCTTCTGCGCCCTGGTGATACTTTTGTTCACCCACGGATGCGTGATGACGGCGCCCTCTTCCATCTTCAGCCGGTCCATCACCCTGGCGGCGCGATCCGAACCGAAGAGACGCATCAGATCGTCTTCGAGGGATACGTAAAACTGGCTTTCGCCCGGATCCCCCTGCCGGCCCGACCGGCCCCGCAACTGCAAGTCGATCCGCCGGCTCTCGTGCCGTTCGGTACCGAGAATAGCCAGTCCCCCGGCCTCGAGCACGCCGGACCCCAGTTTGATGTCCGTACCGCGTCCGGCCATGTTCGTGGCGATCGTTACGGCACCGCGCTGACCGGCTTCGGCAACAATGTCGGCCTCCGCCTTCGCCCGGTCGCGGCGCGCATTCAGCACGTTATGGCGAATGCCCGACCGCTTGAGCATGCGGGACAGGGTTTCCGACACGTCCACGGACGTAGTGCCCACCAGCACGGGCCTGCCCGCCTTGTGGTACTCGGAGATTTTATCGATGGCGGCGCGGTACTTCTCCCGCTTCGTTCTGAATACGAGATCGTCGAGATCGTCTCGCGTGATAGGCCGGTTCGTCGGGACGACCACCACATCCATCTCGTAGATTTTCCAGAATTCCTCGGCTTCCGTTTCGGCGGTGCCCGTCATGCCGGAGAGCTTGTCGTACATCCGGAAATAATTCTGAAGCGTGATGGTGGCGTACGTCTGCGTCGCCGCCTGCACCTGCACCTTTTCTTTCGCTTCGATCGCCTGGTGCAACCCGTCGGAATACCGCCGCCCGGAGAGCACCCGGCCGGTATGTTCGTCCACGATCTGGACCCGCCCTTCCTGTACGATGTACTCCACATCCTTCTCGTACAGGGTATAGGCCTTGAGCAGCTGCTCGATGGCGTGCAGGCGCTCCGCCCTTTCCGAATACAGCGTATAGAGCGTGCGTTTTTCCTCCTCCTCTTCCTTGCCGAGAAGACGCACATCGTTCATGCGTTTGTTTTCCTTTTTCTCCTCGTCCAGGGATGCATCCGCTTCAATGTCCGCCTCGATCTGCCGCCGCCGTTCCGCGTAGCGGCCTTCTATGGAGGCAATCTTGTCGCCCATGTCGGGGAGTACGAACAGATCGGTGTCTTCCCCGGCCGCCCGCGCCGCAAACTCGCGCCCCTGCTCCGTCATTTCGATGGCGTGCTGCTTCTCCTCGAGGGCAAATAACAACGGCTCGTCCACCAGCGGCATATGCTTGGCGTTATCCTGCAAGTAGAAGAACTCCGTCTTGCGCAGTAGTTGCGCCACGCCCGTTTCCTGGAGCAGCTTCTGGAGTTTCTTGTTGCGGGGGAATCCGCGACTGGCGCGCAGGAGCGCAAGACCGGCTTCGCCCTCCACATCCGAGGCTGTCTTGCGGTCGCCGGCTTCCTCGGCCCGGTCCCGTTCGCGCAGGCTCCGCTCCGCTTCGGACGCAAATCCCGCCACCGCCTTCTGCTGCGCATAGACCAGCTTTTCGATGACCGGCTGCAGCTCCATAAAACGGCTGTCGTTCGCTTGCGGCACGGGCCCGGAAATAATGAGCGGCGTGCGCGCCTCGTCGATCAACACGGAATCCACCTCGTCCACGATCGCAAAATGGTGGCCGCGCTGCACGAGTTGCTCCTGCTCGGACACAAACGAATTATCCCGCAGGTAGTCGAACCCGAATTCGTTGTTCGTGCCGTAGGTGATGTCGGCGCGGTATGCCTTGCGGCGGCCTTCCGTGTGCGATTCGTACTTGTCGATGACGTCCACGGTCAGACCGTGAAACTCGAACACCGGTCCCATCCATTCCGCATCGCGCTGCGCCAGATACGGGTTGACCGTCACCACGTGCACGCCGCGGCCCGCCAGCGCGTTGAGATAGATCGGCATGACGGCCACGAGCGTTTTACCCTCGCCCGTCTTCATCTCGGCAATGCGCCCCTGATGGAGCACCACTCCGCCCAGCAACTGGGCGTCGTACGGCACCATATCCCAGGAAATGCTGATGCCTCCGGCTTCCCATTCCTTGCCCAGCAGGCGGCGGCACGTCTCCTTGACGACGGCAAACGCTTCCGCAACCATGCTGTCGAGCACTTCCTCTACAATCTCCAGCCACTCTTCTTCCAGCCCGTCGAGTTCGTCGAAAAGCGCCCGGTGCTGCTCCGGCGAGAGTTCCTTGTCGTTATCGGTCCCGACCCCGTTCCCCGAAAATGCAGGGAGCGGCGTTTCGTCTGCAGCAGACGTATCCTGCTCCGGCGCGGAAACGGCGCCACCCAACTTGCCGCGCAGCGCTTCCTGGCTTGCTTCGTTGTCCACAACGGCCTCCCGGATGCGTTGCCGGAAATCGTCCGTTCTGGCCCGCAGTTCCTCGTCCGAAAGGTCGGACAGGTCCTCACAGGCGGCATTGATGCGCTCGACAACCGGCCAGAGCCGCTTCAGCTCCCGTTCGTTCTTGTCGCCGAACAGCAATTTGAAGAAATCTATCATGGTGCACGGGGCGCGGAAATAAGAGCGGATCGGTTTGCCGGAAGAAAGCCCCGACAGACTGACAGGTAGCAAAGTATCACGCCGAACGGCAAAAACCGTTCCTTGCGAAAGCGGATACAAAAGCCCCATGCTGTCGCATTTCAACAAGCAACATCCGGCAACGATCTCCGTTGATGCTGTATGCGTATTCCTTATGTTCGACCCTTCTTCCTTACGGTAATCCTTGCCCTGGGCGGAGCGGGCGCCCTTCCGGCGGCGGCTCAATCCGGACCGGCTACTGCCTTTTCCTTTCTGCGGCTTGCCCCTTCCGCACGGGCCGCCTCGCTGGCCGGCGCATTCTCCGCCGTATACGATGAAGACGTCAACGCCCTCTTCTACAACCCGGCCCTGCTCAACCCGGACATGCACCGCACGCTCTCCGTCACGTACCTCAACCATCTGGGAGGCATTCATGCGGGGTTCGTATCGCATGCCCGGCATTGGGAAGGCATCGGTACATTGGGGGCGGGACTGCGCTACGTAACCTGGGGCAGCACAGAGGGATACGATGCAGCCGGCAACGCCACAGAAAGCTTCGACGCAAACGATGTGGCGCTCACCGCATCCTGGGCGCGCGCCCACGACGAACGCCTGCGGTACGGCGCAAATCTCCACGCGGCGTTCTCAAACGTCGAAACGGCCAGCGCCTCAGCCTTCGCCGCGGACGTCGGCGTACTCTACCATTTTCCCGAACAGCAACTGGCCCTGAGCGCCTCCGTACATAACATAGGCATTGTGGCGGATGCACTCGGCTCGTCCAGGGATACGCTGCCGCTCGATCTGCGCGTAGGGATTTCGAAACGCTTGCGGCATCTGCCCTTGCTTCTCTCCCTGTCGGGCTACAACCTGAACCGGATCGGCGAAGAAAGCGAAGGGCGGAGCGCAGCGTCGGGCGCGCTCCGGCACATAGCCGTCGGATGGGAATTCTTTTTCAGCGATGCGTTCCGGCTCCGGCTGGGATACAACCACCGGCAGCATCAGGACCTGAAAATGAAAAACCGGCTGGATCTGGCCGGTGTGGGGGCGGGGTTCGGAATCAGGGTGGCAAGCTTCCGTTTCGACTATGCCTTCAATTCGTGGTCAACTCTGGGAGGCCTGCATCAGATCACCGTACGTACGGGAATCTGACCCTGCCGCTACTATACGATCTCCTTTCCTTATTCAGGATCCTCCTGTAACAGGTTCTGCTTCCTGGAGTAAATCAGGGTTGTGTCGAGCGTACCGTGCCGCATACGCGCCTGCACCTCTTCAATATCCATACCCTTATTCAGCCAGATGACAGGCGCCGTGTGCGTTAGGCTGTGCGGGCTGATGCCGCTCCGTTTCAGGTTGGCCGCCGCCAGATACCGATCGATCCGGCTTCGGACGGAGCGCGTGTTCAGGCGTTTCCCGTTCGATCGATGGCCGTGAGACACGAATAACGGATGTTCGGGCAGCACGGAATCGCGCGCTTCAAGGTAGCGCTCTATTTTTTCGATCACTGGAGCGTCGATGGGCGCCTGCCGGTCCTTTACGGTACGCCCCTTGCCCTGCACGCGCAGAAACCTTCCGAGCAAGGTGTGTTCGATATCCCGTACATCGGCCCGTATGATCTCGATCTCGCTGAGTCCTGCGTACAGCATCAGGTAAACCATGGCCTGATCCCGTTTTCCAAGCAGGGTCGTATCGTCAAGTACACGCAATAGCTGCCGGATGTCCGCTTCCGTGAGTACGGCGCGGGAGTGCGACGACGGACGGCGGTTCCCCTTGACCGCAAGGGCCGGGTTCTTCTCCATCAACCCGATGACGACAAGATATTGGCAGAACTGCCGGAGAGCGGTCAGATACGTGGATACGGACGCTTCGCTCAGCGAACGCGTTCCCATCAGATAGACTTTGTAGGCCCGGACCCCATCCTCCGAGAAACGAAATGCGCCGGCCTGACCGGCAAACCATCGCTCGAACTCGCGGAGCGCCCTTCCGTAGGTCCCCACCGTATCGGCGCTCTTTTCCCTGAGGTACTCCCGCCGAAAGTCCTGCAACCGCTTTGCAAGCTCACCGGTTGTCAGTTTGAGAGGTTCGATGTGTGACGAAACCATGATTGCCCATGATGAAGTATCCCGCGATACGTCACAGAATAGCCACCCGGCAAATTAAATGCAATAACGGAATTATACGGATCTCAGGAAGCGATACCCATCGATTCGACAATGCGGATAAAACTCGTCAGGAATGAAGAGCCCATGGCCCCGTCGATAATACGATGGTCGTAGGAAAGAGACAACCAGGCCATCTGCCGCACAGCGATGACGTCGCCAAGCTTCGGATCTTCGATGACCACCGGACGCTTCTGGATTCGCCCGACGGCAAGAATAGCCACCTGGGGTTGGTTGATGATGGGCGTCCCCTTGAGTCCCCCGACCGGACCGATGTTCGTGATGGTGAACGTACCCCCTTGCAGGTCGTCCGGATGCAGTTGTTTGTTGCGCGCCCGGTGGGAAATATCAGCCACCGACCGCGCCAGATCGGCGAAAGATTGACGCCCTGCATTGCGAATGACCGGAGCGACCAGCCCGGTCTTGCCCACGGCCACCGCAATGTTGATGTGGAAATCTTCCCGCAGCACGATCTCGTCTCCGTTCACGGACGCATTCAGAACCGGATGCTCACGGAGCGCTTCTATCGCCGCATGAACAAAAAACGGGGTATAGGTCAATTTGGCGCCTTCCCTTTTCAGAAACGCCTCTTTTTCCCGTTGGATAAAGGCAGCAAGGTTCGTCATGTCCGCTTCCGCAAAGGAGGTCACATGCGGAGAAGTCGCCTTCGAATGCACCATGTGCTCCGCAATGATCTGCCGTGTGCGATCCATTTTAACGACCCGCACCTCGGGCCCTTCGGCAGGCTCGACAGGTTGCGGCTCCGGAAACCCGGCCCCCTCCGCAGAACGGCCGGCCACGTAATCGAGCACATCCTTCTTCGTGACCCGCCCGTCCCGGCCGGAGCCTGTAATAGATGTAAGTTCGGAAGCGCTTAATCCTTCCTGTTCGGCGATGGAGCGCACCAGCGGGGAGAAGAACGAGTCGCTTGCGCCCTGCTTCGGAACGGCAGCATCCTTCGGTGCGAACGCGGAAGCTTCGGTAACATGGCCGGAAGGCGGCTCGGGCGCAACCGGAGCAGGTGGTTCAGGTACCGGTTCCGTCGCCTCCTTGACCGGTTCGGGAGCACGGGGCGCTTCCTCGTTCTCGTCCGAAATCACGGCAAGCAACGTTCCCACATCTACGGTCTCGCCCTCTTCCACCAGGATTTCAGCCACGACGCCCCCAACAGGCGACGGGACATCGGTGTCCACTTTGTCGGTTCCTATCTCAAGCAGCGTTTCGTCCTGCTCAATACGCTCGCCGGACTTCTTATGCCATTCGACCACCGTGCCCTCGGTGATACTCTCGCCCATTTGGGGCATGGTAATTTCAACCCTGGCCATATCCGCTTTGCGATAATTGGTATCGGGACACGCGAACGTATTTTATGCGATAAGCGGCGCAATTACCAGCGCCACTACCGCGATCAATTTAATCAGAATATTCAAACTGGGGCCACTCGTATCCTTGAGCGGATCGCCGACCGTATCGCCCACTACGGAAGCCTTGTGAGCGTCGCTGCCCTTTCCGTACATGGTCCCGTCAATGGAAATGTTCCCTTCGATCAACTTCTTGGCATTATCCCAGGCGCCCCCCGCATTAGCCTGAAAAATAGCGAAAAGTACGCCGGAGACCAGTACACCGGCCAGCAGTCCGCCCAACATGCTTTTGTCGATGAAGCCCACGATGACCGGCGCCGCGATGGCCAACAGGCCCGGCGCCACCATTTCGCGAATGGCCGCCTTCGTGGAAATATCGACGCAACGCGTGTGTTCGGCCGGAGCCGTACCTTCGCGCAGCCCGGGAATCTCCCGGAATTGCCGCCCGACTTCAACAATCATGCGACCTGCCGCCCGGCCCACGGCCCCCATCGCCATGGCGCTGAACACATACGGCAACATGGCCCCGAGCAGCAACCCGGCCAGGATGCGCGGATTGGCCACATCGATGTTGGGCACATCCGCCTGCTGCATAAACGCAACGAAAAGAGCCAGCGCCGTCAGCGCGGCGGAACCAATGGCGAATCCCTTCCCGATCGCGGCCGTCGTGTTCCCGACCGCGTCGAGTTTGTCGGTGCGCGCCCGAACTTCTTCCGGCAAACCCGCCATCTCCGCTATGCCGCCCGCATTGTCGGAGATCGGCCCGTATGCGTCGACCGCAAGCTGAATGCCGATCACCGACAGCATGCCTACCGCCGCAATGGGAATGCCGTAGAGTCCGGCAAAATGGTAGGCCCCCATAATCGCCAGAGCCAGAATGACCGCCGGAAGGCCCGTGGAAAACATACCCACTCCGAGGCCGGCAATGATGTTCGTGGCGGATCCGGTTACGCTTTGCCTGGCGATGCCGCGCGCGGGGCGACCCTGCGTAGAGGTATAGTATTCCGTGACCAAGCCGATGGAAACCCCTGCAAGCAGGCCGATCAACACAGCCCAGAACACGCCCAGCGAGGTGTATTCCAGGCCCGCCGCCTCCCATTGCGCCGGCAACATGCCCCGGATGATGAAATACGCCAGTACGGCCATAAGGCCCGCCGCTCCGAATACGCCGGTGTTGAGCGCCTTCTGGGGATTGCCCCCTTCCTTCACTTTGACCACCAGCGAACCGAGGATCGAAACGACCACGCCGACGCCCGCAAGCGCCAACGGCAGCGTAACGCCGCTTAGTTCCGCAACGCCGGCCTCCGCAAAGGAGCCAACGAACACGGCGCCCAGCACCATCGCGCCGATGATGGCGCCGACGAACGATTCGAAAAGGTCTGCTCCCATGCCGGCGACATCCCCTACGTTATCTCCTACATTGTCCGCGATCGTGGCGGGATTGCGCGGGTCGTCCTCGGGAATGCCCTCATATACCTTACCAGCCAGATCGGCGCCCACATCGGCCGCCTTCGTATAGATGCCGCCGCCCACGCGCGCGAACAGCGCGATCGAGGAAGCCCCCAGCGAAAAGCCGGAAATGACCTGGATGATTTTTGCAATCTCCCACCCGGCGCCACTGTACACGATAAAAAGCCCGCACAATCCCAACAAACCCAATCCCACCACGCTTAAACCCATCACCAGGCCGCCCGAAAACGCCACGTTGAGCGCAGGGGCCAGGCCGGTCCGCGCCGCATTGGTCGTGCGAACGTTGGCGCGCGTCGCGACGGTCATCCCGATAAAGCCGGCCAGCCCGGAAGTCAGTGCGCCGGTTACGAACGAAACGGCAATGAGCCAGGAGGTGTCCGGTCCAGCCATGTTCGCCACAGCCAGCAATACAGCCACCAACGCCACAAAAATCGCAAGCACGCGGTACTCCCGGCGCAGAAACGCCCGGGCGCCATCCGAAATGTACCCGGCGATCTCCATCATCTTTTCCGTACCCGTACTCTGGCGGCCGATCCAGCGCGTACGCAGAAAAGCATAGACCAGCGCCAGAATGCCTGAGGCGGGAACAAGAAAAACTATCGTTTCGGTAGTCATTACGTTACGTCCTTGTTATATCGATTCATAGCAACCGAAATGCCTTCGTACACGAACGCTTCTACAGCATCGCGGGCCCGGACCACGGCCTCGTCAATGGACAATCGTTCCCGGGAGGAAAAAGGGGACAGGACATGCTGCACTTGTCCGCCTCTAGAAAAGTCGTTGCCGACGCCGATGCGAAGCCGTGGAAAATCGTGATGGCCAAGGCGATCGATAATATCCTGCACGCCATTGTGTCCGCCCGCGCTCCCGGAAGCACGCAGGCGCAACCGCCCCGGCGCAAGGTTGATATCGTCCACGATCACGAGCATTTGTCGAGGATCCACGCGCCAGATACCAAGCAATGCGCTAATGGCTTTACCGCTGCGATTCATGAAGGTCAGCGGCTTGGCGATCCCGACGGGATAGCTGCGAATACGTCCCCACCCCAGCAACACATTCCCGCGGCTATGCTCGAACACCGCTCCGGCACGTTCTGCAACCGCATCGGCCACCTCGAATCCGATGTTGTGCCGCGTCGCTTCATATTCCGGGCCCGGATTCCCCAGCCCGACGACGAGGCGCTTCGATGTTGACATGATCGGCTACGACGATTACCCATCTTCCTCTGCGTTCTCCTCTCCGGAATCGGCCGCTTCGCCTGCATCGGCATCGCCCGCTTCGTCTTCAAGATCGTCGATATCTTCTTCCACGACGCGGGGCTGCACCACGGTCACAATGGTCTGTTCGGGACGTCCCAGAAAAGTAATGCCTTCCCGTTCCAGATCACGGACATGGATGGCGTCTCCAATAGACAACTCCGAAATGTCCACCTCGATGTGCGAGGGAATATCTTTCGGAAGGCAGCGTACTTCCAATTCATGCAAAACGGCCTGCACGTTGCCGCCTTCGCGCTGTCCGACAGGCGTACCCTCGAAGTGGACAGGGACCACGAGCGTCAGTGTCTCGCCCGTTTTGAGCGTCATGAAATCGGCATGAAAAGGACGATCCGTAACCGGATGCAACGTCGCCTCCTTCAGAATGCATCGAAACGTTTTCCCGTCCAGTCGCACTTCCAGAATGTGCGTCTCAGCCGTATACACAAGCCTTTTCAAGTGTTCTTCGGCCAGTTGAAAAGCCACGGGGTCCATGTGATGTCCATACAAGACACACGGCACATTGCCGGTGCGTCGAATGGCGCGGGCTGCCGATTTGCCGACTGCGCGCTTCTCAACGTCAAACGTAAGAATATCCATGATCTACGGAATAACGGTGAATCGTGCCATGAATACGAAAACCGCTCGCCTAATCGGCGAACAGTGTCGAAATAGAATCTTCCGTGTAAATGCGGCGAATGGCGTCCGAAAACAACTCGGCGACACTGACCACATCGATGCGTTCCGAGGAACGCTTCAACGGTATCGTATCCGTCACAACCATCTTGGCTATTTCCGAGTTTTCTATCCGTTCGTACGCCGGTTCCGATAGCAGCGCATGCGTACAGGCCGCAACGATTTCCTTGCTTCCCGCCTTGCGGAGCGCCTGGGCCGCATTGGTCAAGGTCCCCGCCGTATCGCACATGTCGTCAATAAGAATCACGTTGCGCCCCTTTACCTCGCCGATAATGTTCATCACTTCGGCTTCGTTCTGCCGAGGGCGGCGCTTGTCGATGACCGCAAGGTCGGCATTGAGGCGCTTGGCGTACGCCCGCGCCACCTTGATCGCACCCACATCAGGAGCTACAACCACGACATCGTCGAACTGAAACTTCCTGAAATAGCTTGTTAGAACACCGGATCCATATAAATGATCCACAGGCACATCGAAGAAACCCTGAATCTGCGGGGCATGCAGATCCATCGTAAGAATACGATGTACGCCGGCCGTCGCCAGCATATCCGCCATCAGTTTCGCAGCAATGGAAACACGGGGTTGATCCTTCCGATCCTGCCGCGCATAGCCGAAATAGGGCATGACGGCCGTGATCCGCTCCGCGGACGCCCGCTTTGCGGCATCGATGAGCAGAAGCAGCTCGATCCAGTAGTCCGCGCTGGGCTGGGTGCTCTGGATAATGAAGAGGTCCGAACCACGTATGGATTCGCCGTAGCGTACGTAAATTTCCCCATCCGCAAAATTCCGAATGGCAAGCCGACCGAGTTGCTGCCCGTATGCAGCGGCGATTTTCTGCGCCAGCGGCAGATTCGAGCGCCCGGCAAAAATGGAAATGGGGGTGTCCCTGACGGATTTGTTCATGCTTAACGAATCAGCTTCAACCGAAAATGTTGTTCAGGATACTCTGTTAAGGATACCCTGATTAAGTCCCCGAAGCTCAGAGGTTGCGAGGGGTGTGGGCTGGCAAGGAATAACGAAGCAGTGTGGCAGGCCCCGCACAATGAGGAATGACGCAGCCAGCGTGCCCCTCGCAGCCTCCCGGAGGGCGCGTTCCATCCGCAACGCCCCGAATCCGTAGTGTTTTCCGCTGATTCCGACGATGGGATCATGACGTCATGTACGCGCTGAGCGAAGCGGTTTTGATCAGAGTATCCTTAGTATTGTCTACCGGATGCATCGTTGCCCGGGGAGGATTCGAACCTCCACATACGGCTCCAAAGGCCGCTGTCCTGCCATTAGACGACCGGGCAAGAAGTCGAAAACAAGGGAATGAAAATTATCGCGCACGCGCGGCCTAATCAACGACCGCTGCTCACAGTGGTTTCTGCGATGGATGGAAGCGATCGGATCATATGACGGAATATCGAGTTGGCAGTCGTGTTTTTGTACCTGTTTCTTCATTTCCTCGGCATCGCATGCTCAGCCAGGCTGTTGAAGATTACATCAAGACTATTTACCGGATCCGGCAAAGTGGGCAGCCTGCGTCCACCAACGACATTGCCCGGGCCCTGAACGTTTCCGCCGCATCGGTTACGAACATGGCCAAACGGCTGGCGCAGCTCGGCCTTGCAGAATACGAATCGTACCAGGGCGTCCGACTGACGGAAACGGGAAACAAGGTGGCTCTTGAAATCATCCGCCATCACCGCTTGCTCGAACTGTATCTCCGGAACGTGATGGGCTACCCCTGGGACAAGGTACACGAAGAGGCAGAGCTCCTCGAACATCACATTTCCGAAGAATTCGAAAGCAAGATCGACGAAATGCTGGGGCATCCGACCCACGACCCGCATGGAGACCCCATTCCTACACGCGAAGGCGAAATCGCCGAACGCAACACTAACCCTCTCGCCGCCATGAAGCCCGGGACACATGTTGTGATCGAACGCGTGTCCGACGAAGACCCGAAATTGCTGGATCACCTCGAAAGTCTGGGTCTGTTGCCTGGCACTGTGCTCGAAGTCATCGGAAAAGAACCTTTCGAGGGACCATTGAAGATCCGCCTATACGACCGGGAGCACATTCTCGGATACCGGATCGCCAACCATATCTTTGTGGACGTTTCGACCGAAAAGGCCTGAAACATTCATCCCGTCGCGTCTGCAAGCGCCTCCAGCACCGCTTCGTGCAAAAGCCCGTTCGTGGCGACAATACCCGTATTTCGCTCGAGTTGCGCACCGCACCGGAAATCGAGCGGGCTGCCTGCCATATCCGTAACCACGCCGCCTGCCTCCTCGACAATGAGAGTGCCCGCAGCATGGTCCCATATGTTCTCTATATATCCCGAACGGGATGTCAGGCGGAGGTAAATATCCGCATCGCCGCGCGCCAGCACGCCATATTTCGCCTGACTGTCTATACGGAGCGAGGCAGCCTCTACGCCCAAATGAGTCGCTACAGCGGCCACGTCCCGACGCGAGCCGTGATTCGATTCGAAAGGTTCGCAAAGCCGGGCTTGCGCACCATTCGCTACAGTACGCACTCGAATGGGCTGCCAGACAGGCTCTCCGGCGCCGTGAAGCGGAGCCTGAACCGCTCCTTCTCCCCGGTGCGCCGCAAACACGGCGCCCTTTATATTGCCCCCTTCCGCATCGCAAGGCAAGTCGGGGCAAGCCATTGCCGCTACTTCGATCCGCCCCCCTGCAATCAGCGCCAGCGCCACAGCGTATTGATCGCACCGCAGGAATCCCTTCGTGCCGTCGATCGGATCCAGCGTCCAGAAACGTTCGGAGTATCCGGTCCCGTTGCCCCTGTCGATCCAGGCGCATACCGACTCGCGCGTTGCGCCGGGCAACACATGCGCCACCTCTGTGGTCACCTTGTCAAGCACGCTTTCGTTTTCCGGCAAATGCAAAACAGCCGCATCTTCCTCGCCGATTACGGGATCATTCGGAAACGCTTCTTCCAGCACATGGCATACGACCGCCTGGCTTCCAAAATCCGCTACCGTCACCGGAGAACGATCCTCTTTCCTGAGCGCGGATTGCCCCAGCGTTTTCTGAACGGACATGCAGACACGCGCCGCCATGCGCACGGCATGGATAGCCACTTCGAACTCTGCCTGATATTTCATAGGTTCGTATTCGTATCGTTTACAGGATCACCTGCAGAGACTGCTTCGAAAGGCGGGATGCGATCCGTAAAATCGTCCGGGCGATCGGACCGCCAGCAGAAATGGCGCAATCCGTTCGTTACGGCAAGATAACGCGCCCCGACGACTCTGTTGTATTTCGCGATCTGCTCAAACGCCGCCGACCCTATGCGAACCTGCGGCGCCTTGCATTCCACCATCAGGGACGGAACGCCCCGCCGATCGTACGCGACAATGTCGGCCCGACGGGACATGCCCTGGTACTCGAAGTGCATCTCAACGGCAATCAGAGCCGGCGGATAGCCGCAATCCCGCATGAGAAAATGCAAAAAATGCCCCCGCACCCATTCCTCGGGAACGAGACGCACATATTTTTTGCGTACAGGATCGAAGACGAATCGGGAATCCTTTTCCGACCCTGATCGGATGCGAAGAGGGCAGGCCGGAAGATTCAGCCGAGGAAAACCATCTACCCCGGTCAACCTTTCCGAATAACCGTTATGTCCGGCATGGTCCCGGGTCGGCGATAGAGCGACCCCTTCGAACCATTGATCGAAACGTTTTGTTGAACCATATCCCAGTTTTTCTCAATCTCGGCTTCGTCCCCGCTGAACGGGGCCGAACCGGTTCCGGAACGGCCAAAATCGAAAACATAGAGGTTGTTGGGGATTCCAAGAAGGACCTGTGTCGGCATCGGCATAACGAAACAAAATAGGTAAAACTTGCTGAGGCAAAACCGGGGAGTGCATGGGGGTGCGTACAACAAATTCCCCGATAACAAACAATGATAGATCGCCTTTCTTGTAAAGTTTCCTTGAAGATGCGTTTTGGGAGCTATATCCGCCTTGCAAGGGTCATTTTGTGTTCAGAAGTTGTCCGCTGCAATATCCGGCCCCCGCGAGGCAGTCGCTACAGGGGCCGCCCTCCATATCCGCCCTTTTTTCCCGTCAAATCCGCCGCCTGCCGCGTTTCGGCGAATTAGGGCGTGTTAACACTAAAACAATGCGTCGACGATGAGCACGAAGACAACGAAGCCGAGGAATACAACGTCGAGTTTTTCGAAGCGCGAGAAGATGCGCCTAAACCCCTTCAGGCGCCGGAACAGACGCTCTATTTCGTTGCGCCGCTTGTACATTTCGCGGTCGTACTCCCAAGGGGCAAGGCGGTTTCTCTTCGGCGGAACGACGGGTACGAACCCGAGGTCAAGCGCCAACTGGCGCGTACTGTCGTCTTCG
>LXNJ01000649.1_pt1 | contig 23378 bp, 16 predicted proteins | sample 809081 | NCBI WGS metagenome assembly LXNJ01 (sample SAMN04870510, study PRJNA318959) | sponge metagenome | biome: sponge; feature: marine sponge reef; material: water | host: Petrosia ficiformis | place: Greece: Milos, Mediterranean Sea | collected 2013-05-29 | depth 5-7 m | reverse complement strand
AGCAGAGGACCGCGATGGACTGCACGATCGTCGACGTGTTCGCGGAGCGGCCGCTCGCCGGCAACCAGCTCGCGGTGGTGCGCGGCTCGGCCCACCTCGATTCCGCCGCGATGCAGGCCATCGCCCGGGAGATGAACTTCTCCGAGACGACGTTCGTCCTCGAAGAGCGGGAGGGCGAGGCGAAGGTCCGGATCTTCACCCCGGACCGCGAGCTCCCGTTCGCGGGGCACCCGACCCTCGGCACCGCGTGGGTGCTCGGCCGCGACCGGGGCGCCTACACCCTCGACCTCGCGGCGGGGCGGGTGCCGGTGACCTTCGAGGCGGACGGCATCGTCTGGATGGAGCCGCCCCCGGTGGACCTCGGGGAATCGCTCGACGCGGGGCGCGCGGCCGCGCTCCTCGGCCTCAACGAGTTCGATCTCGATGACCGCTTCCCGAGCCGCTTCGCCACCGTGGGGCCGTGGTTCGCGCTCATCGGGCTCGAGAACCTCGACGCGCTTCGCTGCATCGCGGTCGACCCGGCCGTGTACGAGGAGGTTGCGGCGGGCGGGTGGCTCGCCCTCTTCGCCTTCACCGACGAGCCCTATCACGACGACGCGGACTTCGCCGCGCGCATGCTGATTCCCTTCGACGGGCTGCGGGAGGACCCGGCGACGGGGAGCGCGAACACCGCGCTCGCCGCGCACCTCCATTCCCTCGGAATCCGCGGGAGCTTCGTCGTCGAGCAGGGCTTCGAGATCGACCGCCCCTCGCGCCTCTACCTCGAGGTCGAGGACCCGATCCGCGTCGGCGGCAAGGTCCAGCCCGTCCTCACCGGCACCCTCGACTTCTGACCCCCCACTCGTCCGTCCCGACGAACCACCCCAATCTGCCAACATGGCGACGCGGTTCAGCGCACCACCAGCCATATGACCATCCGATGTCGGCCCTGAGCGAGACTGTGGGACCCCTCCCCCACCGCCCCCCGCGCGTCGGGGAGCTGGTCGAGGTGCGCTCGCGGCGCTGGCTGGTGGAGGCGGTGGAAGACGCCGACCCGGAGGGGTCTCCGCTCGTCAGCCTCGCGTGCGCCGACGACGATGCCCAGGGCCAGACCCTGGAGGTCTACTGGGACTTCGAGATCGACCGCCGCATCCTCGAGCAGGAAGCGTGGAGCGCCATCGGTGCCCGGGGCTTCGACCCGCCCCGCTACTTCAGCGCCTTCCTCCACACCCTGCGCTGGAACTGCGTCACCGCGACCGATCCGAACCTCTTCCAGTCGCCGTTCCGGGCCGGTATCAAAATCGATGCCTACCAGATGGAGCCGCTCCGCAAGGCGCTCCGCATGCCGCGCGTCAACCTCTTCATCGCCGACGACACCGGCCTCGGCAAGACCATCGAGGCCGGCCTCATCGCCCGCGAGCTGCTGCTTCGCAAGAAGGCGAAGTCCATCGTCGTCGCCGCGCCCGCGTCCGTGCTGGAGCAGTGGAAGGCCGAGATGGAGGAGCGCTTCGGCCTCCTCTTCGTGATCCTCGACCGCGCGTACCTCACGCGGGTTCGCCAGGAGCGAGGTTTCGGGGTCAACCCGTGGCGTACCCACAGCCGCTTCCTCGTGTCGCACAACCTGCTCATCGACCCGAACTACGCGGACCCCATGCGCGAATGGCTGGGAGAGCTCCTTCCGGGGAGCCTCCTCATCCTGGACGAAGCCCATCACGCTGCGCCGTCGAGCGGCGGGCGGTACGGGATCGAGACGAAGTTCACGCGGGCGATCCGCGATCTCGGAGGGCGCTTCGAGCACCGCCTGTTCCTGTCCGCGACGCCCCACAACGGCCACTCCAACAGCTTCTCCACCCTACTCGAACTGCTCGACCCGCACCGCTTCACGCGAGGGGTGCCAATCCGGGGAAAGAACGCGCTCGAAGACGTGATGGTGCGGCGCATCAAGGAGGACATCCGCGATGTCCAGGGCGGCTTTCCGGAGCGAAGGGTGGAGCGCATCCCTATCGACGGCCTGCCGGACGATGCCCCGGAGCTTGTCCTCTCCCGCCTCCTCGATCGGTACCGCGGCCTGCGGGAGGAACGCCTCAAGAACGGCACGGCGCGCGCCCGGGCCGCCGCCGCGCTGCTCGTGGTGGGTCTGCAACAGAAGCTGCTCTCGTCCCTCGAGGCGTTCGCCATCTCCCTCGCGAGGCACCGGGTGACGGTGGAGCGGCAGTGGGAGCGGGCAGCGGCCGGTGAAACGTCCGCGCGGGACCGCGGCAGTTCACTTGCGAGCGCTGGTTTGTTCGCAAGACCTCCGGATGCGGACGACGAACGCGCCGAGTACACGGACGACGACAGCGAAGCGGAGGAAGCCACGCAGATCGCCGCCCTCGACGCGGTCGCGGAGGCGGACTCGGCGGCAGATGCAAAGGCAGAGGCTATCTGGCACGAAGAGAAGGCCCTCCTCGTTCGGATGGAGGAAACGGCTTCCGTCGCCCGCGGCCTTCCGGACGCCAAGACACGCCACCTGATCGGCTGGATTCGCGACCACCTTTGCCCCGGAATGCCGGCCGAGGGGCAGCGGCCCGCAGCCGGCAGCGGCCCTCCGCCCCACTGGAACGATCGCCGGGTGCTCATCTTCACGGAGAACGTCGTCGGCACGAAGCGCTACCTCCGCGAGATGCTCGAGCAGGCCATCGCCGACACCGACCTCGCGGAAGACCGTATCGAGACCATCGACGGGCAGACCATGGGAGCGAAGCGAAAGGAGATCCAGCGCCGTTTCAACACCGACCCGGCACGCGACCCCCTCCGCGTCCTGATCGCCACCGACGCCGCCCGCGAGGGACTTAACTTCCAGGCCCATTGCACCGACCTCTTCCACTTCGACCTCCCCTGGAACCCCGGCCGCATCGAGCAGAGAAACGGACGCATCGACCGGAAGCTCCAACCGGCGCCTCGGGTGCGCTGCCACTACTTCGTGCTTTCGCAGCGCGAGGAGGATCGCGTCCTGGAGGTTCTGGTCAGAAAGACCGAGACCATCAAGCGCGAGCTCGGCAGCCTGTCCAAGGTGATCGACGACGACATCGAACGCCGCCTTCACCGGGGAGGCATTCGCCACCGGGACGTGGACCGCCTCGCACGGGAGATCGAAGCTGCGGATCTCGACCGGGAGCGGAAACGCGTCGCGGCCGAGGAGCTCGAAGCCGCCCGCGAGCGGCAGGAAGACCTCAAGGCGCAGATCGAACGTTGCCGCGGGCTGCTCGAACGTTCGCGGCGCTGGGTCCAGTTCGAGGCGGAGCCGTTCCGCGACGCGATGTCCTGCTCCCTGGAGCTGGCCGGCGGGGCTCCGCTCCAGGAAGGCCGCGCCGAGGACGGAGGCCCAATCTGGACATTTCCGCCGCTCGACGGCAAGGCCCGGGCGGACGCAAGCTGGACCGCCACCCTGGACACCCTCCGGTCGCCTCGAAAGACCGGCCAGAAGCTCGCCGAGTGGCGGCGGGAAGCACCGATTCGGCCGGTCGTGTTCGAAGACGCCGGGGTCCTCACCGACGAGACCGTGCACCTGCACCTCGAGCAGCGGATGGCGCAACGGCTGCTCGCGCGATTCCGCTCCCAGGGGTTCGTGCACCACGATCTCTCGCGCGCTTGTCTCGTGCAGGCCGCCGATTCCATCCCCCGGGTGATTCTCCTCGGGAGGCTCTGCCTCTTCGGGCGCCGCGCGGAGCGCCTGCACGAAGTCCTCACCCCGGTCACCGCCCGCTGGATCGAGCCGTCGCGGCGGGCGGGGCCGCTCAGGGCATACGCGGAGGAGGCGGAAGCGCGAACCCTCGAACGCCTGGAGGCCGCCTTGATGGGCGCCCGCGCCCCGGGCGACACGGTAAACCGCCGGCTGCTCGAGACTGCGGGCCGGGACATCGACGACCTGCTGCCGCAGCTCGAAGAGCGCGCCGAGGCGGTCGCCCGAATCGCAGCGGATCGCCTGCGCGAGCGCGGCGAGCGGGAGGAGCAGCAGCTTCGCGAGACCCTGGAAGGCCAGCGCCGACGGATCGAGACCGAGCTCCGGAAGCAGGAGGCGGGAGGGGTCCAGCTCGCATTCGAGTTCAACGAGAGCGAGAAGCGCCAGCGCGAAGCCGACATCGCCTCCTGGCACACGCGGCTCGCCCAGTTCGACCGCGACCTTGAGACCGAGCCCGCCCGAATCCGCGAGTTCTACGAGGTACGGGCGAAGCGGGTGGAACCGATCGGGCTGGTATATCTTTGGCCCGACACGGGGTGAGGGGAACGGTCATGCGCCACGGCCAGTTGCAGGAAATCAGGCTGCGAGACTTCCGCTGCTTCGGCGAACCGCAGACCGCACGCCTCGCGCCGCTCACACTCCTCGTCGGCGAGAACAGCACCGGCAAGACCTCTTTTCTCGCCGCGGTGCAGGCGGTATGGGACGCCGCCCATGGGAGTGGCGCGCCGGACTTCCGCAAGGCTCCGTTCGACCTCGGCGCGTTCCCGGAAATCGTGCATAGCCGAACCGGACGCACGAACGGTCCCAGCTCGTTTGCAATCGGGTTTACGGAACAGTTTCTCGAAGACCGTCTCCTCGACTTCGAGGTGACGTTCGAGTCGCGCGACGCCGCCCCCTCGCCGGCGGCGACCGAGTGGCGTGAAGGGGCGACGTTCGTGGGATTTCGCCGCCCACATGAGGAAAGCGCGCAGTGCGTCTTCGAGTCACAAAGCGGCTCGTGGTGCTGCCGCCTCACCGACGACGATCAGATGACTGAGGGACCCTGGATTGTCGGGTTCTTCTCCCGGTTTTTCCACGCGGTCGCCGACGACGATCCGATGAGTCTCGCCGACGACTTGGAGCCATCACCCTTGACCCGGGACCGGGTGCCGAGTCCAGAGGACCTTGCCAAGTTCTCGTTCCTATTAGGTCTAACCATTCAATACCCGTCGCAAGAGGGACCGTTTGCGAGCGCACCGATACACCCGAGCCCCGTGAGAACCTACGACCCCACGAAGCTGTCGTCGGATCCATGGGGGGCCGACGTTCCCTCTCGTTTCGCGAACCTCCAGTTTCAGCACAAGTCCGAGTGGGCAGGACTGAAGGAAAAGCTGGATGCGTTTGGCCGCGAGTCCGGACTGTTCGACGACTTTTCGGTGAAGCAGCTCACCGGAGTGGAGGGAGGCCCGTTCCAACTCCAAGTCCGCAAGTTCGGCAAGAGAGGGAGAAAGGGACCCAAACGAAATCTGATGGACGTGGGATTCGGGATCAGCCAGGTGCTGCCGGTACTCGCGGCTCTGTTTGGCGCCGACGGACCACCCTTGTTTCTTCTGCAGCAACCGGAGCTCCATCTGCATCCGAGCGCGCAAGCGGCTCTCGGAAGCCTCTTCTGCCGCACCGCCGAAGCCGATCGGCAGCTCATCATCGAGACACACAGCGAGTACATCATCGATCGTGTTCGCATGGACATCCGTGACCGGGAGACGGCCCTAAGGCCAGACGACGTGTCCATCCTGTTCTTCGAACGCTGCGACCACGACGTTCGCATTCACTCCTTGCAGTTCGATGATCAAGGCAACGTACTGGGCGCCCCGGAGGGATACGGGCAGTTCTTCATGGACGAAACGCGGCGCTCGGTTGGCCTCTGATGTGTGGAATTGTCGATGCCAACGTGGCGCATGAACTGTTTGGCAATGAACCGTCTCCGGCTGGCGAACGATTCTTCGACTGGCTCGCGAGTACGCGAGGGAAATTAGTCGTTGGCGGCGAACTTCGGACCGAGCTGAGCCGAGACCGCAGGTTCCTTCGATGGCTTCGGAACTCGATCCAATATGGGCGGGCACGCATGATGCCGGACGAAGCCGTCGTCGAACGCTCCGAGGATCTCCGGCGGCGGGATGTCTGCAAGTCCGACGACCATCACGTCCTGGCTCTCGCGATCACAAGTGGCGCCCGCCTGCTCTACACGAATGACAGACTGCTAATGGACGACTTCAGGAACCGGAACGTTGTCACCGGCACGCCGGGGAAGATCTACACGACAAAGGATCGCAAGGACTTCCGTCCAACACACAGGAGGCTGCTCGGCATGAGGAATCTCTGCCGTGCGCCCGGGCGGGGATAGACCGACTCCGACGACCATGCCCGCCCCCGACCCCAACACCCGCGCGCACCTCGAATGGCTCGGATTCATCCAGCCGAACGGCCTTGTGGTCTCCGCCCCGGCGCTCGCGAAGGCGGGCGCGATCCTGAATCGCCAGGACGCGGAGGGGCAAGACCGTCTCGCCAGTTGCGTCCAGGAGCGCGAGCTTGACCCCGCTCGCGGCCCGGAGCCCTGCATCGCCGACTTCCGCGAGTTCGCCACCGCCGTCCTCGGCTGGGACTTCTCGCCCCACGGGTACGCGGGCACGGAGGAGGCTCCCGTTCCGGCGGAGCTGGAGCTTCCCCTCCCGGACTACGGCGAGAGCCTCCGCCCCGACTTCGCCGTCCGAGAGCGCAACCCCCGCGATGACGGGACCCCATGGCAGCTTCTCGTGCTGGTGGTCGACACGGGTCAGGACTTCGACACACCGGCCGGGGGCGCCGGCGCTGGACCGCGCCTCGAAGCCTCGCCCCACGGCCGCGCCGAGCGCCTGCTCCGGGGCACCGGGGTTCCCGCCGGCCTGCTCTTCAACGGCGTCTCGCTTCGCCTCATCTCCGCCCCGCGCGGCGAGAGCTCCGGCTGGATGGACTTCCGCGTCGCGGACATGAGCCTCACCGCCGGGCGCCCCCTCTGCTCCGCCCTCCGCCTCCTCCTCTCCGAGCAGCGACTCCTCGCACTGCCTCGCGCCCAGCGGCTCGCCGCCCTCCTCGAGGACAGCCGCAAGTACCAGAACGAGGTGAGCGAACGGCTCGCGGAACAGGTGATGCACGCCCTCTACGAGCTCGTACGCGGGCTCCAGGCCGCCCACGACGCCTCCGGCGGCGAGCTGCTTCGCGAGCCGCTCGCCGAGGACGGCGACCGGAACGATGTTTACCGCGGCCTCCTCTCCGTGATCCTCCGCCTTGTCTTCCTGCTCTACGCCGAAGAGCGCGGCATGCTGCCGGAGGACGATACCTTCCTTCGCCACTACTCGCTCAGCGGCCTCTACGAGCGCCTCCGGGAAGACGCCGCCCTGCATCCCGACACCATGGATCAACGATTCGGGGCCTGGGCGCAACTCATCGTCCTGTTCCGTCTCGTCCACGACGGAGCACGTGCCCACCGAACCGGCGGCGCCGTCACCTTGCCGGAGCGCCACGGTGCCATTTTCGATCCGGACCGGTTCCCGTTCCTTGAAGGCCGGTACGCCGATGCGGGCGTCCGGCAGATTGTCGAGCGCGTCCGTCCGCCCCTCGTCTCGGATGGCGCCGTGTACCAGGTGCTCGAGAAGCTCTTCGTCCTCGACGGCGAGCGTATCTCCTACCGTACCCTCGATGTCGAGCAGATCGGCTCGGTGTACGAGACGATCATGGGCTTTCGGATGGAGATTGCGACCGGCCGCTCGGTCGCCATCAAGCCTGCGAAGAAGCTCGGCGCGCCGAGCACCATCGATCTCGACGAGTTGCTGGCACAGCCAGAGGGCGTGCGCGCCCGCTGGCTCCAGGCGCATGCCGAGCGCAACGTGACGGATACCGTCACCAAGGCGCTTCGGGCCGCGAATACGTTGGAAGACCTTCACGCGGCGCTGGATCGCGTGCTCGACAAGGATGCGACCCCGGATCTCGTCCCGCCCGGCGCCCTCGTGCTGCAACCGAACGAGGAGCGGCGGCGCTCAGGCTCCCACTACACGCCCCGCGAGCTGACCGAACCGATCGTGCGCCATGCCCTCGCACCCGTCCTCGCCCGGCTCCGCGGCGACGATGGCGGGGCGCCAACCCCGGCCGAGATCCTCGACTTCAAGGTGTGCGACCCGGCAATGGGCTCCGGCGCGTTCCTCGTCGAGACCTGCCGCCAGCTCGCCGATGCCCTCATCGAAGCGTGGGGCGCTCACGGCGAGATGCCGGCCATCCCTCCCGACGAGGACGAGGTGATCCACGCCCGCCGCCTCGTCGCCCAGCGGTGCCTCTATGGAATCGACCGGAACCCGATGGCCGTGGACCTCGCCAAGATGTCGCTGTGGCTGAGCACGCTCGCGAGGGACCACCCGCTAACCTTCGTGGACCACGCCTTCCGCTACGGGGACTCCCTGGTCGGGCTCTCGCGCCGGCAGATCGAAGCCTTCCACTGGCTCCCGGACACCGAACCCTTCCAGGCCGGCTTCGAGGTGATGCGGGTGCGCGAGCATGTAGCAAGCGCGGCGGAGCTTCGCCGGCGCATCCGGGAGGCGGGCGAAGAGGTCTCCGACCAAGAACTGCACGCTCTCTGGCACGACGCGCGCAACGAAATCGACGAGGTTCGGCTCTACGGCGACCTCGCCCTCGCCGCGTTCTTCGCCGAGGCAAAGCCGAAGCAGCGCGAAGCAAAGCGCCTCCAGTTCACCACCGCGGTCGCGGAAGGCGACGCCATCCGCTACCTCCCCTGGCTGGAAGAGCTACGCGACGCCAATCCACCCCTCGCCCCCTTCCACTGGGAGATCGAGTTCCCCGAGGTGTTCGATCGCGAGAACCCCGGCTTCGACGCGTTCGTCGGGAATCCCCCATTCGCGGGGAAGAATGCCGTCGCGGCCGGCAACATCACCGGCTACCCCAACTGGATCAAGATGCTCCACAAGGAGAGCCATGGCAATGCAGACCTCGTCGCCCACTTCTACCGGCGCGCCTTCAACCTCATCCGGAACGGCGGCACCCTCGGCCTGATCGCCACCAACACCATCGCCCAGGGCGACACCCGCTCAAGCGGCCTTCGCTGGATCTGCGAGCACACCGGCGAGATCTACCGCGCCACCAAGCGATACCAATGGCCCGGCGAGGCCGCAGTCGTCGTGAGCGTACTGCACATCGGCAAGGGCGAGTACGGCGGGACCAAGGTGCTCGACGGCGCGGCCGTCGACACCATCACCGCCTTCCTGTTTCACCGGGGCGGCCATGCCGACCCAGTGCGTCTCGAAGCGAACGCCGGCAAGAGCTTCGTCGGAAGCTACGTCCTCGGCATGGGCTTCACCTTCGACGACACCGACAAGAAGGGCGTCGCATCACCCCTCGCCGAGATGCACCGCCTGATCGAGGCGGACCCCCACAACCGCAAAGCCATCTTCCCCTACATCGGCGGCGAAGAGGTCAACACCAGCCCAACCCACGCCCACCACCGCTACGTAATCAACTTCCGCGACTACCCCCTCCGCCGAGACGACTTGGGCACCACCTGGAAGTACGCTGGCGCTGAACAACGACGGGAATGGCTGCGTGAGGCGATCGTGCCGCTGGACTACCCGGAGCCCGTAGCGACTGACTGGCCAGAGCTATTGGCGACAGTTGAGGAGCGAGTGAAGCCAGAGCGCATGAGAGTCAACCGAGCAGTACGGAGACAACGCTGGTGGCAGTTCGGCGACAGGCAGCCGGCACTTTCTGCTGCGGTACGTGGCCTTGAACGGGTCTTGACCATTTCCAGAGTCGGACAGCAGGCAGCCTTCGCTTTCTTGCCGCCGAACATGGTGTACGCCGAATCGACCATTGTCTTTCCCTTGGTCACGGACGCAGCATTCTGCGCTCTCCAGTCCCGCCTCCACGAAATCTGGGCACGATTCTTCGGGTCGTCGATGAAGGATGACCTCCGGTACACCCCATCCGACTGCTTCGAAACCTTCCCCTTCCCCAACGGATGGGATACTCACTCCGGCATCGAAGCTGCTGGACGGGCGTGCTACGAGTTCCGAACCGACCTCATGGTCCGGAACGACGAAGGCTTGACCAAGACCTACAACCGCTTCCACGATCCCTACGAGGGCGACCCCGAGATCGACAGGCTCCGTGAGCTGCACGCCACCATGGACCGCGCCGTCCTCGACGCCTACGGCTGGACTGACATCCCCACCGACTGCGACTTCCTTCTCGACTACGAGATCGACGAGGCCAACTGGGGTCAGAAGAAGAAACCCTACCGCTACCGCTGGCCGGACCCCATCCGCGACGAGGTCCTCGCCCGTCTGCTCGCCCTCAACGCCGAACGCGCTTCCGCGGAAGCCCGCTCCGGCGCCGCCTCCCAAGCGACCCCCTCGAAAGCGACGGCGAACCCCGGGCGCTCTCAACACCAACCCGACCCGTTATTCCGCTCAGCCCTCAAGGTCGCAGACCCCAGCTCCCCCTCACCTGCCCTCGACGAATGACCCAATCCTCCAGCATATCGGTCCTGCCGCCGTCTCTGCTGGTGCACTCCAACCGACGAGACATGAGCTTTGGTCAGCCGAACTCAATGCGCGTGCTCTGGCTTGCCGGGGACTGTAGTCACAATTTGCAAGGCTCATTCAGTGAGCCATCTATCCTCCATACTGAAGACCGAGAACGAAGAGGAAACCACGATGGACAGCGCCCGGATCGAGCACTCAAAACGCAGCGATTCCGCCCGGCCTTCGGGTCGGTTCGGCGTCCAGAAACGCGCGCCTGCCGACATCCAACCCGCATCAACCGAACCTTCTCCCCGGGCCGAGCAAAGCGTAACGTGCTCTTTCCCGGTAGCACCCTCACCACTTTGTGTTCAACCATGACCGAGTCCGTTTCCGGAATCTTCACCGGAGCCTCCCAATGGGTTGTTGGAGCAGGACCAACTGCGGTCGACGTGCGAACGTCGGAACGCGCCTATCGACAACCTTCGGCCGTTCACCCAGTTGGACGCCCGCGATGACTGACCGAATCATCAAGAACCCCAGGGAAGTCACGCGCTACGTGGACCAAGTCCGCACGTTGGGCGATGCCAATCGCTCCACGCTGGGTTTTCTCCGTTCCAGCGTTTACATGGAAGCAGCAATGAAGGGACGCCTCTGGATTGCTGCACGCCGCACGAACCAAGACCTCACGGGATACCTTCTTTTTGGGGGCGCGTACCCCCAACTCAAGGTGGTTCAGGTCTTCGTACATCCCGAGTTTCGATCGTTTGGCGTGGCGCGAACCCTGATCGAGGCATTGAAGCGTCATGGCGAAGAAACCAATCATCTGACTCTCACTGCGCGGGTAGCAACGGAACTCCCGGCGAACAGGTTTTGGCAACATCTTGGCTTCAGAGTCGTACAACAGGTTCCCGGGGGCAAGACATCCGGTCGTACGATAAATGTCTACCTTCTTGAATTGGAGGCACCGTCGCTCTTTCGCGAGCATCAACGTGACGCTATGTCGTCTGCCGAGGAGGCCCGGAAACTAACCTATCCGTCTCGGCCACTATTGCAGACGCCTTCCTATGTGATCGACCTGAACGTCTTCTTCGACGTTGTGAATAACCGGGATACGGGCGAAGCGGCACGCATTCTGTCATCAGTATTCAATAGCGAAATCAAACTCCACGTTACCTCTGAGTTCGTCAGAGAATTGGAACGCAATTCGCAACACTTCAAGAACGATCCCGTCTTGGAGTTTGCGAAGGGAATACCAGCGCTGCCGGAGCTTAGCCCGGATACTCTGAACCCTTTGACCGAAGAGTTAAGAAAAATCCTTTCACCAAATGCAATAGGGACGCGAAGAGAACGACCGAACGACGTTTCGGACTTGATTCATCTTGCGTCCTGTATCCACCACAGGGCATTCGGTTTCGTTACCCGCGATACCACGATTCTCCAACGCGCTGCGGAGTTGCACGAAAGGCACGATCTCAGGGTCATTTCTCCGGCCGACCTCTACGATTCCCATGAGGAGACAGATTCAAGTCCACCACCGCTAACGGTTGCCATTGGGCAACAGGAGATCAGCGTTTCCGAGCTCCTTGAAAGTGACCGTGCGGAAGCTGAATCGTTTCTTGTTGGTATGGGGATAGAGTCAAATATTGGGTTCTCATGCCTTGCGGCGGGAACAACACGATTCCCGCGGGTCAGGCTTATCGCGCGGGCAGAGAGGGAAATAGTTGGTATCACCTCGTGGTCTACCGGTAGCAGCGTTGTCCAGGACAACTTGGTGTACTTGTACATCGACGAAAGCCATCCAGCTTACTACAATGCGATGGGTTGCCTTCTGGAATCGGCTATCAGTTTTGGCCACTATGGGCAACTACGCCGCCTGGACTTGGAGATCGGTCTCAGCCAGATAGCAACTCGCGAAATTGCAATCAGCCGGGGTTTCCGGCCGTTGACGCTTCATGGAGGAGATACGCCAAGAGCACTAACCAAGATGGCGCTGAAGGGGGTCGTAACGAATAACAATTGGTCTCCATTCAGGGAGGAATTTGGTAGGGCAACCGGCTTGGAACTACCACTTTCCATGCCTCGTCATGAAGAGCTGGCTAACACAGGTGTTTTCCTGAATAGAAGGGCTGACGGACGAAAATTTACCATTCCGTTGTTTGACTTCGAAACTCTGATCTCGCCGGGCGTACTGATCTGTACTGGCCGTCCCGCCGCCATGATCCCCGTACGACCAGAATATGCGGCCGATCTACTCCCATCGACTGTTCGTCAGTTGTCTGCGCTTCCCGGCAAGGAGGCGGCTTTGCGCTTGGAGAAGGCCTATTTTTCGGCCGCCGGAAAGCATGGACTGCTATCCCCGGGCAAGATTTCTGTTTTTTACATCAGCCGTAGTCGGAAGGAGGCCGTGGCGACGGCCAGAATCACTTTTTCTGGAAGCCTGACCAAGACCCAGGCAGTATTGAATTTGGGAAGACAGGGAGTCCTGACGGAAGAAGAAATACACCAGAGGACGAATCCGAAAGGCGAGGTTACCGCATTCACATTTGATAACCTCATTTCGTTCCCCGCGTACATCCCGTATCGGGAACTCAAGGAAATGGGGTGCATCGGGAAGACGAACCTGGTTACAGCAGAGGCATTATCTCATGACTCGCTGTGCCGAATCATCGAACGAGCCTTCGAGGGTAACGTCTGATGGACCAAGCGATCATCTCCCTCAGGCCGAGATATGTGGACCTGATTCTTTCCGGCGAGAAGACTGTGGAGCTGCGGAACAGAATCGTCCGAATGGACCCGGGAACGGTGATCTGGATATACGCGACGAGGCCGGTCGGAGGCATTGTAGCGCTGGCGGAACTGGATTCGGTCGTGCATGACACTCCGGCGGAAATCTGGGTCCGGTATGGAAGAGAGATTTGTATTGATAGAGCTCACTTCGACTCGTACATCAACAACCGGGAGTCCGTGTCGGCGTTGATATTGTCATCTGTACGCAAGCTGAAACACTCGGTAACACTGGATTGGATACGTCGGTCGATAGGCAATTTCCAACCACCTCAATTCTATTCTCGCCTTTCGCTGGACGGCCGACTGTCCAGCACGTTGAACAACGCCCTGCGAGTAGGCGATTCTTCAACACGGGACCTCGCCACCGCTGCGGACGTGTGACGAGCGGGAACGTGCACGCATGGACGGATGGACGGATGGACGGCGGCCAGGGCGTGGTTTGCTCATCCGTCCGTCCGCTGTGGACAAACGAACTGAGCGAAGCGGAGGATTTCGTTGCGATCGGTGGCCGAGAGGTCGGCGGAGGCTTGGTCCAGGTCGGGGAATGATTCCCACTTCGGCAACCCTCGGTCAGTGCCGGTGAGAAACTCCACGCTGGTCCCGTAGAGCTTGGCGAGGGCGCGGAGCTCCGAGCCTTCGGGTTGGCGTCGTCCGCCCTCCATGTCGGAGAACTCACTCTTCGACAACTCCAGATGCCGGCCGACTTCCTCCTCGGTGAACCCGAGGTACTCCCGCGCTTCCCGAAGCTGTCGACCAAGCGCATCCTGCGGGGCATGGCAATCGTTCATGATCCAACCTCCTGTTCCACCGTGACGATCCACCTTCGAGCGAGACGGCGCCGCAGTCTCGGACTCTATCGCACCTGCCGAAAGCGCTGGGCTGCGGGCCGTCCAGACACGGCCTCGACCGGAGTCTTGCCGTGGTGGATGGCCCGAAACCGGGCGGCCGGCGGGCAGGCAGGCTCCGGCGGGCGGGCGAGCTGCGATGCTTGGTTGCGTTCCGCATTGTGTACATTTGATCGGTACATCTACCCTGCATTCGGCATCTCGACGGGGAAAAACAGATGGCAGCAAGGCAGATTCCGGTGGCGGAATTCAAGGCGAGGTGTCTGCGCATCATCAAGGAGATGAATCGGGACGGGGGTTCGGTGACGATCACGAACCGCGGGCGGCCGGTCGCGGTGCTGTCGCCGGTGCCGGCGCTTGGCGAGAAGCTCCCCCCGTTCACCGGAATGATGCGGGGCACGGTGTTGCGGTACGAAGACCCGTTCGAGCCAGCGGCACCGCCGTCGGATTGGTCGGCATTGCGGTGGTCCTGCTCGATACGCAGGTGCTGGACTGGGGCCGCGGAGGGCAATCGCCGGCTCGGCGAGACCGCACGGGCGACCATCGAAGAGACGAGGCGCAGGGACCGCGTCGAGGTCTCGGCCATTTCACCCTGGGAGATCGCCCTTCTGGTCGAGAGGGACCGTCTGCAGCTCGCAATGGAGCTCGGAGCGTGGATACAGACGGTGCTGCAGGCACCCGGCGTGGACCTGTTGCCCATCGAGCCGAAGATAGCGATCGACAGCGTACGACTTCCCGGTCGCTTCCATGCCGATCCCGCCGACCGCCTGATCATCGCCACGGCCCGTCGATGGGGTACCCCGCTCCTCACCGCCGATCACGCAATCCTGGCCTATGCGGCCGAGGGCCATGTTCAGGTAGTAGACGCCCTGCGATAGGTCTGCCGGCAAGGCGGCGAGGCGAGGCGTTCGCATGAACGCTCCAATCCGGCTCGGCGGGAGGCCCCAGCCTGTGGCGGGTTGACGGGGTCTGCAATGTCAGGCACGTTGTCTAACATGAAATCGTTCAACGTCCGCCACGTCCAGCACCATCTCGCCGCGGTTCTCGCCGAGGTTGAGGGGGGTGAAGTGGTTGAGGTACATCGCCGAGGACAGCCCGTCGCGCGGATCGTCCCGGTGCCGTCCGAACCTCCTCAATCCGATTGGAGCCACGCGGAGCGACGCTTGCGGGAGGTCTACCCGAGCCCCAGCGGCGGTATTACCGCCGCGAAGACTGTCGCGGACGGCCGCGGCGAACGGTGAGTCTCTACTACGACTCCGGCGTACTGGTAAAGCTCTACGTCCCCGAGGAGCTCAGCGATGCCGTCGCTCGATTCCTCACCGAGCGGCGCGAAGCCGTCGTCATCAACGACCTGCATGATATCGAGATGAGAAATGCGCTGCGGCTCAAGCGATTTCGCGAGGAGATTGACGACGAACAGCTCGCAGCTTCGATGACCATGCTTGCGAATGACCTCGCGGCCCGCCGGTTGATTCGAACCGCAGTCGATTGGCAATCAGTCTTTGCGGAGGCCGAGCGCCTGTCCGCAGCCGCGACCACTGACACCGGAGTGCGTACCATTGATCTGCTACACGTCGCCGCTGCGCTCAATCAGGGGGCTTCCGGGCTGGTGTCCCTGGACCACCGCCAACGCGCGGCGGCCCGACTTGCGAGCCTCGGGCTCGTCGAGCTCACGGGCTGACACGACCAATTCGATCGAGGTGCGAAGCGCCACGCCGTTCGTCCCGCGCCCTGCCTGCCCGCCCGCGAGGTCTCCAGCGAGGACGAGGACGAGCGAGTTGCAGATTCGCGCTACGCCGTCACGCCGACGTACGCAGCCGGCCACGGCGTTTCTGCGGACTGAGACGTGGTGAATTGCGCCTGAAATGCGTCACGGCTGCATCCGGGCCAGCGGATCGGCTCGAAATGCATCGCGGGAAATGTCGAAATGCACCGTCTGGCGCATTTTCTGCGGCACGGAGGTCCCAAATGCGTCAAACAATGCATTTCCTGATTTCGTACGACGCCCAGGTTGCGCTCGCAGGTGTTGATGGCCCGCCGCTCTGCGCGATTCCCGTTGCTCCGCCGGATGTGGTCTCATTGAGGATCTCGATGCAGGGAACGGGTGCCGCCTGGAGGTGACGTGGCTCGTCTGACGGAATCCGCCGCGGTTCGCAAGGAAATCGTTCAGGCTCTCGGGCTCGACCTGATCGGGCCGTGGGCCGGGCATCCGCTCGCGGACGAGCGCTTGCCGGGCTGGGTGCGGCCGTCCAACTGGTACCTCACGGGGTTTCTGGTTCCCCGCGACGCGCCGGCCGAGCAGCGTGGCGACGCCGATGTGGACGAGGAGTCCGAGGTCGCAGAGACGGCAGGGCTCGGCGACGACTCGGCGGAAGACCGGAGGGCGGCGAAAAAGGGCTTCTTCCCCTCGTCCATGGGACTCAGCTTCCTGGTCGGCGCGAATGTCGACATGCTGGAGGTCGTCGTCCGTTGGGGCGACTACCACCCCGTCGAGGCAGATGGCGGCAGTTCGGATGGGGACGGCGGCGAAGCAGAGGCGGGGGGCGGTGAGCGGGGCGAGAGCGCGGGGCAGGACACCGAGGAGAGCGACGGAGGTGGGGGCGCAGACGGCCAGCCGCCTGCCGACCAGGCCGAAGGGGGCGCGAGCAGCGTGCGGTCCTGGTGGCAGCGGACACCGCGCGAGGAAACGGTCCAGGTAACGCTGTCCGCCCTCGCGGGAGGCCCGCGTCCACAACCGGTCCCGAACTCCAGCGGCCTCGTCCTTCACGCGGTCGCCCGCCCGGTGGATGCCGCGCACTTCGCGGGACGGATTCCGACCGGAACCCGCTCCGTCTCCCTGTTCCTGGTGAACGGCCGCAGGCCGTCTTCCGACCGGGAGCGGGACGAGGCGTTTGCGTTTCAGGCCGAGATCGAGGTGCGGAGCCCGGTCCCGTTCGTCCCGCGCCCCGACCCGCGCGAGGTCTCCGGCAACGACTGGGACGAGCGTGTCGCGGACCTGCACTACGCCCACACCCCCGAGTATGCGGCCGGCCACGGCGTATCCGCGGACTGGACCCTGGTGCACGGGGGTTGCCGGGTTCTCCAGACCACCTGGACCCCCGCCGCCGACGTGGAGAAGACGGAGACCTTCGACGTGCCGGGGGTGGAGCTCGACATGCGGGTGCTTGGCACCCTCGCCAACGACTCGGCCGCCGAGGCGGCGCTGACCCCGCTCGTGACGGAGTACCGGTCGTGGGTCGACCGCCAGCGTGCCGGCCTCGGCGCGCTGGCTGGCGAACGCTTGACAGCGGCCCAGGAACTCTTGCGCCTTGCAGGGTCTACCGCGGATCGGATGGAGCGCGGAATCCGCCTTCTCATGGGCGACCCGAATGCCTTCGACGCCTTTCGCACCGCCAACCGTGCCGTCGCCGCGGCTCTCGCGCGCCGCCTCGCCCGCGAGGGCGTATCCGGGGCGTCACCCTGCTGGCGGTCCTTCCAGCTCGCCTTCATCCTCCTGAACCTCCCCGGCATCGCGGACCCCGCCAACCCCGAGCGCGAGTTCGTGGACCTCCTCTTCTTCCCGACCGGCGGCGGCAAGACCGAGGCGTACCTCGGCCTCGCCGCGTTCACCATGGTCCTTCGGCGGCTCCGCAACCCCGACGACGGCGGACGGGCCGGGGCCGGGGTCAGCGTCATCATGCGCTACACGCTGCGGCTGCTGACCCTCGATCAGCTCGGTCGCGCGGCGGGTCTGATCTGCGCTCTCGAGCTGGAACGCCGCCGGGACGCATCCGGCCGTCTCGGCGGCTGGCCGTTCGAGATCGGCCTCTGGGTAGGCAAGGCCGGGACGCCCAATCACCTCGGGGTTCGAGGGGACGGCCGTTCGGACTCCGCCCTCAGCAAGGTCAGCCAGTACAAGTCCAACCCGCGCGGCAGACCGTCCCCCATTCCGATCGAGAGCTGCCCGTGGTGCGGCGAGGACTTCACCCCGGATTCCTTCACCCTGCTGCCGGACTCGGACCGGCCGACCGATCTGCGCATCGCGTGCGCAAGCTGGCAGTGCGAATTCTCCGGCGACGAACCCCTCCCCATCGTCGCCGTGGACGAGCCGCTCTACCGGCGCTTGCCCGCGTTCCTCATCGCCACCGTGGACAAGTTCGCCTCCCTGCCGTGGACCGGGGAATCCGGCGCGCTTCTCGGTGGCGCGGACCGGTACGACGCCGGCGGGTTCTACGGGGCGGCATCGCCCCGCCGGGGCGGCCGTCTCGCCCGCCCGATCCTGCCGCCCGATCTCGTGATCCAGGACGAGCTGCACCTCATCTCCGGCCCCCTCGGCACCATGGCCGGCCTCTACGAGACGGTGATCGAGGCGCTCTGCGCACGCGAAATCGACGGGCAGCAGGTGAAGCCGAAGATCGTCGCCTCGACCGCCACCGTCCGCCATGCCCGGGATCAGATTCAGGCGCTCTTCGCGCGGCCCGTTACCCAGATCTTCCCGCCGCCCGGGCCGGATCGCCGGGACTCGTTCTTCGCCCGCACGATGCCCGCCTCCGAGAAGCACGCGCGGACCTACCTCGGGATCGCCGCCCAGGGCCGCAACCCCAAGGAGTCGATGCGCCGGGTGGTGCTCGCCCTCATGGGCGCGGCCGAGCGGGCGTGGCGCGGTGCCGGCGGCCCCCGGAACCAGGGCAACCCGGCCGACCCCTACATGACCGTGCTCGGCTACTTCAACAGCTTGCGCGAGCTCGGGGGCGCCCGGCGGATCCTCGAAGAGGAGGTGCAGAACACCCTCAAGCGCTACGGGGACCGCCGGCGGCTCGGCGAGCGGGAGGGACTCTTCCGAGACCGGACCAGCTTCTCCGACGTGGTGGAGCTAACGTCGCGGGTGAGCACCGACCGGGTGGCCGAAGCGAGAAGGCGACTCGGGTGCACCTTCCATGACCGCAAGCAGCGGGTGGACTGCGCGATCGCCACCAACATGATCTCGGTCGGCCTCGACATCCAGCGCCTCGGGCTGATGCTGGTCTACGGGCAACCGAAGACCCATTCGGAGTACATCCAGGCCACCAGCCGGGTGGGTCGGCACGACGAGCGCCCCGGACTGGTGGTGACCCTGTACAACGTGCACAAGCCACGCGACCGTTCCCACTACGAGCGTTTCCGCCACTACCACGAGACCTTCTACCGCTCGGTCGAGGTCTCGAGCGTGACCCCGTTTGCGGCGCGCGCCCTGGATCGGGGATTCGCGGGGGCACTGGTGGCGCTCGCCCGCCACTCGCGTCCGGCAATGACCCCTCCCGACGGGGTGGAGGGAATCGAGGTGGGGCGGGCGGCGCTCGAACGGCGGCTGCTCGACGTGTTCGCGGCCCGGCTCGACGAGCAACCGTTCGAGGATGCGGCCGAGCGCAACGAGCGACGGCGCAGCGTCCGGAACCGCATCGGTGATCTGCTCGATTCATGGTGCGCGATATTCGACGATTATCGGCGGGACGGGGTGTCCATGCGGTATCAACGGCATGAGACATCGGGCGGACAACCCCTTCTTCGCGAGATGCTCGACACCGGTTTCGAATCGCATCATCACCGGAAGTTCCGCACCAACCGTTCGCTTCGCGACGTGGAGCCCCAGGTGAACCTCTTCCTGCGGGATCTCTCGAGCCGGCTGAACGAGGACCGCCGGAAATGAACGGCAGAGCCCACGGACAGTTGCGCCGAAGCCAGGTGATCACCACCTTCGGCCCGGGCGCCCTCATCGACCTGCCGAACGATTCCGCGATCGTGGCCGGGCTCGATACCTGGGGCGGCGAGGCGAACCTCCAGCAACTCGACGAGCCGCGTCTCGCGGCCAAGCTCCGCAACATGACCGGCGTCCCCACCCCGCGCCTTTTCGCTCCGCCTCCCGAGCCGGAAGGTTGGCAGGAACGGCAGCGGGGGATCGGCGCGTGGCGCTTCCCGGAGTGGTTCGTGGTGCAGGAGCCCGGCTTCGTCGCCGGAACGAGCGTGCGTTCGCGGCGGCTGGTCCCGCGGACCGCCCTCACCAACGGCCGCTACGAGAAGAAGCCGGTCGTCGCCACGAGGTTCGTCCGTGCTTGCCGGAGGGGCCACGTGGACGACATCGACTGGTACTGGTTCGTCCACGGCAAGGACGATCCGTGCCACCGGGCGCTGTGGCTGGACGAACGCGGCACGAGCGGCGATCTCGCGGAGCAGATCGTGCGGTGCGAATGCGGCAAGTCGCGGCGCATGCATGAGGCGACTTTCAATCTCGGGGATTGCCAGGGCCAGAGACCCTGGCTCGGCCGGCACGCGAGGGAGGAGTGCAGCGAGAAGAGCCGACTCTTGATCCGAACCGCCTCGAACGCCTGGTTTCCGCAGGTGGTGAGCGTCCTGTCTCTGCCGGATCGGGGAAACGAGGTCGATGAAGCGGTGGAGGAGCTGTGGGATCGTCTTCAAGTCGTCAAGGATGTCAACGCGCTCGGGGTCATGAAGAGCTTCCCCGACGTGGCGAACCGCTTGGCGCCGTTCTCCGACGAGGAGGTGTTGGAGGCGATCTCGGCGCGAAGTTCCGGCGGTGTGGCCGCGGAACGTCCGATCAAGCACGTCGAGCTGGATGCGTTGCTGGCCGTCCCGGAAGGCTACGGCGACGACGTTCCTGTCGATCCCGACTTCCATGCTCGCCGGCTGCCGGAGTCGGTGTGGCGCCGCTCGGCACGGTTCGACGCCGTCGAGGCGGTGATTCAGGTCCACCGGCTGCGGGAGGTGCTGGCCCTTGCCGGGTTCACGCGGCTGGAACCGGTGATGCCGAACGTGGACGGCGAGTACGAAGCCGAGGTCGAACGCGCCGACATCGCGTTGGAGCCGGCCTGGTTTCCGGCCGTCGAGAACCGCGGCGAAGGCATCCTGCTTCAGCTCCGCTCCGCCGCGGTGACGGACTGGCTCGACCGTGAGCCGGTGAAGGAGCGGTTGAACGAGTTGGTTGCCGGTCACACCGCCTGGGCAACCAACCGAACAAGCGAGCGCCCGTTCCCGGGCGGTCCCTACGTGCTGCTCCACACCTTGGCGCATCTCCTCATCCAGTCGCTCTCCATGCGGTGCGGTTATCCGGCCGCCTCCATCCGGGAGCGCATCTTCGTGGACGCGCATGGCGGGCGTTACGCCCTGTTGCTCTATACGGCGAGCCCGGATGCGGAGGGCACGTTGGGCGGATTGGCTCAGGAGGCACGCCGTATCGAAGGCCATCTGGTGTATGCGCTCAGGACGGCGGAGCTCTGCTCCAACGACCCGGTGTGCGCCGAGCACGTGCCGGGGCAAAGCATGGAGGAACGCTGGCTGCACGGAGCCGCCTGCCACGGCTGCACGCTGATCGCGGAGACCTCCTGCGAGATGCGCAACGAGTACCTGGACCGGGCGCTCGCAGTCCCGACGCTGCACGCGCCGGGCGCCGCGTTCTTCGCCGCGCCCTGATCATGGCAGCCGGCGGCGACAGCGCTCCAGAACCGGGTTCGGTTGAAGCAGCCCGGTGATCGACACCCTGCTCGAAATCCCCGTCCACGTACGGGGCCGGTTGGCAAGCGCCCTCGCATCGGGCCTGCTCGCGCCGCCCGGCACCGCGATGGCGATCAGGGCCACGGTCGGTGCGGGACACGAGGACGCGATCCTCAAGGTGCTTGGGGAGTGGGAACGCCTCGGCGTATCCGCCGCCGCGGGGGCGGCTTGGCTGAAGAGTCTCCGGCACGCGGCGGCGCGCTCACCGGCACCGGACTTCGTGTGGACCGGACCAGAGGTCGCCGGATTGCACGCGAGGGACACGCGCCGAGTGTACGAAGAGTTGCTGGGCTCCGCGACGCGCTCAATCTGGGCCTCGACGTACGTATTCTCCGACGGCCCGCGCGCATTCAAGACGCTCGCCGAACGAATGGATGCCGTCCCGCAGCTCGACGTCACCCTGCTCCTCAACATCGAGCGCCGGCGCGGCGACACCACGGCCGCCGACAGCCTCGTCCGCCGGTTCGCGGACGAATTCTGGGGCGAAGAGTGGCCGGGAACGGCCCGCCCGAAGGTGTACTACGACCCTCGCTCGCTAGATATGGGCAGCCCTGCCGGGGTGCTGCACGCCAAGGCAGTAGTTGCGGACGAGGAATCCGTATTCATCACGTCCGCGAACCTGACCGAGGCTGCCCAGGACCGCAACATCGAGCTCGGCCTCCTGGTGCGCGACCGGAGCCTCGCCGCAACGACGGTGATTCACTTCCGCACCCTGATCGAGAAGGACCTGCTCCGGCGCTTGCCGGTCGCGTAGAGAGGGCCATGACATCCGAGGCGGGCGGGAAGGACGGCGGGCGCGGAGAGCGGTGGGTCGTCACCTGGGAGGACGTGGAGCGGGCGCAGCTCGAAACCATGCTCGCCGCGACCCCCGCCCAGCGCCTCGCGTGGCTCGAGGAGGCGATGCGTCTCGCCCATGCCTCGGGCGCCCTCGAGGCGACGCGCCGGGAACGCGCTCCCAAAGTCTGGGAGTAGAGGGGGGGACGGCGACGAGGAAGCGCACTGGCGCCGCTGGCCGACAGCTTCGGCTAGGCGCGGGGCTGCCGAAGTGTCCGGGATGCTCGCCAAGAACGCGCCGCTCCCACGGCCCGGAACCCAACCGGCGGCCGGCCCCCGGTTCACCTCGGTTGCGTGTCCGCCGTCTCCCGCACTAGAGTCCTGACGGACAGGGCGCCCGCCGCCGCGACGATGCACGGGAGGCTCCTACGGTGAACCTTTCGTCCAGGGAATCGGGGATCGTCTTCAGGATCATGGCTGAGCTCTCACGCGGCCATGGCTCCCGAGAGCTTCGCGAACGAGTCGGTCCGCTGCTCCTTCGGCTCCTCGACGCCCAGTTCTTCGCTTCCTACGTCTGGTCCGACCGTTCCGCCACGTTCGGGGAACGGGTCGCCGTCAACATGACGGACGAGAACCTTCGCACCTACGAGTCCCACTACCAGTTCTGCGATCCCATCACCCCGCTTCTCCAGCGCCGGCGCCGCGCGACCGCCGTCGCCGAGATCATCTCCCGCCGGCGCCTCGAGAGCACCGAGTTCTTCAACGACTTCCTGGTCCGGGACGGCCTCTGGTTCGGGATGAACTACTACGCCTACGCGGGCGGGCTCAACATCGGCGACCTCCGGATCTGGCGCGCCCGCAACCGGGAAGACTTCTCGCGGCGAGAGATCGGGATCCTCGACTCGATCGGCCCCGCCTTCACCAATGCGATGCGGGCCGCCCTCGCCCGCGAAGGGCACGAACACGGCGTCCTCTCGCTCCTCGACGCCCTCGACCGCGTGCAGGCGCGCCCGCAACTCACCCGCCGCGAGAAGGAGATCGCGATGGCGGCGCTCCTCGGGAAGTCCGACCGCGAGATCGCGGACGAGTGCGGGATCGCCTACACGACGGTGCGCACCCACCTCAAGCACGTCTTCGAGAAGCTCGGGGTGTCCGGGCGGAACCAGCTCTTCCGGCGCCTCGCCCTGCACTAGCCGATGTTCACAC
>LXNJ01000648.1_pt1 | contig 23379 bp, 23 predicted proteins | sample 809081 | NCBI WGS metagenome assembly LXNJ01 (sample SAMN04870510, study PRJNA318959) | sponge metagenome | biome: sponge; feature: marine sponge reef; material: water | host: Petrosia ficiformis | place: Greece: Milos, Mediterranean Sea | collected 2013-05-29 | depth 5-7 m | reverse complement strand
CCGCTAAATGCCTTGCGCGCATTTGGCGTTGATTCACGGAGCGGGGGTGCGGTGTGTGATGGTTGCTATAAACATATTGCTCCTACGGAGCAAAGTATTCGTTTTGGTTTCTGGATTAGATAGACGTAAGCGAAACATAACATCTAAATTTTATTTCTTTTATCGAACTCACGTTAAATGAAATTACCTCTTTTGATTGTCAAAGTTCATTAGGGTAGAGTTTACGAAACCCAACGGACAATATAAACTTCGAGTAACACTCATTACTGAAAATCTTTAAAACTAAAATACCCTGAGTATATTCAATAATATTGATTTTTTAGTCAATCTGTGATATAAAATCAGAAAAGTCTTTTGAAGAGGAATACCTGTGAAACTTGTTACATTCAAAAAGTCATCGTTAGACGAACATTCCCGGCTTGGTGCATGGGTTGATGGTGATAAGATTATTGATCTTAACTTAGATGTCTCTGATATGCCTCAGTTTTTTGAACAGAATTGCACCGCAGATGCACAAAAACGTATTGATACAGTCCAACAGCAACTCAGTGACGGTTCCAATTTGTCCGATGTTGTTTTCTCGGTTTCCGATGTTCAATTGCTTGCGCCATTTCCACGTCCCGCGAGTTTGCGTGATTTCGGTGTGTTCAAAACGCACATGGACGCTGCCTCACGTATCACTGGAAAGGAAATATCTCCTGAATGGTTTAAATTACCGAACTATTATCGCGGCAGCACAAGTCCTGCTTCCATTGCCGGGCACGAAGCCGTAGTGACCTGGCCCAATTACACAGAAAAACTTGATTTTGAACTGGAATGGGGCATCTATATCGGCAAAACAGGTAAGAACATCTCAATTGAAGAAGCCCCTGAGTACATTGCTGGATACACGGTTTACAACGACATCAGTGCACGTGATATTCAATTCCGACACATGACACTTTCACTCGGTCCCGCCAAAGGCAAGGATTTTGACAACAGCAACATTATGGGTCCATGCCTTGTAACACCAGATGAAATTGGTGATCCATATAATCTGAAAATGACAGCAAGAGTCAACGGAGAAGTTTGGGCAGAAGGTAATACATCAGATATGTATTATTCTTTCGCAGAAATGGTCTCATTTGTTTCGCAGTCAGAAACACTATTTCCGGGAGAATTTTTAGGATCTGGTACTGTCGGAAATGGATGCGGTTGGGAGCTTGACCGATGGATTCAACCCGGGGACGTGATTGAACTTGAGGTTGAAAACGTCGGTGTATTGAGAAATAGAATCGGTGAACCAGAAGAAAACCCAGCGGCTTGGAAGGAAAAAGTATAACGGTGCGACTTAAAGATAAAGTTGCTATCATCACAGGTGCTGCATCTGGAATCGGCAAAGCTACCGCAAAACTTTTTGCTGAACACGGTGCAAAGGTCGTTATCGCTGATATTGATGAACATGGCGGGAGCCGGACCGTCACCGACATTCAAGGCGCAGGTAACGAAGCAATATACGTAAAAACCGATGTGACAATTAAAAATGATACTGAACAGATGGTAAATCAAACCGTAAAAACTTACGGCAAACTTGATATTCTGTTCAATAATGCTGGCATCGCAATGCGCTTGCCGGTTTCAGAACTCCCTGAAGAAGACTGGCACCGTTGTTTAGATGTGAATCTTACGGGTGTTTTCCTTTGCGCTAAAGCAGCAATTCCAGAAATGCAGAAAAACGGTGGCGGTTCCATCATCAATATGTCCTCCATTTACGGTATTGTTGGTGCAGATGTTCGCGCAGCGTATGTTGCATCCAAAGGCGCTGTTACAAACTTGACACGCGGCATGGCTCTTGATTACGCGGAAGACAATATCCGTGTAAATTGCATCTGTCCAGGTTTTGTGGAAACGCCTTTAGTCGCTGGAGTCATCAAAAACCCAGAAGAATATCAGAAACTTGCGAATAAACATCCGATGCGTAGACTTGGCCAACCTGAAGAAATTGCTTATGGTGCATTATACCTTGCTTCCGATGAATCTGCGTTCGTTACAGGCATTGCACTGCCCATTGATGGAGGCTATACCGCAGGATAAATATAGTAAAAATATGTAATATGTTGAGCAACTAAACTGATAAACCTTCAAAGTAAATCTAATAATAGGTTGAGGCAATATGCTTTAGCCTTTTGCAGGTGAATTAATGCGTAAGTTTTCCGTATTGGCTTTTCTCATATTACTACTCAACAGTGCATATTTATTCAGTTTTGGTGAACCCACTCTTTTCTACATTTTAAACATCCTTTTCCATATTGGACTCGGAATTCTTCTCATAATTCCGTTCACTGTCTATCTCTATCAAAAATCAAAAAACATCTCATACATTGGACGTATTGGCATTTTCGGGTTAATTGTTGGTATCATTAGCGGCGGTTATCTGATGGTCGTCGGTGCGACTACGTCGTATCGCTGGCTTCTCATTTCACACATTATCAGTATAAGCATTGGAAGTCTCCTTTTTTGCATTCACTTGTTGAAGGACAGTACTAATCTTTCACCAATGTTCAAAAAAGTAATTGTTGGCGTATTAGTTGGGGTTGTGTTCTTCCCGATTGGCGCAAAACTTTCGCAACGCTATTTCCCAAATGCGGAGTATCTCGTTAAAAATCCTGCACTTCCACCAACAAGTATGTACGAGGAAGGTGGCGGAACAACCGGGCACTTTTTCCCAGCATCCGTTGAAACTGAAACGGGGAACCTGATTCCGACAGATTTCTTTCTCACATCCGAGACTTGTGCCACAAAGGGGTGTCATCCCGATATTTTTCGGCAGTGGAACGAATCTGCTCACCATTTTTCTTCTTTCAATAACCAGTGGTACCGAAAGTCAATCGTCTACATGCAGGAAGTGAACGGCATTGAACCTTCTAAATGGTGCGGAGGATGCCATGATCCAGCGATTTTACTCAACGGTATGATGGATAGACCGATTGAGGAAAATCTGCATACGCCTGCTGCGCAAGCTGGGTTAGCCTGTACCGCATGCCACTCTATTGAAAGCGTAAAAGATACAATGGGAAACAGTGGATATGTGATTAAATATCCACCTTTGCATGACATAGCCTCAAGCGACAATCGTATCATCCGAAGTTTACACAATTATCTCATTCGTCTTGACCCTGAACCACACAAAAAGAGTTTTCTTAAACCTTTCCACCGCGACAATACAGCAGAATTTTGTTCAACTTGCCATAAGGTGCATCTGGATTTTCCTGTCAATAATTTCAAATGGGTACGTGGTTTTAACGATTATGATCAGTGGCAAAAAAGTGGTATTTCCCAGCAAGGTGCACTCTCATTTTACTATCCCGAAAAAGCTAAGAAATGTGCTGATTGCCACATGCCGCTCGTAGATTCTACAGATGCAGGAAATATCAACGGTAAAATTCATAGCCACCGTTTTCCTGCTGCGAACACTGCACTCCCCTTTGTAAATAAACATGAAGAACAGCTCCAAACCGTAATAGACTTTTTGCAGAATGATGTAATAACGTTAGATATGTTTGCGAATGGTATGCCGATTCCAAAAAACGGAATTGAAGTAACGCGAGGTGAAGACCCTCTCATTGAGGTTGTGGTGCGAACGCGAGGTGTCGGTCATCAATTCCCTGCTGGAACAATTGATGCATTTGATATTTGGCTTGAGGTGAAAGCCACCGACGAAAACGGAAAAATTGTATTCTGGAACGGCAGGATCGATGCGCCTGATGGAAACGGACCTGTCGATCCGAGCGCGCATTTTTATCGTGCTTATATGTTGGATGCACACGGCAACCTAATCAATAAACGAAATGCGTGGGCAATGCGGACTGTGCTGTATTCACGTACTATCCCACCTGGTGCTGCCGATACTGTTAGGTATCGCCTGGAAATTCCATCCGATTGTGGAGACACTCTCTTCGTAGAAGCGAAACTGAATTATCGTAAATTTAACTGGTGGCATACGCAGTGGGCTTATGCTGGTGTTCGTGACCCCGAAGATACAGATTTTCAAGTGGATAAAGGCTACGACGATGGTAAGTGGGTTTGGACAGGCGATACATCCGATGTTGCTGGTAAAATCAAAGCTATTCCGAATCTACCAATTACTATGATGGCAGAGGCAAAAGCAACGCTTCATGTGATGACATCATCACAAAATATGCCGAAACAAAAAAGAGAAGTGGCAAATGCGCGTGAACGTTGGAACGATTACGGCATCGGACTTCTCCTACAAGGTGATCTTAGAGCAGCGCAGGGAGCTTTTAGGAAAGTAACCAAAATTGACCCTGACTACATGGATGGGTGGGTGAATATCGCACGATGTAACATCAAAGAAGGGGATATGCGCGGTGCCGAAACTATGCTTGACAAGGCGTTTGAGATTCAGAAAACATTGCCTTCAGAAAGCCTACATCGCGCAAAGGTTAACTATTTTTATGCCCTCGTTCAAGAGTCTTATGGAAACTATGACATAGCAATTCAGCATCTCCAACTTGCTGTCTCGCAATTCCCCCGTGATACCCGTGTTCGTAACGAATTGGGACGCATGTACTTTCTAAAACGTGAGTATGAATCTGCTTTAGGACATTTCCAGAAGACGCTTGAGGTTGATCCGGAAGATGTGGATGCACATTACAATATGATGCGGTGCTATCGCGCACTCAAGAATCCTTCTATGGCTGAGAAATCACAAAAGCTATACCTACGATTTAAGGCGGATGAGTCCGTTGATGCAATTACTGGCATTGCTCGTCGCGCTGACCCTGATGCCAATAGAGAACGGCAGCCAATCCATGAACACGTAAATAGTTATTTCACTGATTAGGAATTGATTGAACCACGAAGTGAAATAACGGTGCTGGGATTATTCTTGTCAAAATTATAAGAGTATGTTAGTATCTCTGCATAGTTGATTGCCTTTCATACATTAAAATAAGGAGACGGATATGGCAGTATTTCTACATACACGGGTTCGCGTCAGCGACCTTGATAACTCTATTCAATGGTATTGCGACCATTTGGGGTTCAAAGTTTTGAGTCGGAGCGATAAATCCCCGGCAGGTAACCAAATTGTGCATCTTGAACTTCCGGGCAATGCACACACATTGGAGTTAACCTATTCACCCGATTTTGATCTTCAGGTACAGGAAGACCTGATGCATTTTGCTATCGGTGTTCCAGATATTGTCGAATTTTGTGACGGTTTGGAGAAAGCTGGATTAGAGATTTGGCCGGACGAGTGGCGCAAACAGTTTACTTCCGGTGGCATGAAGATGGCGTTTATTACCGATCCCGATGGATATGAGGTTGAGTTGTTGGAACGGAAAGATACTTCGGGCGACCCGCTTGATGTTCTTGAAGAATCCTAATCTATCTTTAAATATAGAGATCCGTTTGTAAGCGCGCCGATTTATAGTAAACCTATAATTAATGGGACACTTCTGTAGCGCAAACTTTATGAAGATTAAAAAATAAATTCGGTATTTTCCTTAGTCCCGTAGGGACGATATGTTTATAGAAAACGTTGCGGACACGCTCTTTAGTCCCGACATATTCAGAATATACCTAACAAGAAATTACCGAATTAAAAAATTAATCTTCATAAAATTTGTGCTACAACTTCTGTTGTCCGTTATGTTTCCAAAATAAGTTTATCAAGCGTCCCAATAATTTCAAAGTTCACTATAAAATGAAGTTTTAGGCATAAGGCCAGAACTGATTCCACGCTGTCATCCAATCTTTTGCGCGGCTCTCAGCTGTGACGGGACCCGTTATTTCAACGCCTGGTCTCCCTTTGAAGTCAGCAAGTTTATCTACACTGGAAACTTCAATTTTGATTGTAGTGGGTTGAGCAGGCACATAAGGACGAACCCTTGTTAAATCTGAGAGAGCATCTTTGGTTGCGTCTTCTATCATTTGACGGGCACGAACTGGTGGGATTTGTCTTGCGCTGTACCGGCTGAGTCCTTTTTTAACGGCAACAGTTGGCAGCGTGTCCCCGAGCAGTTCTTTAGCTTCCCTACACACTGCAGTATCACCTGTGACAAGCACAATCGGAACGCCAAAATGCCCGTTAAGCGCTGCATTTACACCGGTTTCCCCTACAAGATCATCGTTGAACCAAAGATTCCGATATTGGACGGTAGAAATAGTATGGCACAGCACACCATCGGGAGTACCACTTCGGGCATGCATCCCGATGAGCAAACAAGCATCGCACCCATCTTTCCACATGTCGTCAAACCGTCCCCATCCGTGGTGTGCCACCCATTCACAATCCGGATGTATTTTGTCTGGGATAAGCGAATTAAATGTCCAGCCTCGCCCGGCACCATGGCAATCAACAACGACGATCTCCGTAGCACCAGCAGCTTTAGCACCGCGCACCGCAGCGTTAATCTCTTCAGTGTAGAGAAGTCTGCCCTCTTCAAACATCGCAGCGCCGCCATCAACTTGATCCCATACAACGATGCCGCTTACGCCCTCCATATCAGACATAATCAAAACTCGCACAGTTCTATTTCCTTCTTTGTATTAAGTTAGTGTGTTTTAGTTTGAGTATAAATCAGTTGCTGTTAAATTGCAAGCGCAAATTGGATCAGTAAAGTTAGGATACGGTAGGGATGGCAAAAGAATTGTTTATACAGCAGAGCAGTAAGGATATGAATGAATAAAACACGGGGTGATTTGACTCAAGGTAGCCTGCTACGCCATCTGTTACAGCTTGCAGTGCCGATAACGTTCGGTTATATTCTCCAAGACACATTCAATATTGTTGATATGATTTTTGTTGGCAGATTAGGGCCAGCTGCAATCGCAGCCGTTGGGGTAAGCGGTAATTTGTTAAGGTTAATTGCTGTTTTTTCGCTCGGTATCTCAACCGGTGCGGGGATTATGGTGGCACAATACTTGGGAGCAAGGAATCACGCGCAAGCCGGACACGTGGCAATGCAGGCAATTCTATTAGCATTTTTCTTTGCCATCGGTATCGGTATTGTCGGCTACCCATTAGCAGAATTTGGTTTACGTGCTGTCCGAACAACTGATCTGGAGGTGATACAACTCGGCACAACTTACATGCATATTATTCTTGTTGGTATCAGCACGATGTTTTTGTCAATGACACTTGGCTCAATATTCCGTGCTGGTGGTGATGCTATTACCCCGATGGTAGTGTTAATTTTATCCACGTTGATTAACATTGTACTTGATCCGCTGTTAATTTTTGGACTATGGAAATTCCCGAAACTGGGTGTAGCAGGTTCAGCTTACGCAACGCTCATTGGCAGAGGCATCGGTGTCATTATTCTACTTTTTCTATGTTTCAGCGGACGCGCCCCAATATCCTTACGAAACGTACAATTTCGCTCTGATCTCGTAGAAATGCTTGACATTTTACGATTAGGCATTTATAGTTCTATGCAAGGTTTCTGGCGACATTTATCTCGCCTCGGTTTCCTGTGGGTTATAGGTCCCTACGGCAAATATGCAGTTGCTGCCTATACCATCTGCATGCGTCTCCGAATACTGGTAATGAACCCAGGTTTTGGAATTGCGAATGCTGTTGCCCCTGTAGTCGGACAGAATTTAGGTGCAAATCAGATAGAACGCGCAGAAAAATCGGCTAAAGTGGAAAATATGTTAGGGACAACGGTTATGGCAGGTATTGGTGCGCTTTTCCTCATTTTTCCGGAGATGTTTATTCAGATTTTTACCAATGACTTAGAAGTTATAAAAATTGGATCTGTTTACCTTCAGTTTCTATCGCTCACATTTGGATTTATAGCATTTTCCTTAGTATTGGGCAAAGCACTTAACGGTGCAGGCGATACCCTTTCACCAATGATTATTACCCTCGCTGCTCAGATGGGAGTCGGTTTAGGGCTTGTTATTTTATTGTCACATTATATCGGGCTGAAAGGCGTTTGGATCGGAATTGCACTTTCAAATGTAGTACAAGGTGCAGCTATGTGGCTTTGGTATCGAACCGGAAATTGGAAAACAATAAAGATTGTCAAAAATGGTAGAGGAAATGCTACCAGAAAGGTGGTTTGAAAATGGCGTACAAAGGTTATGAAAACCCTCAACTCGTAATTTCAGTTGAGGAATTGAAAAGCAATCTTGACGATGCAACGTTTTGTATCGTTGATACACGTCCGACGCATGAATATCAACGCGGACATATCCCAGGCGCGCTTCATCTTGATCTGTTTGGGTTGAGCCTCATCAATACCCGCAAAGAGACATTTGATACTTTTATGTGGATGATTGCTTACCTGTTTCAACAACGAGGTCTTGACCACGCTAAAACAATTATATGGTATGAAAACATTTCAGGAACACGTGCCTCACGCGGATTATGGTTTTGTGAGTATTTGGGTCATTCTGATGTCCGTTTACTTGATGGCGGTTTCAAAGCATGGGTAGCAGCAGACGGTCCGGTCAGCACTTCAGGCGTTGAACCGCCTGAAGTGCCACAATTTCCGATAGAAGCAAAACGTAGTATACACATGGATGCGGATGTAATTCGTGCATCACTAAACCAAGAAAATTTCATTTCCTTGGATACCCGTACAGATGATGAACACTACGGGAGGGTTGCTCGCGCTGAACGCGCAGGTGCAATTCCCAGTTCTATCCATATAGAGTGGCTCAAAAACCTTGATGAAAACGGCGCATTTAAATCCGCAGATGAACTCAAGCAAATGTATGAATCAGTTGGGATCACGCCTGAAAAACAGGTAATGTGTTACTGACAGGGTGGTTACCGCTCTTCCCAAACCTATTTGGCGTTGCGGCTTATCGGTTATCCGAAAGTAAGCAACTACATTGGGTCTTGGAAAGAGTGGGGAGACCGGCTGGATTTGCCGGTTGAAATACCTAAGGAAAAGTGAGTTTATAGTAAAATCAAAATATGTGTACATTCTTGGTAGGTTCGGTGAATCAACGCCAAATACGCCAAATGCCATACGCGCATTTGGCGTATTTGGCGTATTTGGCGGGAAACCGAACCTACCGCCCCAGCTAATAGAGCGATTAGGAAAATGTCTCCACAAAATTAGTGCAAATTTCAGCCACTTTTGCTGGACATTCGTGCGGCAAATAGTGCCCCGCATTAGGCACCCATATCAACTGAATATTTGGATTAGTTGGAATTCTCAACTTCTGCTCAGTTGATTCATTTTTACCCATACCACCAAATACCTCATAGATAGGAATGCATGTTTTTTCAAGGTAACTGTAAGCATCATAATTTTTGACAGATGTCCAAAAACTTCCCCAGACATTTGGTGTAAAACGGTTTCGCGTCTTTTCAGCTTTTCGTTGAATGTTTTTAATCTCTGTATCGGACAATGAACCGTAAAACCTTCCTGTGTCAAAAGCACTTCCTGCAGATGAGAGACTCGTCCACCCCTCAAGTAAAACGAGTCCTGCGATACAAGATGAACGCTTTGCAGCTTCCATTGCAACCATGCCACCAAGACTATGCCCAACAAGAATCAATTTTTGAATTCCGATTGAATTTACAAGGTGTAGGACATCATCAGCAAGGTTAGCTAATGTAAACAGTTGGGTGGGTACACTACTCTGTCCATGTCCACGGAAATCAAGTGTTATATGACGTTGCTGGTGGGGTAATTGTTCAATAACCGATTTCCAATCCGATGAATTACATCCTGTTCCATGCAAGAAAAGCAGGGGATTACCTGAAACGCCAGTATCCAAGTAAGCCATCTTTCCCCAATATGCAATGCGTGTTGTTACGCTTGCCATAACGGTATTATTTAGTGCAAAAATTGCGCATCTACGGTCTCGCCTGCATGTAAAGTCACGCCAGATGGAATGGTTATCAATCCGTTTGCTAACACAAGAGAATGGAGGATACCAGAGCCTTGCGGTCCCGTTGTTTTAGCAGTGTATTGCCCATTCTCTTCTGTAAGAATCGCACGCATATAATTTACGCGTCCATCTTTGTTCGTAATGTCTGCTGCTAAGGTAGCTTTGAAAGTAGGACGTAGTAGATCGGTGTGACCTGCCATTTTCAGAAGGGCAGGACGTACGAAAAGTTCAAAGACAACGAGTGAAGACACAGGATTACCCGGTAATCCAAAAATCGGTTTTCCATCTATAATACCGTAAGCCTGTGGTTTGCCCGGTTTCATTGCAACACGCCAAAAATTCATCTTACCCAATTTCATCAGGACGTTTTTTACTATATCATGCTCTCCCACCGAAACACCGCCACTTGTAATCAAAGCATCTGCTTGCGAAAGAGATTCACGGAAGATACGCTCTGTTTCTGATTCATCATCGGGCGCAATACCCATATCAATTGGGATGCCGCCAGCATTCTGAACTTGTGCGGACATACCGTATCGATTGCTATCCCGAATTTTGCCGGGCATCAACGGTTCACCGAGTGGCGTAAGTTCATCACCTGTGGAGACAACGGCTACCATCGGTTTTCGATGCGCCCTCACTTCTGCACAATTAAGTGAAGCAAGCATGGAAACTTCAGGTGGACGAAGCACTTTTCCGGGAGACATTACACAGTCTCCCTGTTTCACACTTTCACCAGCGAAGCGAACATTTTCGTTTTTCTCAACGTTTTCAAAGATTTTGACCTTATCCCCAATAAGTTCAGTTACCTCTTGCATCACCACAGCATCTGCTCCATCAGGCATCATTGCACCGGTCATAATTCGCGCAGCTTGTCCACTTGAAACATGTTTTTCTGGGGCATACCCTGCAGCGATAGTTTCAACAACTGAAAGCACAGCAGGATTCTTTTTAGATGCGTCCTTTACGTCTGTTGAACGGACAGCAAAACCATCCATCGCAGAATTGTCAAACGGTGGAATATTTTCAGTGGCATGTAGTGCTTCGGCGAGAACATAACCCGCACAAGCGAGAATCTCCCGCTTTTCTGCTGGCAAAACAGGGATAGTGTCTAACATTTGTTGACGTGCTTCTTCAACACTTAGCATTTAATTCGCTCCAGTCGAGTTTTATTTGATACATTCACAAGTAATTTAACTGATCCTCTCTTTATTTTGCATGTCCTATGAGGAGCACCGCAGCAGGCAAAGAAGTTTCCGCAGACTTACGATAAGCCCATTCAATACTAAATAGATCGTCATCAGATTCTAAAAAATAATACGGTAAATTCCATGCTTTGAGCGTCGGTTCGAGAAAGGCAGCTACAGAATCAACCCATTTTCCATCAGCATCACGATTATGATACCCACGATAGCCGATGAGGACGACAACAGGCACTTGCATATTTATAACAGTGCCACGGATTGCATCACCAGATTCTAAGAAGCCTGTATTTTGTATGATAATAACAGGTTTTTTGCCACCCACATACAATCCTGCTGCGATAGCGAATGCCTCTCCTTCGCGGGTTACCGTAATAACCTCAATTTCCTGATCTGCCCGTAATAGTTCGTAAATTCGCGCACTGCCGTTGTCTGGTACGCCAACGGCATGGGTGATATTATGTTTTTTCAACGCATCTACAATTTTTTGTGCTGATGCCACAAGTGTTCCTCACTCATGCAATTGGGCAGGCACACGTACCTGCCCTTATGAAATTAACTCACATTTATAGCAGATTTTACAATTAATGATACACTGTTGTTTGGTGCTTTTACAAGCGTTCCACAGTTTTAACCATAAAGTCGCGAGCTGGAGCTCGCTCCTACAGGAAGAGACGTAAAAAATTACGCAACTACAAACGCTTCAACTTAAAAGAAAATGTCTACTTATTTTCCTAATTCACTATAAACAATACATTCAACTTTACTGTCTGCCTTCCACCAATGCTTCAACCACTGTCGGATCAGCAAGGGTAGAGGTATCACCGAGATTAGAAATATCACCTTCTGCTATTTTACGGAGAATACGTCGCATAATTTTACCCGAACGGGTCTTTGGTAATGCAGGCGTAAACTGAATCTTATCTGGTGTAGCAATGGGACCAATATGTTGCCGCACTGCCTGTTTGATGCCTGTTGCCACTTCATCTGATGCAGATTCACCCGTCATAAGCGTGACATACGCATAGATACCTTGTCCCTTGATGTCATGCGGGTATCCGACAACAGCAGCTTCTGCAACAGCATCATGTTGCCCGATAGCACCTTCAACCTCAGCTGTGCCCAATCTATGTCCAGAGACATTCAGCACATCGTCTACACGACCAGTAATCCAGTAATAACCATCTTCATCACGCAACGCACCATCGCCTGTCATGTAATAGCCAGGGAACCTACTAAAATAGACATCAATAAAACGTTCGTGGTCCCCATATACTGTACGCATGATGCCGGGCCAAGCCGTTTTAATACAGAGATAACCGGTCGCAGGATTGCCTTCCACTTCATTTCCTTCTTCATCTAAGATCACAGGTTCTATGCCGAAAAATGGGAACGTTGCAGAACCGGGTTTCAGCGGAGTCGCCGCGGGTAAGGGTGTAATCAGAATTCCACCCGTTTCGGTCTGCCACCATGTATCAACTATCGGACACCGTTTATCACCAACAATATTATAATACCACAACCACTCGGGTTCTTTAATCGGTTCACCGACTGTGCCAAGCAATCGGAGCGTAGACCTATCGTATTTTTCTACCCATGTATCGCCCTCTTTCATTAAGGCACGCAGGGCTGTGGGAGCAGTGTAGAAAAGATTAATTTTATGTTTCTGGACGACTTGCCAAAATCTTCCAAAATCAGGGTAATTCGGGACACCTTCAAACATGACGCTAATTGCACGATTAGCCAGCGGACCGTAGATAATGTAAGAATGTCCGGTAATCCAGCCTATATCTGCTGTGCACCAATATACATCACCTTCATGGTAGTCAAAAACCTGCTGATGCGAATATGAGGTATACACCAGATAGCCGCCTGTGGTATGCAAAACACCTTTCGGTTTTCCTGTTGACCCAGATGTATAAAGAATAAAAAGCGGGTCTTCAGCATTCATCACTTCAGGTTCACATTCGGCATCCGCAGTTGCCATTGCTTCGTGCCACCAAACATCACGGGAAGCGTCAAAATCAACCGCATCCCCTGTACGTTTCACAACAACAACTTTTTCAATAGACGGACAATCCGCGACTGCAGCATCGGCGTTTGCCTTCATCGGGATGTCGCTTCGAGCACCGCGCAATGCTGTATCCTGCGTAATCAAAAGTTTACAAGCAGAATCGTTAATGCGATCTCGCAGTGATTCTGCTGAAAACGCACCAAAAACGATGGAATGAACCGCACCAATTCTTGCACATGCCAACATCGCAATAGCCAATTCTGGCACCATTTGCAAGTAGATACAGACACGATCACCTTTTTCAACACCTTGTGATTTCAACACATTGGCAAACTTTTTGACCTCTGCAAGCAGTTCACTAAAACTAAATGTCTTATCTTCGGAAGGGTCATTTCCTTCCCAAATAATAGCTGTCTCATCTCCGTGTCCTGCTTCCACGTGTCGATCAAGGCAGTTATAGCAAGCATTCAACGTGCCGCCTTCAAACCATTTTATCTGTGCTTTAACAAAGTCGTAATCTCGAACGGTATCCCATTTTTGATACCACGTCAACCGCTCAGCAATTGTTGCCCAAAAACCTTCCGGGTCTTGAATTGATTCAGCATATTGTGCCTGATATGCTTCCAAACTGTTGACGTGAGCATCACTGATCGGATAGGCAGTCTCCATCGGTGGAAAAACGTTATTAGCCATCTATTTTCTCCTATATGAACGTATCTCTGCGCTTTTCTGTCGTCTTGAGTTTGATTCCATTTTATAGCATAACTGTGAATATGTCAATACATTGGTGGGAAATTTCAGGGTTATTTCGTTTTCTATATTTCCGACGCATTTTATCACATGCGTTAATTCTTTATAATAGTATCGTCCGTTGGATAGAGCGCAGCGAAACCCATAGGTGTCAATTTAAGCACATAATTACCAGATTGTCTCTTGTGGGAGTGAATCAACGCCAAATGCGCTTTTTGGCATTTGTCGGGTTTGTAACCCCGATTTTGTGAACCTAAACTCATTAAATCGGGGTTACAAACCCTCCTACAAGAAAATCTATCCTTAAATTGACGCCTATGGGTAGAGCGGAGCGAAACCCAACGGACAATATAAACTTTCAGTAACACGCATTAACTAAATAACCTGGGGAAATTTTGGGGCGTTCTGTTTATTTTCTTAGAACTAAAGTCCAATCAGTGTTGATACGTTCCTCTCTTGGCACCTTAATGAAGTGTTTGATAATCTCTGAACCGAAATAGGTTTCAACTTCAAATCCAATTTTCTTCGGCAATCGGCATCAGGTACTTCCAATTTTCAAATAACTGTCCCCGAATACGATTATTGCCCAGGACTACAATATATCTGCCATCTTTGCGCAAAACCTTATAAACTTCAGTAAGATTTTTTCGCATATCGTCAAGATATTTGAAGGCGATAAACGCGCGTCTCGGATCCACTTGAAAAATGTTCTCCATAACCTTATCTGCCTCCGGCACTCCGATTTCGTGTCGATTCTTGTAATTTCGCGCAGAAACACTCTCTGTGCCAACGTTCTGCTTTTTCAAAGCTGTTAATGAGTCCTGTGCAAAACCGAGCCAATACATCTCCAATTGGTGGGTTCTCGGATAGTCAACAGCATTCACATACGGCGGAGAGGTTACCGCGAGATGAAAATAATCTTGCTCATACGTGATATTCCTTGCATCCATATTCTCTGGAAAATGAACAGTAATGTCGGATGGATAATTTTCGGAAAACGCAACCATTTTTGGCACTTTGGTGAGAACTGTTTTTGCGAATCGGTTCAAAGCATCGGAGGGTTTTACTAATTTGTTCAATTTCTTTCAAATTACTGTCCGGGTACAATTGTCATCGGCATTAGAAACAGAACGAATAATAGATGAAAGACAAACTTTGAAAAAGTCTTTGATCTTACCGTTAGCATCAAGTTGTTGAATATGTTTTCTTAAATAGGTTAATTCATAAAGAATTTCTATGTTAAACCAGTTGTCTCTATAAGGGAAATTGGGCAAGTCAGATTCGGTAACCTGTGAGGAATCGTAATTAAGGATAGCCTCCAAAAACGACTTTTGCGCGGACTTGAGTTCTGTTTCTGGCAAAGGGGTAACTTTTACTTTTGAAATGAAGCGGGAAAATGGGTCAACATCAATTCCAACAGAGTTTCGCTTTGAAAGGAGTGCCTCAACATTTGTTGTGCCGCTTCCAGCAAATGGATCTAGGATTTGGTCGTGTTCTTGAGAATATCTTTTGATGAGCCAACGTGGTAATTCGGGGAAAAACTCTGGTCGTGGCTGATAAACAGAAATCTGTCGCCATCCTTTGCATGCAAATCAAACGGAATATCACCATCTACTTGAACGATACTTTCACCAAAGTCATTGATGATTTGTGTAACGTTATCCTTCATTATTCTTCAACCTGTCCACTTTATCATATATTTCAAATTATAACACAATTACTACACCAATGCAATAACTCATCGAAAGTACTACGAGATTAAATTTGACTTTTTTGGTAGGGTATATTATAATATAATATAGTCACCTAAATTGGTTAGGATTTAATAGGGGGAGGAACACAGATGCAATTATCCGCCAAATTAAAATATGTAGTTTGTGCTATGTTGGAACTCGGTCTGCAGTATCGTAAAGAGTTCGTTTCGGTCACGGTGTTGGCTGAAAAACGCCGTATTCCAGGTCCGTTTTTGGAAAAACTTCTTTTACAACTCAAAGGTGCTGGGTTAACTACAAGCCGCCGTGGTCCTGACGGTGGGTATAGTTTAGCGCTACCTCCAGATAAAATACGGATAGGTGATATCTTTGCTGCTGTAGAGGGTCCCGTTGATTTCACAAAAGGTTTTGAAACACAACAATCGTCTGAAATTGGGACTTTTTTCGCTGAAATTGAGGAAGAGGTCCGCGATGTATTAAACACAAAAACCCTACATGAACTCTGTTGTCACGCGCGTAAATTTAAACAGTTGTCGCAACCGACACATTCACATCTGTTCTTTATATGAGAATCGCTACAAACCTGACAAAACTTATCGGGAATACGCCGATGGTTCGCCTGAATGCGTTGCCAGAGAAAGAGGATGCCACTATCTTTGCAAAGTTAGAATCCTACAACCCCGGTGGTAGCATTAAGGACCGTATTAGTTATGCAATGGTCATTGACGCTGAGGAACGTGGCATCCTAAAACCGGGTGATACTATTGTTGAACCAACAGCTGGCAACACAGGCATCGGTCTTTCTATTGTTGGGGTAGCACGTGGTTATCAAGTAATTTTGACAATGCCAGAGAACGTTAGTAGCGAAAAATATGCGCTCCTGTCTGCGTTTGGTGCTAATATTGTGCTTACACCGGAACATGGTGGTATGGCAAGTGCAATCTGGGAAGCCGAGGAAATCCTTCGACGAAATTCACGACACTATATGCCGAACCAGTTTACGAATCCCGCGAACCCACGGATCCATCGTGAGACGACTGCTGTTGAAATTTTGGATTCTGTAGGAAGTAATATTGATTTTGTTGTTGTTGGGGTAGGAACAGGAGGAACGTTAACAGGTATTGGCGAAGTCCTTAAAGCACAAAATCCGAAGACAAAAGTCGTTGCTGTAGAACCTTTGGTGTCATCTGTACTTTCAGGAGGAATGCCTGGACCGACACGGATTGATGGGCTTGGCGCAGGTATGGTGCCTGAGGTCTTAAATGTAGACATCGTTGATGATGTCATTGCGGTTTCTGAAGAAGTAGCGTATCAAACCATGAAAGATATTTCAAGAAAAGAAGGTTTGTTGGTGGGTATGTCGTCTGGCGCAAATGTACATGCAGCATTGCAGGTAGCTAAAGCACAGGGACCTGATAAAACTGTCGTCACCATTCTCCCAGATACGGGTGAACGTTACTTCAGTTTAAGCCGCTATTTTGAACTTGAAACCGATATAATGGAGACACTACCATAAAAGGAGTCTAAACAGGAAAAAACGGAATGGCATTTCAAATTGAAACTGCTTCAGTGATGAAATTGAAACAGCAAATTAGCTTAAAAGAGGACCCGCAAGAAATCCTTTTCTGCCTCTTTAAGCAGTTTAATGATCGCGCAGCTATTGTGACAAGTGGTCAGTTGTCGGGCATGGTTCAGATACATCTCGCCGCTGAAAGTAAATTACCTTTTAGGGTGTGTACGATAGACACACATCGTCTCTTTCCTGAAACCTATGCCTTCTTTGATCAAGTTGAAGAACGTTACGGTATTGAGATTGAACGCATCCAACCAGACACTACTGAAGTAGAAAAAATGGTTGACGAACATGGTGAATACCTCTTTTTTGACAGCAAGGCAAAACAGAAGTATTGCTGTGACATTAGAAAAATTAGGCCGATGCAACGACTTTTAGAGACGTTAGATGTTTGGATTACTGGAACACGGAGAGATCAATCCGAAACCCGTCAAAATTTTCAGAAGACAGAAATCATTTCATCTAATACGCATCCTATCCTTAAAGTAAGTCCACTGATACATTGGACAACTGAAGATGTGTGGAATTTTGTGCGTGAAAATGATGTACCTGTGAATCCACTCTTTAAACCGGATGCTAATGGGCACTATTATGATTCACTCGGATGTATGATCTGTTCGACGCGAATCCGACCGGGTGAATCTAAACGTGCAGGTCGATGGCGTTGGCAAAACGCAACAGACACTGAGGAAAACGACAAAGAGTGTGGGTTACACTACGCTATTTAACACTAAACAAAACGGTGGATTTCTTAACCACCATTACACTATATTCCACAAGCAGCACGACGTCAGAACTCTGACCCGATAAAGGAGAAAAAAATGGCTGTAATAGTTCGTATTCCAACCCCGCTGAGACGGTTAACACAGAATCTCGCGGAGGTTGAAACTGAAGGCACAAATATTGAAACCATCATCGAAAATTTGGAATCAGACTATCCTGGGATGAAAGAACGTCTTTGCGATGAGGGCGGGAACATCCGTCGGTTTGTAAATATCTATCTCAATGACGAAGATATTCGTTTTCTTGATGGAAAAGCAACACCTGTCACTGATGGTGCTGAAATATCAATTATTCCCGCTATTGCTGGCGGCACACTATTTTCCTAAAATGGCATTTCGTGTAGGGCGGATATCCCATCCGCCCGCATACGATTCGCATATTTAATTCTTAATAAATGATATGGTAACGCTACTACCGAAAACCTTCAATGAGATATGTGCACATGCAAAGGCACAATTTCCTGAGGAATGTTGTGGTGTAATTTTGCAGGCAGATACACAAGAGTTTGTGAGACCGTGCCGAAATATCCAAAACGAAATGCATAGGGATGACCCTACCGCATATCCGCGTGATGCGCGCACAGCTTACATAATGCATCCTGATGACCTAATTTCTGTGCATAAAGAGGTAGAAACACAGCATCGTCCGATTAAAGCGTTTTATCATTCGCATCCGAACCATGAGGCATACTTCTCTGAAAAAGACAAATCGGACGCGATGGTATGGGGTGAACCTGCATATCCAGGAGTGGTATATCTCGTCATCTCAATATACGAAGACACAATCCGCATTGTCAAGGCTTATGCTTGGGATGAAGTTAAATCTGATTTTATTGAAGTTGTGGTTCAAAAGACTCCATCAGGAGCGATGCAAACGGCCTCTTTAAAGGTACGTCTAACCTTTCCACCTGAAAAAATCACTGAACCTATAATTTATTACATTGGACAACAATTCCGTGTGGTCACCAATATCCGCCGCGCTAACGTAACTGAAGAATCGGGTTGGGTCATGTTAGAAATGAGAGGTGCTTCAGATGAAATTGAACGCGCTATTGATTACCTAAAAAACATCAAAGTCCAAGTTGAACCTGTTGAAGGTGATGTTGTCCAATAAGTTTTCACCCTAATTTTACTGAACACTTCTGTGCTACCAAGAAGAGAGATTGATGCACTCCCCGCAAACAGGTCTGCTCCGTTCCTTCCAAAGATTACTACCAGACTTTAACGTAAGTTACAGTATTCATCTCCGTCCTTACGTGTGCCTTATTGTGATTTCAGCATTCTCGCTCGCAATTGGATTAGGCATAGCACTTCAGAACTATCTCGTATTTGAATTTCATGACAATTCGGGTGTAGTTGGTCGGATAAGTGTTGATCAATACCCCAAACAACAAGAATTTTTCTACTACCTACTTGCACTTGTAGGAATCCCCGCCACTATTTGGCTTTATTGGTTCGGGTGGCTTACTTACTCACAATGGGCAGCCCAAGCAACTAATCAATCGATACACCGCGTGCTGAAACTGAACGCGCTTGCTTCAGTGCCTTTGTGGTTGAGTTGGCTACAGATTTATAATTTTGATCAAGCTGGATTTTTGGGATTAACACTTCCAATCGGTTTAACATTCCTATTTAAGTTAGTTCTATTCAGTCTCAGGTTTCAACCTATTGAAGGGAAAGAGGATACTATTTCATCAGAACCCCTTACTTTTCAAAGTGGTAAGATCTTTACAATGCCAAGAAGTGTGCATGTTTTGTTCCGTGGGTGTGAATATATTCTCCTGCCGTTATTTATTTACTTGCTTATATATAATGGCAATATCAATGGTGGCATTGATATGTTCCATGAAGGTGAACGGTTAGCACCACTGAATGAGATGCGCCATGGTGGCGTAGTATTCCGTGATATTTATGTGCAACATGGTCTCTTTCAGAATGCGTATTTAGCATGGTTCGGCAGTAAAATCTTTGAACCGACACTGATGGGGGTACGCGCTATGGAACGTGTCTTGGGACCACTCGGTTACATAGCACTATATCTGCTCGGTTTGCAAGTATTTCGAGGACGCTTTTTAACAGCCTTTTTATGTTTCCTAATTGCTTCTGGGAACAACTTTTCTGTTTCCCCAAGACATAGCCTTGGTTTACTCAGTTTTGCTTGTATTGCAAATTATCTAACATACAATCACGAGAAAGGATTTTTTGTGCCTTGGCAACGCAATTTGTCTGAAAGACCTACATGGATATTTTTCCTCCTTAGGTTCGGTTGGAAACTTATTCTGGCAGGATTTTTTACCAGTTTAGCGTTCTGGTATAGTACTGAAGTTGGCTTGTATACACTCGGTGCAATCGGTCTTTTTCTGACAATTTACAGCGGACAACGGAGAATTCAACTACACCTACGACCTTTACCGTTGGGCGCTTATTGTTGTGGACTTCTTTTAGGGTTTCTCCCTATAGCAATCTATTTCCTGTCACACGGTGCGCTGGACGATGCAATCTGGAATTCGTATATTCAGTGTAAATATCAGCTTGCCACGTGGGGACTAAAATTTCCATCCTTATCTGGGACGCTTGCTATTTTATCAGAACAAGGATGGCAGGCGTTTTTCCTCAGCACAGGATTTCGATGGTATCTTCCGATCTGTGTCTTTGTGGTTACAGCGGCATATCTTACCTACCAACGGTTATGCAGAACTAATGTTTCCGTAGAAGACGCGTTGAAACTTCTGCTGCTGTTACTTGGTGGAGTTGCATTTTTCCGAACTGCACTCGGTAGATCGGATGGTGGACATCTGAATTTCGGTGCTACCTTCTTATGGCTTCTCTGCCTGTTTCCAATAGACAGAGGTATATCTGGATTGTTAAACAACCTTTTTGGAGGAGAATCTGGCGAAAATCTCCGCTCCCGTCTCTCTTTACTGAAAGATAGGGCACGCTGGCAATCTGTACTGAAAGCGGCATGGATACTTATTCCAATAGCGATGTTTGTTTGGTATGTTGGCGAAGTGCACCAACCTCTTACAAATTTTTCAGGTAAATGGGAGCGATTGCGTCAGAATCCGTTTAAGCGTAATCTTGCCGCTGCGGAGTTAGAGCGGGCAGGACAGATGGACATCCCAGATGATCAGGTTGAGCAGATCCAAAAAGTTGTGGCTTATATACAAGAAAATACTGCCCCGAATGAAAAGATTTTTGATTTTACAAGTCAAGGAGCATATTTTTTCTTTGCAAATCGGCCGAGTGTCACCCGATTTCATATGGTGTCGTATGCCTCAACACCTGGGATGCAGCAGGAGGTTGTCTCTGCGCTTGAACGCGATCAGACGCGTTTGGTTATTTTCAAAACAGGGGGTTGGTTTGATAATGTTGACGGTATCCCTGTGGAGGAACGTCATCCGCTTATCGCTGAGTACTTGGAAAAGCACTACGAACTCGCGATTAACATAAATGCTACAGAAATTTTATTGCGAAAAATGTAGGCGGACTAAGTTTTATAAATTCGAGTTTGTTAACAAGTCTACAAGTCACTGATCAGCATAGACGGCTATATCAGGAGCACTTTACAACTCCGAAGACCCAATCCTACAGGTTTTCGACTCTTTTTTTGTCCAAATTCTTCAAATTCACGAATTTCCATATTTTTGAATTTATACTTGATTTTTTTTTTTGCAATATTGTATCATTATTGCAAATAGTAGATAAATGGACACAGTGGTCCCATTTTTCGCGCGATTTAGATTATCAATCCTCTATCTTTTTCAACAGACACACCATGCCAGTTTGTGTCATAAACAAAAGGAGGTATAAGGTGTTCAACAAATGGATTTTTGGCGGCATTTGCTTCCTGATAGTGTTCGTTGTTGCGTGCGTGTTGTGGTATCAGTGGACCACTGCTCCCTATAGACAGGAAGCAGCCGATGCTGAAAAGCTGCTACGCCAATGGGAACTTTCTCAAGAAACCGATACAGGCAGCGAGGTGGAACAGGTAACCGATACCCCTGCGGAAAGCAGCGCGCAATCCGTAGAGAAACCTATAACCAAAACACCTACCGTAGTTTTAGAATCGGATGCAAACATAGGTGAGACAGCATACCTTGTTTCCGATTCCATGCAGAAAGTGAAAGTCGTTGAGAAGAGGCGTGTTTCTCCTCACGGCTTCGGTCCTTATCCTGAAGTGCCATCCAGTTTTGTTGAAGCTCTTGGTATACCTATTTGGCAGCAGGATGAGGAAAAATATTTCAAATCTACTATGAAAAGTCGACGTAACTTTGAACTTATGCATCGAGTTCTCATCAAACTATGGAACGAAGGAGATCAAGATGTTTTAGGTGCTACTTTTGAGAACGGTAAGGTTTATCCTACCTATAGAGATGTCATATATTTAACGGAAAAAATAGAAACAGGGCCGGATGGCATTATCCGGGTGCATAGATCCGGACTTTCGGGGCAACCTGTTCAACTTTTTCCCGTAAAAGTCATTCCTGAAGGAATGCGTATCATAGACAGAGAAACTGGAGGGATTGATCCCTATCAGTTTCTAAATCTGAACCAATGAGGAGCATACAATGCAAAAGAAAGTTGTTTTTTTACTCGCTTCTATTTTCGTAGTTTTTTTTACAATAGGGGTTGCATATAAGGTGCATTCACATCATGTTGTCACTGCAATAGCAAGGGCGGATAAAGTTGAAGCGAACACAATCCTTCCGAATCAAACAGGATGGATGGGTTACGCCACTGGGACTGTTGTTTCCCCGGGAGTTACATATATGGGACAAGAACTGGCATCCTCCAGCTACGACTTATATGTGAGTCTTGTAGAACATTACGCTGATTCTCCTAACTTTGTCAGAGAAACACCTCCAGAGAAATGGTGCGTGGACGTTACTGGTGGTGCTTATGACACGGATGGGTACAGTCATGAAAATCCCAATGCAGCTAATGTTCAAGCCTTGGATCACCTATCAGGTTATGCGGATGCTGGTATATATTGGGAGAGAGCAGAATCTATAACCCATCAAGGACATACCGGCAATGTTAATTTAGATTTTGAAACGTACGATGATGATCAAAATTCAGAAGGTTTTCCGTTAATAAAGGAACTTGAATAACCTAATTAACGCTTATGTAGCACAATCTGCATGAAGATTAAAAATAAATTAGGTAATTCCATAACCGTGCTCGGTGCGGTTAGGAAACTGCATCTACAGGACCTGGTGAAAACCAGAATTACCGAATTAAAAAATTAATCTTCATTTAGATTGTGCTTGTGAGGGGCAAACTGAATTGCTACGAAATTTTGCGAAAAATGAATTATCATCTTTTAAAAACGGTGTCTGCATGTCTAAAATCTTGTCCATAACGTGAGTTTGATAATTAAAAACTGGTAAATAGAGAACCCCTTTGTTATTATGAAGTATACCAAATACTCACAAAGGAGTTCTCTGATGGATATGATAACACTTTTCTGTGAAATTGACGACTTTTT
>LXNJ01000647.1_pt1 | contig 23390 bp, 19 predicted proteins | sample 809081 | NCBI WGS metagenome assembly LXNJ01 (sample SAMN04870510, study PRJNA318959) | sponge metagenome | biome: sponge; feature: marine sponge reef; material: water | host: Petrosia ficiformis | place: Greece: Milos, Mediterranean Sea | collected 2013-05-29 | depth 5-7 m | reverse complement strand
CCGATCAATGGTCAGGTTGCGCCGCAAAAGGTACGGATAGATCTTATGGTCCTTACAGCGCCTGGAGGTGTGTTTACCGGGCATGATGGCCCTTAGCCCCATAACCCGGTAATAGAGCCTTTCAATCCGGTTTTTGCTCACCCTATATCCTTTATCCCGAGTTAGCCGGGCATTTTGCGCCTTTACACGTCTCTTCTCACCAGACTTTCATATATTTACTTACAGCTAATCAATTAGTTACCGCGAATCACCCAAAACCAGAAAAACCAGGGGGGACATTTTGTGGACAGCAGGCAAGTTCTACTCCAAATCCTTTAGGTAGTTGCATTTATGTGGTAAAGTTGCAAGCTGGTTAGCGTATTAATTAAACGATAAACCAACGCATGTTGAAGGGAGCCCGTCAGTTCATAAAACCCCTGGTTCTATTGATTGCTATCGCTGCTGTTTTGCTTTTTACGGATCGTAAAAACAGAATAGGCAATCAAGATAATACGCCTCAAACTTCCGATAAAAGTCAAACGCGCATCGCTTTTGTTGCTTTTTCAAACTCCTCTTCAGTGGATGATACCGAAAAAGGCATTCGTGATGTTATCCAAGAATTGGGTTTAGATGAGCAGGTGCAACTTGATGTATACAATGCACAAAATGACATGACGGTGGTATCGAGCATAGTGGACAATATTAAGGCCAAGAATTATGATATCATTATGCCGGTTTGCACACCCACCTCGCAAGCTGTTTTTAACAAAATTAAGGATCGGCCAATTGTATTTTCTTTAGTAGCCGATCCTGTTTTTGCCGGATTGGGCAGTTCCTTCGAACAACATCCTGACAACATCAGTGGCATTTCTGTAATGGCTGATTTTGAATTAACCCTGCAGTTAGTAAAAGACATTTTACCAGACAGCAAGCAAATTGGTAGCCTTTTTAATCCAGCAGAAGCCAATTCCGTAGCTTCAAAATTGCAGTTGGAAAAGGCCGCTAAAAATATTGGACTGGAGTTAATTGCACTTCCCATTAGTAATCCAGGTGAGATTAGTGACGCTACTTTATCCCTTTTATCAAAGGATATTGACGCCATTTGCCAAATAGCAGATAATTTAACTGCCTCATCTTATGCGGGTATACTTAATGAGGTGAATAAAACTAGCATGCCGTACTTTTGCTTCATGGCAGCACAAGCAAATGATGGAGCCTTTTTAAGTGTTTCGAGAGACTATTATCAAAATGGGCGAGATGCTATGCATTTGGCAAAGCAGGTAATAGAAGGTGTAAGTCTTGCCGATATTCCCTTTCGATTAGTTGGAAAAACGGAGGTGGTTTTAAATGAATCTACCGCTAAGCGTATAGACCTCAGCATACCAACCTTTACCCTATCAAAAATCAATCGTTCAGTTCAATAGGGTATGGAGAACGCACTGAATATTACACTGAACGACAGCCACAACCTTGTGCTCAGCGGAAGGTTGGATTCTTTTGGAGCGCAAACGCTTGATCAGGAACTTGCCACTAGTCTTCGCCAAGGCAACTACGCATTACTATTGGATTTATCTAACGTGCACTATGTAAGCAGTGCTGGTATTAGAACCTTACTTAAATACAACAAACAATTCCGTTCCTTGGGGGGGCAGCTCCGTATTATAGCCTTGTCCCAAAATGCCCGTGAAGTTTTTGGTTTAGCGGGAATTACAGACTTATTGGTAGAAACAGAAGACACGCCTGAAGCAAGCAAAGGAATCAATCAAATAAGCAGTGAAAAAGCATTGTTTGAGTGCATGCCACTGGCAAAGGGCAGTTTAAAGCTTCGTATCCACGGAAAGCCATTTGCGGCAACAGATTCATACACAGCAGGTGACAGTCAGCTTGAAACCTTTAGCGCTGATAAGTATGCTTTAGGGCTTGGTGCGTTGGGAGAAGACTTTGAAGCTTGCAAACATCAGTTTGGAGAGTATATGGCCGTGGGCGATTTAGCGCTATATATGCCTACTGATGGAAGTAAAAGTGCTGATTATATACAGCGTATTGAAAAGCTCATTCCAAAAGTTGTTTCTCTAAACAGCCTAATCTTCGAGGGAAAATTTAGCACCCTTGCCCGATTTACTACAAAGGATCAAGAACAGTCCGTTGGCCTATCTGAAATCACAGATTGTTTGTTTAAACAAACAAGGGCCGAAGCTATGGCTATGGTTATGATAGCTGAGACTTCCGGTTTAGTAGGTTGCAGCCTTAATACATCTCCTGCTATCGAACATGATTTAGCTCAGACGTTTAAATTTCCTCTAATACGGGAAACTCTGGACATTACGACAGAGCCTGAGTATGACGGATGCCTGAGCTTGGTTTGTGGTATTGTGCATCGAAACCTAGAGGTTTTAACGCCTTTTTCAAGACCTATGGAAGGCTCCAATTTAGAGACTCACTTTCATGCATCGGTGTTTAGCTTTCAGCCCATTCAAAAAAACAGTACAGACTTAGGGTCAGCTGTTGAAAGTCTTATCGAAGGAAGTAAGCTGCATAACGTTTTGCATTTACTCAATGACGATCGCCCACACGAGGGTATTGGAGAAAGCAGCTTTGTGAAAGGAAGTTGTTGGTTTGGACCCATTGAGGAAATCATTAAAGAATAAGGCGAATGGGATTACTATTAGGCTCTTTAATCATCGGACTTATCCTTTCCCTACTCGCAGTAGGTGTATTTTTTACGTTTAAAGTATTTCACTTCCCTGATCTTACTGCTGAAGGTTCTATCACTTTTGGTGCGGCCATAACAGCAACCATGATTGTAAATGGATATGATCCTGTTTTAGCTACTGCCCTGGCCTTTGTAGGTGGTTGCTTGGCCGGTTGGCTTACCGGTATTCTGCATTGCACGTTCAAGTTAAATGGTTTGTTGGCAGGCATACTAGTTATGACGGCTCTTTACTCCATAAATCTCCATGTGATGGGGCGCAGCAATATTGCTTTACTTTCAGAACCAACCTTATTGAGCAATATAGAAGGACTCGTAACAGAAGGCAAGAAAGTAAACCTAATGGGTTGGATGGTGCCGGAGAAGACGCTGCTTATACTTGGTTTTATATTAGTTTTTGTTTGGCTTATTGCGCTGGTTTTAAACCTATTTCTTAAAACAGACCTTGGCTTAGGTATTCGTGCCGCAGGCAGCAACGCACAAATGATTAGAGCCTTAGGCACTAATGACAAAACCTACATGATTCTAACCATCGCCATTAGCAATGGTTTGATCGCTTTATCAGGCAGTTTGTTAGCGCAGTATCAAGGGTTTGCAGATGTTCAGATGGGTATCGGTATGGTAGTTTGGGGCTTAGCCAGTGTAATTATAGGCGAGGCCTTGCTCAACAGTAAGAACATTAGCGTTTTGCTGGCAGGAGCCATTTTCGGATCGGTGCTATTCAGACTTTTGGTAGCCATTGCGCTCCAATGGGGTATGAATCCAAATGATCTTAAGCTGGTTACGGCCATTTTTGTGTTTATCGCTTTAGTGCTTCCCGGTTTCATGAGCCGTCTTGATGCCCGCAGAAAAATTAAAAAGATTGATCATGCTGAAGGTTAAAAATGTATACAAAACCTTCAACCCCAATTCAGCAAATGAAGTACGGGCTTTGAGGGGAATTTCGTTAGACATCAAGGAAGGAGATTTCGTGTGTGTGTTAGGCACCAACGGCTCGGGTAAATCGACCATGTTGAATGCCATGGCGGGAACATTTGCGATTGATGAGGGCAGTATTAGCTTGACTGGAAAGGACATCACCAAAATGCCAGAACACAAACGTGCACGCTATATCGGTCGGGTTTTTCAAAATCCTTTCAGCGGAACAGCTCCTGATATGACCATTGCCGAAAACATTGCTATCGCTTCCATGCGTGGCAAAAACAGAGGTTTTCGACAGGCACTCAGACGCAGCAGCACCAGTGATTTTCTGGCATCCGTGAGCAGCTTAAATATGGGGCTCGAAGGTCGCCTTGACAATATCATCGGCAAATTATCTGGAGGGCAAAGGCAGGCACTCACCCTTTTGATGGCTACCTGGTTAAAACCAGAACTACTTTTACTAGACGAACATACAGCTGCTCTAGATCCTAAAACAGCCGGTAAGGTTATTAGTCTCACCAAAAAATTGGTGGAGGAAAATAATCTCACCACTATGATGGTAACCCATAGTATGCAACAGGCGGTTAATCTTGGAAACCGTATTTTAATGCTACATAAAGGAAAAGTGGCTTACGACATTAAAGGGGAAGACAAGAAAAGGTTACGCGTAAACGATTTGCTGGCCCTCTTTGATGATATACGCAAAAAAGAACAGATTAATGAATCTGTAGCAAGTATGATTGAAAAGCAATACATATAATGAGCAGTGCACAGGGTACATCCAAACTGCTTTATAAGCTGAACGACAATCCAGGCTTCTGGCGTTCAAGCTTGCTCGCTGTCCAACATATAATACTGGTTTTTAGCGGATCGGTTCTAATGCCAGTTGTGATATGCAGGTCTACTGGCACCTCCTTGGAGCAAACAGAGTATATCATTTTTGCGACCACTATTGTAACAGCCATTTCATCTTTTATACAAGTGAAACGCTTTGGCAGAGTTGGCTCAGGTTATTTACTCTTTATGGGCTCAAATGCTGCTTACTGGGGAGCTATTGCCACAACCGTAGAGCTCGAAGGCTGGAGTATGGTGGCCACATTAACCATATTATCCGCACCTGTTGAGTTTATCGTATCCTATTTCTATCGTTACCTCCGTAAGGTAATAACCCCTATGGTAGGAGGCGTAGTGATCATGATCATTGCCCTCTCATTACTGCCGATTATGATGTCTTTGTGGACAGGGCAACCCGATGAAGTTGATTACTGCAGTCCGTTGCGTTTAGCACTAGGAGGCATAACCCTCTTGGTAACTTTGTTAGTGGCCTTTTCGCGTCAGTCTAAATTAAGGTTGTGGAGTATTCTTATTGGAATCGGTGTTGGGGTATTGATTGCTCTTTTTACCGGATATATGGACTTTAACCCTATAAGTGAGCAAAAATGGGTGGGACTACCCAGAGGTTCATGGCCGGGCTTTTCTTTTGAGTTCTCAACACAGGCACTTTCATTACTTGGACTCTTTATGATGGCTACGCTGGCCAGCACCGTAGAGAGCATTGGAGACGCTATTTCGGTACAGCAAGTATCTCAACCCAATTTCAGGAAAGTAGATTATAAAAGTGTTCAGGGTTGCTTGAACTCAGATGGTGTGGGGAACATGCTAGGAGGATTATTCGGTACCGTTCCCAACACTACCTATTCGGGAAACATAGCGGCTATTGAGATCACCGGGGTTGCCTCTCGAAGAGTAGGTTATTACGCTGCAGTTATTTTGGTATTGATGGCTTTCTTTCCAAAGATTGCCTACTTCATCGCCTATATTCCAGATCCCGTGTTAGGAGGGGCCAATATTCTGTTTATCAGCATGCTTTTGTACGTAGGTATGCAACTCATAAACCGAGAAGCATCTACCTATCGAACCAATTTAATCGTGAGTATTTCCTTGGCAGCTGGTTTATTAGCATCATTAGGATTGTTGTTCCCTGATTTAATGACCCCTGCGCTTAATATTTTCTTCACTAATGGTATCGCGGTAGGTGGAATAGTTGCCATTTTGCTCAGTGCTGCTCTACTGGTATTTCAGCAAAAACTTCAAAAAATCCGCTTGAGTAAACAAGATGCTATACTTCCTGACCTCAACGATTGGACGCAGTCCGTTAGTAGAAAAAAAGGATTATCGGGCTCACTGGCTTTAAAGCTCAATCTGGTAGCCGAAGAACTCTTCACCTTTATGGCAAAAGAAAGCCAGAATGGGGTTGGGTATATCACGTTTAGAGCGTATACTGATGACGAGCATATACATTTAGAAGTAAATGATAAGGCCGATATTGAAGACATGGATACACCTATTGAATCAGACACAGCCATTAAAATAACACCTGACAAGCTTGGCTTGATGCTGGTTCAAAAACTAGCTGCTCAGTTTGAGCATCAACGTATATCGGGTCATAATTACATACACCTAAAACTCGCGCTAGAAGTATGAAGGTAAAAGGAGTACACGGTTTGTTAAGTGCTATCGCAGTACTGCTTGCTATAATGGCATACTTGTGTTTTAAGGATAACCGCACGCTTAAAGAAGTGCAGCTTGAAAACACACGTATGGCTCAGAAGATTGAAGAATCTGCCCTAAAGCAAAGAGATGCGATTGTTCAAAAACGAATTAGTAAGCAGCTAGAAGAGATTGCTCAACAGCAAAAGCTGATCACCGAAAGCCAAAAAACGATTGCATTGGAGCAACGAGGCATTGCAGAGCAAAAGCAGAACGAAGCCATTCAACAGAAGCAAATCGCTGATCAGGCTAAAACGCTCGCAATTAATGCTCTGGATGATGCCGAAAAACAGCGAAAAATTGCCGTAAACCAAAAAGAAGCAGCTGAAGCAGCTGAGAAAAATGCCACCCGTCTTCGTATGCTCGCCTTGGGGCAATCCCTGTCTGCACGATCAATCAATCAAAAGAATACGGGCAATGATTCACTGGCTACCATGCTCGCCTTAACCGCTTGGCGATTTACGCTTAAAAACGGAGGTGACTTATACCAATCCGAACTTTTCAGAGCACTAAAAATGTCGTCTGCTGAAGAAACAGCACTTAGTGATCATAAAGGTTATATCAGAGACGTGGCCATTAAACCCGGCATGGGAGAAAACTTACTATTAGCCTCCGTGAGTCAAAGTGGTGAAGTATTTCTATGGGAGGGCGATATGTCCAATCTAAAATCGAGGATGATTATGGACGTTGCGGAAAATGATTTCCGCCATGTACGCTTTAGTCCGGGTGGTTCTACTCTCCTGGCGGTAACAGCCCTTGGTGAGGGGGTGATATTTAAAAGCCCCTTTTCATCATCAAAACACCAAAAACTAAGTCTTTCCGATACGCAAGTTGCCTCACTCGCTTTTATTGATGAAAACACCGTGGCTTTACCCGAGGGGTCAAACATTATCGGCATTGATTTGAGAACGGGGGGCTCTTCGATTACGCAGCTATATAATCATTCCAGCGATATTCAGCAGTTGCTTTTTAACGCTCAAAGCGGGAAACTCTTTTTTAGTGACGTGACAGGAAGTGTTTTCTCCATTGCACCCGATGGTTCCACAAAGGCTACACGTCATTGCCAGTTTAGAACCAATGACATCAGTTGTTTAAGTATCGATAATGAAGGACGCATCGCGGCCGGAACAACAAGCGGTAAGATATGGGTGAGCGATAAAGGCAATATTAAAGAGCTTATTGGACACCTCTCACAAGTAAATGGATTGGTTTCTGACAAAGACCTTCTACTTTCTGTTAGCTATGATCGTACGGTGCGCCTTTGGAATCTTAACAAGCCTTCGCTTGAATCCATTATCATAGAAGAACACGGAGCATGGGTTTATTGCATTGGCATTGTGCCGGGTGCTCAAAAAGTGGTTTCAGCAGGAGCCGATCGACTACTTAGAGTTACCACCATTGATCCTAAGAGACTAGCTGAGTTCGTTAGCCAGAGAGTACCGCGTGATTTTACCCAAGAAGAATGGGCCGCTTATGTAGATCCCTCCGTAGAGTATCAATCCCTTAAACAGGATAAATAATGAAACTGCTTAAGTCCATAACTATTTTAACCATCATTCTTGGACCATTTAACCTAATGGCCCAAAATTGTGATGACCTTCAACTAAGTGCCGCTGAGCGCAAATTTGAAACCGGAAACTTTGATGAGGTTTTTGAACTGCTTACACCTTGTTTGCAGTACAGTGTCAATAATCAGCAGAAAATTGTAGCCTTACGACTTATGGCACTATCGAACTTTGCTTTGGATAGTGTGAATGCAGCCTATAGAAATGTGAGTTCTATACTAGATATCAATCCGGATTACCAAGCTGGTTTATTTGATCCGCCCCGCTTTGCGGAAGCCATTGAAAAATTGCACCGAGAAAGCACCTCGATTTACGTAACCTCCGTATCGAAGAAAGCGGAGGATATTAAACTCACACCAGGTACGGTTAAGGTAATTACCGAACAAGATATCCGTGACAGGGGCTATACCAATATTGAAGCCTTGTTTAGTGATTTACCCGGTTTTGATATCTCTCGCCTATATGGATTGTTTTATTCCAATGTATACCAAAGAGGTTATCGGGCAACCAATGCAGACCGTACCCTTTTACTAGTAGATGGTGTAGAGGATAATGACCTATGGAACAACGTATTCTACTTAGGAGCGCAGTACCCCCTATCCAACATACAGCAAATAGAGGTAATTTATGGTCCGGCCTCTACCATTTATGGCCCAAATGCTTTTGTGGGTGTGATCAACATCATTACCAAAGATCCGGCAGGTGGAGACAAAGCCGTTAATGTACACGCAGAGACGGGTTACGGAACCTATAACACCCGCTACTTTGATGTTTATACTGCGGGAAAAACAGAAAATATGGCGGTATCTTTTACGGCAAGACGCTATAGCTCTGAGCTAAGGGACTTGTCTGGTTTTGAAGAGCATAATTATTCTCCTGATGACTATGACCAAACGGACTATAATGGTCTTTTAGATATTAGCAACGCTAACCTGGACACCTATATAAACCACCCTAACTTCAATAATTTTTACAACCTTGTGGTTGATGGGAATGGAGACTCTTCAGCCGTAGCAAATAATCAAGCTATAGCTTTTGCGCGCAATGGTGACAAAGCTGCCTTAGGCAAGAACATCAATGGACGAGCCGTATCGTATAACAACCTCACCGACAATATTTATTTAAACGGGAAAATTCGCTTCTCCAACTTTACATTGGGCGGTCAGTATTGGAAAGTATATAACGGAGCAACTAATTATAGAACTGATCGGTACGTTGGCACCGTGGGGAATGGCCTGCAGTTAGTTCCCGTACAATACTTCATTTATGGAGACTACAGCAAAGAACTCATTAAAGGAAAGCTCTTTGTTCAGAATAAGCTACAGTACCGAGTTACCTCCTATGATGATGAAACAGGCATTACATCAGTTAGTACTTATGACAATGGCGGCCTGGGTACACAAGCACTTTTAGACTCTGCACAGCCCTCATGGTTATCCATACAACTTTATCAATATTCACAACAAACTCGTAACGAGTTAAAGTTCAACTATATCCCAAATGATCGATTGGATATTGTAGTAGGAGCAGAATACCGAAATAGCATGGTTCAAGGAAACTATATCGCTGGTATTTATCCTGACTCCGTAACTAATCGTGCCGATACACTGGATGCCGTTTCAGAAGTTGGGGCTGTATTGGGCGGTTCGCCCCTGGGAGGGAATAACTTTAGAATATCTGAAATTGGGGTATATGCACAGGCTACTTACAAGGCCAATGCATGGTTAAATATTATTGCGGGAAGTAGATACGATTATAACCAAATTCGTGCTACAGGTGGTTATGGAAGCATCGTTAACCCACGTTTAGGTTTGATTGCCTATCCCGGAAAATTTGTGGTAAAAGCGATTTATGCAACCGCTTTCCAGAACGCTTCTAACTGGACCAAGTTCTCCACTGCTCCAGGCGTACGGGACCTTACCAATCCCACCCTCCCACCAGAGCAGGTAAACAATATCGATTTATCACTGGGGTATCAGTTTGCACCCAATCTATTTGGAGATGTAGTATACTACAGATCTAACTATGCAGGTAGCGTATTTTCCGTAAATGTTCCCTATCAAGGCGGTACCACTTCACAAAATCAAGCGGTTGGACAGTTACAAATCCAAGGCGTTCAGGCTAACCTGAACTGGACACAGAACAACTATAGGTTTTACTTTAATTATACTTATTGTGACCCTCGAAACACCAGAATTGTGAATGGCGAACTTAGTGATGAGGAGGAGCGCGTAGGCGACATCGCAACGCATCAGGCCAACGCAGGTGTAAACGCTCGTTATTTTGATCGTTTGAACATAAACCTACGGGCAAACTACGTTGGGCTTAGGCCTTCTGGAGAAGGCACCTCTGTGTCCACAAACCCTCATGGTGATTTTGATACCTTCTTCCTGCTAAATGCGAGTGTACGAATTGAAAATCTAGTTAAAGGGTTCCACTTGCAATTAGGCTGTAACAACATATTTGATTTAGAATATTCTGATCCCGGCATGCGGACAGCAGATGGTGTGGGATATACCGCTGAGGTACCCCAAAAACGCATTAATTTCATGCTTAAGGCCATCTACGCACTTTAACACACATCACAAACAGGCTCAAAACAGTAGGAATGAAAAAGGTTGGCGTAATAGGAGGATTATCAGCACTGTCTTCGGAAATTTTTTATAGCGAGTTTATACGACAGGCTCAACAAAGAGAGCCAGTTGAATATCCCGCTATAATGATTAACAGTGTGAGCGTAAAAGCATTTCTTCCACATTTGCAGGATAGCGTGCAGTTGCTTGATTTACTAACAGCTGAAATAGCCGAAATTCAAGACCATGTGGATGTAATTGCTATTCCCTGCAATACGGTGCACTACCTCATTGATCAGTTACGAGCTTTCTCTAAAGTACCCATCCTGGCTATTCAGGAGGAAACCGTTGAGGCCATTGAAAAAACTCCAGTAAAAAAGGTAGGGATATTGGGCACCAAAACCACCATTGGCAAGGATATATACCAACAGGAGCTTGACAAAATAAATGTGGACTATGAAGTGATGGAGCTTACTGCGCAAGAAGCCCTTAATACACTCCTATTTGGAAAAGTCATTTATGGAAAGGGGTATCAGGAAATGCGAGAATTTGTTGATCAAAGCATTCGTTACTTCGAATCAAAAGGTTGTGACAGTGTCTTATTAGCCTGCACAGAATTACCGCTTTTTGCACCCTATAGCAAAACGGATATACCACTTTTCTCAACCTTAAAAATATTAGTTGAGTCTTCTTTTCAATTCGCTTTAGGAGAGAAAACTATTGCATCATGGGCAACACCACAATCATGACCGCTAAAATGCATTCGGTGATACTAAAAGACATTGGTTACCGCGAGGTATTGATTAAGACACCTTCTACCATGAAGGAGGTAGAATCGCTTACGGCCCTAAACCTAAAATGGCAACGCGCTAATGTTAAAACAATTGGCAATGGCTTTTTATCAGGAGGGCATTTTCCACCAAGTGTTTTTATGAAAATGGCTGAGCAAAAGGATACCGTTGTAGGCATCTATGATGACCGGGTAGTATCCTATTATACCGTAAACAGCGTAATCATGGATGGCGTCTTAGCTAATCAACGTATGAAAGCGGAGGAGCTGAAATTAAAAGGACTTATGCCAAAACAAGCAAGTATAGCGGTTGGTGTGCAAATCGTGGTGGACAAGCAATATCAGGGCTCAAAACTCGCTAAGTTTATGCTGGATTGCCTTGTAGAAAATACCAAAGACCGTTTTGACTATTTCTACACCTCCATTTCCAAGAAGAATGAGAAGAGTGTGGAAGCACATAAAAAAACAGGTTGGATGTTTGTAGACCAGGATGAAAATCTGCATCACCTCATCTATGATTTAGGTAAACATACCAATGCAGTAAATAGCCTATGAAAACCATCCAAACAAACAATCGATCACTAGTGCGCCTTTTCGGTACAATCATAGCCTTATGCATCTTTCATACCCTACCTGCTCAAAACGAGACGGGTATTCCTTTTACAAAAAACTTTTTACCAACAGAGTACAACGGGCACACGCAGAATTTTGACGTAACAGAAGATGCTGCGGGCAATATTTATGTGGCCAATTTTGCCGGTATTCTGGTATACAATGGAGCGGATTGGAATAGAGTGTTAACACCTGATATTTCAAGAGTAACCTGCGTACAGGCTACTCCTGACGGTACTGTTCTGGTAGGGGGCCTTAACGAAATCGGGCTAATTAAAACCTCCGAAAACGGAAGCTTGATATATAAAGATTTGCGCCAATTGCTAAGCGATGAATCAGAAGTACGCTTTGGTGAAATCAACAAAATCATCAGCACCCCATCTAAGAGCTTTTTCTTTGCGCGGGATAAGGTTTTGGTATATGACGGTAAAACCATAGACATAATAGCCTTCCCACAAGGGCTGCTCTCCGTTTTTCAATTAGCCGATGACTTTTTGATAAAAGCCGAAGACTACGCCTATTATCTACTGAGTTCGGCAGACTACCGCCTAGAAGCGCAGGATTACCTAAACCCAGAGCTTGAAATAACCGACATCTTACCATTATCTGATAGCACCTTTCTGGTAGGTACCGCTAACCTTGGCCTAATGCAACTAAAAGGAAAAGAACTTGGCGCTTTTGAAACTAGTCTTAACGAGCTACTCCCCGAAGCCAAGGTGAGCGATCTGTTACAAGTAAATGCTTCGCTCATAGCCATCGGAACTCGAAGAAATGGTTTGTTCTTTATGGATGCACAAGGCAACACCATAACAAAGGTTGATAGAAGCCTCGGCTTGCAAAACGACTACATCAATAAGTTGTACCGTGATAAGGGAGATCGTATATGGATCGCGCTTAATAATGGAATCAGCTTGGTAGCCTATCCTTGGGCCTGGACATTCTACAATAGAGCGAATGGTCTTAAATCAGGCGTAGTATCTATTACACGACATGATGCAGACCTTTTGGTAGGAACGTATCAAGGATTGTATACACTGGATAATAGCCGTAAGAACTTTGTATCCATTCCGGATATTGAAACCGCTTGTTGGCAATTTCTAAATTTCAAAGACCATTTACTTGCGGCAACCGGAGAGGGTATTTATAAAATTGAAGATGGCAGCGCACAGCAACTGACCACTAGTTTTGCTTTGTGCCTTGCAGCTCCTGCTAAGCACCCTGATTATTTTTATGCCGGTACTCTGGATGGATTTATGGAGATACGCTTAAACGCTGACGGAACTGTAGCAGAGGAACGCATCCTCTTTGAAAATCTAGGAGAAGTAACAGCTATTATTCCAGATAACAAAGGCAGCCTTTGGATATCCACTTTAAATGGAAAACTGGCGCAGTATAATATCCAGCAGGAGAAACTTCAATTTGTGGGCGAAGAGCAAAACCTACCCGGTTTATTGGGTAGTCAGTTTTACTACTTTAATGACAAGATCATTGTGGGCACTACACGTGGGTTAATGGCGTATAATTATACTTCCGAGAAATTTGAAGACTATGAAATTAAGGCTGATTCCACCAATGGTGCAATTGAATGGCCTGGACTAATTAGTGAAGGCAAAAACAACTCGATGTGGATGACTCGTGGTGACGAAACAGGCCTCTCACATTTTATAAAAAAGGATAACCGTTGGTTGTATCAAAAACGCTCCTTTGGCCCCTTTGAAAACTTTATATGTCGTTCCATATATGAAGATGTTGATGGGTTAATGTGGTTTGGGGGACCCGCCGGCCTCATTCGTTTTGATTATAGCCAAAGCACAACAATCAATAACAATGTGCAGGTGAAAATTGCCTCCATTACCCTTAACAATGATAGCACCCTGTACGGAGGTTTTGGAGATGAAGAACTACAAGAATACGCCTTGCACTATGACTACCGCAATGTTTCATTCCGCTTTAGCTCTTCGGGCTATAATGCAGAAAACCAAGTAAAATATAGTTACTTTCTCAAGGGTCATGATAAAGATTGGAGTGAGTGGAGCACCGACAATGAACGTGAATATCAAAAGCTGGCGGCAGGTAACTATACACTTTATGTGAAGGCGATTGATGTATACGGGAATCTTTCCAGCACGGAGGCATACAGCTTTGAACTGCTGTTCCCCTGGTACCTTAAATGGTATATGGTCATCGTTTACCTGCTTGCGCTGGGCTACTCTGTTTGGTTGATCGTACAACTACGCCTACGAAACCTGGTACGGGAGAAAAAGAAACTTGAAAGTACCGTTCGTGAAAGAACGTCCGAAATACGGGAACAAAGAGATGAGATTCAGCAAAAGTCAGAAGAACTTTCCGCTGCACTTTCTGATCTTAGAAATACGCAGGAAGAGTTAATCCGTCAGGAAAAGCTAGCCTCAGTGGGTCAAATGACCAAGGGTATTGTTGACCGTATTATAAACCCACTTAATTACATCAACAACTTTTCCTCTTTATCCGGAGAATTAACAACTGAACTTACCGAAGTTGTAGATGACTTTAAGGAGATTATACCAGAAGAAGCACGAGATGAACTACTGGATATCAGCAACATGCTTAAAATGAATCTTACCAAGATTCAGGATCACGGGGGTAGCACGGTGCGTATTGTAAAGGGGATGGAAGAGCTACTGAAGGATCGCACCGGCCGATTTGTAACCACCGATATGGCGGAGCTGGTAACACAAACGGTAAAACGGGTTCAGAACAACTTTAAGAAAGAAATTGAAGTCCACGCTATTGAAGTAGATATGCAAAAGACGGGTGAGGACTTTGAGCTAAAAGCGATTAGCGATGAGCTGATAAAAGTTGTTTACGAACTCTGCGATAATGCCTTGCAATCGGTGGTAAACCACAGTGAAAAGAATGATCTAAAGGCATGCTTCGTAAAACTGAATCTAATAGCTGACAAGGAAGCACTTACCTTAGAAGTGAGGGACAATGGAATGGGTATACCGGAAAAAGAAATAGGACAAATATTTGATCCCTTTTTCACTACAAAGCCCACCGCCAAAGGCTCTGGAATAGGCTTATACTTGGTAAGGGAAATCTTGTATTTACATGATGGTAAGATCCATGTATCTTCGACTGTCGGAGCAGAGACCTTATTTAAGATAGTACTGCCAAGAAAAAAGAAAACCAACTAACACTCAAATAGCATTTTGAACACGCCTAAACATACGGAAGAACAACCGCTCCAGGAAAAGATGATGGAACTGGAGAAGATGGCCTCTCTAGGTTTACTGAATGCAGGTATCATGCATGAAGTCCAAAATCCGCTGAATTTTATCATGAATTTTTCGGTCATTTCCGGAGAATTGTCTGAAGAACTATTGGAATGGTTTGAAACAGTGAAGGATAATCTGGAAGAGGATGATCGAGAAGAATTTCTGGAAGTGCACGAATTGCTCACTCAGAATATCTCCAAGATTAGCGAACACGGAAAGCGCATTGATTCCATCGTAAAAAATATCCTGAACTATTCCCGTTCAAAGGATTCTGAAAAAACAATGGTGGAGCTCAACACCATGATTGCTCAGTATGTGCAGTTTTCCTACCATGCCATGCGTGCCAATGCCAAGGGCTTTAACGTAAGCATTAAGGAAACCTATGATACCGATATTACTGAAGTAAAAGCCTTTCCGGGCGATTTGAACCGCGTTGTTCTGAACATTACCAATAATGCACTTTATGCCTTATGGAAACAGTCGCAGGAAACCAAGGATAACCCCAGCCCTTCTTTGAAGGTTAGCACCGAAAAGAAAGGAGATAACGTGCAAATTAGCATTGAAGATAATGGTCCTGGAATCCCTGATTCCGTTAAAGAAAAGATGTTTCAGGCCTTTTATACTACTAAGCCAGCCAATGAGGGTAATGGTTTAGGCCTTTATATCAGCCACGACATTATTCAAAACAAGCATAAGGGTTCTCTCCAAGTGGAAACTAAGAAAGGCGCCTTTACCCGCTTTGTAATTACCATACCTATCAAATAACATAAATTTAGCTCTGTAAAAAAAGATGAACACTCCACTAAAAATATTAAGCGTTGACGATGAGCAGGATTTGGAAATCCTGATGAAGCAGAAATTTCGCTCAAAGATTAGAAAGGGCATTTACGAATTTCACTTTGCCAACAATGGTTTAGAAGCCTTGTCCAAATTGGTTGAACATCCAGATATAGATATTATTCTATGTGACATAAACATGCCTGAAATGGATGGCCTGTCGCTACTAACCAAGGTTAATGAGCTTAAAAACCCATCCTTAAAAACCATTATGGTTTCGGCCTATGGAGACATGGACAACATACGAGCAGCCATGAACGGTGGCGCGTTTGATTTTGCCACCAAGCCGATTAACTTCAATGATTTGGAGCGAACCATCGAAAAAGCCGTTGCTCAGATACAGTTTATTCAAATGGCCGAAAACGAACACAAGCAACTGTTGGCTATTCAAAATGACTTGGACATAGCTCGTAGAATTCAGCAGTCTATCTTAACCACTCAGTTTAAGCTAAGCAAGGAAGAAACGCGCTTTGACATTTTTGCTATTATGAATGCCGCTAAGATGGTTGGTGGAGACTTCTATGATTTTTTCATGGTAGACGAAAACAACCTGGGTTTCTTAGTTGCGGATGTATCCGACAAAGGTGTACCAGCCGCCATTTACATGGCTGTAAGCCATACCATTATGCGGGCTACAGCTCTTCGCGGACTTTCTCCAGCAGAATGTATGGAATATACCAATAATTTGCTTGGTAAAGACAATGTAGAAAGTATGTTTGTAACCGCATTCTATGGAATGTTAAATTTGGAGACCGGTGAACTAACATATTGCAACGCTGGGCATAACCCACCGTACATTATCGCAAATAGTGGTGATGTTAAAATGGTGGAAACTACCAGTGATATGGTAGTTGGTGCTATTGATGGCATCTCGTACCATGAAAAGAAAGTGCAGATAGAGCAAGGTGAACGTATTTACCTATTTACTGATGGTGTTACAGAGGCTTTGAGTGCAAATGGAGACTTCTACATGGAAAGTAGACTGGAGGAGAAATTGGCAAATACCCAAGAGCACTCGGCAAGGGATTTAGTTGAAAAAATTCTATTGGATTTAGCCCAATTTAGTGTAGGTGCTCCACAGGCTGATGATATCACCATGATGGTTATTGCCCTTAAATAATGCGCCATTAAACAGATTGAGCTGAAAATAGCTAATGACTTAGAAGAGTTACACCGCGTAAATAGTCAATTAGAAGAAGTAGGTGAAGCTTGGAATGTGCCTTTGGCTATTTTAATGAATGTAAACCTCTGCATGGAAGAGGCGTTATCAAACGTCATATTTTATACCTTTGAAGAAAATGAAAAAGCGACTATAGATATACGTTTAGAACTAACGGACGATGGAGAAATGATCATAAGCATTGAAGACTCAGGTAAAGCGTTTAACCCGCTTGAATCTATAAAGGAGCCTGAAACAGGCGTTGCACTTGAGGATCGAAAAATTGGTGGATTAGGTATTTTCTTTATCACACAATTTATGGATCGGGTGACGTATAATCGCATAGAGAATAGGAATCAATTAAAAATGTTTAAAAACACATAAACTGAAATACAAATGGAAATCTCAAAAGAAAAAAAGGGAGAAACTATGGTTGTTGCTATCAACGGCCGATTGGACACTACAAACTACGCAGATCTTGATAAAGAACTCAATGAATTACTAGACGCAGGTAAAAATAACCTGTTGATGGATTGTAGCGAAATGAATTACATTAGCAGCTCCGGGCTTCGTGTATTCTTGGTTTACTTGAAAAAGCTAAAGGCTAGTGGAGGCAAAATGCAGCTTTGTGGCCTGCAAGAGATGATCAAAGAGATATTCTTAATTTCTGGTTTCTCTTCGCTCTTTACTATTTATGAGACTTGTGATGACGCCCTAAAATAGGAGTCCGAACTGACGTCTTTTTAATTCATTTTAGAATCAATTTAATATGGAAAACTTTCTTACTGTACCGGAAGAACTGTATCTATTAGCCCTCAATGAGTCAGAGGGCAATGTACAGGTCACGCACTATCGTTCTTTTAAAGTAGCCTTATCAGGTGCTATCCTGATGAACCTGGCTTTGGAGAATAGAATAGACTCCGACATGCACAACATCATTCTAGACAAAAAAGAAGCGGTGGGTGACCAATTGCTGGATAGTGCCTTTAATGAATTACGCTTATCGGGTGATGATCAAAAAAGCATCAAGTACTGGATTGACACCCTGGCATCACGAACGGAGATCTACAATAGCATCCTCTTGCAATCACTTATTCAAAAGGGTGTACTCAAGATTGAGGATAAAAAGATTCTGTGGGTATTTTCAGCTCAGAAGTATCCGGTAGTAGGTGATAAAGAAATTGAAGCCGTGCATAGTCGCGTCCGAAATCTGATTTTTAGTGATGAGATTCCGGAGGTGTACGATATTGTATTGATCAGCCTATTGTTCAACAGTGCTATGCTAGACTTGGTACTGAGCGATCAGGAAATCGACAAGCACATTTATCGCATCGAAAAAATTGCCAAAATGGATATGATTGGTCAATCTATTGGCAAGTCTATCGAAGAAACAGTTGTATCGCAGCTGATTAGCGAATTCAGCAAATTGGTAAAAGGCGGGAAATCGGCTGAAGAAAAGATTCAGGAAACAGCTGATGAAGCCATGAAAAAGTATCGCCTTAAATCAACCGATGAGTTACCAGACTGGTTAAAAAAGGGTACCGATCAGTATAAGAAAACGGTTGCTTTTGTTGAAAAAACCGGAACAGCCGATATCATCTACAATACACGCTCTGACCGTTATATCGTTAAGCGATATGTCGCCATAGGACCTGCTTTTAGTGGAGAGATATAAAGCACACAAAACAGACAATAACCAAATAAAGCATTCTAACCAAATAAAGCATTCTATATGTCCTTACGATTCAACGCGCTGGACTTAGTGGCTAAACGCGCTAAGATCGAGAGTAAACGCTCAAACGAGCCCATTTCTCAACGTTTCGGAGCCAATGTTTTCGACAGGAAAACCATGGAGAATTACCTTTCTCCTGAGGCATTTGAAGCGGTAGAAGAAGCCGTTATACAAGGCTCGGCCATTAATGAAGCTATTGCTGATCAAATTGCCACTGGCATGAAACTATGGGCCATGTCAAAGAATGTGACGCATTATACCCACTGGTTTCAACCGCTCACCGGAGGTACGGCTGAAAAGCATGATTCCTTCTTTGAACCTGATCATAAAGGGGGCACCATTGAGCGTTTTGAAGGTAAGCTGTTAATCCAGCAAGAGCCGGATGCATCAAGTTTTCCAAGCGGAGGCATTCGCAACACCTTTGAAGCCAGAGGATACACTGCCTGGGATCCAACTTCTCCCGCCTTTATCATTGGACACACCCTTTGTATACCCACCATTTTTGTAGCCTATACCGGTGAAGCGTTGGACTATAAAACGCCTTTGTTGAAGGCCCTGCAGGCAGTAGATAAGGCCGCTACCGAAGTTTGTCATTATTTTGATCCTAAGGTGTCAAAAGTGACCTCTACTTTGGGTTGGGAACAAGAATACTTCTTGGTGGATAGTGCTTTATTTGATGCTCGTCCTGATTTGGTACTTACTGGACGCACCTTGATTGGACAACCGCCTTCTAAAGGACAGCAGTTGGATGACCATTACTTTGGTTCTATTCCAGAGCGTGTATTGAATTTTATGCAGGAGCTGGAGCACGAGTGTTATTTACTTAGCATACCCGTAAAAACCAGACATAATGAAGTAGCCCCAGGCCAATATGAATTGGCACCCGTTTTTGAAGAGTGTAACATTTCTGTTGATCACAACTCCCTGATCATGGATGTGATGGAAAAAGTTGCGCGCAGGCACCAGCTAAGGGTGCTTGTTCACGAAAAGCCTTTCGCTCAGGTAAATGGTTCTGGTAAACATAATAACTGGTCATTGGCCACGAATACAGGTGTTAACCTCTTGAACCCGGGAAAAACGCCTGAGACAAACTTGGCTTTCTTAATTTTCTTCATCAACACCATCAAAGCGATTGACCGTTATGGTGATATCATTAGAGCTTCCATTGCTTCAGCTGGAAATGACCATCGACTAGGGGCTAATGAAGCACCTCCGGCTATTATTTCGGTATTTATAGGTTCTCAGCTTTCAGTGTTGTTGGATGAGATGGAGGAGCGCAAATACCTGACGCGTGATGATAAGGGAGGCACTAAAGAAAAATCAGCTGCACAGCACTTAAACATTGTTGAAAAGGTTCCGGATATTAAGCTGGATAAAACGGATCGAAACAGAACCTCACCTTTTGCCTTTACCGGTAATAAGTTTGAGTTGCGCGCGGTTGGTTCTTCCACAAACTGTGCAGAGCCTATGACTGTGCTCAACACCATTATGGCGCAGCAATTAAGAGATTTCAAAGAGGCGGTAGACTTGCTCATTGAGTTTGGCACCGATCAGGAAAAAGCCATACTCAGTATCTTAAAAGATTATATCAAGTCGTCTAAAAAAATACGATTTGAAGGTGATGGTTACAGTGACAACTGGGTAAAAGTGGCCGAGGAGCGTGGGCTAAAAAACATTAAGAGCACCCCAAAGGCGCTTAATATGTATGTTACCGAAGAAGCGCTGGCCTTGTTTGAAGACAATGATGTAATGAGTCGCGTAGAACAAAAGGCGCGTCACCACATTCAGGTAGAAAAATACCAAATGCGCATTCAGATTGAATCGCGTGTGTTGGGCGATTTGGCCAGCAATTACATTGTACCTGCCGCGGTTAAATATCAAAACCTACTGGTCGATAATCTTCACAAACTAAAGGCTGCCTTTACAGAAGAGGAGTATCAGCAAACAACGGTTGAGCAACAAAATTTGGTGAAACAGATATCGGGTTATATTTCAAACGTAATTTCCATTAGACGAGATATGATTGAGGCCCGAAAGGTGGCTTATCAAAAGGACAACATTGGAGAAATGGCAAATTACTACAATGATGAAGTAAAGCCACATTTTGATAAACTACGCAATGTGATTGACAAATTAGAGCTATTGGTTGATGATGAACTATGGCCACTGCCTAAGTATCGCGAACTGTTGTATTCAAAGTAAACCTAAAATCAATTTGTGATGGAGTTTAACGGAGCAGATACGGCTTGGATATTGGTTGCATCAGCAATGGTATTCATAATGACCCCGGCTGGACTGTCCTTTTTTTACGGAGGCTTATCAGGTAAACGCAGTGTAATTAATACCGTAGGTATGAGTTACGCCTCCGTTTGTACCGCTACCCTAGCCTGGGTATTGGTAGGTTATAGCATGGCCTTTGGCACGGGCGGTGGCCCAATTATCGGTCAGATTAGTTTTTTTCTTAGCGATATTGGTTTAACGGACCTAGAAGGAAGTATTCCCAAAATGCTTTTTGTATTGTTCCAGGGCATGTTTGCGGCTATTGCCGTAGCTATTATTAGCGGCTCCGTTATTGAACGTATCAAATTTGGCACCTGGATACTCTTTTCTTTTTTATGGATTCCACTGGTGTACTGCCCGTTGGTGTATTGGATTTGGGGCGATGGCTTTTTGAGTGGTGGTGAATTAGACTTTGCTGGCGGAACCGTGATTCACGTAAATGCCGGTGTTGCCGGTTTGGTGCTGGCCTTGGTTTTAGGCAATAGAGGTCTTTCTAAAGCACAAGCCAGAGCTTCTTCTATAAAGCTAACCGTACTCGGTGCAGCCTTACTTTGGTTTGGTTGGTTTGGATTTAATGCGGGCAGTGAGCTAGCAGCTGATTTCATAGCCGTAAATGCCTTTATGGTAACCAATGTGGCCGCTTGTATAGGTGGGCTTAGTTGGTTATTGGTTGAATGGATCAGCACGCGTAAAATCTCCATTTTGGGTTTAACTTCAGGTGTTGTTTCCGGCTTGGTAGGTATTACACCTGCATCTGGATATGTAGATGTTATAGGTGCCTTATGGATTGGTTTAAGCTCTGGTATTATTGGGTATTATGGTGTGAATTACCTGAAGCCTCTCTTACGGTATGATGACTCTTTGGATGCTTTTGGTATTCATGGTTTAGTGGGCATCTGGGGAACCATTGCCACGGGTATTTTTGCCAATCCCGCCATTAATGAGGCTGCCGGTTGGTTGTATGGAAACCCCGGACAAATGCTGCCTCAATTGACCAGTTTAGGTGTAACCATTGCCTATTCAGCCATCGCTACCTTAATCGTTTATTTCATTAGTTCAGCCCTTACGGGTGGTGGACGTATTAGTCATGCCACACGCATGCGTGGAATTGATAACGTGCTCCATGATGAAAGTGCGTTTGACTATGACTAAGGTATCGTCTTGTCAAAAATATATGGATTTAGTTTCAATGAAAGCATAAGCACGGATTAGCTTCGCTGAACGCGCAAGCTCGGTTACAAATCCGCGCCAACATTAGAAAATGTTTACAATTTCTTGTGGTACATATTGCCGTATTCCATAAGATAATCTAATGTTTCACCTCGCACTTGTTCTTTGCTATCACGGGTAGTCAAGTTTTGTAACAAATCTTTTCTAATTGCCAGATCCAACTCATTCCAATTATCACATCTTCTTATATGACGTTTTATGGCCTCCATGGCTCGGGGCAGTTTCTCCAGCGGAGTTTGTTTAATATGACTTGGAAATTCTTCTTTGCTTTTCAATTCGCCTGCTAATTCAACAAAAAGATCGACTATATAGGGACTACCTGCCATGAAACTAGCATCTATATCATCCGCCTCAAATCGTATAAAATTTAATGCTTTAAGCATCAATTGAAGCTTTATTGTTTCGATATCCTTCATTTATTTAAATGGATTTGGTCCTCCGTAAAGGTAGTTTCCAGGATCAAACCTTAGTACACCAGGATAATATATTCATGCATGTGAAACTATCAAAAATGGATAAAAAATGAATCTGTCTTCTCTCCATCATCCAGCATTCTTATTTCCACAGAAAGCAAGCAGTTAATAGTTTCTTGCGCTTCACTAAAATCCCATCCCAGATCAACAAGTCTTTTTTGCATCTCGTCTTGGGTAACAGTAATTCTGTCACCTTGTATGAGGTTGTTCTCTAGTAAATGCTCACACAAAAATTTCAGTCTTTTTAAAACTGATCCTAGTTCAATTACCCAAGAAAAGTCTTGTGTTTCATCTTCAGCCCTCCAACGAATACTCCCAACTACTTCTTTACCTTCAATTCGATACACATCTATATCCGCATTATACATCTCAAAGAATGAAGAAAGAAAAGCATAGGTTGTATTTTTCCCCATATTATTTTCCTTTATTTAACTCCTTGACCTAACCAAATATGCCTGGCTTTGACACTCGATCCAAGTCCTTCGAGTACCGTTACACGAAGCCCTTCTCATGTATTAGCCCCTTAAAGGGCTGGACACAAATCCATAGAGTGGCGTTGCTCTTCAAGCTATACCCCCTTATTGAACGCGCCTACAGATTAGCCTTGGACTTTCGTCAGATCTACGAGAACCGGTCTAAGGAAAGCACCATGTCAGCTCTGCGAGGGTGGGTTAAACCGGCCAAAGCACAAGCCATTGAACACTTTAATACCGTTTGTGAAG